>Ga0116151_10004314_pt1 | contig 12467 bp, 6 predicted proteins | sample AD_UKC117_MetaG_FD_89893 | JGI IMG/M metagenome (GOLD analysis project Ga0116151, IMG submission 89893) | Active sludge microbial communities of municipal wastewater-treating anaerobic digesters from Hong Kong - AD_UKC117_MetaG | ecosystem: Engineered > Bioreactor > Anaerobic > Digestate... | reverse complement strand
TAGATATCAAATATGTCCAAACAAAAACCTTGCCTGCGCAAGGCATAGCTCTATCAGAAGGTAGCAGCCATTTGACGGAAAGGCATCTGGATCGATCTATTTAGAAATATTAAATAATCTTACAGTTAGAATTTAGGGATAAATTCGAAGGCTCTGATCATTACCTTATAAAAGGAATAGCTCCATCTCCTTAGGAAAGTGCCGGATCCGGAATTCTGCACAGTCATCCCAGCGCAACACCACTTGCTTATGATCCCATTTGACTCGGACATGGGCCTGCTCATAGGTCATCCGGTAGGCTTCTTTGAGGTACAGCTCTTTATTGAACACGAGAATAATCAACTCGTCAAAGAGCTTATCCTTGTACGTCCATTGTGTCCACCGGGCATTGTTTTGGTCTCCTTTCGCATGGCACTTCACCTGAATGCGTTTATCTAACAATAGGAGATCACATCACGTCTACGTCTGGATTGGAGTTACAGCTCGTGTTGCTCCAGTCAATTTTTCGGCGAACTTGGAGTAAATTTATGATTTACTTTGGAGTACTGAACTTTAATCAAAGTGCATTTGTTACTTTATTTATCCACTTAAAGTTCTATTGAAAATAGGTTTATCGAATGCATCGATTTTGGTAGGCGCTTCAGTTGTAATTCTTTGTCTATTGATTGGTTTTCTTGACTTAATTAAAACATTGATTATGAGGCAACTAATAACAGCAATCACAATGGAAAGCTCATTAACTGGGGAATTAGAGCTGAATTGTGTTTGACCAGAATGAAATTTGAGGACCTAAGGAGCTTAATGAGCTTAGGGGGGGCAAATCCCCCCATTTCCCACCATACCTCCAGAAAATAACCGATATACTAAAAATCCAAATGGAACAGAGGTTCTTTTGGAAATTCAAGTTTCTGTCCCACTAGTTTTGTCTCCAGAGTCAATTGGGTTGAAATATCATTGTAGTTGATATCGCTGCCAACTGGGGGAAGGAAAATGAAGCGATCATCGATCTGGACCATCAAACATTCAAACGGTTCCGTAACAGCAACCAATTGTCTTTCCGGCGGTATTTGTTTTTCAAATCGATAAGAAAAGCCATTGATCACTTCCGATTCCGGGTGTGCAATCTGCTTGCGGATAACATCCAAGGTATTGGGTAGGATATACCCGTACCCAAAAAATGCAAAAGCCGCAAGGTAGGCGGATTTCAAATCGGATATGTCTACTCTCCGTTGACTGAAGGAGTCCAGAATCAATCGAACCTTAAAAGATTGATCGCGCCAACCGTTATTTTTCTCTAAGGCATGAAGATGATCAAAGAGTTGATTTTTGTCTTCCGGATTGTTGTACTTGGTTGGAACCTTAAATTGAAAGGTTCCATCCTGCACTTTTAAATCGGCGTTGATCGATTCATCCTCCATGTCCACTCGGACACGTCCCTCATACGTATCTTCTCCATTTGCTGCCTTTGCGAAAGAAATTACCCAGTTACGGCGATGCACGTGATTATCGATGCGATGACCGGCTTTCCTATTACAATCTTCGCAGGTCAGACATATTTCCTTTCCACCAATGGACTCTGGCGGTACATGCTCAAAGGTCAATTTGTCAATATCGCCGATCCGGTAACCAGTCATGCACAATGGACAGAAATACCATTCCTCATCCAAAATCAGGTACTTTGACATTGCTTTGGCTCCATGGTGAAAGAATTGTTCCTTTTTATCCATAGCTATTGACATAACCGCATGGCAAGAAGATAGATTCCAGAACACATTATAATATATACGGTGATGGAACCATAGGTGTCGTTCATGACCCCCACAGCAACCGTACCCCCGGGTTGATCAGTTTTTTCGAACATCCCCCCGTGATTCTAAATTCATGAAATATGGTACCTAAATGATAAACAACAAGTAATCCCCACCTCTTGAATTCAATGTAGATTATTCATATATTTAATATTCACCACAAATCAACCCAACATGCCCAGCTTAGCCACTTTCAACGCGAACAACTTTTTCCTCCGGTATCGTTTCACCAACACTTATCCCGGCGATCAATCACAAGCTTCAAGAGTTGAAGCTGCGGAAGTAGGACTGGATGGATATCTTCCCGGAATAGCATTCGGTCGTTACACATCAAGTTTTATCATTTGGGATCAGCAACGTAGACAGTTGGCTGTTCAGGCATTAATGGAACCGGATGAACAACTTCCTGACATCCTCTGTTTTCAAGAAGTTGAAAACATCCAAGCTATCCGTGTAATAAATCAAGATTATATGGGAGGATACTATCCTTATTCTATGCTTATTGATGCCTATGATCCGAGAAATATAGATGTTGGATTGCTATCAAGGTTTCCAATCAAAGAAGTGAGAAGTCATGCGGATGATCTTGAACAAAATGGTATTCGAACATTCAGTCGCGATTGCTTGGAGGTTACAATTGATATTCCGGGAAATAATGATTTGACAATATTCCTGAATCATTTGAAATCCAAATTTATTCAAAGAAACGCAGGAGAAACCGATGCATCTTTCAATCAACGGAGACTCAATGACCACCTCAGAAGACAAAATCAGGCTCAAACAGTACGGAATATAGTAAGCCAAAGAATGCAGGGAAATCATGCGACTGCCCTCTATGCCGTAATCGGAGACTTTAACGATCAACCGGAGAGCCCGTATTTGCAACCACTATTGAGCTATAACCAGCTCACAGACATTTTACGGAGGCACAGGCCGGCCAATGACTGTTGGACTTATTATTGGCGGAGCAGAAATCATGTATCGCAAATCGATTACATACTTGTATCAAGGGCACTAAGGGACCGCATTGACACCTTCGTACAGGCTAACCCAAACCGGATTCCTCATATTGAAAGGAGGGGATTGGCATTCCGGGAACTAAATGCAACCGGTGAAGTACTTCCTCGCCAATCAAATTTGGTTCATTTTGAAACAGATCCCGTTACTCCCCTTCCTGCTGGAGCAACACCCAGCGAAAAAATCGATTTCCGGTTTCCAAGGTATCCGGAGGTAATTCAGGACTGGCACAACAATATTTCGGACCATTGTCCTGTCAAGGTTTGGTTTTAATCCAAAGATCATCCTTGTTAAAGAAATCAGTTCCGCAATGTCGAGCTGAATGACACAGACAATTCGAACTATAACCTAGGTGTGCAATCAACTCAGCTTTTAATATTCCAATACGGGTAGCTAACGTGGCTGGCAGATCACGGCATACCGGAAATGGCTCATTTTAGTCGAAATAGTCATTTTTTGTGTTAAATGCACGTTATATGAACGTTCTTGATCATAACAAACTGATTTACAATATACATAGTAGTCCTGCCTCCGCTATAAAAGGAAGGGAATCCAAGTTTTGGGTTCCCTTTTTGTTTTTTATCCTCTCACTCGAATACGTTCATATTTTAGCGAACATAACCCTATCCAGGTTGTTGACAGGTATAATTCAACAGGATTATACTCCTTATTTTTTAAGTAACCACATCAAATGAAAACGGTAAATCTAGGATCACAAGGCCTTCAGGTGCCAGCTATTGGCCTTGGATGTATGGGCATGTCAGAATTTTATGGCTCATCATCGGAGTCCAGCAACCTGGCGGTGCTGGACAGAGCCGTAGAAATCGGCTGTACCTTCTGGGATACCGCCGATATGTATGGCCCATTTACCAATGAACAACTGCTGGCTAAAGCATTAAAGGGTCGCAGAAACCAGATCACCCTAGCCACCAAATTTGGCATATCGAGAGGAGCCGACGGTAGCTGGCAAGGTACCAGGGGTAGTGCCGAATATGTAAAGGCTAGTTGTGACGCTTCTTTAAAGCGGCTTGGCACCGATTACATTGATCTGTATTATCAGCACCGGGTAGATCCCAATACGCCTATTGAAGAAACTGTTGGAGCAATGGCTGATCTGGTCCATGCGGGGAAAGTGCGGTACATCGGATTGTCTGAGGCGAATCCGGAAATCCTCTCAAGGGCCCATAAGGTACACCCCATCAGTGCTCTGCAGACCGAATATTCGTTGTGGTCCAGAGAAGTTGAATCCGATATACTGCCACTGGTCAAACGCCTCAACATCGGGTTTGTCGCTTATAGCCCCCTGGGACGCGGGTTCCTTTCCGGCGCCATTCGCTCACGCAGTGACCTCGAAGCCGGGGATTGGAGACTGCAAAACCCCCGTTTTACCGATGAAGCAATCGCTCAGAATATCCAGTTAGCCGATGCGGTGGCCGAAATTGCAGGCGAGTTAAGTGCAACTCCTGCACAGATTGCATTAGCCTGGCTGCTAACCGGTGATGTTCCCTTGGCAACCATTCCCGGGACCCGAAGCATTCAGCGGCTGGAAGAGAATTGGAAAGCACAAGAAATTCAACTTAGTAAACAGCACCTTAGCAAATTGGATGCTTTGATTGCTTCCGGAGTAACCGGAAACCGGTATTAATGGCTTAAAAAAAAGTGCAATAGTGCTAGACTGGATGATTCAACCCAATAAATTCACTTCATGCGATGCAACTTCGCGTGAATATTATGATTATTAGGTTTAGACCCCTATTTTTGGCAAAGGAAAAGACTCTTACATAAATCTTAAAAAGGCGCATAATGAAAAAGACGAAGATTTGGATGCTACCATTGTTATTGCTTGTGTTGATGTCTTCATGTGTTAGCACTAAAAAATTCAATGCACTGCAAAGTGAAAAGGATGAATTAGCTGCTAGCATGGCTAAGATCGAGCAGAAAGTAAATATGCTTGAAGAAGAAAACACCAAGTTGAATAGCGAAAAAGCCACCCTTGATCAAAACATCAGTCAGGTCCGTACCCAGCTTTCATCTACAGAAACCCAACTGAAAGATGTTGAGAAAAACCTGAATGACAAGCAAGTACAAATTAATCAGATCCGTTCTGCTATGGATGAGGCATTCACCACCGTAGAAGACGCCGTACTGGAATCCAATCAACGTCTGGTTGAACTGGAAGACATGCTATACGTCGACATGGATGATCCTATCAACTTTAAAACCGGGTCTGCTGTGGTTAGTAAAGACGACCAGGAAACACTGGACAAAATTGCTACCATGCTGAAAGCTAATCCTGATATGCACTTTATCGTTGAAGGTCATGCGGACAAGCGTTCCATTCATACGGACAAATACCAGGACAACTGGGATCTGAGTGCTGCCCGCAGTATTGAAGTTGTGCGTAAGTTGATCAAGATGGGCGTAGATCCAAAGCAACTTACTGCTGCCGGCCGGGCCGAGTTTATGCCTACCGCTGAAGGTACCGACGCGGATTCACTGGCTAAGAATCGTCGTACAGAGATCATTGTTGTACCCAACATTGGCAAATTGTACGAAATGCATAAGAACAAAACATTGGGTCCTAAGAGCTGATCCTGAAAATAAAACCACAAGAAAGGCTGTATTCGTACAGCCTTTTTTTTTGGAATCAAGCGACCCTGAGGTCGTTGGACGAACATTTTGGTGATTCTGCTCTACTGCTGTACCTTTAAGTTTAAATGGATTAGAAAATGCCCGAACTCAATTTCAGCCAGGATCCACATCGACGCTACAATATTTTAACCGGCGAATGGGTATTGGTATCCCCACACCGAAATAAACGTCCCTGGCAAGGCAAACAGGAAACGCCACACGTGGGAACCAGACCACGCTTTGACCCTAAATGTTATTTATGTCCGGGTAACACCAGGTCCAACGGATCCATAAACCCCGACTATAGTGATACTTATGTCTTCACTAATGATTTTGCAGCTTTATTACCCGATAGCAGCAAGGCAAGTTATACCGAAGGCTTTTTACATGCGGAGGGCGAAACAGGTGTTTGTAAAGTCATTTGTTTTTCACCGGATCACTCGCTGACTCTTCCTGAAATGGGATTGCCTGCTATTCGCAAGGTGATCGATGTGTGGCAGGAGCAATACCTCGAAATAGGACGAAATCCAACCATTAACCACGTTCAGATATTTGAGAACAAAGGAGAAATCATGGGATGCAGCAACCCCCATCCCCATGGTCAAATCTGGGCAGAGCGATCCATACCTACGGAGGTCCTCAAAAAGAGTCATAAACAGGAAGAATATTACAGGCAAAACGGCTCCAGCCTACTTAAGGACTATCTCAAACAAGAGTTGACGCTCAAAGAACGGATCATCGCCACCAACCCTGGGTTTGTTGCGCTTGTACCTTTTTGGGCAGTTTGGCCTTTTGAAGCGATGATCATCCCCCGAAGGCACGTGCCCCACCTTGGACTGCTTACAGAAGAAGAAAAAAATCAATTTGCAGCAATTCTGAAGGATCTTACCCAACGTTATGACCTGGTTTTTAACACTTCATTCCCATATTCATCCGGCATTCACCAAAGCCCTACTGATGGCCTGGATCATCCGGAATGGCATATGCACATGTCCTTCTATCCGCCATTGCTCCGGTCAGCAAGTGTTAAAAAATTTATGGTAGGATATGAGTTATTTGCCTACCCCCAAAGAGACATTACGCCGGAAACTGCAGCGGAGCGCTTGAGAAGTGTATAAATTATTCTTATTAATAAAAACGGACCAATTCATTCATTGGCCCGTTTATCATTTTGCAATCAGTTCAAATTATTCTACCCGAATCATTCGCATATTCAAAATACCTTTCGGTGTCTGCAACTGATAGAAGATAACTCCTTTCGTATCTGGGAGTAGTCCTGCTGCAATGGTATGACGGTGCATACCGCGGGAATAAACACCCTGATGAGAATAAACTTCCTTTCCCGTAATGTCAAAGAGTTTTAAGGTTATCTCCATGGTCTCGGGAAGATTGAAGTCAATATTTGTCGTCTCAGAAAATGGGTTGGGAACATTCTGATACAGTTGTGGTTTATTCACTCGTAGACCTGGAGTTGCGATTCCGACTCCTCCTGCACTAAATGGGGAGCTATCGGGACAAATGTTGCCAGAGTTATCCTGAATCATTATTGTCGTTGTACAATAATCTTCATTTCCAGATTCATCAATGACCCAGATTTCAAGTTCAAATTCCTGAGATTTGCCATTTGTAATATCAGAACAAGAGAAAGACAAGGAAGGTGTCAGTCCATCACTTGTAAAGCTAAAACGCAAATTCCCCTGGTCAGAACAATTGTCGTAACTGCCAGCATCAAGATCTTTTGCCCACACCTCAATGTTTCCAGTTGAAGGCATGACAACCGTGGTGATGCCTGTATGGCAATATGGCGTTGGCTTTTTACAGTCCCTAATTGTAAATGTGGAGTAACAACTGTCGGCATTATTGCAACGGTCTTCTGCAATTAACCAAATACCATACAGACCGACAGGTAATTCCAGATCCAAAACATGACCCGATTGAGCATGAACCAGTTCGGTCTCATTGAGCAATACGGAATACCTGAATCGGATTTCATCTTGTGTAGCACAATTGTCCGTCACATGTCCAAGTAAATCAACGTTGACTCGCGTAGAGGCACATTGATCGTCATATAAACATATTTCTGACAAATCGTTACATGTTACTTCGGGTGCAATCTGGTCAATTACTTTTATGACCTGGAGATACGTGATGAAACCATCTCCATCATCCTTAAGATTCCGGTGAATGCAACAACGATCGGCACTTGCCACCAGCCGATCATCGACTACAATGTCTGGATTCCGATGTTGAATTTCTGGTTGGTAAACGCACCAATCAATGATTTTCCATGTGCGCAAAATTTTATAACACCCTTCGCCAGTTTCAAACCGTTCATCCTGGTACGTAATACCTATTAATTCACAATCATCATCGGAGATAACAGGACGCCCGGATATCTCCGGCATTAAAAATTCGGTATCCATACACTCGGCAATCAAATCGGCCGGGAAAACAACTTCAAAGTCACTACGAGGTTTAACATAGACCGTTTGAACATCATAGGCTGTATTTCCACACCGGTCGGTAACCTCAATTTTCTTGCTCAATGTGCCAACCCCACATTCATTCAAACTACCGGAAAATTGGGTACGTTGACTGGCCACAGAACAATTGTCGTAGATCTGCCAATCCGCATCTGTCGAAGAGAAATATTGATCAATTTCAGGTTTGCTGCCGTCCGGGGAATCGTATTGATCCAACAATAACCAGATCTGACAATAAATCGGACTCCAATCGTTTTGTCCATACCACTCCGAATATTCATCACAACCTGTATTTTCCGGGTAATGATTGGATTCGGGACAAACTGTTCCGCCATAGTATCCGTGTTCTGAACTCCATGGATATTCCACACAATAGCTAACTGGTCCAATATCACCTGATTGTGAATCAGAACCAAGGCTGACATAAGGAGAAGAACAATAGGTGCTAAGGATATCTTCACTGCATACATCATGCGCAAAATGTGCTCCATATCCACTCACAGAATATACCTTTCGCCCGGCATCGTATGAGCGTTCAACTTTCCAGTGGTACGGTACCCCATCGCAATAGACCGTGATGTCGTCCGGGGCGATAACCACCGGCGGCTGCTTGTCGTCTTTCAGCACCTGGATCATACAATCGTTATATAGGTGAGGGAAGTGCCACCGCTTCTTTTCGGATAAGGCAAGGGTAATCTGAGCTTCACTATGGTATTTGGCATCTACCCGAGTCAGAAAATCCTGGTAATCGGCCGGTGTCCGGTACAGGTAGGAGAAACAAACACCATCCTGATAGGTACCATGAACGGTCGATTTATCCGGATCACAGACTGAAGCTATATTGGGAATATCCCACTCAATTGGATTTAGTGGTGTAGAAACACTTTGTGCAGGATCCAATTCGGCGGGTATGGTACATAAAAAGCCTGCTCTGGGATCACCGTAGTGAATGTAGTCATTCAGCCGCCAGAAATACCACCGGGTAAAATTCAATGACAAATTCCACCAGTACCATTCATGTTCCCCGCCGAAGAAGGTGTGTGGATCATAAAGTGGCAGGTCACAGGCCTCATAAACACGCAATACCAGCTGCTCATCACCGCATTCCGTCACATCAATGTAGTCGTCAAAGACAAAGATGTTGATCCATTCCTCGATGGCCTCATCGATGTAGTCGCTGTAATGATGGTAATTGTATGCATCAAGGCATCCGGCAAAATATTCATGCCAATAATCCCTCCAGTAGGTGATTGAGTCCATGCTGGCTACCGCATAGTGCAATCGATCGCAACAGTTATCGTGGCTGCCGTCGTCCAGATCCTTGGCATATACCCTTGCCCAGCAGGAATCCGGATCGAGCGTCACCTGAGTAATCTCATCACAAACAGGCGATGGTGGAGTCCGGTCAATCACGCTGACACGCTGCCAAATTTGGTACTCATTCCAACAACGGTCACGGATGGTCCAAAGGATGTAATGCCATCCTTCCGGTAGATAAATATGCCCGCCTTCAACATCGTAATTTCCTTGACTGATAATGGTTTTGCCCGGATGACTATGATCATCATATGCTACTTCGTACAACAATTCAAGTTGATCATCGCATTCATACGTATTATTCATTCCTGTTCTACGCTCTACGAATTGGCGGATATCTGGTAACTGAATAACCGCCTTGCAATCGTGAGCATCGGTATAGGCTAAAAGGTCCTTGTTTGCGGTCAGTAAATCTCTGGTTATGGATTCCTGCTCTGATGTTAGGTCACCGGATGTCGTAACCATTTCTTCCATCAGATATGGAGGTGTATTGTCTTCCACTTTAAACCACTGAGTACACGTCGTATCTCTTCCATCACACCAATCGTAAATTTTCCATGTTCGCCTAATCTTAAATGCTTTACCACAGGTTGAAATCACATGGTCTTCATATTCAAATACGATTTGACATTTTCCAGTCGGATTAAATACCGGTCCGGAATCTGTTCGGTCTGGTAACAAGAATGCTGTATCCTGATTGGATTGAGCACTCACCAGGTAAGGTGCAGGGAAAAGTCCCTGATTATCGGTTGGCCAGGGATGGACAAACCCATCTTTATCCAGATAAGTATACCCTTGCTTGCCCGTTTGCCACAAAACATCTACCCAGGTTCCATTAGAAAGCTGGTGTTGCAAGTTGCAGGCAATCAATGTATCTGGTCCACAAACCAGACTGTCCAATAGTTCCCTTCGAACAAAGAGTGTATCGCGGCATTCATTGTAATTGCCCCAAACGTCTTCTGCGCGAAGTTTACGGGCCAAATATCCAATAAACAGAGGATTGTCACACCCATAATCCACCCAACGTTTCTCAAGGATTTTCGTTTGTACCGGGTACATTTGGCAATTATCTGCAAGTTGAATTTCATCGGCACTTTCTTCCAAATTAAAACAACTCACTGTATCGTTTTCACACATGATTTGGGGCGGATATTTATCTTCAACACATACTTCTACCCAACAGGACTGTTGATTACAAACTTCAAATTCCACTCGGACAGTTACGCATTGACCGAGAAAACGTGAATCAAGAATATTGGTATTGTACCTGTTTCCATCCTTGTCGGTAATGGTCCAATTTAATAGTTCGTTGGGAATGAATACATTACGAATGATATCCCGGCTTGACAACGGGTACTCGCAACTTGAATTCAAACTGACAATAATCCGGTCTTGGCATACTAAAGCCGGACAAACAATGTCAATGGAAACAGTTCCAAAATCGTCTTCACCATTGGATCCATTATCTGGTTGACTGTCCATGTCCATAAATCCAAGTGCATTCGAGGCTGATTCAATTTCTGCCGCATTGGTGATTCTACCTGTTGTACTATAATCAATATCGAAAGAAATAGTTACTGAGGCAGATGTACCGGGCTGAATCAATGGTATTGGATTTATTAATGAAGCAGTTCCATCCAGATTATCCTTCCAATTGGGATCGTTTAATATCAGCCCAGCGGGTAAGTAGTCGACAATTATAACATCTGTGGCATCTAATGTTCCTTCGTTTGATACCGAAATGGAATAAGTAACCTGTCCACCCGGGAAGTATGGCGGATTGGAAGTAACAGTTTTCGCAATTGACAGATCAAAGAATTGAAGCACGGGAACATTCTCAGAATCATGGTCGTCTTCATCCGTAGCAGCAACTCCATCTCCAGGAACTCCGGTCCCATCGCCATAAATATAACCATCTGCAGGGCTACCAGGCATGCCCCCAGCGTCATCATCCGGTATTGAGTTTGCCCAGCTATCCAGGTCATTCGCTCCAAGTGGGTTACTTGCAAAAGCAATTTCTGCAGCATTCGTAAGAAATGGCATCATCAATCCGGGTGTAATCCTAAATCGTGCAGTTATGCTTAATTCATCGCCAGCAGGCAAGGTATCTATTCCAAAAATTCCGCTTGAATAAGTCACTTGGACCGGTGTCCCTCCGGATGTCATCATGGATCCCACTCCACCATCTGCATAGGTTAAACCGAATGGTAAATAATCAATGATTGCAACCGAATCTGCCGGGATATCCCCCTGGTTATAAATAGTAAATATGAATTGGATGGTATCTCCAGGCAAATAGGGGCCCGGGATGGAAAGTATATCCAGTGTCTTTGTCAATGCCAAATCGAATAATTGAGGAGTGACTTCAGCATCATCGCCATCATCTTCGTCGAGGGGGTCCTGACTACCATCCGGATCAACTGATCCTATTCCGCTACCCGGGTTACTATCGGCAGCATTGCTTGGATCTGAATCAGGGTCAAATTGATCTGCTCCGGATACTCTGGCAATGTTAATGTAATTAATACCTACTCCAGGAGTATCCACGGTAGCATCAAATGTCAGCGATAAGCTTCCAACAGGTATTACCAAGCCACTCCAGGCTATGGTACCCATCAACTCCATACCACTGTTGCTGATATTCGTAATATTGAAATATCCATTAGGAACGAGATCTTCTACAGCTACATTTGTTGCATCACTCGGTCCGGCATTGTCGATTTGTATGGTAAAGGTTACAATCTCTCCAACAATCGGAAATGGATTATCAACCGTTTTTACCAAGCTTAGATCCGCCATTCCAAATTCGACATCCGTGTCCGTCGCACTGTTGTTACCCGGCGTCGGATCGGTCACCCCACTGGGCGCCGTCACCGTGGCGGTATTCACTAAGTCGCCCGTCTGGCTGCTCGGTACACTCACACTGATCGTGTACGTGATGCTGCCACCACTCGGGATATTTACTGGCTCATTGATGTCACCGCTGCCGCTGGCCGTGCCCGTCGCTCCTCCCGCAAACACCGCACTCCAGCCCGTGATCGTCGTGCCCGCCGGTGCCACATCCGCTACCGTAGCTCCCACTGCATCACTAGGACCTGCATTGCTCACCACCACCGTGTAGGTCACCCCTACTCCCGGTGTGTACGTAGCACTGCCGTCCGTCTTCGTAATGCTCAGGTCGGCCATCGGGTCTGCCGTGTCCGTGTCCGTG
>Ga0116151_10004312_pt1 | contig 12470 bp, 11 predicted proteins | sample AD_UKC117_MetaG_FD_89893 | JGI IMG/M metagenome (GOLD analysis project Ga0116151, IMG submission 89893) | Active sludge microbial communities of municipal wastewater-treating anaerobic digesters from Hong Kong - AD_UKC117_MetaG | ecosystem: Engineered > Bioreactor > Anaerobic > Digestate... | reverse complement strand
TGGGCCGGCTTCGAAAGGAGGTTGCTTCTCTTAATAACCATTGAACCGAGGCCAAGCTCAGACCTGCCCTTGCCCCCCCACCCCCGTTTCCCGTTAATCAAAATCTGCGGAGTTAATTGAAGGAACCCTGCGTGCCCTCGATAAGCAGTTTCGCGAATTGGAACATTTGATCGAAAAGGCCGGTGATAAAATTGGACAAAACGGCCACTCTTCATCGCTGGAAGATGTTTGGTTAAAAATCGACCACCTTAAAAGCTTGCTCAGCAACTTAGAAGAGGTAGTCCAAATTGAAAATAGCCAGCTCGAACTGGTTATCGAGCCGGTTGATCCCCGACAGTTGCTCAGCGATGTCGGCCACATTACCCAAGGCTTGGCTCGTGGTAAAGATATCTTGGTCCGAACTGAGTTGCCGGACTCCCTTCCCCTCGTTCAAGCCGATCCGTCTCGATTGCGCCAAGCTCTACTGCAAATCCTAACCAACGCCGTGAAATATACGGATCGGGGCATGATTGAAATCCACGCCAAAACTCTCCCTACAGCCTTAAAAATCACCATCTCCGATACCGGCTTTGGGATCGATGCTCGTGAGACCGATCTGGTTTTTGAGAAATTCGGCCGGGCTAGCCATACCGCAGTTCAGAAACGGCAGGGTGTAGGGTTAGGGCTGGCTATTGCCAAACGTTTAATTGAACTACACGGTGGCGAAATCTCGGTATCAAGTGTCTTGGGAGTCGGCTCTGAGTTTTACATTGAACTTCCCCTCAAACCGGTCACGGACCAGCCGCCCGTCACCCTATCTAACGCTGAGCCTGAGACCACTCTGCTGGCAAACCCCGATACGGATGAGACCATCCTGTCCGATCGATATGACGTTACCAAGATTTTTGCCCAGAGCCGGATCGATTCACCCGGCCGTCCGCCGGTTATGCCGGCATCGTCTTCTGTTGGCCGCTCGCAGCCGCCGGGTAGCCGCAGGGGGCCAACTTATACCCGCCGCTTTAGTTTGATTTTGTTGGCGCTGCTAATCTTCATTGGTGGGTTTGTAGCCGTATTGGCCTTTATCAATGGTCCGGTTACGGGGCCGTCCGGTGTAGCCGCCACGTCGCCTGATCCCTCATTGACCCCAACCCCACCCATCAACTCTACGCCGACACCCAGACTTACGGCCGAACTTGCAGAAGCCGCTACCTTACTTATAGCCACAGATTTCCCCAGCACTCCAACCCTACAGTCTTTACCATCCCCCAGCCAGACTCCAACAGCTACCCGTATCTCCCTCTCTCCCACACCACCGCCCACGGTAACACCGTTGCCTGCCACTGTTACGCTCACTTCACCCGTCTCGACCGGTCCGGCGCCGGTCAATTTGCCCGGCGTCTTGGTGGCGACGTTGCCCACCGGCCAGCAAGTTTCCTATTTTGACAGCCGTGATCGGTCCGGATCGGCTGCCGGTCTCAACCCCGAACCGAATAGCCGTCTCACCTGGTCAGCGTCGGGTCGGGCGCTACTGGCCAGCGATCAAAATAGCGATCGGGATATTTACATCATTGATCCCGGCGGCTCATCGCTCAATTTAACCGAAACCATCGGTGATGATCTCCAGCCCGCCTGGTCGCCCAATGAGCAGCAGATTGCCTTTAGCTCCAACCGCACCGGCAATTTTGAGATTTACATCGCCAACGCCGACGGCAGCCGGCCCACCCAACTGACGACCGATAATCGCGCTTTTGATGAATGGCCGGTCTGGTCTCCCGACGGACGGCAGATTGCTTTTGTCTCAGATCGAACCGGCAATGTCGATCTTTTTGTCATCGCGACCGATGGCACGAATCTTCGCCAACTGACCGATCATCCCGCCGACGACTGGCCCGCCTCGTGGTCGCCGGATGGCCGCCAACTGGTGTTTGCCTCAGATCGAGATGGTAATTGGAACTTATACGTCGTCTCGGTTACCGGCGGCGATGCTGTTCAATTAACGAACGATCCCGGCGACGAGCGCGATCCGAACTGGTCGCCCGATGGCAGTACCATCGCCTTCACCTCTAACCGAGCCAACAATTGGGACATCTATACACTCCCGGTTAGCTCAAGCTCGATCATTAGCGTTCCGGCTTCAAACTGGACTCAAATGACCCAGACTCCCACCGATGAACGCTACCCCAGTTGGCTGCTCTCTCCGACGAAACCTTAGCTCCTGAAAATAGGTAACCTCAAGGAAGCATTCATCTCTTAGCTGTCAGCTATCAGGCTTCTTAATTTTTTTATCTTGACAAACTAATAATATTAGTATATAATCTAAATATATTAGTTTTTGATCAGGTCATTATTTATGGGAGGTTTTTACGATGAAAACGACTTATCACGGCGATAATTTAATTCAGTTGACCCGTTTGACAGCGTTTAACTGCTACTTTGTGCGCGAACAAGACGGTTTGACTTTAATTGATACCGGTCTACCCGGCAGTGCCAAAGGGATTCTAGCGGCGGCCAAACAAGAAAATCTACTAATTACCCGCATCGTCTTAACCCATGCCCACGGCGACCACGTCGGTTCGCTCGATCAACTGAGCCAGGCCTTACCGATAGCCGAGGTTGCTTTTACCGCTAGAACGGCTCGCTTCTTAAGCGGCGACTTAAGCCTGACCGCCGATGAATCTCAAGCCAAACTGCGCGGCGATTTCGTCCTCCGCCAGACCAAACCCACTCGCCTCCTGGCTCCCGGCGATCACATCGGCTCGTTGGAAGTTGTGGCCGCGCCAGGACACACCCCAGATCATATCGCCTTTTGGGATACGCGCGATGGCACGTTGATCGCCGGCGACGCCTTTCAGACCAAAGCGGGACTGGCCGTCGCCGGTGTGATGCGCTGGCTGTTTCCCTTCCCGGCGCTGGCCACCTGGCATCCGTTAACCGCGCTGGAAACGGCTCGTCGGCTGCGTCGCTTAAATCCGACCCGGTTAGCGGTTGGTCACGGTCAGGTCATCGAAGACCCAGCCGATTTAATGGATCGCGCTATTGCCGAAGCCGAGCAGCGTCTATCGAATGGCCAGCATAAAGAGAAGGTTGCGCATGGCTAAAACCCGACGGCTGACCCCCGAACTAGTCATTGAAACGGCGGCGAGGCTGGCCAACGAGCGGGGAGATGTATCCCAGATTACGCTCACCAATCTCGCCGCTGAACTCAATATTCGAGTCCCGTCGCTCTACAATCACGTTAAAGGGTTGGAAGGTTTGCAGCGTGACCTGACCGTGTGGGGCTTGCAGCAGCTTTTGGCGATTACGCGTGAGGCGGTCTTGGGCAAAGTTGGTCGCGATGCCCTGTTGGCTGTCGCCCACGCCTATCGCGCCTTCGCCCATGCCCAGCCGGGCGTCTATTCGTTGGTGCTAAAAGCCCCCCCGCCTGAGGATGCCCAACTGACCGCCCTTTCCAACGAACTGCTGATGATCTTACAGTTGGTGCTGGCTTCCTACCACTTGGAAGGTGAGGACGCCCTGCACGCCATTCGCGGTTTTCGCAGCGTGCTGCACGGCTTTGTCTCGCTGGAAACTAGCGGAGCCTTTGAATTACCTTTGGATCGCGATGAAAGCTTCAATCGATTGGTCGCCATCTACCTAGATGGCTTGTCGAAAAATTGATACAGGCTGATCGCATTTCATACACGTTTGGAATTATTTTTCGACCGATTTTATACACGATCAGTTCATAATAGCGCTTAGTCGTTTGAAACAATTATGGTTTTTGGCGACACAACTGTTGAGCCAATTAATTCCATCGAAGGAGCAGATAATGGCAGCCCCCAATCAATCTAAAAGTCCGGCCAAACCTAAAAGTGGCAGCAAACCTCAAACCACCGCCCAAACTACCACAACCCCCAAAAAGAAAAAGTCTAACAAGAAGTAGAATAGCGGCGTCATAGTCGCCTTAGAATCGCCTATCAAAAAGCGATCCGCTCTTATAGCCGGATCGCTTTTTTGTTATCAGACGTTGATATTTTTTTATGAATTTAAGCGTAAGCCAAACTCTCACGAACGCTAATTTGCGTTGCGCTTCTGGCTGGCAGCACCGAGGCCAGCGTGGAGATGCTTAAAACAATCCCCAACCATAACAACACGGCTCCATAGCTGTAAGCGTAATCCAAATTGATATCGAGCATGATTTGCCCCATCTGCTGCGCCAATGGACGACCTAGCAGGAACGACAGTGGCACGGCCACCGCCCAACTGAGCGTGCCTTGCAAGACCCCCTCCATCATCAGCATCCCCAAAATGGTCCGAGTCCGCGCCCCAACGGCTCGCATCACGCCGATCTCGCGGGTACGCTCTACCACACTGATCGATAGCGCCCCCATCAACCCAATCCCGCCGACCAAGGCCAAAATAGCCGCCAGCGCCAGCAGCATATTGATGTTGATGGCATACTGGCTGTCGGCAAATTGGCGATCTTCAAAGGTGGTGCCGCTGCCGTTGAGATCGACATCGCGCTGCCGGTTTTCGTACAGCGTTTTCAGTTTGTCAGAGACCGCCGCGACGTAAGCCTCGCTTCGCTCTTGCGTTCGCACCAGAATTTGGGTGCCACGATTGTATTTGTTGGTAGCATTTTCCACTGCGGCCAACGGTGCGTAAACTGGATCGCCGCCAAAGCCGTCGGTGAAGACAGTTTGAAAAATGCCCACGACTTGCCAGGTATCGTCGCCAAACTCGCCCAAATCGAGCGTCACGCTATCGCCGACGTTGATGTGGTGATCCTCGGCAATTTCCTGGTAGATCACCAGCGCATTCTCATCGCCCGGCTGAAGCCAGCGTCCGGCCACTATAATTGGTTGGTACATCTGGCTGCCGATAGGGATGCCGTTGAGCACAATACCGATACCGGCCTCACGCAGTCGCTGACTCGCTTTCAACAGCGAACCGGGTTGGGTCAGCCATACCTCCGTCTCAACCACCTCCGGCAACTGCTTGGCCATACGTGTCACTCGGTCAGCCCGCTGGCGATTCTCGAAACTGATGCGGATATCGTAGCTGCGCCGGTTTAGATCGTTGGTCACGGTCAGGTCGGTCGATTGGGCTAGACTAATCACCACCAGGAACATCGTACCGGCAGTAATCAAGACCAGTTGGGTCAGGATCAGCCGGCCCTTTTTACGAAACATATTGTTGAGCGAGATGGCGTAAGACGACGACAGGAAGCGCCGGCTCAGGCGGTCAACCCCGCGATCAAAGCCGTTGTTGCCAAAACTGCCGGAAATGCCGTAACTGGCGATGGCCTCACGGACGGTGGTGGCTGTACCCTTGAGGATGGGCAGCAGGGCCGCAATCAGCGGCGTCAACAGCGCTGCTCCGGCTTGCAGTTCGATGGCCTTTGTAGAAATGTGGAAGGTGTCGTAGTCAATATTAAAGAGGTTAAGAAAGGTTTTTGTCAAGCCAAACGCCACATACGCTCCCGGTGCAACCGAAATGAGAAATGCCAGGCAGCCGTAGACAAAAACCGTACTTAAATAAATTTTTAGAATAGTCGAAGTCTTACCCCCCACAGCTTTGATGATCCCGATTTGATGGGTTTGCTGGGTAATCAGCGCTGTCAGGGTGTTGGTGACCAAAATGGCGCTCACAACCAGAGACACAACAGCCAGAATTTGTAACACAAAATTAAACCCCTCAACGAAGATGCGCCCCCAGTGTTTGTTGGGGTCTTGATAGATGACGTTCGTAACCCCGATATCTTCTTTGGCCAGGCGATCCTTGATCTCGGTCGCGACTTCTTCGGCCAAGGCTTGGCTGTAGGGTTCCACCTGCACCAGCAACTCGCTGAATTCGCCCTCTTCAACGCCGAAGCGCTCCAACCCCTGGGCATCGACGAAGAAGCGTGCTTCACCGCCGAAGGCCGGCGGCGGCACAAAAGGATGGCGGATTTTGTCGGTCACTTGCAGCGCCCGGTCGGTTTGATCCAGTTCGAAGATGACCTCATCGCCAATGTCGATGCCGTAAAAGTCGCTGGCCGAGCGGTCGATGCCGACGCTGTGGCTGCGTTCGGGCCATTCGCCCGCTTTGAGTTGAAGGAGATCGTACTTCATGTCCTGGTAATCATCGCGCATCACCAGCAGGCCCGGCTCCCATTCAGCTTCAGGGCTAGTTTTATAGCGTACGGTCAGTTGGTTCATCACCTCGATCCCCGCCAGGCCGTCAATGCTCTCCAAGCGGATGGCTGTATCGCGGTCAATACGCTTATCCAGCCCGATATTGAGGTGCGACGGATTGACCGCCTGATGAGCCTGATCCATCCCGGCCAAAAGCTGGTCGGCCATACCAAACACGGCCCCCACCGCAAACGTTCCGGCCGCGATACTGAGTACCGCCAATATTGTGCGGACTTTATGATCCCACAGATCAGACCACAATTTGTACCAGATGACGGACATTTTCCTCTCCTGTTGAAAAAACCTAATCAATCTGAATTTATTGAGTATTAATCGATATTACACTGTATATATTCCGAACGCTGTTAGGTAAAGGGTAAAAAAATCTAAGGCGGTTGTTCTAACCCCCTGTACCAGGCTTCGAGCATAACCCGGCTGGTAGCCAGCCAATCATGGTCGTCATGGGAGAGATGGCTGACGATGAGGGTGGACATACCGTGGACCGTAGCCCAGGCGGCAAAGACTAAATCCTCACGCTGGTAACTGTTCGAAATCTCACCGGCATCGAGGCAGCGCTGGATGCCCTTTATCAAAACGTGGTGGGTACCTTCGGCGATGAATTCATCGTCCGGTTTCGATGAGCGCAGGTCAGGCGTGTTGAAAATCAGCATAAAATGTTGGGGGTTCTCGACGGCAAAGCGGATATAAGCCATGCCCAGTTCGAGTAGGTATTCACGCGGCGGCAGGTCCGTTGGTACGCTAAGCAAGTAGTGACTGAACCGCTCGAAACCCTGGGCAACGACGGCGGCTACCAATTCATCTTTATTGCCGAAATATTCATACAGCCCGGCCGGACTGTAATCGATGCGCCGCGCAACTTCGCGTAGCGAAAGTCCATGGGCGCCGCGCTCACTAATCATCTCGCGGGCGGCGTCAAGAATGGCCTCGCGGGTGCGAGCGGCGCGTCGTTCTCTGGGGGTTAGGTCTTCTTCCGTCACAGTGTAAACGCTCGTTGTTGACCGAACGCTGTTCGGTGATTTCCCTGATTATATCCGAACACTGTTCGGTTGTCAAGAGCAATGTAATGGAGCGACAAAGCTTGCTTTGTCATCATAGTAAATTCAAAGTGGACTCTGACGCTCCAATGTTGTATTTTTAGAAAATTTGGCGTATCAACGGCAGTTGTTTCAAAACCAGCGCCGTAAAGACCCAGGACAGCAGCATGGTGAGGATGACCAGGATGAAGGCTTTGAGATAGATCGATAGCGGTAGGGCCACAAAGATCAAAGCCAACGGATACAGGATGAGCGGGTGCAGATAGTAGATGCCGTATGAATTGGCAGCTTGGTTTTTCCAAAACGGATTATCGGTGTTTAGCAGCCGCCGCAGTAATGCGGCGCCGCCCAGTAATGATGAAAAACAGAAGGTGTTAAACAGTAAGGCATTACCGGCTTTAAGGAAAATCGTAGTTTGAGCCGGACCGGGAATAATGAAGCGATAGCCCAAATACAACAACCCGGAGACAACAAGAATAGGTAGCCAGACCACCAGTCGGGGTTGATAACCATTCTCGGTGAACCAGCCGGTTTGGAAAGCATACAGCCCTAATACAAAATAGCCAATGTACAGGGGAACTCTAAGGGGTTGGAACACGAATAAATAACTGGTACGCGACCAGGTGTCGAGCGGAAAGAAAAGGTTCATGACCAAAAACCCCAGACTCATCAGCAGTATGAAACCGACTAACAAGCGCCAGGTGGGCTGAATGGGCTTTTGTTTAATGGTTCGGAACTGAGGGCTGATCGCATAGGCCAGACTCAGGATAGCGAAAAACAGAAACAAGATGCCCAGATACCAATAGACGGCTTGCTGGTAAAGAGGCCCCCAAAAATCCGTTCGCCAAAACTCAAAAAATGAAACCGGGACATCGCGCGAGAGATAAATCATATAGGTGATCGGCGGGGCTAGAATTAACGCGCCAAACAGCCACGGCAGTCCGATGCGGATGAATTTGTCTTTGAGAAAGCGCGTTGGTCCTCGTTTGGCTAGCGAGGGCCAGGCAAAGTAACCGGCGATAAAAAAGAGAATCAACATAATGGGGACATCGATCAGCAGCACGACCGCCGTGAAGAAAAGGCTGTTCTGCGGATCGAGCACGTACCACCATTCCGGGGCAAAAGCCATATAAGTAATTGAGGTGTGCAGGACAATCACCAAAAAGATAACAACAGCGCGAAAGTTGTCGAGAAAGTAGATACGGTTTGATGGATTCATAAGTAGACTCAGTTACTCCTTACGTAGTTGAGATGGTTGTAGAAATGAGTCTAGCCCAAAGTCTTGTTTGTGCAAATATTCTCAATTGCGACAAAAAAAGAGTTTGGCGCTGGCATAGTTGCCGGGAATCTCGTCAGGCGGATCGTACATGGTTATGATACCGTCGTTGCGTTGCAGCACAGCATAATAGCGGTTGTAAGCGTTAACCATCGATTCATACTCGGCGGTTAAGTTATCCTGCTGGGTTTGATAATTGGCTGGCTTGGGGTTAGCTTGGTCAAGTTCACAGCCGGCGGCGGCGGTATTTGCCAGTCCTCTGGCGTAAGGAATGGGTAACGGTACACCCGTTGAGAGGGTGTATAGAACCGTATGCGCTAAAACGCGTTGGCCGCTTGCAGTAAAGGTGACCAGCGGCCATAACAGGACAAAACAAATCACCGGCACAATAAAAATAGCCAGGACACAACCGCGCCGGGCATGTTTATTTTCTTCCTCAATCGGCATCCGGTCTCTTTCGTATACAGTCATATTCTTTAGCTCTCCTCTTTTTTAGATAAATGCATGGTGGATTAATTTTACCTGAAAGCGATGTCTTCCGGCAACCGGTTCGATCAGTTCGCGCCGGACGTAGGTAAGCCGCGAAAAACTCAGATTCGAACAGAAGGCTTGACACATTGTCATTGATGTTTATAATTTATTCATGTTACTTCATAGATATGAACTATTTATACTGTTAATAGTTCGATGCGTATAAAGGTTGAAAGTGAGAAATTTTAATGATGAACCCGCAATGGCCCGAAGAAGAAATACGGGCGGCGCTAATTCGCCTCGATGAGGCTTGGAGCCGGCTCAGCCGTCAGATTTCAGCCGATCTCAAAGGGAGTCCTCGCCCGATTCCGTTAAACCAGGCCCATCTGCTGCGTTTGTTGGATCGTAAGGGTGATTTGAGTATGTCTGATCTGGCCAATCTGCTGGGTATCACTTTGAGCGGGTGTACGGCGGTGGTTGATCGGGCGGTTGAGGCCGGCTGGGTCGAACGAAAGCGCGATCTCAATGATCGGCGGGTTGTATTGGTGGGGGTCAGCCCGGAGGGGCAACAAATTTTGGACCAACTCCGACAATACCGCGCCACTATTTTTGCTCGTTACCTAACCCGGCTCAACCCGGACGAAATTGAAACGCTGACCGACTTGCTCAGCCGCGTAGCCGAGGCTGTTGTTGTCGAGTCTGCCTCAACTGATTGATGCATCCCGTAATTCATCGTCCTCACCAGTGACAGTTCCTATCGTACAGCAATATCTATAAATATCGTAAGTTCGTTCGTAGTCAGCCCTTCAGGGCTAGGATCGCTAACCCGATCACTACGAACCTTTATCTTTTAAGGAGCCTGTAAAAATGCTAAATTCCATTTCAAACCTGATGAAGCGCGTCCGAACCGGGTCCCGCACCGAACCTGAAAAAAAATACGTCCAAGCGACCAATCAGATTACCGGTAGCCGCCGCTGGTGGGCTTTGGGTGCGGTCCTGATCACCATGTTCTTTTCCGCATTGGACCAGACCATTATCTCAACCGCGATGCCGGTCATTATCGGCGAGTTGCAAGGTTTCTCTCTTTACGCCTGGACCTTTACCGCCTATATGTTAACCTCGGCGGTGACGGTGCCGATTTACGGCAAGCTGTCCGATGTCTACGGTCGCAAACCCTTTTACATTTTGGGGCTTATTCTATTTATGATTGGCTCGATGGTGTCGGGAATGGTGGGCAGCATGCCGCAGCTTATTCTTGCCCGCGCCCTGCAAGGGTTGGGCGCCGGAGCTTTGTTAAGTATGCCCAGAGCCACCATCGGCGATATTTTCAATCCCCGAGAACGGGGCCGCTGGATGGGTGTAATTGCTTCGGTGTTTGGCCTGGCCAGTATCGCCGGCCCCACGATGGGCGGCTGGATTACCGATAATTGGGGGTGGCGCTGGGTTTTTTACATCAACCTACCGGTGGCCGGCGCGGCTTTGCTGACAGTACTCTACGCATTGCCCTCGGTAAAAACCGAAGGCAACGTCAAGCTTGATTGGCAGGGCAGCTTGGCTTTAGTCGCCGGGTTGGTGCCGCTGCTGTTGGGGTTTACTTGGGCCGGCAATCAATATGCCTGGAACTCAAGCCAAATTTTAGGGCTTTTTGCCGCCGCCATCTTTTTCCTGGGACTTTTTATTTGGATTGAACGTCGAGCCGCTGAACCGATAATTGCGCCCGATTTGTTTAAAAATCGCATCTTTACGTCCACCGCTATCGTGGCCGTCTTTGTATCGATGGGCATGTTTGGAGCCATAATTTTTCTGCCCTTGTTTGTGCAAGGGGTTTTGGGCAAAACCGCCCAACAGTCCGGTCAGATTTTAACGCCGCTCATGCTTAGTTTTATTACCGGCAGTGTCATCGGCGGCCAGCTTATTTCCCGTACGGGCAAGTACAAGGTTCAAGCGATAGTGGGGACCTTTTCGCTTATGGTGGGAACCTTTCTGCTGACTCGAATGGGGCCGGACACCACCGTCCTAACCGTTGTCTTCAATAATATTCTGATCGGTTTGGGGATTGGTATTGTGTTGCCGCTGCTGAATGTGGCCGTACAAAATGCGTTCCCTTACCGGATGATGGGCATGGTCAGCGCCACGCAGCAATTTGTCCGATCGCTGGGGGGCATTATTGTAGCGCCTATTTTAGGCACGGTGCTGGTCAATATCTTTTTAGCCCAACTGGCTCAATTGATGCCGCCTCAACTTCAGACCGCAATTCACACTTTACCACCGGCTCAACAGGAACTACTGCTCGATCCGCAGGGGTTGATCAACGCCGAAACCCAGGCCGCTATCCAATCGAGCTTTACTAGCATGAGTGAAAACGGAACGGTTCTTTACCACCAGTTTATTACGGCGGTCCATCAGGCTTTAACCGCCGGTACTGTGCGCTTGTTTGCGGTCAGTACGGTATTTGCCCTGTTAGCCTTTATAACCACCTTTTTCTTGAAGGACATGGAACTCCAACAGGACGAGTTTTTCAAAGAGCAGCAAAATGAATCGGCTTCATTTTTGGAATAAGGATTGATTCGTACCATGTTTTCTGGGTGTCGGAATTCTTAGAGATCGAAAATTGACACCAGCAAGCGTTTTGCCCCCAGTCTTAAATTGATGCTAAGGATCGAGGTTTAATGAACAACATCGAGCAGTTTTGGCAAGCCTATTTAGCTGCCTATCCGGACGAGGCCACCGCGCAAACGTCATACATCGCTGAACAGTTTGGCGATAATCCGCGTCTGGCTGATGAATTAGGCCGGTTAATTTTACAAGGGGTAAAAACCGCCACTTGTTCGGCGTTGTGGGAATGGCAAGCCGAAGGCAGCTTGCCTCCTGAAGTCGGCCAGATAACCATCGTGCTGAATGGCCGGAACGAACCGCTGTGTATTATCGAAACCACCGAGGTGACGATACAACCGTACAACGAGGTAGACGAACAGTTTGCCTACGACGAAGGCGAGGCTGATCGCTCGCTGGAGTCCTGGCGGGAAGGACACTGGCGATACTTTTCGCGGGTTTTGCCCAAAATCGGTAAGGCGCCAACTCTGGATATGCCCTTAGTCTGCGAGCGCTTTCGGCTGTTGTATCCCCATATTGCAAAAGGTACGCATGGTCGATACCCAAACCCAAACCCCGCTATCGATTAGCCTAAAGCTGGCGGCTTGGCGGGCGGGTTGTCGGTTAAACGGTCGCTTCAGTCCTATAACCGATTGATCCACGTTCGGAGTATGTCGATCCGTTTTTCTAACTGCTCTTCGGTGCATTCGCCCTGGCTGTTGACCCGTTGGGTGCGATTTAGCGCCGCGTGAATGTGATGGTACGGTTCACCGGATTTGTGGTGATACTGGGCCACCAAGCTGCTGATCGTTTGGCTCAGTTCCACCTTGCGCTCGCTTTTGGTAAGCGGCACAACGCGTTCCGCCACCCGCTGCTCGACCGCCTGCTTCATCTGAGCTTGGGGCGGCATCAGCGCCGGATCGTTCCACAACGTCAACTGCC
>Ga0116151_10004311_pt1 | contig 12471 bp, 10 predicted proteins | sample AD_UKC117_MetaG_FD_89893 | JGI IMG/M metagenome (GOLD analysis project Ga0116151, IMG submission 89893) | Active sludge microbial communities of municipal wastewater-treating anaerobic digesters from Hong Kong - AD_UKC117_MetaG | ecosystem: Engineered > Bioreactor > Anaerobic > Digestate... | reverse complement strand
AGGAGGTATTTTCATGAGTATTGAGTATTCCCTTGTTGAGAATAAATTAGGTACCAATGAAGGGTCCTACCGGGCAATGGTGCAGCCCAAAGGCACTATCGACCTGGATGGCGTCATCGACCGCATGGCCCGGCGTGGTTCGACGTTGATGCGCGAGGATGCCCTGGCCAATCAAGAAGCATATTTTGAAACAGTCATACTGCTTTTGCGCGAAGGGTATAATGTAACCACGCCGACGGCCAACTACAGCGCCAGCATTAAAGGTGTTTTTAACAGCCCGGACGACGCGTTTGATCCGGGGCGTCATAAGCTGGAGGTTCGGGTTAATCCGGGCAGCGGCCTGCGACCGGCTCTGGACAAAGCGACCGTTAGCAAGTTGGAACCCACCACCCCCATCCCGAACCTGACGTTGTTCCATGACCACGAAAGCGACAGCAACAACCTGAAGGCCACACCGGGCGGTGGTGCAAAAATCAAAGGGTATCGTCTGAAGTTTGACCAGAGCGACCCGGAGCAGGGCATCTTTTTTGTGGCTCCCGGCGACGTGGAGACGCGGGTGAGCCGGGTGTTGAGTATCCGGCCTTCCGAGGTGGTCTTTATCCTGCCGGAACTGCCGGCCAATACCTACCGCCTTGAAGTGCGGGCCGCGTTTGGCAAGCAGGTTCGCGCCGGGGCGTTGACCAGCAAGTTGACTGTGGCCTGACGGCCGTTCCGACCGTGATTCGTTGCTGAAGCGGCAGGCGCTGTATGCCTGCCGCTTTTTTTATCCCCTTTTTCCTCTCCCGCCGCTTCCCCTTGCCCGGTGGCCTTCAAAAACCCCATACCTGCTCTGCGCCGCTCCTGGCGGTGAACCGATTGAAACCTAAGCCAGAAACGGAATAAAACAAAGCCAGAAACGGTTTAAACCTAACCCAGGTCCGATCCGTTTCTGGCTTAGGTTTGTTCCGTTTCTGGGTTAACTTTTTTTCGTTTCAAGCGTTAGAAATTTTTCGTTTCACGGTTCAGGATTTTTTTATTTCAAGCCCTGGCTCCTTTTATCTTTGGGGAAGGCTTTGGGCAGGGCGGGAGGCAGCGGCGATCTTTACGCTGATTGCAAGGGTGGCGGGTTAAACTGGTGGAACCAGGCGAGATGCAGCCTGGCGTGGGGGCAGTTGGTACTTTTTTCTCATGATGAAACCATGACATTTTTCTATGACAAATTGGGTGGTTTTATGTTATCTTTGGGGGCGTGATTCAGTGGGAAAGGAATTGTTTGCAAACCAATCTGAAATGTTGTTAAAAGATTTATCACTGCCACCCATCATTGATACCTCCACAGCCGACATGGCGTTAGAGTTTTACGTGCCTGCGCTTTCTGCTTCTGTGCATTACGATCGGGGAGTGGGCTTTTTTAGTTCTGGTTGGTTGAAAATGGTGGCTCAGGGACTTATCGGCTTTGCTGCAAATGGGGGTCGGGGGCGCTTGATCACCAGCCCTATTTTAGATGCACATGACTGGGAGGCTTTACAGTTAGGCGATGCCGCCAAAACAGATCCTCTTTTGCGAACGGCTCTTTTACGTCACATTGATGAACTTTCTGTACAGTTAGAGCGCGACACCTTATCGGCATTGGCCTGGATGGTAGCCGATGAGGTTTTGACTTTCAAGCTGGCACTACCACAGAACAAGCTGGCAGGTGGAGATTTCCACGACAAATTCGGTATCTATACGGATGTTGAAGGGAACCAAGTCAGTTTTAATGGTTCACCTAATGAAAGTGCAAAAGGTTTTCAAAACTACGAATCTAACAAAATTTTCAAGTCCTGGGAACCAAGTTTTACGCTCTTTGTCGAGGCGGATGTTAAACGATTTGAGCGTTTATGGCGTAACGAAGATTTGAATGTGCAGGTATTTGAGTTGCCAGAAGCAGCGCGAGAGAAAATTATTAAGTTACGGGAGGGAGAACGGCCGTATCCCGAACCAGAATGGGTTAAACTGCGTCGTATTAAAGAGGAGAACTCACCATATCAGCCAACTAAACCAGTAATCCCAAACAGCATCACCATGCGACCCTATCAAGATGAAGCCATTGCAGCATGGTTCGCTCATGGTTGTCACGGGTTGTTTGAAATGGCCACAGGAACAGGTAAAACGATTACCGCTTTAGCTGCCTCCGCCCGCTTATTTGAGCGAGAGGGCAGATTGGCGATTATTATTGCGGTGCCGTATCAGCATCTTGTAGATCAATGGCATCAGGAAGCAGCTGAATTTGGATACAAACCAGTTTTGGCTTACCAGAGCAAAAGCAGTTGGCTAGACGAACTCAATCATCAAATTATTGAGTTTAATGGTGGTTACCGTCAGTTTATTTCCGTTGTTGTCACCCATAGCACATTTATTAGTCCTGACTTCCAGGGGACCATAGCCCGATTGCAAACGCCCGCTTTAATCATTGCTGATGAAGCGCATCATTTAGGCGCGGAGCGAAGTCGGCAACATTACCCGGAGTACATACCTTACCGCTTGGCGTTATCGGCTACTCCAGACCGCTGGTTTGACGATGCTGGAAGTGATGTGTTACGTGCCTACTTTGGCGAAACAGTATTCACCTTTTCCCTTGAGGATGCCATTGGTGTTAGCCTGACACCCTACTACTACTATCCACATCTTGTGAGTTTGACAGAAGATGAGATGGTTGAATATGAGGCTTTGTCTCTAAAAATAGCCCGGTTGATCAACCAAGAAGATGAAGACAAACAAGCGGCCTTAAAAATGCTGCTGATAAAACGAGCAAATTTATTGAACACGGCCGTTAATAAACTGGACACCCTCGCGGAACTGATAGATCAGGAAACCTATTTAGAACATACTTTGTTCTACTGCGCGCCTAATCAAATTAACGAAGTTATGCAACTTGTCGGCTGGGAGAAGGGCATTCTTATCGACCAGTTTACGGCAGAAGAAAATCCACAAGAACGGCAGCGACTACTAGCCAGTTTTGCCAATGGAAACCTTCAAGCATTAGCGGCAATGAAATGCCTGGATGAAGGGGTAGATGTCCCCAGCACCCGTACAGCCTATTTCCTGGCCAGCAGCAGTAATCCAAGGGAATTTATTCAACGACGCGGCCGTATATTGAGGAAATCTCCTGGTAAAGAGTATTCTATCATTCATGATTTAATCGCCGTGCCACCCGTGACTTACGATCAGACTTCACCAAGTTTCCAGGTTGAACGCAGCATTATAAAACGCGAGTTGCAACGGTTTAAAGAATTCGCTAATCCAGCTTTGAACAAACAAACAGCGCTGGATGTTATTTGGGATTTAGCCAGTCATTATGGATTGTTAGATTTTTAGTTGGAGGCCAGATGCTAAAAGATCGTCTAAAAGCATTGTTCAAGAGTTACGATCCAGTCATTCGCCAAGTAATCTACGAAGTAGGTGAAATAGAACAACAATATATTTCTATGGAAAAACCGCGCGGCATCATGAAAGATATTGATGAGATCATTACGCGCATTGCCAGAGAAGAATTGGCGCAGATGAGTGAAAAGGGGGATACCTCATCATGAAATTGGAGCGTATCGTCTTAGAGAACTTTCGCCAATATTACGGCCAACAAAAGTTAAACTTTGCCAGAGATCGTGAGCGTAATGTCACGGTTATTCATGGAATTAACGGCGCCGGTAAGACCTCCTTGTTTTTGGCTCTCAATTGGTGTTTATACGGCCGTAACGTTGAAAATATCAAAGTAGTAGATAACGTGGGCGAGCTTGTCAGTAAAGAAGCCATCAATCAAGCAAAACCCGGTGATCAAGTACGGGCTTCAGTCACGATTGCTTTCTTGCACAATGGCCATCGTTACATGGTGAAACGAACGCTCACCGGCAGCAAACTGCTCACGGGTAAACTGGCGCTCAATGAACTAGATCAATTCACCATGATGCGGCAAGGAACCAGTGGGCGCACTGAACCGGTTATGAATCCGCTCGGCACAATGAATGCCATCTTACCTGTTAATGCACGAGAATACTTCTTCTTTGATGGCGAGAAAATTGATAATTTTTCCAAACCTGAAGCCTCTGCCCAAGTAAAAGAGGCGATTTATCTTGTGCTTAAACTGGAAATGCTGGAGCGTTCCCAACGACATTTGGAGAATACCGCTACTAACTATCGCAAAGAATTAAAGCAGGCATCAGGTGGAGAGTTACGCGAGTTGCTTGAACAAGATGAAACTTTGCGCCAGGAACGTGAAAAAGCGATTAAACGCAAAGATGAATTAGAGAAAGAGAAGGAGTCAGCTCAGCGCAAAGTCAGTGAAATTGACCAAAAGCTAAGAGATTCGCAAAATGCCAAAACGCTGCAACAACAACGTGACCGACTGGAAAAGGACTTAAAACAGCGCCGCATTGAGTTAATGGATTTAGTGGAGCAAATCCGTGAGCGCGCAACTTCCGGCTATCCAATCTTAGCCCAAACGGCCGTGCAAACTGCCCTTACTATTTTGAATGAAAAAAGAGAACGGGGTGAAATCCCGAGCAATATCCGCCAGCAATTCATTCAAGATCTGCTAGATGAAATGAAATGCATTTGTGGGCGTCCTTTTGCTGAGCATGGACCAGAACACCAACAACTTCTCTCTTTAATGCAGCGTTCTGTTCCTAGTTCGTTAGAAGATGACGTTTTGAATACGACTGCTACTTTGACTGCGTTTGCCGACAAGAACCACCAGCAACAAGCCTTGCTTAGCGCCCATATGCGCAAGCGCACGGAGTTAATTGATATTATTCGTGACCTGGACGCTGAACTGGATGACGTAAGTCGTCAACTGAAAGGTTCGCCACTTGAAGAAATTAGTCGCCTGGAAGAGCAACGACGGAATTTCATGTCAGATATTGATGGCTATAGTCTAGAGATTGGCGCGCGCTTACAGAAAATTGAACAAGCCGGAAAAGACATCAGCAACCTGGAAAAGAAAATAGCAGCAGCACGCAAAGAGGAACAGCGCAGTCAAGAACTAAGTCTGAAATATGATTTAGCGCAGAAAGCGGCTGATGCTATTACCGAAATGTATCAGGTGCACGCCGATAATATGCGTGAACAAATAGAGGCACGCACTAAAGAGATTTTCCGCTCGTTGGTCTGGAAAGAAAGCCATTTTCAAGACGTTCAATTGGGGCCAGACTTTAACCTGGAAGTAATTGATCGCTACGGTCAATCAGCGCGGCCGGAGTTGTCGGCTGGTGAACGGCAAGTATTAAGCTTATCGTTTATTACGGCTATGGCCCAGGTAAGTGAAGAAGAAGCGCCGCTGGTGATGGATACACCGTTCGGACGTTTATCCTCCCACCACCGGAACAGCATCACCGAAAAGCTGCCTCTGTTAGCAGACCAGTTAATCCTTTTCGTTACTGATGAAGAACTACGGGACCAGGCGCGAATAAACCTAGAAAAGCACATCGGCGCGGAGTATCGCCTGGAATTTGAGCGGACAACCAGTTGTACCACCATCGAAGAGGCATGAAATGAGTGATACAGAGTATACCAGAACAGATAGGGCATATATTGATGAAGCCGTTATTGATGTTTATCGGCAATTGAAGAAAGAAGGCAACGCAGAAGCAGAACAGGCACCTTTTGATACGTACAAAGACCTGTTTATGTTTGCGGTGTGTGTAGGCTTTGAAAACGGCCGTCGAACCAAACCACGCAAAGGCAACGGCGGTGAAGTCCCGACCAAAGTCTTCACCGAAGATGATCTGGCTATTCTCAAGGCCATTGCTATTGCTGAAACCGGCGATGTAGAGGTATTAACGCGTTTCGGTGAAATCCTGGGTATTGCTGAGGAATATGCTAATACAGGCATCCATGAGGTGAAGTCTTCTTTGGTTGATGAAGGAGGACGGCCGTTGTGGAATCTGTTAAACTTGCTTAACTCACAAAATACTTGATACCCCATTCTTAAATCTGAGGGCTGAAAAGGGAAAACACTTATGGCAATGGATATGAATTTGCAATTCGCCTCAATACATGAACTATATCTTGATCCATTAAACCCACGGGTAGGACGACATAATATGGGTCCAACTGTATCCCAAGAAACAATTTTAGATTTGGTCGCTGATTGGACCCTGGACGAATTAGCTCGTTCATATCTCGAAAATGGCGGGTTTTGGTTACATGAAGCGCTGCTAGTAGTACGAGAAGAACTTTATGGGCAAGAGCGGTTAATTGTTGTAGAAGGCAATCGCCGTCTTGCTGCCCTCAAATATTTGTTTAATGCTTATAATGGCAATCCCGCTTCGCGCAAATGGAAAGAGATTAGCGAGATTACTCCTCCTCCACCAAATTTGTTTACAAAAGTCCCTTTTATTCTGGTTGAAAACAGACGTGATATTCAAGCGTTTCTTGGGTTCCGACATGTTACTGGAATCAAACAATGGGATGCCGACGAAAAAGCATTTTTCATTGCCAAACTTATTGATGAAGAAGGGCTTACCTTTGCCCAGGTTATGCGGCAAATTGGCAGTACGACCCCGGCAGTTAGACGCCATTACATTGCGTATCGAGTTCTGCTTCAAATTGAAGCAAATGTTGAAGATTACAATCGGGAACGAGCTGATGAAAGCTTTGCAATTTTGTATATGTCACTAGATACAGTTGGTGCAAAGCAGTTTCTACAAATTGATGTAGAAGGCGATCCGCAGATAATCAAAAACCCTGTTCCGCAACATCATCTAAATAATTTAGCTGATTTTGCACGATGGCTATATGGTAGTAAGGATAATGCACAAGAACCGCTTATTACTGATACTCGACAAGTATCAATGTTTGGAAAAGTTTTAGAAAGTCAAGAAGCTACAGAATATTTACAGCGTTCTATCAATCCTAGCCTAGATCTTGCTTTCCAACTCGCAGGTGGAGATGAAGAAGAAATCATCAGATATATACAACAGGCAGCAGACAATATCGAACTGGCTTTATCTCGTGTACAGCACTTTCGCAGTTCTAGCGGATTGCAAAAGCAAATAAGGCGATTGGGTATCGACTTTTTTGCGCTGATTAATACGTTCCCCAAAATTCGAGGAGAACTTTTCGAGGAATACGAATAATGCTGATCATTCCAACAAAGGGATTTGGAAAGTCTGTTAACAAGCACAACATTCGTCTGGATGTGCTTTGTGACTGGATAGAGAGCAGTATTATGTTCCAGAATAATGTGCCATATTTATCACAGATTGATATTGCTGATGTGCTACTAGAAGAAGAAAGATATGTTGAACAAGACTTTGCGTTAATTGGAATGAAAGATGCTTGGTCAGAAATAAACAAGAGGCTTTCTTGGGTCGGAACAGGAGCCTCAGTTCAATTAGACCGAAAAAGAATACAACGAAAACTCTCAGATTGGAAAGAAAACCCTGCATATACTTTTTGTTTACTGCTTTCTTTAGCACCGTTTTATGATTGGTGGAAGGAAAACGATTACACGGAGCAAGGAGAACTGTTCGAATTAGTAACCGAAGCATCATTGAAGGCACAGTTTAGTGACTGGGAGGTGTACAGAACAGGGTGGTCTAAAGATAATATAGTCAAATTACGAACTGTAGCAATAACAGTTGCAGATCGCTTGGGCGAGACCATAGGGGATATTGATACGTGGGATGATCCTCGCGCAAAAGAGCTGGGTCTGGATATCCTATTTTACAGACCATTTTTTGATAACCGTCGTGGAATCCCTGTTTATTTAATGCAGTGCGCCAGCGGGAATGATTGGGATATAAAGTTACATACCCCCGACCTCAACAAATGGTGTGACATCATTCACTTTAAGAATGCGTCCTTAAAAGCATTTGCGACCCCTTTTTGTTTTTTGGATAACGAATATAAGAAGTGCATTAGCTCAGTTCGAGGACTATTCATAGAACGGTGTAGGCTACTAAGAGCTAATAGCTATACACAGAATTGGGTAGATGCTTCCTTGAAGGATAGAATTATTGCTTGGTCAGAACCGCGAATAAATGAATTATTATCGCGTTCAAAATAGTTCGACATTATGCTAAATGAGTCGCGTTTTTTCTATTACACTTGCTATACATTCAATAGCCATTTCCACATCATCATCCGTATTAAACCGTCCTACACTAATCCGTAGCGCACTATGCGCTCGCTCGTCACCAAAACCCAACGCCTGGATGACGTGGGAGGGTTTAACTTCTGCTGAAGTACAGGCTGAGCCGGTTGCAATTGCAACATCTTTCAATTGCGGAATCAAGGCGCGTGCTTTGATGCCGGGAATGCTCACGTTCAAATTATGGGGCAGACGCTGTGTGGGGTGTCCATTAAGCTGAACCTGTCCCAATTTGTTCTCAAACCGTTGATACATGTGCTTTGTCCAGGCACGAAACTGTTCATCTTCGGCAGCCATCTCTTTTCTAGCCAATCGCGCTGCTTCGCCAAAGCCCACAATCGAAGGGACATTCAGCGTACCAGACCGCAGCCCTCGCTCATGCCCACCGCCATAAATTACCGGTTCCAACTGCACCCGTGGATTGCTACGCCGCCGGTATAACACGCCAATTCCCTTTGGCCCATACATCTTATGGGCAGACAAAGACAGGATGTGAATGTTCATCGCCTGCACATCAAGCGGAATATGGCCACCCGCCTGGGCCGCATCCGTATGAAAAAAGAGGTTGTGTTCGGCAGCAATCGCGCCAATTTCAGCGATAGGCGCAATCGTGCCTATCTCATTATTAGCGGCCATGATCGAAATGAGAATGGTCTGTGGCGTAATAGCCTGACGGATCGCGTCAGGGTCCACAAGCCCATACTGATCCACTGGCAGATAAGTAATATCGTACTTACCATGTCGGTTGCCGTCTCGTTCTAGTTTGTGGCAGACATCCAAGACCGCCTTATGTTCCGTGACACAGGTAATAATATGGCGGCCTTTATGGGCATACTTCTCCGCCACGCCCAAGATAGCAATGTTATCCGATTCTGTGGCTCCACTGGTAAAGATAATCTCATCGGGTCGGGCATTGATGAGTGCGGCAATCTGCTCCCGCGCTTTATCCACCGCCCGTTTGGCCTCCAAACCAAAGCTATGATCATTACTGGCGGCATTGCCAAATATATCGGTGAAATAGGGCAGCATCACTTCCAACACACGCGGATCAAGTGGTGTTGTCGCATTGTAATCAAGGTAAATGCGATCACTCATCGGTCGATACCTCAACCTGACGCAATTCAGGCGGCAGCGCCAGTAGCAACCCATCCAGTGATTTTAACCGCTTGTCTAGCAAGAGAACGCCTCTATTCATGTGCGCCTTGAATTGCGTGGCCGCTTCCTCTAGGTCAAGTTGGTCTTGATGGCAGCGCTCTTTAATGAGCGCCACAAAAAGCGGATCATAAGCGCCAGTAAGGACGTGGCGTTTAATGCTGATATAGCCGGTGCCCTCATAATCAGCCGGGTCTGGCGGTGTGGGGTTCTCCAAAGAAAGACAAAAGCCCATCCGCGCCAGAATATTGGGGGTTAACCCGGTGCGTCCTTTCATCTGGCTCAACTTGCGGGAAGCTTCCTCTGAGAAGTGCATTTCACTCAGCAGCATGTAAAGAAACCTCCTCCAATGAAATGAGTGATGGTTGTTTAGCAATCGGTTGTTCACTTACCTGGGTCGTGGTGCTGTCCGCTTGTAGCAAATAGGCTCGTGATACAGCCGGTTGTAAGAACGTGAACGTCTGATCATCAATTTCTGTTGTCGTAGCTAACACAATTACCTGCTGGGCAACCTGGGGCATAAACTCTGCCAACATTGTGCGACGGTGAACGTCATCCAGGCGACTGAGGGGGGTATCTATAATGACGGGTAACGGCCGTCCTGATACTTCCCGCAGTGCCCACAAGGTTGCAACCGCAAATACCTGATCCTCGCCCGCTGATAACTGACGACGAGGAAATGGTTGCCCGCCCCGGTAAAGAGTGACGTGGAATGTTTCGGGATCAATCCTTACGCGTTCAATGAAATTACGCTTGCGACTCAGTTGATTAAACCGCTTTGTTAACTGAATCCCTAAATACGTTAATTTGCCAGTCATTAACTTCTTTTGATATTGGTCTAAAAGCAACTTTGTTCTGGCAGCCAGTTTGATCCGCTGCTCATCAGTGGTGATGCCACTTATTTGCTCGGCTACCCGTCTTTTGCTACCAGCAATTCGCTCTAAGTGATAGGTTAATCGTTTGTCTTCAGCCACCAATCGATCTTGTTCCGCTTCGAACCGACCCAAATCACGGTAATGCTGGCGCAATTCAGCTTGCAGCGGTTCTAGAATCTGCATGGAAGGAATACGATCGAGTGCCTCCTTTGTGGCAGCCAATTCTTGTTGGAGCTTTTGGCGTTTCTGTAAGGCCAAGACCAACTTTTGTGGGGCATCAACGAGTGCTTCATTTATCCAACTCAGCAAAACGCCGCGCGTTTCTGCTGAGACACGATGGACAACGGCCGTTTCCGGTATGGGAGGTATTTCATACGCTTGGAAAACGCGACGAATATGTTCTTTGTCAGTCGTAGGCAGAAGTTCTTCATTCAGATCGGTATCTGCACCAACTGAATAGGTTTCGGCCGTTGTCTCACGCACTAGCCGCGTTTCAATCTCTTTTAAGACCGGTTGCGCAGCTTGCCACCGCTCATATTCTGCCTCTTGCAATAACCGATCTCGGACAGATTGAAGCAACCTGGGAGCCATAGCAAAGGGCACCAGACCCCGACTTAATTCATAAATTTCTTGCTCTACCTGAGCAATCGCTTCGGCTAAACGGTTACGGTCTTCATTTCGAGCATCTTTTTGTTGCGCATAAGTTCCCCCTTCACGACTGATACGCTCTTCCAACAAACTTATAGCCTCTCGTTTGGCCAACAAATGATGCCGACAATCAGCCAGCATATCCTGCACTTCTGCTCTCTGTCGCCCTAAATCGGCTTCTTCATCATGTAGTTGCGCCAATTCCGTTTGAAATTGTTGCATCTCTTGTATGCCAGATTGCCGTGTAAGGTAAATATCCAGGTCTTTATCCAATTGTTCTACCAAATGAAGACCCAAAAGGTTTTTCACTGTTTCAGCCAGCAAAGCATCACTTGCCTCACCCGTTTCCGAAAGGGTTGTAATCTTTTCCCCATCAAAGAAAAACAATTCAGCTACCCCGGGTGGAATTAATTCACGCAGCAAATGTTCTTTCTCATCTTCCTCTGCCAGATAAGCAGCATCGTCAATCCAAAGATTCACTTCCTGAACGATATGGTTCTTATGTAGCCCCCAGGAACGAATAACACGATATACCTGTCTACGACCTAAATAGACGTGCTCGAAATCCAGTTGGATAAACGCATTAGGGAGAATGTCACCGCTTGCTGTTCGGTGCAAACGTCTTTTAAGGTATGTTTCATAATCACGTTGGATCACGCGGCTTCCTAATGACAATCTACCATGCAAGCAGAGGCGGATAGCCTCTACCAACGTACTTTTGCCAACGCCATTTTGCCCGCGAAACAAAATAATGGGACGATAGAATTGCCCATCATTTTCTGGCTTCAGGTCAAAGGATATATCCCCTGCGTAGATGCCAAAGTTATGAAGCTTAATGCTGTGTAAAATCATGTGCCTTGCTCCGCTTGGGCGCGTTTTTCATTCATGGTTGCTTCCACCTCGGCCCAAGTGCGCCAATCTTCACGGAATACTTTCTCAATTTGTTCGTGGATCTTTGCCCTACGGAACATACCCTGGTGTTGCCATTCAGCGTCCAACAATTTCTGTACTAATTGCGTCGGAACGTCATGGGCTTCAGTCAGACCAGATAAAAGTTCTACTTCCAACTGCCCTGGCATGGTAATGTCGTCACGATCCCACTCAATGATTTCCCCTGTGACGTCAGAATAGATACTGGGTAGACTATCTTCCCAATCTTGACGCTCCAGGAGCCATATGCGCCTTATTTCCCGTATTTCTTCCAGGCTGATCAAGCTCATCTCTGGTTTTTCTCTCTGCAATTCAACTTGCGTTTTTAACAATCGGCGTAACATTTGGCGAGAGAAGTCGAGAGTGTAAGTGCGCCAACGCAAGGTGCCCTTCTCGGAGATTTTTATACGGCCGTCACGCCCCTTAAATTCCCGCTGTTCTGGTTTAACTGCCGGGTCTTGGGTAGATGACAACCAGTCACGATAATCTAAGAGAGGAATCATCCAGTCTTCACCAGAATCAATCATCGCTTCCATTGATTTATCTTTGTTGACGACCGTGCAAACCCAACAACCAAACCTTGAATTGCCACATGAAGCCGTTTTATCGTCAACGACCAGAGGGCATTCTCCATCTTGGGCCGACTGATAAAGTGAAGCGAGTTGCATATTGTCGCCACCCCAAGGTGACTCTACTTGCAGCAGATATGTCCAAATATCATCAGTTGTAAACTGCTCAATCGGCATATACACCCAGGCT
>Ga0116151_10004310_pt1 | contig 12475 bp, 15 predicted proteins | sample AD_UKC117_MetaG_FD_89893 | JGI IMG/M metagenome (GOLD analysis project Ga0116151, IMG submission 89893) | Active sludge microbial communities of municipal wastewater-treating anaerobic digesters from Hong Kong - AD_UKC117_MetaG | ecosystem: Engineered > Bioreactor > Anaerobic > Digestate... | reverse complement strand
GCCGCGGAACCCTCCCTTGGGGCACAGGTCGTCTACCAACGCGATGATTCTCATGGTTTCATTGAGAACGCTCCGGTCCGAGCTGTCAAGGCATATTAGGGGAAATTATCTTTAGCCGCTTGACACATATCGGGCATATGCCTATATTTGGCATACAGGCTATTGGAGCATATGCCAATTACAGGCCTTCGCCGTCGGCGTTCTACGATCTTCGATACATTAGGAGGCTATCATGCCAGGAATGGATAGAACCGGACCCGCGGGAGCGGGACCGATGACCGGCCGCGGGCTCGGACAGTGCGGCGCCGGAGCGGGGCGCGGTTTCGGGAGAGGACGGGGGCTCGGAAGCGGACGCGGTATGGGCCGCGGCCTCGGGGCCAGGGGCCTCGGCTGGTTCAGCGTCGGGTACGACGGCGTCGGGTACGACGGCGTCGGGTACGGCGCCGCGAACGCCGGAGCCTCGTACGCGGCCGACCTGCGGAAAGCGCTCGAGGCGCGGGCGACGATGCTGCGAACCGAGCTGGCCAGGGCCGACGCGATGCTGGCGGCGGAAGCCGGCGAGGCCCAGGGCGACGCCGAGGAGCCGGGAGAGGATTCCGGCAGATGAGCGACGCCGGAACGACGGTGATAGCCGTCGCGAGCGGCAAGGGCGGCACCGGCAAGACGACGGTCGCCGCCCACCTGGCGATAGCCGGCGCCCGCGGGCGCCCGACCATGCTCGTCGACCTCGACGTCGAGGCGCCGGACGCTTCAGGCTACTTCAAGGGCGCGGGCCGCTCGGGCGACGCCTCGGAGGTCTCGGTGCTCGTACCGCGGCTCGTCGAGGCGCGCTGCACCGGGTGCGGCCTCTGCGCCAAGGCCTGCCGCTTCGGCGCGATATTGGCCATCGGCGGCGTCATTACGATAGACCCCAAGGTATGCAAAGGCTGCGGAGCCTGCGTCAATGCCTGCCCGGCCGCGGCGCTCGAGGAGATCCCGATGACGGTCGGCCAGACCTCGTCGTTCGACGCCGACGGCCTCGCGATACTCGAGGGCCGGATGGCGATAGGCGATATCCGTTCCACCGTCGTCATCGAGGCCGCGAAGAAGCGCGCCGCCGAGTCGGGAGCCGCCCTGCAGATACGCGATTGCCCGCCCGGCGTCTCCTGCCCGGCCACCCACGCGATCGAGGGCGCTGACTACGTCGTGCTGGTCGCCGAACCGACCGAATTCTCTATACACGACCTGGGAGCGGCCGTCCGCCTGGCGCGCGGCCGCGGCGTACCGGCCGGCGTCGTCATCAACAAGGACGGTTTCGGCGACGCCGACATCGCGGGCTTCTGCGAGCGCGAAGGCATTCCGGTAATCGGCCGCATCGCCTTCAAGCGGGAGCGCGCCGCATCGGGCGCCGCCGCCGAGCCGTGGAGCGACGACGCCGCGATCTCAGGCGAGATAGACGCGATACTGGCGCTGGCCGCCGACGGCGCGCGGACGGACGGAGGGCTGCGATGATCACCGTGAGCGTAGCCAGCGGCAAGGGCGGCGCCGGCAAGACCTCGCTATCGGCCGCGATAGCCGAACGGCTCGGCGCAGCATGCGTCTTCGCCGACTGCGACGTGGACGCCGCTAACGGGGCGATAGCCCTGGGCGCCGCGGGCACGAAGAGCGAGCCGTACTTCGCCGGGCCAGGATTCGAGATCGACCCTGCCGCCTGTACCTCGTGCGGCGCCTGCCAGGCCGCGTGCCGGTTCGGCGCCATCGAGCGCACGAACGGGTCGTTCCGCGTCGCGCCGGAACTCTGCGAGCGTTGCGGCGCCTGCCTGAGCCGATGCCCGGCCAAGGCGATACGTAGCTACGAGAAACAAGCCGGCGAGCTCCTGGTATCGGACTCGCGGCTAGGCATGCGCATAGTGCACGCCGAGCTCGAGCCCGGCGAGGATACGAGCGGCAAGCTCGTCGCGCTGGTCCGCAGGCGCGCCGCCGAACTGGCCGGCGACGACGCGGTGATCGTCGTCGATGCGCCGCCCGGCATAGGCTGCCCGGTCATCGCGTCGATCACAGGCTGCGACCTGGTCGTCGTCGTCGTCGAGGCGAGCGCCTCCGGCGTACGCGACGCCGCCAGGCTCGTCGAGCTGGTAGGCTCGATGAGGCGGCGGGCGATGGCCATCGTCAACAAGTCGGGCCTGAACCAGGCGATGGACGACGCGGCGCGGACCATGCTCAAGGAAGCGGGCATCCCCGTAGCCGGGGAGATCCCGTTCGACCCCGCGCTACGCTCGGTCGAGGAATCGAATAGGACGTGGGCCTCGCTCGACTGCAAGGCGGCTACCCGAATACGATCGGCGCTCGGCGCCGTAGACGGCGCGATAGGCGCCCTTAAGGAGAAACGATGAGATACGCAGTACCCACCGACGACGGCGAAACCGTAGGCAAGGTCTTCGGGCGAGCCTCGAGCTTCGCGATCTTCGACCAGGCCGACTCGAGCCTGGTCATCCACAGGAACGACGGCATAAACGCCGAGCACGGCGCGGGCACCGGAGCGGCCTCTTTCCTCGCGGACAAGGGCGTGAACGTCGTGCTGGCCCCCGAGGTCGGCCCCAAGGCGGCCGCGGGGCTTGCCGCCGCCGGCATCGAGGTCGTCGTCGCCGCGACCGGAACCAGGCTGCGCGCCGCCATCGACGCCGCCATAGCCGGCTAAGCCGAGCGCTACGATAGAAAGGGACCCCTATGAAAATCGCCATACCGTTGACCGGCGGCAAGCTGTCCGCGCACTTCGGCCACTGCCAGGAATTCGCCATCATCGACGCCGACCCCGAAGCCAAGACTATCGGCGTCCGCGACGACGTCACGCCGCCGCCCCACGAACCGGGGCTCTACCCCGCCTGGCTCGCCGAGCGAGGCGCCACCCATATCATAGCCGGCGGCATGGGCCAGAAGGCCCAGGAACTGTTCGCCCAGAACAAGATCGCCGTCGTCACCGGCGCGCCGGCGGACGACCCGGAGGCCATCGTCGGGTTGTTCCTGCAGGGCCACCTCGTTACCGGCGCCAACGGCTGCGACCACTAGGACGGGGCGTCGTCGGACGGGACTCGCCCAGCGACGCTATCGCCTCGCGGAGGCGACGGCCACGTGCAGGGCCTTCACGCCGAGCAGCGAGCAGTGCTGCTTGTTCTCGGGGATGCCGCCGAGCGCGCCGACCACGTCGTCGTCGGTAATCGCGAGCGCCTCGTCGAGGGTCCGGCCCTCGGCGAGGACGGTGAGCATGCTGCTCGTCGAGATGGCGCCGGGGCAGCCGTACGACTTGAACGCGATACGCTCGATCCTATCGTCGCGCACGGCTATCCATAGCTTCATCTCGTCGCCGCAGCCGGGGTCGCCGATGCAGGCGTAGCCGTCCGCCTCGTCGTCGCTCATCTCGCCTACGTTGCGCGGATTGGTGAAATGGTCGATGACGGCGTCGGTATAATACAGGATCGGCCCCGAATAGCCGCCATCATCGTCGTTACGCTCGGAATCCATGGTAAAAGCTCCTATTCCGTGTCAATATAGCATATGCCAATATAGCCGGACAATGGGATCCGAGGATATAGACGCCGGAGCGCTTCACGATCCGGCCGCTTCACTATAGAATCGACGACGAGGAGCACCCATGAACTACCGACGAGCCGTAGCCTCTATGCTGTTCGCGCTATGCGCGGCGCCAGCCCTATGGGCGCATCCGCACGTCTTCATCGACTCGAGCCTCGAGTTCGAGATGAGCGGCCGGGACTGCGTCGGGATAGTCGTGTCGTGGACCTTCGACGTCGTCTTCAGCGCCGACATCATAGGTCAGTTCGACAAGGACCGCGACGGCGCCTTCGACGAGGCCGAGACCGCGACGGTGCGGGCCAAGGCGTTCTCGAACCTCAGGAAGTACGGCTACTTCACCTTCGTGCGCAAGGGTTCCGTCCGAACCTGCCCGGAAGCGGTCGAGGCCTTCGGGGTCAGCCAGAGCGACGGCCGCGTGACCTACCGCTTCAGGGTCCCGCTCGAGGGCAAGGGCGTCTCGGACGACTTCAGCGTCGCCACCTTCGACTCGACCTTCTACTGCGCTACCAAGTACGTCGACGGCGCGGCGAGCGTCCGCTGGATAGGCGACCGGCCGGCCGACGAGCCGACCATTGCGATAGCCGCCAACAAGGACTACCCGGTCTACTATAACCCGCTCGGCAGCGCCACCGACTCCCGCGTCTACACGAAGTGGGAGAAGGGGCTCCAGACGGCCTACCCCGAAGAGATACGGGTCAGGTTCTGATGGCGACGATGAGGAGGATAGGCCGCCCCGCCGTCAGGACGGCCGCGCTGGCCTGCGTCATGGCGCTCGCCGCAGCTCCGCTCTTCGCGAGCCCGTTCACGTCGAGCGAGGACGACGCGCCGCCGCTGCCGACGGTACGGGCGCCCGGTTCGCAGGGCCCGATGGTCGAGACGCAGCGCGGGCTACGCGAACGGGCGGCCGAGTCGATACGGCTGTTCGCCGAGGAGCCGTCCGGCCGGGCCCTCGCCGGCCTGCTCGCAGCCGCCTTCGTCTACGGCGTCCTGCACGCGATGGGGCCGGGGCACCGTAAGACCATCGTGTTCTCGCTGTTCATCGGTAAGAAGGCCGCGACCTGGGAGCCGCTCGCGGCGGGCTTCATGGCCGCCGGCGTCCACGCCGGCGTCGGAATGGCCATCGTCGGTGTATTGTCGCTGGCCTACGGCGCGATAGCCGGCCTCGGCGACGCCGAGCGCGTCTCGGCCTACCTGGACGCGTCGACCTTCGGCGTCCTGATCCTTGCGGCGCTCGTCCTCGCGGCCCTCAAGCTGCGCGCGATGGCGAGCGGCAAGGGGCGCGGGAGCGAGCCATCGGGCCGGCGGCGAGGCCTGTACGGCATCGTCTTCGTCTCCAGCCTGATACCCTGCCCCGGCGCCACGATGATACTGCTGTTCGCGCTGTACGCCGGACTGCCGTGGATAGGCGCCGCCGCCGTGCTCGCGATGTCGATCGGCATGGGTGTGGTCATATCGGCCGCCGGCTACCTGGCCTACGCCGGCCGCGTCGGGCTGTTCGGCAGCCTCAAGGCCCGCGAGAAGACCATAGGGCTGGTCTCGGACCTGCTCGAACTGATATCGTACCTGTTGGTGCTCGGCTTCTCTCTATATATGGCCTGGCCGAGCATAACCGCCCTGCCGGAGATACTGGGATTATGACGACGAACGCATCCGACCCGAGGACGATACTGCTGGAGGCCCTCGACGACTACCGCTCGGCGCGCCCCGAGGAACGCGATACCTGCGACTCGTTCATCGCCTTCGTCGCGAGCCGCGAGGACTGCCTGCTCCGCTCCTGCCTCGCGGGGCACGTCACCGGCTCGGCCTTCGTCGTCGACCCCGACCTGCGCATGACCCTGCTCGTGCATCACGCCAAGCTGGACAAATGGCTCCAGCCGGGAGGCCACTGCGAGCCGGGCGAGGGCGCGCGCGAGGCGGCGGCCCGCGAGACCCTCGAGGAGACCGGCGTCCTGGCCGGCCAGCTCGGCGCCGGCATCTTCGACATCGACGTGCATCCCATCCCCGCGCGGGGAAGCGAGCCGGCCCATAGCCATTACGACGTCAGGTACCTGCTCGTCGCCGAGCCGGGCGCGACGACGGTCAGCGACGAGTCGCGCGCGGTCGAGTGGGTCGGCCTCGACGAGGCGGAGCGCCGCAACCCCGAGCCATCGATAGCGCGCATGGCGGCCAAGGCGCGGGCGCTCCGGAGAGCGGGCTAGCCGTGGCCGGACCCGGGTCGACGATGGGCCGCGCGCTGCTCGGCGCGGCCGCCGCGGCGATCGTAGCCGCGTCGGCGGCCGGCTGCGCGACGGCGCCGAGGCGGCCCGCCGAGCGCCTCTTCCCGCTGCCGGCGGTCGAGCGATACGAACCGGCCGCGGTCTCGGAGGCCCAGCGGCTGATAGCCGAAGGCGGGCGTACGCTCGCGGGCAAGAAGGCCCTCGTCGTCCGCGGCGTCAGCTACCCCCTCGACTGCACCGGGCTCGTCCGGGCGGCGTACGGCTTCGCGTCGATAGACCTGGCCTATCGCTTCGACGACTACGCCGGTAACGGCGTGCGCAGGCTGTACGAGACGCTGCGCGACGACGGGCTGCTCTACGCGGTACGCTACCCCGCGCCGGCCGACCTGATATTCTGGGACGACACCTACGACGCCGACGGCGACGGCCGCCCGGGCGACGAACTGACCCACGTCGGCGTCGTGCTGTCGGTAGCCCCCGACGGGAGCGTCGAGTACCTACACTACCACTACAGGCTCGGGCCGGTGATCGAGCGCATGAACCTGGTACGCCCCGACGATACGTCGAACGCGACGCTCAGGATGCGCGGCTCGCCGGACGGCCCAGGGACCAACGCGGCCCAGCTGTTCCGCGTCTTCGGCAAGGGCTACCTGCTCATGGGTTCCTGACCAGCGGCCGCAGGAGCGGCTCCAGGCCGTTCTCCTTGATCGCGTACAGCGAAGCGAGCAGTTCGCCGAGCTCGCCCTTCGGATAACCCTGGCGCGAGAACCACACGACGTAGGCCTCCGGCAGGTCGACGAGCAGGCGGCCCGAGTACTTGCCGAACGGCATGCGCGCGTTGGCCAGGCGAACGAGGAAGGCCGGGTCGAGGCCGGTATCCGGCAGCGTTCCCATCGGCGGGATATCCTCCATCATGGCTTACCGCCGTTCGAGACGAGCCGCTCCGAGCGTCCCCGCTCTTCGCGGATATCGGCCATATTCTAGTTCCTTCGTGTATACGTATTCGGAAGGTCGACGATACCACGGGCGGCCGCAAAAGTCGACGACGAGACCTGTAGGTATCGCGCCGGGCGGGATCAACGCGAGTACGCGTTGTTGCCGAGTGGAAGAATATTATCGTATGCGATAGCGCGCATGACGGCATCGCCCTCCGGCCCTCGGCTTCCTGCCTCGGGCCTTCGGGCCGGGTTTCTCGCTTCCGCGCGCATCCTGCGGGCTCTTCCTCGCTATGCGCTCGGCGCTCGAAACCTTCGATTCCGCTCGGCGCCCTATATAAAACAAGAAGTCACCCCAAAGGGGTGACTTCTTGTTTTAAGGCGCCGGGCGGAATCGCCTTCCTCTCGACGTCATCCTGACGTCTCGCTTCAGACCGCCTCCGCTCGCTTACGGCGCCATCCATGGCGCCTCTTCGCGCCCTTGGCGCGCGCTCGCTACGGTTCGATTCCGCCCGGCGCGCGTTCTTAAAACAATAGCCACCCTTTCGGGTGGCTATTGTTTTAAGGCGCCGGGCGGAATCGAACCGCCGCATAAAGGTTTTGCAGACCTCTCCCTTACCGCTTGGGTACGGCGCCAAGAATGCTAACTGAATGTCTAAAGATCCCGTGCGCCGTCTAGCCGCGTATCCGCGGCGTTTTCGGCGCCAAAAAGCAAACTGATTGTATAAAGATCCCATGCGCCGTCTAGCCGCGTACTCGCGGCGTTTTCGGCGCCAAAAAGCAAACTGATTGTATAAAGATCCCGTGCGCCGTCTAGCCGCGTACTCGCGGCGTTTTCGGCGCCAAAAAAGCAAACTGATTGTATAAAGATCCCGTGCGCCGGTCAGGCGCGGTGCCGGATGAATATACCTAAAACGGTCGATCGTGTAAAGCGGTCGGTCTTTCATTTCGCCGCGGAGGCCGGCACGGATTCGCCCCCAGTCATCGCCCTAGCAAGAAATTCCGTACGAACGCGGTATGGCCCTTGGCCTCGTAGGCGTTATGGCCGTAGCCGGGGTAGATCCTCAGGATCGAGCCGGGGATAGCCTCGTGCAGCGCCTCGACGGCTCCAGGGCCCAGGATCTTGTCGGAGTCGCCGCCGGAGACCAGGCACGGCGCCCGAACGCCGTCGAGTCGACCGGCGAGGTCGTGGACCCGGCACGCGCGAGCCTGGATGACGAAGCGATCGAACGAGCTGACCTTCGTCAGCCTGACGAGCAAGGGCATGAGCAATCGATAGGCCTTGAGGTCCCGGTCGCGATAGGTCTTCTCCATCGTGTCGCGGAGGAGCCCCGCCGAGTCGCCGCGAGCGGCGTAGGATAGCCATTCGTCCACCACGGCGCGCAGGCGCGGCGTGGCGCAGGCGGCGCTGACGTCGAGGCAGAGGCGCCCTATCGCGGAAGGATCAGCGAGCGCCATGGCCTGCGCTATCATGCCGCCCATCGAGACGCCCCATACGTCGACGGGGCCTCGCCCGGCGCTCCGCGCGAGCGACAGGTAGTCGTCGGCCATGGAGGCTATCGTCGCGCCGTCGCGCAGCTCGTCGATCCGGCTGGCGACGACGACGCGGTAGTCCCCGGCGAGCGTGCGGTAGGCGTGGCGCAGGAACGGTAGCTTGCCCCTGACGGTAGCCAAGCCGTCCGATAGCCCGGGGATCATCAGCAGCACGCGATCGCCGGCGCCGAACGCTACTGTATCGGCGGAGACGCGTTCGCCCCGGCCGGTCATGAAGGTTATCGTCGCGTCTACGTCGTCCCCGGTTCCGAATAGCTCCTCGGCTTCCATATCGCCCCCTATCGGGCGCTAGTATACACGAAACGACGACGACTCGAACGTATCGATCCCCTAATGCAGAAAAAGGGCCGAACCGCGCGCGGTTCGGCCCGATGGCTCAGCGATTCATGCCCGACGGCGTCAGTTAGCCGGCTTGGCCGCCAGCTTGACGGCCTCGGCCTTGCCCCGCTTCTTGGCGCTTAGCTTGTCCCAGAGGTACACGAACCCGGTGGCCACGAAGATGGTCGAGTAGGTGCCGGAGACGATGCCGACGATCAGCGCGAGAGCGAAGTCCTTGATGCTGCCCGAGGTGAAGAAGTACAGGGCCGCGACCGCGAGCAGCGTCGTCACGGTCGTGATGACGGTGCGGCCGAGGGTCTCGGTGACCGACCTGTCGATGATGGCCGACAGCTTGGTATTCGGGTCGAGCTTGCGGTCCTCGCGGACGCGGTCGAAGATGACGATCGTGTCGTTGATCGAGTAGCCGAGTATAGTCAGGATGGCCGCGATCGACGTGGTATTGAACTCCATACGGGTCCAGACCATGAAGGCTATCATCACGAGGGCGTCGTGCAGGATGGCGAGCACGGCGCCGAGGCCGTACTGCAGCTTGAACCGTATCGTGGCGTACGTGAGGATCGCGAGCGCGGTGAACAGGCTGAGCTTCCATGCGCTCGACGACAGGTCCTTGGAGAAGCGCGCGCCTACGTAGTCGGTCTTGATGACGACGACCTTGCCGGCGCCGAAGGCGGACTCGAGCGCGGCGCGTATCCGGCCCGGCGTCTTCTCGCTGAAGCCCTTGTCGGAACCGTCGTCGCTGACGCGGATCAGGTACTGCATCGAGTCGTCGCCGCCGACGTTCTGCACGGACACCGAGCCGAGGGACGACACGGCGGCTCGGACCTCGTCGATCGAGCCGAAGGCCTCGGCCTCGGACTTGGGCGAGCGGTGGACGAGCACCGGCTTGGAGCCGAGAGTATAGTCGCCCTGGTAGGTCGGTACGAGCAGGTCGGCGGACAGGCCCGCGCCGTCGCGGACGGAGGCGGTAACGCCCTCGGCCTTGAGCAGCCCGGCGAGGTCGGCGATGGTGCCTACGGTGCGCAGGTCCCACGCGACGGTCCTCGACTCGACGTCGGCGCCGGAGAACACGAGCGAAGCCTCGTTCTCGCCGATCGACAGCACGGGCGAGCCCGGGCCGTCGTAGCTGAGCTCGGCGGCGGGGTACGCGAGCCTGACGGACTGGTTGATGCCGGCCTGGAAGTCCACGCCGAGGTTCAGGCCCATCATCGCGAACGAGACGAGCCCGGCGAGGATCACGGCGGTCGAGGCCAGGGCCGCGGGCAGGAACGCCTTATGGAAGTTGATGACGCGCTTCATTTGACCCTCCAGCCAATCGACACCGTCTGATGCTTGGCCACGTCGGTATTGAAGTCGAACAGCAGCCTGGACACGAACAGCGAGGTGAACAGCGACGAGATATTACCGATCGCGAGGCTGACGGCGAAGCCCTGGATGGACCCCGTGCCGAGCTGGGATAGGAACAGGGCGGCGATGATGGTCGTCATGTTGCCGTCCATGACCGCCCAGAAGGCCTTGGAGAAGCCCGCGTCGATGGCGGCCTTGCGGCCCTTGCCCTCGCGCAGTTCCTCCTTGATGCGCTCGAAGATGATCACGTTCGCGTCGACCGCCATGCCTATCGTCAGCACGAAGCCGGCTATCGACGGCAGGGTCAGCGTCAGGTTGAAGGCGGACAGGATCGAGAACATCAGGAACAGGTTGAGCACCTGCGCCAGCGTCGCGTTGACGCCGGCGCCCTTGTAGTACGCCAGCATGAACACGAACACGAGGGCCAGGCCGAGCAGCACGGCGTTGCGGCCCTCGAGGATAGTATCCTCTCCGAGCGAGGCGCCGATCGCCTGCTGCGACTCGACGACGAGCTCGACCGGCAGCGCCGCCGAGCGCAGGATCAGGGCCAGGTTGTTGGCCTCGTCGACGTCGAACCCGGTGATCTTGACGTTGGCCTGGATGGGGCCGGAGATCCTGGCGCCGGTGCGCACGCGGTCGTCGAGCACGACGGCCATCGTCTTCTCGACGTTGGCGCTGGTCAGCGCGTAGAAGATCTCGCCGCCCTCCTTGTCGAGGCTGAAGACGACCTCGGGCTGGCCGGTCACCGCGTCCGAGGAGACGGTGGCGCTCTCGATATGGTTGCCGTCGAGCCCGGCCTCCGCGGCTATCACCATATAGGTGCCGGTCCACTCGTCGAGGCCGTACTCGTCCTTGGTGTAGTACTTGCGGACCATCGTGCCCTCGGGTATCAGGGACGGGTCGGCGAGGACCAGGTCGTCGCCGATCGCGAGTGGATTGGACTCGAGGTACGACGCCAGCGACGCGGTCGCCTGCTCGTCGACGATATGGAACGCGAGCTTGCCGCGGCCCATGATGATGCTGTTGATGCGGTCCGGGTCGGCGGCGCCGGGGATCTCGACGTAGATGCGGTCGTCGCCCTGGCGGCGGATGACCGGCTCGGTCAGGCCGAACTTGTCGATGCGGTTGTTCAGCACCTCGAGGGCCCGCTCGACGGCGTCGTCGCGCTCGGCCGGCGACAGGGTCCTGCCGACCTTGGCCTCGAGGGCCTCTATGTCGGCGCGGATGACGACCGACATGCCGCCGGACAGGTCCAGGCCGAGCTGCACCGCGCTGCCGTGGAGCTTCTTCAGGCCGAGCACGTGCGATCGGTAGTAGTCCTCGAGCTCGGCGAGCGCGTCGCCGCGGTTATCGAAGGCGCCGAGGAAGGCCTTGGCGCTCCAGACGGCCGGGGCGTCGATGCCGAGCTCCTTGTAGATCTTCTTGGCCCGCTTGACGAGGGGATCGAAGCGGTCGGGCAGCGGCTCGGCGTCCGAGGCGGCGACCAGCCGCTCGATCTCGGCCAGGTCCGCGCGCGCCATGCGCCACGCGTACTCGCGTATCTGTTCGCGGGAGCCGAGCGCCAGCGCCTGGTCTTCCTTCGGGGTCATGGCGTACCACTGCAGCGATGGGAAGAGGAAGGCGAACGCGACGGCCAACACTACGAGCACGATGATGAATCTTTTGGTTTTGTTCATGCGTTGACTCCGGTGGTGTCGAAAGGGGGTAGGAATAGCGGCCCCGACCGTAGGGGTCGGGGCCGCCGGGACGTTACTTCGAGGCTTCTTTCTTGGAGTCCTCGGCGACGGCCGGGACGTCCTCGCCGCGCGGCTCGACCGACGCGATCGCCGACTTGGTGAACTCTATCTTGGCCGAGTCGTCGACCTTGATCACGACGGTCTTGTCCTTGACGGCGTGGATGGTGCCGTGGATGCCGCCGATGGTAACGACCTTGTCGCCCTTCTTGACGGCGGCGATCATCTTCTGGGCTTCCTTCTGCTTCTTGTTCTGGGGGCGGATGATAAGGAAGTAGAAGATGGCGAAGACGGCGCCGAACATGACGACGGTCGAGATCATCGAGCCGGTCGAATTGGCGGGGGCGGCCTGAAACAGGCTCAGGCCGGAAAACAAACTATCCATGTCAGTGTCCTCAATCTATAGGAAGGATTGACCGCAAAGGTACCATAGAAGATATGCACCGTCAAGTTTGACGAGAAGCGGGATAACTACAAAAACGGCGAACCACGGAGGCACGGAGTCACGGAGAGGGAAGGGCGAGAGCGGATTCGGAAATGGGCAAGGCACCCTGGCGTTACTACTCTACCAGGATATCTCCCACCTATCCCACACGATCGCCTTCCTCCGTGCCTCCGTGGCTCCGTGGCCGGATTCCTCGTTATAAGCTTGACGCCTTACTTCACGACGCGGGTGCCGGCGCGGCCGTCGACGGCCTCCTGGGCCTTCTCCAGGCTGGTGATGACCACGGTCTTGCCGCCGCGCTTGACGAAGTCGACGGCCGCCTCGATCTTGGGGCCCATCGAG
>Ga0116151_10004309_pt1 | contig 12475 bp, 9 predicted proteins | sample AD_UKC117_MetaG_FD_89893 | JGI IMG/M metagenome (GOLD analysis project Ga0116151, IMG submission 89893) | Active sludge microbial communities of municipal wastewater-treating anaerobic digesters from Hong Kong - AD_UKC117_MetaG | ecosystem: Engineered > Bioreactor > Anaerobic > Digestate... | reverse complement strand
GTTTACCCGATTATTTACTTATTCTTCTATACCGTGCCCCTACGAAACGGATTTTCACCACGAATCTTTTTCTGAACATCTATAGCCCCCGGATAGCGTCCTCAGAGAGCAATAACATACTGGACACTGGCGTTTTTCCGTCAACACACGAGTGACGACCGATTAGTACTCCTGTGATACAAGAATTCGCCAGCGTCCAGTAACATACAGACAAAATCAATCCACAAGGAGGAACCAATGGGTGAATTTTCAGGAAAAAGTGTGATTGTCACCGGTGGCGCCAAAGGTATCGGTCGCGCCATTAGCTTGGGTTTTGCACGGGCCGGTGCCAGTGTGGCCTGTGCCGATATCGATGAAGCTGCCGGCGCAGAGGTTGTACAACTGGCCGAGGGCGCCGAAGGCAAGATACTCTTTGTCAATGCAGATGTGAGCCAGGCCGCGGCCTGTCAGGCATTGGTGCAAGCGGCGGTGAGCGCCTTTGGTGGTGTCGACATTCTCTGCAACAACGTGGGTATTCAACCGACCAGCAGCTATCTGCCGGCCCACGAATTGCCGGAAGAGCTGTGGGATCGCATCATCAATGTCAATCTCAAGAGCCGTTTTCTGATGACCAAATATTGTGTGCCCGAAATGAAAAAGCGGGGTGGTGGCGCCATTATTAACACGGCGAGTGTGCAGGGTGTGCAATCGGCTTGGGGTGTTTCGGCCTATGCAGCGAGTAAAGGGGGCGACCTGTCGCTCACCCGCCAGTTGGCCCTTGAATATGCCAAGGACAATATTCGCGTCTTAGCGGTCAACCCCGGTACGATCGACACTCCCCTCGTGGCTGAAGCCGCCGCCGCCGAAGGCAGTACCGTTGCGGAAAAACAGGCCATTTGGGCTGCCGATCACCCGATTGGCCGCATTGGTCAGCCGGCAGAGGTCGCCAATGTGGTGCTCTTCCTTGCCGGCGACAAAGCGTCCTTCATGACTGGTTCCTATGTCAATGTCGACGGCGGCATGTTGGCCAAGGGTGCGTGGGCGTAGTGGCCAACCGGGCAGTGATCCGTCGGACATTAGCCAGCCGGACATTAGCCAGCCGGACAGTAGTCAGTCGGCAGTACACTGCTTTTTACGGTCGGACTGATTCACCGTCCGACCGTCCGGCGGGCAAGTGAAGCGCGGCGTGCAGCCGTTCTAGTGTGGCCCGTGGATCGTCACAAAGACCGGTGTGGGCTGGTCCACATTGAATGATGGTGTCGTGGGGGGCGACGAGCCAACGGAAGCGCTCGGCCAATTCCAGTTGTCCAATGGGGCCGGCACCGTGACAGATCTGCGGAATGAGATCGAGATGGGCCTGGATGGTTGCCTGTGAAAGCTGTGGGGCCAACAGGGCAAGTCGTTCTGGTTGAAAGGTGATGCGCGCATCTAAAAACCGTTTGGTGCGACAGAAGAGGATCACGCCTACATTCACAAATTCACCGATCTCAATGCGCGGTACCACGCGAATATAGGCATAGTTATAGGAGTGCAGCATAGGCCTTCGCTGCCTCCTCAACAAAACTATCTGCATAGTTGCGCCGAGCGATGAGATAGGCCAGGTAAGCGGCCCGATGTTCGTCTTGGCCGGCAAAGCGCTCTTCCACACCGAGCCAGACTGCGGGAATTTTTTCGACAATGGCGGCCAGCACGGCATCGGTCAACTGCGGGCGCAAGACAGCGTCGGCTTCGCGGATGGCACTCGCCAGGCCGATCAACACGTGCTGTTTGATATAGGCAAAGGGTGATTTGCTCTGTTCGAGGTAGTCACCGCCCCAATTGTGGTGGAAATAGAGCGCGGCGCCGTGATCGATGAGCCACAGCTCATTTTCCCACAGCAACATGTTGACATTGCGCGGCGTGCGGTCGACATTCGTTACATAGGCATCGAACCAGACAATTTGCGACGCCAACTGTGCATCTAGCGCTGGCTCCAACAGCACATTATAGGCGAACGCACTGGGCAAAAAGTGCAAGCCCAAATTCAGACCAACGCTAGCCTGCAACAGATCCTGGATCTCCTGATGCGACTCGGTCTTGCCCATGGCCGCATCCATGTCCAGGAAGACAATCTCAGGAATGCGAAAGCCCAAGGTGCGTGCAATTTCGCCCGCCACCAGCTCCGCAATGAGGGCTTTGGCTCCCTGGCCGGCCCCCACAAATTTCATTACATACTGCTCGCCATCGTCGGCCTCCACCACGGCAGGTAGCGAACCACCTTCACGCAGCGGCGTCAGATAGCGCGTCGCTTTGACTGTTCGAATCATTGGCGTAATCATCTATCGTCGGTTGAGCTTGCTCTGCGCTTTGTGCGTCTGCTGCAGAGCAAGATCCTCTTGTTTTAAAAATTGTTGGTAAATCGCATAAAAGCGCTGGCGATCCGGCATGCTGATCACAGCCGTGGCATCGGCTGTCTCCACCGCGTAGGGATAGCCATTGGCGCCGACGATGCACTCCGCCCGTACGATATTGAGAATCTCTTCGGCGCGTCCGGCCTCATGGATCCAACGGGGCATCTCGATGCGAACTGGGGGGGCGTCGGTGGAAAGCTTTAGATAGGTGAAGACAACATCCTGATAGAAGGTCGCCTGCTCATTCTGGCTCAACGCGTCATCGCGGGCGCAGATAAAGAGAGGGCTGCGATCACCCCATTTTCCGACACAGCGCGCAATGAGCGCGGCATCACTCACCGGCATCATGGCGGCCTCGCCCTGCAGGTTGGACATCAGCATGATGATGTCCCGACTAAAGGAACGGTCGATGTAGGCAACGAGCGGTACGGCAAAACGGGTTGAGCAGTCGAGTAACTTTTGGACAGCTCGTGTATAGGGCCGCGCTTGTTCCGGTCGCATCGTTCCGGCAAAGCTCACAATAAAGGAGCCATCAAAGAAGCAGAGCGGTTTCTGTTGCGCCGGCGCATCGGCGTAACGCTCCATCAACTCGCAAAGCTTGGCCACCTCCCGTTCAAAGCGAATGCGATTCACCGTCTGATTGGCAAAGCTACCGCCGCTGTCGTCGCCCTCTTCTTCACTGAGTAGCTTGGGCGAAAGGATCTCAAATTCCACATCTTTCACATAACCGCCCTGACCGGCTGTGTGTTCATTGAGGAACCAGCCAATCTGAATCGCGCCCACGGCCGGTGAGATATCCTTGGTCGGTGCGATCTGGCTGCCGTCAACCGCCAACACCGGGCGGTTGAGCAAGACTTCCAGCGCCCAATTCCGTGCGTTGCGGTGGTCCTGCCATTGGTGGGGAAACACAAGACAAAGGGCTTCGGCTTCATCCAACTCGGCTGTCGGCAGGGCACCGGGTCTTGGGATCCCGCGCGCTGCAATGGCCGCTTCGAGCGTTGCGACACTATGGGTATAGAACGTTTGCAGCCAATCTTCGAGTTGATCGCGCTGCTCCGCTTGCGATTGGCGAAACTCTTGAAATTCGCTGCGCTTCCGCTCCAGCGCACCAATAACTTTATTCCGATCGAGCAAGGGGACCTCCGAGAGAATGAATTGACGATTCGCGAATGACCGATCAAACGGTTGGCCGGTCAACTGTCTAACTGACCCACTGTCCAACTGACTCACTGGCACACTGACCTACTGCCTCACCGTCCCACCGCCACGGCCTGCCGCTTGCCATGACAAGCCTTAAACTTACGCCCGCTGCCACAGGGGCAGGGCTCATTGCGCCCGACAGTGGCAAATTGGGCCTGACGTTCCGTTTCTTCCTGGGCCAAGATGTGGACCACATTGGCCGGTGGGCGACGGTGGCGCAATTCGTTGGCCATGATGCGCATGGGATGATCGATGTGGTTGAAGAAGGCGCGCAGCCCGGCGCAAAGATAGTTGAGCCCTGGCTCGCCATCTGGCGTTGTCAGGATACGGTCTTTGGGACAGCCGCCGTTGCAGACAAAGCGCACTTCGCACTCCCGACAATATTGGGGCAAGGTATCCCGCTTGTCCAACCCAAACTGACGTTGTCGATCCGAAGAGACCATCTCAATCAGCGGGATCTCCAGGATGTTGCCCAATTTGTAGGCGGGCTCAACATAGTGATCGCAGGAGAAAAGGTCGCCATTGTGCTCCAGCGCCAGCGCCAGCCCACAGGTCTCCTCGAAGACACAGAGGCCAGGCCGTTCCCCCACCCACGCGGCTAACGCCACATCAAAGATCTGGACAAAGACCCGCCCCACGTCGTGGCGCACCCACTCGTCGAAGATATCGCACAGGAACTGCCCATACTGTTCGGCGGTAATCGAGCGATCGGTTACCTCTTCGCCTTCTTGATAGCCGGTGTCGTTATCCCGCTCGACAATCGGGATGAACTGCATGAATTGGGTGCCGATTTCATCGCGCAGAGCGCGATAGACCTCAACCCCATGTTCTGCATTGGCGGCATGGACCGTGGTTAAAATATTGAACTCGACCTTGTGCTTTTTGAGCAGCTTGAGCCCTTCCATCACCTTGGCGAAGGTGGGGCGCCCACCTTTGTCGACGCGATAGGCATCGTGGATGTGCTGCGGGCCATCGACACTTAAGCCGATGAGAAATTCATGTTGGTGGAAAAACTCGCACCAATCATCATCGAGCAGAACACCATTGGTCTGAAAGGCATTATGGACTCGCATGCCAGGCTTTTTATACTGCTGCTGCAGCTCGACGGCACGTTTAAAAAAGTCGAGCCCCATGAGCGTTGGTTCGCCCCCTTGCCAGGCAAAGGTGACTTCGGGCACCTGTTGCGCTTCGATATATTGCTTCGTATAGCTTTCCAGCAATTCATCGGCCATGCGAAAGCGACTGCCCGGATACATCATCTCCTTCGAGAGGAAGTAGCAATACTTGCAGTCCAGATTGCAGATCGCCCCGCGTGGCTTCGTCATCACATGAAACGCGGCAGGGGTTACACTGTTGCCACCGGCTGATAAAAAGGTCATTGTCTCTCTTCTTCCTCATTCCCTAGAGCAGTGGACAGTAGTCAGTCATCAGTAACCAGTCATCAGTAACCAGTCATCAGTAACCAGTTACCAGTAGTCAGTCATCAGTAACCAGTCATCAGTAACCAGCCATCAGTAACCAGTCATTGGGGCCTACTTTTCCACTGAAAACTGTCCACTGCTCACTGTCTCACTGACCTACTGTCCTACTTCTTCACCGCGGCGTCCCACGCCTTACGCAACGCCTGCGCGCGCCGTGCCAGATCCTCAAGATCCTGCGTTGGCCCCGTGACCAGCGCGCTGCCGATGCCGGCAGCCACAATGCCCACATTCACATACTCGGCAATGTTGTCGGCAGAGATGCCGCCGGTGGGCACAATGCCGATGTCATCCAAAGGGGCACGGATCGCTTTGATATAACGTGGCCCCATGATGTCGGAGGGGAAGAGCTTGACGATCTTGCAGCCCGCGACATAGGCGTTCTGCGCCTCGGTGGGAGTAAAGACGCCGGGTAGATGCAAAACGTCATTTTGCAGCGCAACGCGCACAGTATCCATATCGAGATTGGGCGCAACGGTAAATTCGGCACCGGCGGCCAGCGCTTGATCGAATTGGGCGGCGGTGCGCACCGTGCCCGCGCCAATGACCATCTCACCGCCAAATTGTTTGCGTAACTGGGTGATACTCTCGAGTGCACTTGTGGTGTTTAGCGTCACTTCCATGACGGGCACACCGTTGTCGCGCAGGACACGACCGATGTTCAGTACCTGTTCTTTGCTAAAGTTGCCGCGCACAATGGCCACGAGGCCCGTTTGGCGGATCCGTTCTGCCACAGCTTCGATCTGTGTGGGCATGGTTTACTCCTGTTTGTTCACACCTGCGGGAGGTGGTGCAGTTCCATCGACGATGGGCATAAGCTTACCACAGGTCGAAATTGTTTTCCAGCGGGATGGTACAGCGGTCAACCGAAAGCGTTGCGCAGGTGAGTCCAAGCTATTTTGGGCAGTTGATGTTTCCTGCGCTTAACGGTATGATCCTCACATGCTCCCCACACCATTGCTGTCTATCATTGTCTCTATACGATCATATCTCAGGAGGACTTTACCCATGCCAACCATTCAACACCAACCCCTACGCGACTTCGGTTACGCCCTTTTTGAAGCAGCCGGTGTGCCCGCCGATCAGGCACGCACTGCCACTGACCACCTCGTCGAGGCCAACCTCATGGGCCACGATTCGCACGGTATGCTGCACGCCGCGGGTTACATCCGTGGTCTGCAAAGTGGCGCAATTCAGCCGGTGGGCAACCAGCAGATCTTGCGGGAAACACCGGTCTCCGCGGTCATCGATGCCAACCGCAGTTTTGGCATTGTGCTTACCTATGAGGCGATGCGCATGGCGGTCGCCAAGGCTAAGGAGCACACGCTCGGCGCGGTGGCGGTCCACCGATCAAGTCATATTGGGCGGTTGGGTGCTTTCCCACCCTTGGCCGCAGCCGAAGATTGTATTGGCATTCTCATGCTCAACGGTGGTGGCCGTTTTGTCGCCCCCTTTGGCGGCACGGAACGGAAACTGCCACCCAACCCGATTGCGATCAGCGTGCCGACCCTGAACGGCCCGGCCATGATGCTCGACATCACGACGAGCATGGTGGCGGGTGGCAAAGTGCTGGTGGCCGGTTCCAAGGAACAACCACTCCCCCCGGACTGGATGATCGATCTCGACGGTAACCCGGTCACCGACCCCAGCCGCTTCCGTTCCAATGATGTGGCGATGTTGCCGTTGGGCGGTGCGCTGGGCTACAAGGGCTACGGACTGTCCATGATGATCGATGCGATTGCCGGCGGCCTCTCGTGGGCCGGCTGCAGCTCCGAAGAGCCGACGCGCGGTGGCAGTGGTTATCTGGCGCTGGCGATCAAGATCGAAAGTTTTATCGATGTGGCGGATTATAAAAAGGAGGTGCAACGGCTGATCGACTGGGTCAAATCTTCACCCACCATGCCGGGGGTCAAGCAGATTTACTTGCCCGGCGAGATTGAAGAGGAACGGCGGCGCAAGCATGAGGCCGAAGGGATTACGATCCCCGAAGGCATTTGGGGCGATTTGGTGGGGATTGCACAGGAGTTGGACGTGGCTGTGCCCGCGGTTTGATACTTTTTGCCGCAGATGAAGCATGGATGAACGCGGATGGTTGGGGGGATTTTTAACGCCACCCCATCCCCCGGCCCCTTCCCCGCCAGCGAGGAAGGGGTGCGGGCTCCTCCCCCGATGTCGGGGGAGGTTGGGAGGGGGTTGGATGATGCAAAGACTAATTTTACACAGGTTTTACTGCCCCAGATCCATCGCGGCAATGGTCTCGGCGATTTCGTCATCGCTTCCGGTGCCGAGTTCGAGCCATTCGATGTTGAAGGCTTCACCATCTTGGGTGATCTTGGCGGCGTAGAGGGTGCCGGCGCTCAGGTCACCGGCTTCGCTGGCAACAAATTTCCAGAGAATGCGGTTGGTGCCGTCGTCACTTTGATAGACAGTCTTTTCATCACCGAGCACCAATGAATTCTCATGGCTAAAGCGGCCCATGACATAGTGCTTGGCCAGGCTGCTGCCAATCGAATCGGGCATCACTTCGATCGGGTAGCCGTAGTCATAGGGATTGGCTTGGGTGCCCAGATAGTCGGTCATCGCGGCATAGTTGTCGGCCCATTCTGCATCGATGGTATCAAAAGGATATTCCTCGCTGGTCAGGCCGGTATTCCACGGTGTGACGGAGGAGAAGCAGTTGTTCCAGGTGCCGTTGATAGCCAGGAAGTCGACATTTTCGCCTTCAATCACCTGCCATGAACCATCGTCCCCTTGGCTGATGTAAAGCTTGCTCATCCCGCCGGGTTGGCACTCGTAGTTGGTGTAAAGATAACCTTCGGTGCCCTCTTCATTAACCGGCAGATACATGTTGCCGTCGGGATTATTGCAGATTTCCATGCTGCCGTCAGCCATGTCCAGTTGACCCAAACGTGCGCCATAGAGGTCATTGGGAATGGGGCTACCCATACGCCCCAAGACCTGATATTCGCCGCCGGCCACAACAACCTTGTGTGCGTCATTGCCGGTCGGTACAGCAACGGCGTCAAAGGTATCACCGGCGGTGAAGCCCGTGACAACGCCGATGGTACCGCGGTTATAAGGATAAAGATTGACCCCATCAGGATGCTGTACGTTCATAAAGACGGTGCCATTGGCAGAAATGTGGAGACCCGTTACTTCCGAACCGGCCGGCAAGGTGGCAAAGCGCTTGAGTTCGCTGCCGTCCCACGTCCAGAGCATGTTGTTGGCATGTTCACCGGTATCCTCGCCAATCCAGAGGGTGCCGGTGCTGTCGACAAAGACATTGTCCGGGTTGGCGATGCTATCTACGGAGCAAGGGTTTTCTTCGTTGCTCTCATCATAGGGACCACCGACCACCAGCGGAGAGAGGCTGCTGATATTCATCTCGGCATCGAGATCGGCGACGTAGACCGCACCACAGATATTTTCTTCCAGTTGGATCGCGCCTTCGCCATCGCTCATCCCTTTGCCGATTTCGCTGATGGCGATGTAGAGTTTATTGTTGATCGGGTCAACTGCGACCCCTTCCATCTTGCGCCATTCGGCGGTGGCACCCTGGGCGACGGCGTAGTTGTAGCTTTCCAAAAATGGCGCATGGGCATGATCCAGCGGCACAACAAAGGCGGGCGCCTCATCTTGTGCCATGGCGGTGTGGGCGCTGAGCAGCAGGATGGCAAGCACCCCCACCAGCGCGAACTTCGACATTCTAATCATAGTGTATCTTCTTTCTGTCTTTGTGCCTACCTAGTACAGTTGGGCGTAAATCGCACCCACAGGGTTCCCGCCCATTGGGTGCGATAGAAATCAGTAGCGTTTCTCTCTGGTAAACAGCCAAGTGATCTGTCTACTGATTTCTGCCTGCATTTACAAATACGGGATTGAATAAAACTCAGCCGTTCCTGAAGCTCTCCTTGCACCGACTGGAATAAAAAGAAATTCCTCATCGTCTTGTTGTTCGAAATGAGATTCTTCAGCAAGTCGGGAACGACTGAAACCGGTCAAATTGTAGGTTGGACAGGTTAAGGCGACTCTATGAACTGGTTAACAAACGTTGCAAGAATTCCAAGATGTTGTTAATATCCGTTAAGAAATCATGTGAACAATTACACTTGAAATGCCTACGGGAATCGGGTAAGATCTTGTCGCTATGACTACGCTACCCACCACAAGCCACCGAATGTTTCCACTGCAGCAGTTGCTCATGCTCGTACTCTTTGTGGGCACAACGCTGGCAATCATGCCGCTTTCCCTCTTTGTCTACGACAATGATGAGGGCATCAATGTCATGAAAGCGGTGTTAGTGGGCGATGGCTATCCGCTCTACACCCAGACGTGGAGTGATCAGCCGCCGATCTTCACCCAGTTGCTCAACGTCGTCTTTGCTCTCTTTGGGCCATCGATGACGGTCGCCCGGCTGCTGGTGTTGGTATTGGCTGCACTCTTTATCTGGGCGTTTACAAGCACAATTCGCCTTCAATTGGGCACAATGGCGGCATGGGTGGCATTGTTGCTCCTCATGCTCTCCGATAATTTTCTGCGACTCAGCCTCTCGGTGATGATCGGTCTCCCGGCCTTGAGCTTTGCGATGGTCGCAATCTATTTGGTGCAACGCCACAAATATCTCCACGCAAGGCGCTTTGTTCGCCTTGGGTTGTTGATCGCAAGCGGGCTCCTCATGGGCATTGCGATGCAGACCAAAGTCTTTGTGGCGTTTCTTGTGCCGTTGCTCGCGCTTGACCTCGTGGATTGGGGGCACGATTGGTGGGCGCACCAAAGTGACTTTGGGCCGAAGGTGGGGTATGCGTTGCTCTTTGGGATGGTGACGGTGGCAACGTGGCTGGGGATCGGGCTGTATTACCAAGCCCTGGATTTCAATATGCTGTTGGGCGCGCATCTCAATGCCAATGTGCGCAGCGCCTATGAAGGAGATGGTGGGTGGGGGGAGCTAAGCCGTTTTTTGCTCTTCGACTACGGTCATCTGCTATTGGCCATCGCTGGGGTGATGGCGCTGGTGGTACGCCGGCAGTGGCATGGGTTGTTGCCACTCAGTTGGTTGGGCACCGCGGTGTTGCTGCTCAGCAATCACAGCCCAATTTGGTATCACCACTATCAAATTGTGGCTATCCCGCTTTGCTGGTTGGCGGCCTACAGCGTGCCGTTCTTTGAAAACCAGTCCACCGTTGCGGCCGATGCCGGCCCCAAGCGCATGGCATTTCTGCCGCGGATCGGCCCCTTGATTGCAATGGGGCTTGTCCTGCTGGTGATGTATTCACGGGTCAAAGCCACGGTACCCTATTACAACCAGCGTGTCTATGACACGGAAGTGGTCGCTCTGCTGCAAAGTGATAAAGCTAACACCAAATGGGTCTTTGCCGATCAGGCAATTTACCCCTTTTACGCCCATTTGCCCGTGCCTCCAGAGATTGCAGTCTTCTCGCGCAAACGCTTCTTTGGCGAGAGCCTCAGCAACCGGATGCTGCTTGATGTCCTCGATCGGTATCAACCCGAACAGATCCTTTTGACGCGCTTCAAAGACGAACTCTTGAGTGACCCCGAATTTGTCGGTTATCTCAATGCCCACTACACTACCGTGCAAGAGAATATCAACTATGGATACTATCAGTTGAATCGGTAGGGATTGGTAGATAAGTAGATTGGTAAATAAGTAGATTGGTAGGATATAGGATATCTGTGTCCATTCCTACCTATTTACTTGTTTACCCCAATGCAATTTATGAAGACAAAGATCAGCGTTACTATACTCGTGGCTGCGTTGGCGGCACACGGGATTCTCTTGTGGTGGCCCAATTTGCTGGCGCAGGCGATTGCGGCCTTAACGCTCACCGGTCTGCTGCCCGGTTATCTCGTTGTGGCACTTTTGTTGGATCGAGTGACGGCGGCGCCAACGCCATCAGAACGGCTACTCTATAGCCTCGCTGCCGGCTATCTGGTGATGGTCGTTGGCAGCTTGTTGTTGAGTTATCTTCCCGGCGGCCTGGCAACCTGGCAGATCTACGCCGGCTTTGATGGTATCTTGCTTCTGTTACTGGTAATACATCAGTGGCGTGGTGAGGCCTCCGTAATCGCAACCGCAACCGCAACATCTTCCTCTGTACAACAGCTACCGCTGGCGGACGACACATCCGCCCAGCGTGACCTCGCGCACGCCGATCTCTTGTCATGGCCCGCACGGGGACGCACCTGGCTGATGGCAGGCCTGCTGGTGCTGGCAATCGGTGGGGCGCTGCTACGCTTTCCCAACCTGGGCTATGCCGAATATCATGGCGACGAAGCGCGCGCCGCGTTGCGGGCCGCCGCCGTCATCCAGGGCTACGAAGATGTGCTGCTCATCCACAAAAAAGGGCCAACGGAGATCCTGCTCCCCACGATCATCTACAGCCTGAGCAACCACCTCACTGAGACGACTTCCCGGTTGCCCTTTGCCGTCGCCGGCTTTGCGGCGATCTTTGCGATCTGGCTGCTGGGCTGGCGCCTCTTTGGCCCGTTGGCCGGCTTTATTGCCGCCTTTCTGCTCATGTTCGATGGCTACTACATTGGCTTCGCGCGCATTGTGCAATACCAGAGCATCGTGATCCTCATGACGGCCTGTGTCGTGCTGATCCTACATCGTCTCACTGTTCGTCCCGTGGCATTGACGCGCTATCTGCTCTTGGCGGCGTTGCTGCTGGCGACGGGACTCTTTTCGCACTATGAGGCGATCCTGGCCGTTGTGCCCGCAACATACCTGCTCGGCGTGCTGCTCTATCGCTATCCCCCATTGCGCACCAAAACCATCCTGGCGACCACCATTGCCGGTGCGAGCGGCGTCGGCGTGCTGGCGCTTTTTTACGTGCCCTTTCTTCTGCATCCCCAATTCAGTGCAACGTTGACCTATCTGACGGAACGACGCATCGGTCTTGACCTGCCCGGTGTATCTGTTGAAAGCAGCTTTCCCTACAACAATCTGGCCGACTACTTTCTGCGCAGTACTGTCTACAACACGACCTACTATGAAGTGTTGCGGATTGTTGTGGTGGTTGGCGCGCTGATTCTTCTCTACGCACGATTGTGGGGCAGAAGAACGGCCACCCTGTTGGGCGCAGCGGTTATCGTGGTACTGACCGTTGCCTTTGTTCGCCCGGCCTTGTTTGTTGTGGGCGGTACCGACACCATCTTTCTCTTCTTCACCCTGGCGCTGTTGCCGGCGCTGCTTGCGTTCAATCGCCCGACTAATGAACACCTGCTCTGGCTCTGGTTTGGCCTGCCCTTTCTCTTTGCGCTCTTTTTCACGGTGAAACCGCGCACGCACATTTATATCTTCTTCACACCCTGGATGTTGCTGGTTGGGATGAGCCTACAGCGTGTGGAGGCTTGGTTGCGACAACGTTGGCAGGAGGGGGTGGTGCGCGTGGTGGGGGTTTCCCTGGG
>Ga0116151_10004308_pt1 | contig 12475 bp, 10 predicted proteins | sample AD_UKC117_MetaG_FD_89893 | JGI IMG/M metagenome (GOLD analysis project Ga0116151, IMG submission 89893) | Active sludge microbial communities of municipal wastewater-treating anaerobic digesters from Hong Kong - AD_UKC117_MetaG | ecosystem: Engineered > Bioreactor > Anaerobic > Digestate... | reverse complement strand
CAGATCCAGCTCACCCGCGTCGCGGCGCTTTTCCAATTTATCCAGGTAAGTAATACGCTGGCTGATGGTTTGCCAGTTGGTGAGTGTGCCGCCTAACCAGCGTTCATTCACATACGGCTGCTGACCACGCGCCGCTTCATAAGCGACTGTGTCCTGGGCCTGCCGCTTTGTGCCGACAAACAGTACCTGCCCGCCATTCGCCACGGTGTCGCGCACCAGGTTATAAGCGTCTTCAATTAGAACAATCGTCTGCTGCAAATCCAGAATATGGATGCCATTACGCTCTGTAAAGATGTAGGGCTTCATCTTCGGATTCCACCGGCGTGTGCGGTGACCAAAGTGAACGCCTGTTTCCAACAGAGCTTTCATAGAAACAACGGCCATTGGGGTATTCTCCTTTTAATTGTGTTTTTCTTCCATACTCTTCAATCTGGTGCGGAACTTGCATGGCCTGTATAGTGTGACCGGGCATTGGGGAGGCCAAACGGCCGTTAATCCCCAGCACAACATACTGCAAGCACACCCGTACCAGTCCGAGTATGTGTAAGATGTAAAAATCAGTTGCCCCTAATCTTACGGGAACTGCCTCAAGGCAGCCTCGTGATTATAACGAAAGCAGATTTTCGCGCAACTCGCTATTTCCACCGGGTTAAGATAGCTTCCCGTTGGAATAACTTGACGCTGAGATAGACCAGAACCCCGTCCGCCACAGCGACAATCACGCCGATAAGCACAATTATCTGCTCGTTAATGAGGATAAGGCCCACCGATTGCCCCACAACAAGCAAAATGAGCGGCATGATCACCAGCGCCGAGAGTTGTTCAGCCACACGCGGGTCCGTCACCCGCGAAGATACCATCACGGCTACGCTGACCGCCAGCAAAGTGAGTAGTGGGCTTACGAGAAAAATAGCCAGCAACCACATCGGCTTCATGGCCTGGGCAAACACAACGTCATTCACCATGAACCATGCCCCGACAGCATAGATCAGGAACGCCAGCCAGGTGACGGCCACGGCCGGGATGCAAGCGGCCACCATTTTGCCTACCAATAGCTCGACAGTGGTGATGGGGGTCGCCAGAAGCGGCTCCAGGCTGCGGGCTGTCTTTTCGCCGACGATGCTGTAGGCGGCAATGGTGACCGGGATGGCGACGGGCAGAATCATAAACATAAGGGTATAGATGTTAAGCATATAAACGTTCGTACAATCTGCCTCTGACAACCCCTGGCACATTTCGCCAAAAAAGTCCATAGAGCCAGTGCTCACAGATTCCATTTCGCCGGAAAAGCTGTTGGTAAGCGCCAGCGTGATGAGCGGCAAAGCCGTCAGGATGAGGGGCAAGAAGGCCACCGTAAACAAGACGAGGCGGTTTTTGAAAACTTCGGCCCACTCTTTGCGAATAATTGTCTGGATTTTTTTCATCATAGACCTCGTTGTGCACCGCCTAAGCCTGGTTCACCAATTGCAAGTAGATATCTTCCAGGGAATGACGCAGTTCGCCCACGAATTGGATGTTTGCCCCGGCTTCTACCAATTGGCGGATCAAATCTGGATTGTAGGTTTCCGGATCGTCCAGGGCGATGACCAGTTTGTTGTCTACGGCCTCTACGTGGCGCAGATAGGGCTGGTTCTGAACGATTGGGAGGTAGGACACGGCCGTTTCTGCCAGATGAAAAACTACCTGACGGCCGTACATCTGCTCTCGCAGCCCCTTCGTCGTATCTACCACCCGGAGGCGCGTCTTGAACACAGCCACCCGGTCACACAGCCGGTCGGCTTCATCCAGATTGTGCGTGCAGATGAAGATAGTACGCCCTTCTTCTTTTAGCTCCTCAATAAAATCGCGCACCAGCTTTGCCGCTTCCGGGTCCAGGCCCGAGGTCGGCTCGTCCAGAAATAGAATACGCGGTTCGTGCAGCAGCGCGCGGGCAATGGCCAGTTTTTGCCGCATGCCCTTGCTAAACGTGCCGGCTTCGTCGTTGCGGCGCTCCCAAAGGCCCAGCATCCGCAGATACTTCTCCACCTGGCCGGGCACGTCCGCTACTTCATACAGCGTGGCAAAGATAGTCAGGTTGCGCCAGGCAGAGAGGCGATCGTACAGGCCCGGTGTTTCCGTGAGGATGCCCACGCTGCGCCGGATGTCGTAATCATCATAGCCGATCTGGAAGCCATTCACCACGGCCGTTCCTGCCGTAGGCGCAATCAGACTGGTCAGCATCCGCACAGTCGTCGTTTTGCCGGCCCCGTTTGGGCCCAGGAAGCCAAACACTTCCCCTTCGCCAATGTCCAGCGTTAAGCGATCGACAGCGAGATTGTCTCCAAATTTTTTAGTTAGGTTTTCAGTTTTAATCATCGTGTTACCCGAAAATGTCAGGAGTATTTACTTTTTTCCAGGGTTTCTTCCGATAAACGGCCGTCCGGCGGCCCAACCGGCGCAGCAGGCGGCAAAGGTTCCAGTTCCGGCTCGATAGGCTCGGGCGTGCGTAGCCAGAAAATAATACCCACACTCGCTAGAGCCACAGCGCCGAGCAACGCTTCTGTCACATAGGGTCCCCAGGTGGAAACAGAAAACACGGCCACAGCATCCAGCATGGCGTGCCAAAGAATAGCCAGCGCCAGCCAGCCAATTTGCCGCCGCACAAATACCTGCATCACCATGAGCGAAAGCGCTAGATGGGCGCTCAGAGCAAACACCCGCTCCAGCGGCCCCAGCAGCACCAATCCCACCGGAGCAGCCAGCATAGCAGAAACTTGATTGTCAACGACAGACATCTGCTCCGGCGGCACTATCCCCTGCAGTTGACCCTGGCTGACAGCCGCCAGCACAACAGCGTTCACACCCACCGACAGACCGATCAGGATGGACTCTACGCCACCGTGCCCTGCGCCTAACATCAGACCGGCCCCCCAGGAACGGGCGTCTTTGGCCCAAAAACGGTAAGTCAGATAACGGGCTACTTCTTCAAACACGCCAGCCGAAAGGCCAAGGAAGATGGAAAGAATAATCAGGTTGGTAAGCACCGTGGTATCTTGCGGAATTAGCTGCCAGCGTTGCAAAATCAACCAGTTAAACGGGATGTGGAAAATCTGAGAGCCAACAAAAGTGACCATACCAATGAAAAAGAGGCCCCAGCGAACGTGTCTCTTTTTTGCAATCCACCAGCCCAACACCAGCGGCATAGCAATCATTAAAATCGAACCTAAAAAGTAAGGCCAAAAAGCAAACATAGTTTCTTATCCTTAGGGGGCAAAGGAGCAAACGGCCCCCGATATAATACGTGTCTAGTTTACCAGAGTTCCAGGAAAACGGCCGTTTCTCCCCCCTCCTTTCTAGCCAACAGATAGACAACTGACCTGTCACATCCACCATCGCGCCGCCCGCCAGATTCGCTATAATTGACCATCACGCCCTACGCCAAAAGCAGATCAGAATTGCCACCCGGCCCAGGCAAAAGAACTAAAATCAACCACTATCTTCCGTTTCTCCCAAAGGAGGTCTGAGCATGGATCAACAAAGTTTGACACTACCCACCGTAAATGAACTTGAAGCGCTCATCGACGGCCTGGAACTCAGCAAACTACGCCAGACACTCGTCGCTATCCACCCCGCAGACATAGCCGATTTACTAGACGAACTCCCACCCGAAAAGGCGGTGATCGCTTTCGAGCTGCTTTCCATCGAGGTGGGCAGCGAAGTACTGGACGAAACAGGCAGCCTGGTACGGCAGGAACTGCTGGACAGAGTAGACGAAGAAAAGCTGGCCGATTTGCTCGATGAACTGCCGATGGATGACGCCGCCGAATTCCTGGAAGACCTGCCAGACGATCTGACAGACCGGCTGATTATGCTCATGGAACCGGAAGAAGCGGCTGAAGTGCAGGAACTGCTAGGTTACGAGGAAGAGTCGGCTGGCCGCCTGATGACGCGAGACGTGGCGGCACTGCGCCGCTCCTGGACTGTAGACGAGACCTTCCGCTATTTGCGCTCTCTAGAGGAGGACGAGTCGATTCACTACCTGTATGTGGTAGACAAAGATGACAAGCTGATCGGCGTCGTGCCTTTGCGCCGTCTGATCACGGCCCAGCCGGAAGCCACCGTCGAGTCGATCATGGTGGATCAGGTGGTGGCCGTGCCGGTAACGGCCGATCAGGAAGAGCTGGCGGAGATGGTGGCCCGTTATGACTTTGTCTCGATTCCGGTGGTGGATGAAGACGGCCGTTTCCTGGGCGCAGTCACCGTCGATGACGTACTGGACATCGTCGAAGAAGAAGCCACCGAAGACATCCAACGTTTGGGCGGTTCCGAACCACTGGACCAGCCCTACTTCGCCGTGTCCGTCTTCCAGATCGTACGCAAGCGCATTGGCTGGCTGCTGCTGCTGTTCATCGCCTCCACCCTCACCGGCACCGTCATCAGCATTTTTCAGGACGAGTTGGAAACCGTTATCGCCCTCAGCCTGTTCATCCCCCTCATCATCGGCACAGGCGGCAACGCCGGGTCGCAAACGGTGGCTACCATCATCCGCGCCATCACCCTGGATGAAGTGCGCCTGAGCAACATCACCCAGGCATTGCGCCGGGAGGTTTCCGTGGGGCTTGTTCTGGGTCTGGCAATGACCGGCGTCGGCGTGGTGCGTGCCCTGACGTGGCAAACCGGCTGGGAAATCGCCCTAGTGGTGGGCCTGACGCTGGCAGCGGTAGTCATCTGGGCGACCACCGTCGCCACGCTCGTGCCCATCCTGGCCGACCGCTTTCACATCGATCCCACCGTTATCAGCGGCCCGATGATCGCCACCATTGTGGACGCAACAGGGCTGTTTATCTACTTCACACTGGCAAAATTCATTTTAGCCTTGTAAACGGAAGCAAAACATGTCTCATTATCCATTTCCGCTCGCTTTAGTCGATGCTTTGCGGCAGGCTCGCCGGGTGGCCGTGTTAACCGGGGCAGGCATTTCTGCGGAAAGTGGCGTGCCCACCTTCCGCGAAGCACAAACTGGCCTGTGGGCGCAATATGATCCGGCGGAACTGGCTACGCCGGGCGCTTTTCAGCGCCAACCGCGGCTGGTGTGGGAATGGTACGCCTGGCGGCGCGAACTGGTGACGCAGGCCCAGCCCAATCCCGGCCATCTGGCCCTGGTAACCATGGAGCGGCGCATCCCCGACTTTACCTTGATTACGCAAAATGTGGACGGGCTGCATGCGCGTGCCGGCAGCCGGCACGTTATCGAACTACACGGCAATATCACGCGCAGTAAATGCTCAGCCGACGGCCGTATCATCCCCTCCTGGCCTCCCACCGACGAAGTACCGCCGCGCTGCCCCCACTGCGGCAACTACCTGCGGCCAGACGTAGTCTGGTTTGGCGAAAGTTTGCCGTATACGGCGCTGGAAACGGCCGTTACTACCGCCCGCACCTGTGACGTCTTCCTGGCCATTGGCACTTCGGCCGTTGTGCAGCCAGCCGCCTCGTTGCCCCTGGAAGCGCGGCAGTCGGGAGCCACTACAGTGGAAATCAACCCACAGCGCACGGCCATCAGCCCCTATGTTACGTTTGTGGTTAAAGGCCCCGCCGGGGAAATTTTGCCGGAGTTGGTGCAAACGGTCTGGCCTGACGCGGAAACGGCCACCTCGTCCGAAATCTTTACATAAGCGCACTAGTCGTTTATACTACGGTCATGTCCGGGCAATCATCCTCATCCAAAAATGAAGCACGCGTGCCGCTCAGCCTGGTGTTTATCAGCCTGGGACTGGTCATTTTGCTGGCCGTCACGGCCGTCTGGATTCTTATTCCCACGACCATGCCGAGAGGGGTGTACACGGCCGTTAACAGCCTGCTCCCCCAAGAGCTAATGATTCCCACGCCGGCGGCCGTGGCCGTTTTGCCCACCCAGGCGCCCAAACCTACCGTCGACGAAGCCGTCCTTGTATCTGATGCCCTGCTGGACAACGAAGAAAGCAACGGCGGTAACGTCATGACGCTGGCCGAAGCCCTGCAGCAAGGGCCGCGTGCCGGAGAACCAACCCGCATTGTCATCCCCCACATCAACCTGGATGCGCCGGTCAAAGCTATCGGCGCCACCCCTATTCAAAGCGGCGGCCAGACGTATTACCAGTGGCTCGTGCCCAATGAATTTGTCGCCGGCTGGCACGACAACAGTGCCCCGCTCGGTCAACCGGGCAACACAGTGCTGAACGGCCACCACAACGTCTACGGGGAAGTTTTTCGGGACATTGTTGACCTGGAAGTGGGCGATGAGGTAATCGTCTATGATGCGAATCAAGCCTACAGATACCAGGTAACCGACAAAGAAATCATGCTGGAACGCGATCAGCCGCTGGAAGTGCGGCTGCAAAACGCACAGTGGATCGCCCCCACTGACGATGAGCGCGTCACACTTGTCACTTGCTGGCCCTATACCGACAATTCTCACCGGCTGATAGTGGTGGCCAAACCGGTGACGGTGGGCCGAGCGACGAGGTAGCGGCTGCTCGCGGCAGCAATTTATCAGGCAGCAATCGTTCGTCACCAAGACGACAAGATCAAATCAAGGAGGATAGAATGAAACGATTTTGGATACTCAGTCTGGCGCTGGTGCTATTGTTATCGGCCTTGTTTGCCAGTACGGTGATGGCGCAGGAAGATGGCTCGATTCGGGGCGCGGTTTACGAGGACGTTAATGGAGACGGCAAGTGTATAAACACCGGCGTGCCAGGAGAAGGGCCAGTTAAGGATGTCAACCTGGAATTTGTGAATACTGGCGGTGATTGGAAGGTCAATTTATACACCGGGGAGAACGGCACTTTTGGGCTGGTAGCAGCGGGATTTGGCTATTGGCGGGTTACCGCGCAGCCTAATTCGGACTGGTACGTTACCTCGCAAAACCCCGTCTATGCCAGCATAGACTCGGACAAAACGGTGGCTTTGGATGTAAATTTCTGCGTGTCGCGGGGGTTGTATTATCCGATTACGGCCGTTTATCCCCTCTACCCCACCTACACCACCCTACCGGCCGTACTGCCGGAATCTGGTGCACCGGCCAGCGCGGCCGGGGGAGCGGGCACGGCCGTTTTCGCGTTCGTCGGTCTCGGTTTCCTGGTTTTGGGCCTCGGCCTGGAATGGCAGCGCCGCCGCTCCGCCTGATCCTTCGCTCGTCTGACAAGGCGGAGCGTGCTCCGGCCGCTCCGCCTTACGGCTTCAACAACACCTTCCCCAAATTTTTGCGCTCCTGAAGATAGTGGTGGGCCGCCGCTGCCTCGTCAAACCGGTAAATCTTATCGATGTGCGGCCGAAACAACGCCTCATCATACCAGGCCACGATCTGCTGCATCCAGTCTCGCTGCAAGTCCGCATGTTCCCACATACGTCCCAGATTCACACCCATCACTGCTTTATTGTCGTCCATCAACTTAAAGGGTGTGTAAAAAGGCACTTGCAACTTCGTCTTGAGCATCTGCCAGCGTGAGCGTCTTTTTCCTTTTTCCATCGCGCTCACGCCGAAGTGTACCAGCCGGCCAGTAGGCATTAACAGGCGATAGTTCTTAAACCAATCTCTTCCCCCCAACCGATCCAAAACAATATGCACCCCTTTGCCAGCCGTGAGATCATTCACGACTCGCTCATAGTCTAGATTGCGATAATCGATGGGGTGATCCAGACCGCGAGACCGGAGAAAATCATGTTTCTCCGGTGAAGCTGTGCCAAATGTTTCTGCGCCGACGATGCGGCAAATATCCAGCGCCGCTAGACCGACGCCCCCAGCAACGCCATGAATCAGCACCTTATCCCCCCGCCGCAGTGATCCCATTACCATGAGCATTTGATAAGCTACGAGGTAATTCACCGGCAACGCCGCGCCGTCTTCAGCGGTCATCCATTCCAGCCGCTTATATACCTGTTTGTAGGGCACGCAAACCACGTCGCTGTAGCCGCCAAAACGGGTCAGCGCGAGCGCCGCATCCCCTTCTTTCAGGTCAGGCACACCCTGCCCAATAACGTCTACGACGCCAGCCACTTCAAACCCGGGCACGTAGGGAATGAGAGGCGCATCGGCATAAACGCCCATGCGCCCGGTGATATCTGGAAAACTAACGCCGGCAGCCTGCACCCGCAGCCGCACTTCGCCAGTGCGCGGAATGGGGTCTGGCATTTCTTGCAACTTGAGAACTTCAGGTGGCCCAATCTTGCTGATCCAGATTTGTTTCATGGTTGTACGTCCAGAGTGGCCTTCATCGGCGGCGAGTATAGCGGGAACGGCCGTCCCAGGCCAGATGCCCTTTGCCCGACCTTCATCTCTGATTGACAAGCCCCAGGCATTATGCTAATTTTCCATCAGGTAGCCCTGCATCCGCTTTCCCGATTATGGCGCCGAGAGAGGCAGTATGCCGCGTATTGAAGCATTAGAAAACAGCTCTTCTTCACAGCGTGATAGCCTGAATCATCAGGCAATTGAAGATTATCTAAAAACCATCTACACGCTGGCCGAAACCGAAAGCCCGGTTAGCACTTCGCGCATCGCAGAAGCGCGCCAGGTAAAACCCGGATCGGTGACCAGTATGCTGCGCCGTCTGGATGGCTTGAACCTGGTCAATTATGAAAAGCACTATGGCGTGACGTTGACGGAGAGCGGCAGCAAGATTGCTTTGGAAGTTATTCGCCATCACCGGCTGCTGGAACTTTATCTCATCGAAGCGCTGGGTTTTAGCTGGGATGAGGTACATGAACAGGCGGATTTGCTGGAGCATGTTATCAGCGAAAAGTTGGAAGAGCGTATCGCGGCTGCGCTGGGGCACCCCACGGTGGACCCGCACGGCGATCCGATTCCAGATCGGGATGGGAGCATGGTGGTTCTGGACACACGGCCGTTAGCCCATGTGCCCGTCGGGGAACTGGTGCAGGTGGCCCGCGTCCCAGACGACGACAACAGCGAAATGCTGCGTTATCTGGCAGAGTTGGGCCTCACGCCCGGGGCGTTGGTTCAGGTAACGGCCGTTGCCCCTTTTGAAGGTCCGCTAACCGTGGAAATCAATGGTGAAACGAAAATCGTGGGCTACACTGTCGCGCGCTCGGTTCTGGTTGTAGCACCCTGAGCTGCCTTAACGTCGATTTCTCTGCGCCTGCCGGCGCCAACATGCAAAAACACCGATGACCGAGCAGACTCCGTTACTTAATTCCTTACCCCCTGCAGAACCCGTGGCGAACGGCCGTTCCTTCACCACCGATGGCGCGCCCTTTGTTGGCCGTGACGATGTGTTTGAATGGCTAAAAAAACATCTGGCGCACCGCTCGCCCACACAGCCACTGCTGCTGTACGGCCCACCCCAAATCGGCAAGACGGCCGTGCTGCGCGAAATTGAAAACGGCCGTCTTGGACCCGAATTTCTCACAGTTACCATCGACTTTGCCCGCCTCCTACGCGAAAGCCTGAGCATCTTCTTGCACGATCTGGCGCAAACGGCCGTGGCCCAGCTCCAACAAAAAGGTCTTTCTTTACCGGAACCCCAGCAGCCAGATTTTGTTGTCAATGCCTACAAAGCTTTTCAAGACCACTTTTTACAGCCAGCGCTGGCTCAGCTACACGGCCGTAACCTCCTCTTCCTCTTCGACAATCTGGACGCCGTTCTAGAGCAAATCGACACGGGCACGCTGGCGGCCAACACCTTCGAAGCCTTTTACCGCCTCATCCACGCCCACGCTTACGCTTATTCTCTGTTCACCCTCACATATCCCAGCCCGCACAGCCAACCAGAAACGTTTGCTCCTTTTGAAGCGATTCCCCACCTGGCGCTTCAACCCCTGACACAAACAGAAGTCAGCGCCCTGCTGCGCCAGGCGGCCCCTTCGCCCACCGTCAAGGATGTAACCTCTTACATCTACCAGCTTACCGGCGGCCATCCGGCAGCACTGCAGCGCCTGCGCCAGGCTTTGCAAGACTGGCAAAACCAGCGCCACATTCGCCAGCTTACCATCGCGGACGTGGCCTGGGTACGCCAAAGTTTGGGAGAAACGGCCGTTTCCTCGGCCGCCTCCCCGCCCCTATTTTCCATTCCCCACGCCGCACCCACGGAGCGCACAGTCTACCGGTCGCCCTATCAGGCCACGCCCATTTCCCGCAATGTCTGGCTGGTAGGCGGCGCGTTGATTTTGCTGGCAGCGGCGGTCATCGTGGCTGGTTTTATTTTCCGCGAGCCGCTAAATCAGCAAGCAGCGAATCCGCCGTCCTTTATTTCGGAAACGGCCGTAGCCCTTACCTCCGAAGCCCTGGCCGCCGCCATCATCGCCCAAACGCCCACCGCCACACCCACCGCTCCGCCTACGGCCACCACTGCACCCACAGCAACCCCCACCCGCCTGGCCACCAGCTCGCCGAGTCCTACCCCTGAAATGAGCGCCACGCCTACCGCCCACCCCTCCCAAACGGCCCCGCCAGCCAACTTGGCCGAGTTCCTGACCCGCGAAGTAGACGGCATGCCTATGCGCCTGATTCCTGGCGGCACCTTCCTGATGGGTTCCAACGACGATGACCCCTATGCTGCCTCCGACGAAAAACCGGCGCACGAGGTAACGCTAGACAGCTTTTACCTGGATCAGTACGAAGTGACTGTCGCCCAATATGCCTCTTTCCTGAATCGCTTGGGCGGCTACCAGCAAGCCTGCGCCGGTTTCGACTGTGTCCTGCCGCGCGATCGCACTGGCATTACCAGCCTGCTGCTGGCGGAAGACCTCGGTGATGGCAAAACGCAGTACTTGCCCCTCACCGGCTTTGGCTCATATCCTATCAACCATGTCAGTTGGTACGGCGCAAAGGCCTACTGCGAGACAGTGGGCGGGCGCTTGCCCACAGAGGCAGAATGGGAATATGCGGCGCGGGGAGATGACGGCCGTATCTACCCCTGGGGCAACGAAGCACCCAGCGAAACCCGCGCCGTCTTCAACAGCGAAAACTTCGACAACCTCAAACCGGTAGATGCCCTGCCGCTGGGACAGAGCGCCTTCAACATCTTCGGGATGGCCGGCAGCGTCTGGGAATGGACCGCCGACTGGTACGGTGAAGACTACTACGCCAGCAGCCCCTCAGGCAATCCTGTCGGCCCAGAAACCGGCCTGACACGCGTTATTCGCGGCGGGGCCTGGCCCTACAACAACGAAGCCGACCGGGTACGCGCCGCCAACCGCAGTTCGCTTACCCCCGACTTTATCAGCAGCACAGTTGGCTTTCGCTGCGCTTTGTCTCCGTAACCCCTTACCGTTATCTCATGACAAATGTCACCTTTTTGACATGACATTTGTCACGTGCGTTCATGACATTCATCCTTTACACTGTTTTTAACTTGAGGGTAAAAGCTCAAGCCGAGGAAGCTCCGAGAAATTGGAAAGCACTCTTACCAAGAAAATACCTATCTGGTAGCGTAAACAGGTTCGAATTAGATTAAGTTTATTTCTGAAGGTGTTTACGACGTAGGTATGGCTAACCCGGAAAACTGGGTTTCGGCTTCGAGGAAGTGCAGCTTGCTGGACAGTAAGAAGGCAGCCTGAAGCTGAAGACAGACATTCGGGAGGAACGAAAGGTACTCGTCACGTCTCTTCGAGTCTACTATAGACTTGATTGTGAGAGGCCCTTCTTCCAGGTATGAGATGGCTAGAAGGTTACTTGGGGCTCCTCTTTTTTTGTCTTAACGCCAAAAAAGGAGATGATTTCCGGCGAAATCATCTCCTTTTTTTGTGACAGTCGCTTAGTCCTCCAGCGACCGTTTTATCAGCTCTACACCGGGGCGCAGCTCTTTTTCGTAGTTGATAAACTGACGCAAGACGTACATACCCGCTTTTTCATACAGCCGCGTCGCGCCAGTGAGGCTGTCTGCATCTACGCCCAGCCCCACCGAACGCTGGTCGCGCCGGTACAGTTCCGCGAAGGAGTGCCGCAGCAAAGCAAGACCGAGGCCGCTGCGCCGCCACGGCCGTCTAACGCCCAGCGTATTCACCCAGCCCATTTCCGGATCCTCGTGGGACTGGATGCGACACAGCGATACGCCAGCTACTTCGTCCCCGTCCATCGCCACAAACCACAGCGTCGGATCAAAGAGATGGTCGTTGCTGGTCCACTGCTGCCACCGGCGCAGTTCTTCTTCTTCCGGCGCAGCGACAAAGCCCCAATGGTCCTGAAACGCTTCGTTGGAAGCCCGCATCACGGCCCGCAGGTCGTTCAGGTCTGCCAGGCTGATAATGCGCAGACCGGGGGGCAGAACGGCCGTTTCCGGTTCCGTTTCCATGTCAATCCGCATCGTCCAAAATGAACGAGTTGGGGTCATGCCATACCCTTCTAACAACGCATGGGACGGCTTATGGCTGCTGACTGCACTGCAGCGCATGATCACTTGTGCATCCGCAGGCACGCGCGGGAATACTTCGCGGCAACGATTCTCAGCCCAATCCAGCAAAAACGTACCGATACCCAGCCCTTCAAACTGTGGGT
>Ga0116151_10004305_pt1 | contig 12481 bp, 1 predicted proteins | sample AD_UKC117_MetaG_FD_89893 | JGI IMG/M metagenome (GOLD analysis project Ga0116151, IMG submission 89893) | Active sludge microbial communities of municipal wastewater-treating anaerobic digesters from Hong Kong - AD_UKC117_MetaG | ecosystem: Engineered > Bioreactor > Anaerobic > Digestate... | reverse complement strand
CGGCGTCGACAAAGGCGCCGCCGTCGATGCTGTACTGCACGCTCGCCAGGCCGGAGGCCACGCCGTTGACGGTGGGGTCCGCGGCGTCGATGTAGAGCACCTGCCCCGGCTCGATAAAGGCCGTGTTCAGCGCCACCGCGGCGGTGGGCGCATCCGCATCAACGAGGATGGTGTGCTGCTGCTTCTTGTCGTACCAGGCCGACTGGTAGCTGTAGAGCGCTGCCACCTGTTCGGCGCTGCGCACACCGCTTTCAATGGTGATCTCATCCAGGTTGCCGATGAATTTCTCGCCGATGAGGAGCGGTTGGTCATTGAGACAAACGCCACTCAACGACGGATCTTTCGCGGCGTCCAGCGCCCCGTTGATGTAGATGGCAATGTGGTTGGCGTCGTTGTCATAGGTGACGACGATCTGATTCCACTGGTTGGGCAAGAGCGTCCCGCTGCTTTCGTGCCATTTTAATTGACTATTGGCGCCGCACTGGTGCCACATGGCCAACCGAACTTGGCGGTTGCTGTTCAAGCTGAGCCGATAATTGCCCAAGTCGCCGCTAACGGCGGGGTTGCCTTTGCGCAACAGATATTGGCTTTGGGTTGTGCTCTGGGTGGGTTTGACCCAGAGCCCGATGGTGTAGCTACTTTGGTCAAGTACGCTGTCGGCCCCGCTGATCGTGAGCACGTCGTTGCCATCAAAGACAGCGGACTCGCGGATGGCGCCCTTGTCGCCGGCGCCGGGACAGCTATCTCCGCTACAGGTCGCGTTGGCGGTGGCCGGCGTGTCATTGACGAAGGTGGTGGTGTCGATGTCCTCGTCCAGGTGCAGGTTGAGCAATGGCGCCTCGTTCATGATGGCCCCGATGGTGCCGGCATCGGCGGCAAAGCGCAGGATGCGCAGGTCATCGATGAGGCCGTCGAACGGTTCGGTGACGCTGCCGTTCGCGGCAATGAGCGCACCGATGGTATAGGCATCATCGGCGTTGAGGGCGGCGGCAGCATTGCCGCTCACCGTACCCACCGCTTCCCCATTGACGAAGAAGGTGGCGTCGTGGTTGCTGTCGAAGCTGACCGCCACGTGGCTCCACACGCCCGCCGGTGTCGACGCGGCGCTGACATAGTCCTTGATGCCAAAGGTGGTGAAGGCGAGCTGCCCTTCGCGCAGGCCAAAGCCGACCCCGTTGATGCTCTTTGTCTTGCCGGCGCCGATGATGCGCTGCCAGTGCGAGGAGACGCTGTCGGGCTTGACCCACGCCATGATGGTGAAGCTGCCGCTGTCAAAGCCCAGGGCGGCGTCGGTGGCGGGCATGGTCAGGTAGTCGGCGGTGCCGTCGTTGCCGTCGTCGTCGGCCACGCCGCCGTCGAAGCGCAGCGCCCCGTTCCAGCGCCCGGGGATGCCGCTGTCCGGGCAGCTTGCGCCGGCACAGCCCGCTGCGAAGTAGTTGCCCGAGCTGTCTGTCATGGTCGTTTCGCCCGGCGCTTCGTCCAAGTCCAGCTGCAGGGCATAGGTCTCGGTGTTGTAGGCGCGTTCCGCCCCTTGTGGCGAAAGTGCATAGTTGAAGATCTGCAGATTGCGTAACGTGCCCACAAAGTAGTCGTTGCGCAGGCTCCAATAGAAGTCACCCGTGAACTGGTTGGCTCCGCCCACGTAACGGTTGATGGGGTAGAGTCCGTTGGTCAATGATCGATTTGTGAGCTCTTGCCGGTGCAGGTCATCATCGCCGGACTCATAGGCATGTGAGTTTCCCGTATCATCTTCGTAGAAGCGCCAGAAGTGCGTATTGTCGTCGATAAAACGGACACCACGCTGAAAGGTGTAGACAACCGCACAATTATCGCCAACAGCGTCGCCGGTCACGGCAGAGACATTGCCACTTGAACTATCCGAATCGACATTAATCCGCACTTCCACGTGAAAGTCGCCGATGCCATCTTTTGCCGCTCCCTGACAGACAAAGCGATCGAAATACAGATAGCCTGCCGCGCTTGCGCGCCCCGCATAAAACTCGCTGACATTGGGAATCTGTACAGCGGCACAGGCGGTGGAGGAAAGAGTCGTCGACTCTACGCCATTGACGTAGACCGTGAAGGTGGAGCCATCGTAGCTGATGGCCAGCTGTTGGGAAGTGCCGTAGGCGACAATACCGGGGCCAGAGGTCACGGTACAGGTGTCAGTTCCGTCGCCCATCACGATCCGCACTGCGCCATTTTCGCCCACAAAGAGACTGGGGAAGATGAGCTTGCTGTTGCTGGGATCTTCATAGCCATAGACGCCTTGCCAGTCCTGGTTCGTATCTTTGCCAAAGTACGAGGCAACCGCACTGTCATCGAAGGGCTGCTGCCGCGCTTGCGGATTGATGTCGACCGCAATGCTGAACTGATTGTTGCTGAAGTTCAGGCTCGATGTGTCCAGCGCCAAGTGCTGGGTCTGGTCGAAACCGGCGCCGTCAGCGCTCAAGGTGGGGCAGCGGTCGCCTGAGCAGCTGACACCGTTGCCGGTTTGGCTTAAGTCGAACTGGAGCGGCGCCTGGCCATAGCGGCTGAGGATCGTCTGCGCGTCGAGCACACGGGGATAGAACTCAAATTCGTCCATCTCGAACGTGTTGTCCTGTGTTTCCAGGATGGCACCCATGCTAAAGCGCAGATTGGTTGTGTTGGTGTCGACCTGTGTCGCATCATTGCGTGAGCCGACATTGACGCCGTTGAGATAAAAGTTTATCGTGCGGGTGGCACGGTCGTAGGTAAGCATGAGGTGCTTCCACGTACCTGGCCAGTTGTTGAAGCTCGTTTCGATAATTGTCCCCACGTTTGCATTGAGCGTTGTGGTGTTTGAGCCAGTGCCGGCGAACCAGGACATGTGAGCCACAATGCTGCCTTGCTGGGTTTGCACGACGAAGGGCATAAAATGACCGCCATCGCTGACCTGCTTCACCCACATGCCGACGCTGAACGCACTGAGCTCAAAGATGGCGGGGTCCAGCGAGAGAGACTGGTTTTGGTTCGTAAAGCGTAGTGCCGAGCCGGTCGCTGTCGGACAGGTGGTGCAGGAGAGATCGTGGCCGTTGAGCGAGGCGTCGGCAAAGGTCGTGGCGCCAGACGCTTCGTTCAGGTGCAGCCAGAGGCTCTGGCCATTGTCTACGGCGTCGTCGACATTGACGCCGGCGCGCAGCGTCATGCTGGTGGCAGTGCTGGCGTTGATGCCCGTCTCGGCAACCGTTACATTGCCATTTAACGTGGTCGATGCCAGCGGCGTCAGCAGGTCGATCTCCTGGGTTTTGATAATATTGTCGGTGGGCAGTTCGCTCTCCAGCAGGCCGCGCAGATAGCGGTCGCTCAGGTCGTTGGTAATGGTGGCCTCGTAGTCGATGCTGTCGCCCAGCCCCACATAGGAATCCAGGCCGTTGCTCGTGCGCACCGTGGTTTCCAAGTTGAGTACGTCCAGCTCCGAAGGCGCGTGGGGATTGTAACCGTAGACCTGCTCGGCACGGTCGGTGAGGGAATCGTCGTCGGTGTCGGGATCGTTGGGGTCGGCGCTCACCCAGAAGTGGAGCGGCGTGTCGCCGTTAAAGGCATAGACAATACTCCAGCCGCCGGCATAGCCACCCGTCAGCCCATTTCCGCCCGCACAGGTGGGTGCGTTGGTATTGGTGAAGACGCTATTCTCGTACGGATAGCGAATATTAGGATGGAAAACCTCACGGCCATCGGTCAGGCCATCATAGTCCGAATCGCTGTGATTGGGATCCGTGTTGTAGAACGCTTCCCAGTAGTCGGTGAGGCCGTCACAGTCGGCATCCGCTTCGGTGGCGTCGTAGCCATTTTGGTATTCGTAGAAGTCGCTCAGGCCGTCGCCGTCGGTATCGGGGTTGCTGTCATCGGGGTCGGGGCCGTTGAAGGCCTGGCTGATGAGGCCATCACCGTCGGCGTCGCGCAGCACCGGGAAGGCTGCATCCCAAGCCAGGCGGATGCCCGGTTGGTTTGTCTCATCTGCGACCAGCGCATGAAACTCGCTCAGCGTGGCCGGGAAGATATCAAAGACAAAGACCTCTTCCAGGGATTGGTGAAAGGTATCGTCGAATACTTCATCGGTGCCACAGAAGGGGACCGCATAGAATCCGAGCGGTACCAGCCAACAATCCTGCTTTTTGACACGCACCGCTTGCGAGAAGTAGACGCCGCTCAAGCCCATGTTGACGCCGGCCTCCGGCAGCGTGTAGTCAATGGAGCGCTGAAAGTCTGCCTCAAAGCGTTTGCCCGGTTGCGGATTGGTGGGCGTGCCCGCGGCATCCGTGACGATACGGTACTGGTCTGGGCGCTGCCAGGCGGTGTCGCCGAAATCCAGCCCGCCGTCAAAGTCGGTTTGGCTCGTCTGCAGGCGGAAGTCGACCGCGGTCTCCTTGACATTTTCGTCACGGAGTTGCCAGTTCCAGATATAGCCCATCCAGTTGGGATGGCCCGTGTAGGCGTTGGCTGTGATCGTGGCGCTCAATGTCAGCGTGTTACCCACGGCAATGCCGCTGGCGTTGTCCGTCGTTGTCATTGTCGGCGGATCAAAGACCACGTCGAACTGGTTGTCCTTCTCCAGGTCCATCAGCAGCGTGGTGTCGTTGAGGACAAAGGTAATGCCCTTGATAATGTAGCCTGTAATGCCGGGGCAAATATACTTTTCAAAAAATTTCCCACCCGAACTGGCGCTATCTTGGGCGTCCTTATGGATCGTACACACCACCGCAAGAATCGCATCAATCACATGAATCGCGGCAAAGAAGAGCGCTGTATAGGGATTGATGCTCAGGGCAAACTGAATGACGGCCCAAAGGACTTGGGCGACTGTCTCGGCAATCAGATGGTTGAACTCGACTGAATCCAGCGGGATGTGGTGGGTTGCCAATGTCCAGGCAAATTCAAGGGCAATGACCGCTAAGTGAACGGCTAAACCGATCCTGGCCGCTTTCAGCCCTTCTTGCTGGATTAGTTTCTGTTCTGCGCTAACTCCTTGCGTGAATTGTTGCGCCGCTGTCGCTTGGCGGTAATCGAATTCCTTAAACTCTGCAAAAAAGGCGTACGTTTGCTTCTGGGCTTGTAGCGCCCGCAACGCGCTCAGTCTCTGGCCTAATTCGTATAGGTGACGAGTTGAATGGGCGAACTCAGCCGCGCTGACGGTATATTCAAAGGCAAGGGAGGCTTGCTCCGTCGCAATCAGTGCGCTGTGGTCCATGATGTTCGCAAACCCGTCCGGTGCGGTAAAGCCACGCAGTTCTTGGAAGACCAGTTCCGCGGTGTCATTGGTGAGGATGGCACCAACGCTTTCCAGCACAGCGGTGGAGGACGCTCCAAGCGTGGCCCAGGTGCTGTTGGCCACCGCCTGCAATTCAGCATCCGTCGTGGTGAGCGCCAAATTGCTCAAACTGATTTGGCTGTAGTAGCCCTGCACCAGGTTGACCAGGCGGGACACAATGGTAACCACAGGCTCACTCGGCTTTGTGTAATTGCCGTCAACCAGCGTTTCACCATTCACAGTGTTAGCACTGGCGACCGTCACCGACGCACCGAGAAAGAGGGCAAGGTAGTAGTTGGTCGCCAAAAGTGCGGCGCCCTGTCGTGCCTGGTCATAGTCACCAATGGCTGTACTGCCGCTTGTCATCCCATCCAGCACACTATTGGTAAAGACGCTCTCCAAGGCGCTTTGGACGCCGCTTACAGCACCATCATCCGATGTGATATCAGCGTTGCTCCAGCTACCGCCTGTGTACGTGTAGGGACTCCAGCGCAGCGAACCGATGGTTGCGACTTCGGTGTCGGCAAAGTTGAGCGTGGCGCTGTCGTTGGCAAAGGAGACGCTCTCCGTGCCCAAGCTGACGGCGCGGCTGCTCTGTTCTGTCACAAAGAGCAGGTTTGCCGTGTCACCGTCCGTGGCAGAAGTGCGCGCTTCACCCAAAATCGAGAGGATATTGTCGCCGGTCAGCGCCTGGATCATCGTCAGCTCATCGGCAAGCGCGGGCAGTTCCTTCACATAGAGATTGCCCACCCCCCAGGCCGCCAGATGACTATCAATATCCTCAGCAGTCAGCCGCTGATTTGTGCCGGCATCCACGGCACGGGTGAGGTAGGTCTGTTGTAATACGTCCGCCAGATGCCATAGATCGGCATCATACTGCTGACCGGCACTTTTCTGGGCAAAGACGGCCGCCGCCGCACCGTTATCTTCCTTGGCCATCAGGCTGGTGATGGTGAAGTCATCGTAGTAACTCTGCAGCACCGTCTGCTCACTGATCCAGTTGGCACTGTCGGCACAGTAACTTGCGGCTTCTTCTGTGCTGAGAGTGTCGGGCGCGGTGCAGCTGTCGCTCAGGCCATTGACCAGCCAAAGCAGCCGTACCTGCTGTTCAGCGCCCCAGCCGGTGGCACCGCTCGGCATTTCATAGAGCATGCGTCCGGCCAGGGCAACCGGAGTTTCGCCCACTTCATCTTCCACCGTCGTCAACATCACGTAGACGTTGATGGTGCCGTTATTTTCCTCGCTTGGCTCTGTTACGGAGAGGCCCATCGCATCCGCAGTGTCGCTATCGAGCCAGGTCGTGATTGGTGTCGTCGCATTGATGCTACTGACGTCGACGCCATCCTGCACGGGTAGACCGCGTGTCGGGTTGGCCGCATCATAAGGGATTGTGATCTCCAGCACGGGGTTCAACTGCACATCGCCCAAGTCCGAAAGCGTCTCATCGGTCACGCGCTGAACCTGCCCTTCCAGATCATTGGCGGGCCAGTCTACGTAGCTGTTTGTCCACCAGAGATGGCGGTCGTCGGTGGGGCGGATCTGGAAATCGATGGCAATCGGCTTGTCGCTGCTGTAGTTGGCGAGATTCAACCCAAAGATCCCATCGGTGACGGTCTGTTTCGCAAAGGGCGCGTAGTCGGCATTGTCGGGCACACCATCGCCATCGTTGTCGAAATCATAGACATCGGGCACGCCGTCGCTGTCCGTGTCGTTGCAGACAATCCCCGATACATCGACCGTTGTGTCAATCGTTCCCGCTGTGTTCAACGTGGTGCGCGTGACGCACTCAAGAGAATCCGACAGGCCGTCGCCGTTGCTGTCGGCGCGGCGCGGGTCTAGATACCAGGTCTGCCCACCGACGGTGAAAGGTTGGATTTCGGCAAAGTCGTTGATGAAATCACCATCGGTATCAGCATTGTCCACAAAGGTGCCAAGCTGGTGGATCTCGACCTGGTCGCTGAGACCGTCACCGTCGCAGTCGCTGGTTTCGGTAACAGTGCAGGTAGCGGCTTGGGCTGCGCCGGTGCTGTTTGTGGTGGATGCAAGCGCAGCGGGCGCGCTTGCCTGCGTCGTGGCTTGGTCTGCCCGATCGGTTAGCGCCACCTGCACGGGGTTCTCATGTGGACTGAAGGTGGTGGCTGCTGTGGCCTCTACCGGTGCGGGCGCGTTTTCTAACGCGCGTTCTTGTTGGCCGTCGTAGAACGCGCTGACCTGTTGGGTTTGCAGCAGCGGTGTGATGACCATGGCTAGAATGATGGTACTGTAGACAACAGCGCGTACCGCAGGCCGTTGGCGATGGGTCAGGGCCAATGCGATGAGGCCGAGGAGAAACAGGGTCAATCCCACCATCATGCCGACCTGTTGCGCGACTTGTGCGCTGATGCCGGTGAGGGTTGCCGGCTGGGTGAAGAGGCGCGTCGGATCGTGCCAGAGCTGCGTCCACGCACTATCGGGCGGCGCGGCCCAGCCGCTGAAGGTGGTGCTGATGTCCGCCGTAATCGAACCATCTGCGCCAGTCTGATCTGGAAATTCGACGTGGATGAGCAGGCGCGCGGGCAGCCCAGCGGCACTGAGCCACATCTCGCCGTGGCCGGTCATCGCCATGTATTGGCTGGGCGTGCTGAGGCTCAGAGAAGGCGGCAACTCGCCCTTGCGCCGCAGTTCGGCCTCCATCTGCTCCTTCATAAAACCGGCGAATTTGGGACCACTCAAGTTGAACGCGTAGCGGCTGCCCGTGGTGCTCTGCACGCTGTCCTCCGCATTACGCAGGGCCGTGGGCATGGTGAAATCTTGCATCCCTGGCTCACTGGCGGCGAGCTCGCGCACATTTTCGGTGGCTACGAGGAAGCCGAGCGGGTCACCGCCGGGGGCAAAGAGGTCGGGCATCTGGTCCAATGCCGTCCACTCGCCGCCCGCGCCCTGCCGACCGTAGGCCTGGCCCGCTTCGACCTTGACAGCAAGCGGCGGCTGTTGACCGACCTGTAAATGCATTTCCATGGCGTCGGCGGCTTTGTCCAGACTGCCGTCGATGCGCACGCGCTGGGTTTGGGGGCGCCGGCCCACGTTGCGTAGGCTGGCAGTGGGGGTGGTTGTCTGGAAAATGGTGCTGTGGTAGGTATAGGTGCCGATCGCACCGGCGCGTTGCCAGGCCGCTTGCAGCTGAGTATACGCGCTCCGGGGCAGCCGATCAGCCCAGGTGGGTTGCACGGTGGCCGCAACGGCGAGGGCAAGGAGCCCAAGGAGCATCAGGCAGAGATAGGGATAGATCCGGTTGTGGGTTGGCTTTCTCATGAGTGTGACTCCTAGCGAAAATAAAGACGTTGGCGTGCATGCTGTCCGTGTACGCGGTTCCGCAGTGCTACGATATCGTTGGCTACAATCGATTGCGACAGACATACCGGTGCGTTCACGAGGTCTGGTCCGACTCCTTCTCCGTGGGCGGCGCATTGGCCTGTGTGGCAACAACGGACGCTGTTTCCAGAAAGGCAAAGAGCGTCTGCTGCGAACCAAAGCGTGTGATCTCACCCGTCTGTACCGACTGTGCCGATGCGCGCCACGGGCCATCGGGGGTCTCTTGCCACAGGCGAACAAGATAGGCAAGATAGGTCATTGTTTGGGTTGCATTGTGGTCGTTAGGCATGGGCGTTATACAGTTCTTCTTCGCACACAGTAAACATTGGCCGATAAATGTATTGTAGGCACAACACGTGGTGGAAACGTCGCGGCGAGAGAACGCTAGCGTATCGAAGTGTGGCCACAAGCGTATCGAAATGGGGGAACGGGGACAACGTACATATGGGCGGAAAGGTGAAATCGTTGCCATTTTCACCGAGAATCTATCCGATTTCACGCAGAGACCAATATGAGCCAATGGACAATACGTTTTGTTCGAGACACGAAGCGGAGTATAATCGTTGTGTGAATGGGCAGCTTGTGATGTCGGCTTTAGAGGGTTTGTGCGAAGGGTGGCTCACGATGACTCAGTTTTCACTCAGGTTCCTCGGTTCATTTCAGGTTAGGGCCGGCACAACTTCCGTTACTGATTTCCATTCGGATAAGGCGCGCGCGCTGCTTGCTTACTTGGCGTTGGAGCCACACGAACACAACCGCACAATATTGGCCACATTGCTCTGGCCGGAGATCGACGATCAATCCGCACGTACCAATCTGCGCACCACGCTCTATCGTCTTCGTCAAACGTTCGACAGGGCTGTGCCGGGAGCCGGCGATCAGTTGTTGGCCGTAACGCGCCAGAGCGTACAATTCAAGGTTCATGAGAGCGTGGTGGACGTTCTACGCTTCCAAAGCTTGTTTGGTCACATATCAACGGCGATGCCTCTCGCCGTCGACCAATGGGAGGAAGCCATTGCACTCTATCAAGGCGAATTGCTCATGGGCTTCAACGTTGCCGATGCCGCGCCCTTTGAAGAGTGGTTGCTGCTGCGCCGCGAACTCCTTCACCAACAAGCATTGTTGCTCTTTCACAAGGTGGCAACGGCGTATGAGGCGGCGGGGCGCTATGAACAGGCGCACGCAGTGGTCGGTCGTCTGCTGACCCTGGATCCCTACCGCGAGGAAAGCTATCGCCAACTCATGCGTCTACTGGCACAGATGGGACAACCTCATCTGGCACTACAGCAGTCGGAGCAGTTGCGCAAAGTTCTGCATGAGGAGATGGGGGTAAAGCCATCCGAGGAGACGCTGGCTCTGGCACGGCAGATTGCAAACGGTGAGTTTGGGAAAGTTGCAGCGTTGCCGGTTGGCGGAACCGCAGAGTTGCATGCAAGTACGGCGAGTTCACAATCCTCTCACCCGGTCATTCCTTCACCTCCGCGCGCCGTCATCCCGGCGCAGCCTCTTGACCTTCACGATGTGCCGGACCTTGACCTCTTCTTTGGCAGAGAACAAGAACACGAACGGCTTACCCAATGGCTTCTGCATGACCGTTGTAAGGTAGTAACCATTCTGGGACTGGGTGGCATGGGTAAGAGCACATTGGCTGCGCAATCTGTCCGCCGGATGGTAATGAATGGGGAGGCTACGTCGTTTGATCACATTTTTTGGCGCTCGCTGGTGAATGCACCGGATTTCACCGATCTGATGGCACCGCTGCTTCAATCCCTCTCTGCACAACAACTGACGCAGATCCCGGAGAGTGTCGATGAGCAGTTGCGTCTGCTCTTTCGTTATCTGCGTGAACAGCGTGTGTTGCTGATCCTTGACAACGTAGAGAGTATTTTAGAAGCAGGAGACGCGGGCGTCTATCGCTCCGGCTATGAATCCTACGATCAACTCATCCACCAAATGGCGACACTGGAACATCAAAGCCACCTGCTGCTGACCAGCCGCGAATATCCCCGCGGCTATGATCGCCTGGAAGGAGATAGCCCCTTGATTCGCTCACTCCAGCTTGCCGGATTAGATGAACAGGCAGGCTATCAACTATTGGCCCAGCGCGGTGTGCGTACAACCGAGCATGATGCCTCGATCCTATTTGCGCGCTATTCCGGCAATCCACTGGCACTCAAATTGGTGGCGGATACCATTGATGAGCTCTTTGCGGGTGATGTAACCGAGTTCCTGAATCAAGATGCGGTCGTCTTTGACGACGTCCGTACCATCCTCGACCAGCAGTTTGCTCGTCTTGCACCTCTGGAGCAGGAGCTCCTTTTTTGGCTGGCGGTGGAGCGCGCACCGACGCCGTTTGCCCAGTTGCGCAAAAACCTTCTTCATGCTTCTACGCAACGATTGGTCGTAGAGGCGCTGCGCGGGCTGCAACGCCGCGCCTTGATTGAACGTTCCGCTGCCGGATTTGCGCTGCAGAACGTCATTGTGGAATATCTAAGCGATCGCTTGATCGAGACCATCAGTGGGGAACTCGAAAGCGGGGAGCTTGCGCTATGTCATCGGATTGCGTTGCTCAAAGCCCACGCCAAACCGTATGTGCGCCAGAGTCAGGCCCGCATGCTTTTGGTCCCCCTGGGCAAACGTCTATTGCACAGCTTGCGTGGAGGCTTCAATGCGCATATGCAACAGCTCTTGGCCGATCTCCGCCAGGCGAAGCCACAGACGGCAAGCTATGCCGCCGGCAATCTCCTCAATTTGTTGCTGGAGTTGGGAATTGACCTTACTGGGTATGATTTTTCCCGGCTCACCCTGCGACAACTTTTCTTGCAAGGACTGAGTTTGTACGGGGTTGATCTCACCGAAGCCGATTTGACTGACGCACGTTTTTCCGACATCTTTGACAGTGTTTGCTCGATTGCCTATAGCCCGAACGGTGAACTCATTGCAATTGGCACGCTCAGCGGCGAAATCCGCATCTGGCAAACCGTGGATCATACACTGGTTGCCCTTTGGCAAGGCCATGCGGATGCAATTTGGTCCGTGGCCTTTAGCCCCGATGGCGAACTACTGGCCAGCAGCAGTGCTGACCAAACCGTGTGCCTCTGGTCAATACGTACCGGCCAACTGCGCCACACCCTGCGCGGCCACACCAAGGGCGTCGGCGCGGTGGCCTTTAGCCCCGATGGCGCGTTGGTGGCCAGCGGCAGTAGCGACCGCACCGTCTGCTTGTGGGATGCGCAACAGGGCAGCCTGTGGCACCGCTTGGAGCAAACCGGCTGGGTCACCACGCTGGCATTCAACCCTGAACGCAGCAGCGAACGCCATCTGCTGGCCACTGCGGGCGAAGATCGCATCGTGCAGTTGTGGGCGATCTCTACCTCTGCGGAGGCCTCTGGTGTCCGCGATAGAGCGTCAGAGGCCAGCCCGGCGCAACCAGCCGTCAATGTTCATCTCATCCGAACGCTAGAGGGCCATGCCGGCTGGATCCGCTCGCTGGCCTTTAGCCCGGATGGCGCAATGCTGGCCAGTGGCAGCTACGATCAAACCGTGCGGCTGTGGGACGTGGCCACAGGGCAGCAGCGCCAACTGCTGGCCGGTCACACCAATGCTGTCTTAGCCGTGGTCTTTGGCCCGGATGGCCGGTTGATCGCCAGCGCCGGCCGCGATCAGACCGTACGTCTGTGGCATGTACGGACCGGCCAAATCTATCGGACATTCCTTGGGCACACGGACTGGGTGCGCGCGCTGGCCTTTCACCCGGACGGTTCAACGCTGGCCAGTGGCGCCTTTGATCAGAAGCTCTGTTTTTGGTCCACCACCACGGGACAGCTCGAACATACGACGCAGGGCTACAGCAGTCCG
>Ga0116151_10004302_pt1 | contig 12483 bp, 12 predicted proteins | sample AD_UKC117_MetaG_FD_89893 | JGI IMG/M metagenome (GOLD analysis project Ga0116151, IMG submission 89893) | Active sludge microbial communities of municipal wastewater-treating anaerobic digesters from Hong Kong - AD_UKC117_MetaG | ecosystem: Engineered > Bioreactor > Anaerobic > Digestate... | reverse complement strand
GGCGGTAGACGACGTGACGGGTGTCGTACAGGTCCCAGTCGTGGGTAACGATCCGTCCCTGTGCGGCCATGTCCGCATAGAGTGCGGTGCCGGGATAGGGTGTCAGAATGTGGAAGGTGGCCGTGGTAATGCCGTTTTCGATGGCCCAGTCCACGGTGCGCGCAAAGACATCGCGGTCGTCGCCGTCCAGCCCGAAGACGAAGCTGCCATTGATCATGATTCCCAAATCGTCCAGCTTTCGCACGACCGCGGCGTAGCTGCGGCCCAGGTTCTGGCGTTTGTGCGCGCTGGCCAGACTGCTCTGGGATAGCGTTTCAAATCCGACGAACAGGCTGCGCAGCCCGGCCGCGGCGGCCTCAACAATCACGTCGTCGCGCAGAATCGAATCGACCGTTGCCGCGGCCTGAAACACGCGTCCCATGCCACGCATGCCGCGGAAAAGGTCGCGTGCGAAGCGCGGGTTGCCCAAAAGGTGATCGTCGAGGAAATAGAGATGGCGGCCAGGAAGACGCGCGATCTCGCGCAAGGCCGCATCGACCGTCTGAGTGTAGAAGGTCCGTCCCCCGGTGAAGAACGCATCTTTGTAACAGAACGAGCAGTGATGGGGACAGCCGCGCGTGACGACGATCGAGTTGGGGACGAGGTAGAGCCGCCGCTTGATGAGATCCCGTCGAATCGGCGGCAGATTTGCCAGCGTACGGGTCGTGGAGTCGTAGCGCGGCAACGGCCGGCCGGCAGCGAAATCCTCCAGAAAGCGCGGAAACGTGTCTTCTCCCGGTCCCGTGAAGATCGTGTCAGCGTGAGGCGCTGCCTCATCGGGTAGGGATGTGACGTGCAGCCCGCCAAGGATGACATAAACGCCGCGGGCTCGGTAGTGGTCAGCGATCTGATAGGCGCGCCGGGCGTTGGTGATGTAGACCTGAATCGCCACCAGATCGGGATGGTCGTCGAGATCAAGAGTCTCGACGTGTTCATCCTGCAGGGTGACCGCGATATCCGGGTCGAGATGGCCGGCCAGTGTAGCCAGACCCAGCGGCGGAAAAAGCGAGTACTTGATCGGTCGCCAATAGGGGCTTGTCGCCTCTGTCAACGCAGGAAGGATGAACTTCACATGTCTGAGTCGCGGCTTGGCGTTCATGGGTGTTGCCTTTCCGGGTCGTCGGAGTGCGGCGATCCCTTCCCAATCCAGAATAACCGTGCTGGTTGTCAAAACTTGCTATTTCTTGATGATCTTGCCCCCCAGTGCATTACAAACGACCATATCGCCCCGCGAATCAAACACGCGGCAGAGCCTGTCCGTTGCCAGGCCCTGCCGCGTATTTCGTCGTTCAAACCGACCCGAGCTGCTACGATTCGGCAGGGGTCACAAAATCATACGCTTCCTGAAGCAGGGCAGCCCAGCGCGCTTCCTCCACCTGATCGACCAGCGCCCATTCGCGGAACACGCGGCCGTTGGGTGCGAAATTGTGTGCCTGCTCGCTGGCTACCAGCTCGTTGACGCGACTGGCCGGCACCTTGACGATCAGGTTGTTGGTGCCCCGTTCCAGCGACGCGAAAAACTGGCCTCGGCTGCGCAGACAGGCGAAGCCCATCATCGTGCCCCGTTCGGCCCGGCCGGTGGCCAGTAGTGGCTCCGCGAGAGTCCAGAAAAGTTCACCTTTTTCGGTTTCGTTCATGTCTTGCTCCTTTGCACCGGACCAGAAAACCCGGTGGCTGACAAAACGCGGACCGGTTCTTCGCCAGGCAAACGCACCTGATGAAAAACCGGCCCGCAAAACCCCGCCCAGGGCAGGTCGTTGGCTAACCCATGGAATGCAGGCCGACCCGGTTGCCTTCGGTGTCCAGGAATATGGCGATGAAGCCATTCTCGCCGATGTCCTGCTTGGGACCCAGCACCTTGCCGCCAGCGTCCTCCACCCGATCCAGCACGACCGACAGGTCCTCGCCACCGTTGAGGTAGACCAGCGTGCCGTCGGTGCTGGGTGTGTAGAATTCACCGGTCACTATCGCGCCGCCAACCCCTTTGCCAGACTCGTAGGGAAGCGTCGCCATCTTGAAACCAGGATGCATCTCGAACACCTCGATTGTCGCATCGAAGATCGCGCCATAAAATGCCGCCGCCCGGTCGATATCGGTGCTGGGGATCTCGAACCAATTCAGTGCGTTGTCCATCGTACCTTTCTCCTTTAGACTGTACAGAAGCCCCGTTAGCATATGCTGTTGACAGGTACAATCATAGAACATGCGTGCGAAAAAGTCAAATTCCGGACCGCTTCACCCGCCCGCTGAGCTGTTTTGCGGGAAGCGGCAGCAGCGGCTACAATCGGGGACGGTGCTTGTTGCACCGCTCCTGTCCGCGAGCTAAGCGGCCTGAGAACCATGACCGGATCACCTCCCCAATTCATCCATCAACGGATCGTTCTGAAGCTGGGCACCAGCGTACTGACCGCCGGCTCGCCGCGCATCAACCGGCCGCGGCTGTTGGACATCGTGCGCCAATGTGCGCGCTTGCAGGCTGCGGGAATCGAGGTGGTCGTGGTCAGCTCGGGAGCCATCGGCGCGGGCCGCGAGCGACTGGGATTTCGCCAGTTGCCGCGCGCCATGCCTGCCAAGCAAATGCTGGCCGCCGTTGGCCAGAGCCGGCTGCTGGGGCTGTACGAGGAATACTTCGCCATCTACGACATCGTGGTTGGCCAGGTGTTGCTGACACGCGCTGACCTGGACAACCGCAGCCGCTACCTCAACGCACGTGACACGTTGCAGGCGCTGCTGGCCGAGCGCATCGTGCCGATCATCAACGAAAACGACGCGGGTGCCCCCGAGGAGATCAAGCTGGGTGACAACGACACGCTGTCGGCGCTGGTGTCCAACCTGGTGGAGGCCGACCTGTTGCTGATCCTCACCGACCAGCCGGGGCTGTTCACTGCCGATCCGCGCAGCGACCCGGGCGCGCAACTCATCAGCGAGGTGGCGGTCATCGACGATGACTTGCGCGCCATTGCCGGCGGCTCCCATAGCGGGCTGGGCGTCGGCGGCATGACCACCAAGCTGACCGCGGCCGACCTTGCCCGGCGGGGCGGCGCACAGGTCGTCATCGCGGCCGGCAGCGTCGAGGACGTGCTGCTGCGGGTCGCAGCAGGCGAGCGCATCGGCACCCGTTTCGCGCCGCTGGCCGGCCGGCTGGAAAGCCGCAAGCGCTGGCTGCTGGGTGGCCTGGCGCCCACCGGGCGCATCTGGGTCGATGCGGGCGCCGAGCGGGCGCTGCTGGCCAACGGCCGCAGCCTGCTGCCGGTCGGCGTGACGCGCGTCGATGGCCAGTTTCAACGCGGCGACACCGTGCGCATCTGCAACGCGGCCGGCCGCGAGGTGGCGCGCGGGCTGTCACGCTACGGCGCCGAGTCGCTGGAACGGATCATGGGCCGGCGTTCGGACGAGATCGAGACGATCCTGGGCTACGAATACGGCGAGACGGTGGTACACCGGGATGACCTGGTGGTGCTGTAGCGCGACGGGTCGATTGACGTGATTGGCGAGGTGGCTATAATGGACGAACTAGAAAACGTTCCCAAGGCCCCAGATGCTGCGCAATCAGAAGACAGCATTGAATTGCTTGTGCGTCAGCCGTGCGCGGCTGTTATGGAGCGCTTGGCAACAATCGCAGAACCGTTCAGTCTATATGCCGCAATGATACCGGGTGAGCGCAACCGCCGCGTTGATTTCTGGATCAAAATTACCGGCAACCGGTTTGAGGCATGGCCGAAGGCAAGGATTACGAGTCTGGTGACAACCGGGAGCGGATCGCCTTACTACCGATCCAAGGTGCGCGGCGAAGTGATACTGCAGCCGGAAGGTTGTTTGCTCAAGGCATCGATCAACGATGGCGGTCTGTTGCCCACAGCAAGGTTGGCCCGGTCGGTACTCCCGGTGATAGTAACCCTAGCCCTGATTGTCAGTCTGGCAAAACTGCTGATGAGCGGTCTCTCGCCAGACAGTTTGAAAGCTGTTGGTGCAGTGGCAGCATTCGCGATCTTCGTGTGGGGCTTGTTTCGGCTCACGTTGAGGCAAAACAAGCTGGCTGTTGCGAACGATAGACACCACCACCGGCGTTTCATCGAACTGCTACGCACAACCGTGTTGGACACTGCACACGCCGCTATCGAAAGCAAAAACCAGTCGGTTGCAAACACCACGGAGTAACCTAATGAGTGAGTTTAGTTTGCCTGCCCTCGGCCAACGCGCCAAAACTGCCAGCCGGCAACTGGGACGGGCGTCGACGGCGCAGAAGAATGCGGCGTTGTACGCCATCGCGGACGGGCTGGAACGCAACGCGGCCCAGATTCTGGTCGCTAACGGGCTGGACGTGGCGGACGCGCAAGCGGCGGGTCTGTCGCCGGCGTTGGTGGACCGCTTGTTACTGACCGAGAAGCGGCTGGCCGGCATGGCCGGCGACACCCGCAACGTCGCCGCCCTGCCTGATCCGGTGGGCGAGGAATACGACGGGCAACTGCGACCCAACGGGCTGCGCATCGCGCGCCGGCGGACGCCGCTGGGCGTGCTGGGCGTGATCTACGAGGCGCGGCCCAACGTCACCATCGACATCGCCGCGCTGAGCCTCAAGACCGGCAACGCGGCGATCCTGCGCGGCGGCAAGGAAACGCTGCGCAGCAATCTGGCGCTGGTGGACGTGATCCAGGCGGCGCTGGAGGAAGCAGGTCTGCCGGGCGACAGCATTCTCTACATCGACAGCCCCGACCGCGCGCTGGTCACCGAACTACTGCGAATGGACCAATACGTGGACATGATCATCCCGCGTGGCGGCAATGCGCTGCACAGGCTCTGCCGTGAGCAAGCCACGATCCCGGTGATGACCGGCGGTATCGGCATCTGCCACCTGTTCGTCGACGCATCGGCCGACCAGACCAAGGCGGTCGAGATCATCCACAACGCCAAGACGCAGCGCCCGACCGTGTGCAATTCGCTGGACACCGTGCTGGTACACCGCGACGTGGCTGCCGATTTCCTGCCGCGCATGGCGGCGCGGCTGGCCGGTGACGCCGTGGAACTGCGCGCCGATCCGATGTCCTACCTCATTCTCGAACGGTCAGCCAACGGCAGCGCCGCAAACCTCAAGCCGGCCGGTCCGGAGGATTTCGACCAGGAGTGGCTGAACCTGACGCTGGGCGTCAAGGTGGTGGGTGGACTGGACGAGGCCATTGATCACATCGCTGCCCACAGCACCGCACATTCCGATGGCATCCTGACCGAGAGCTACAGCAACGCCCAGCGCTTCGTCAACGAGGTCGACTCGGCGGCGGTTTTTGTCAATGCCAGCACCCGCTTCAACGACGGCGGCCAGCTTGGCCTGGGCGCAGAAGTGGCTGTCAGCACGCAAAAGCTGCACGCCCGCGGACCGATGGGTTTGCAGGAACTGACGACATACAAATGGGTGGTGTTCGGCGAAGGACAGGTGCGTGCGTGAAACCCACGGAATTTGCAGCGTATCCGATCTGCGGTGCCGCACACATCACTGTCCGGGCCGTTGGCCGGGTCACCCGGCAATTACACATCCGCAAAACTCGATAAGACCATGAGATCATCCACAAAAATCGCCGCCGCGCTGGTTGGCATCGGCGCAACGGCGGCGGCGGGAACCCTGACCTATGCCCGTTGGGTCGAGCGGCTGCGAATCGACGTTCGGCGCATGAGCGCGGAGGTCGATGCGCCTGGATTGCCATCGGCCGGCCTGCGCATCCTGCACCTGTCAGACATGCACTTCACCGGCAGCGGGCAGATCGAGCGCTGGAAAATCGAGCGTACGGTGTCACTGGTGGCGGGCGAGGAGATCGACCTGTTGCTGGTGACCGGCGATCTGATCCACGATGACGGCGGGCTGCCGGCCGCGCTGGAATTGCTGAAGCGCCTGCCACAGCCGCGGCTTGGGGCGTTCGCCTGCCTGGGCAACCACGACTACGCGACCTATAGCTGGCTGGGGCCGGCGCGTGTTGCCTGGCGTGAGGCTGAACCGGGACGGGAACTGCTCGATGCCTCCATGCGCACGTTCGAGATGGTGACGCGCATTTTCCGCAACGACAAGCTATATCTGGGACAGGAACACAACGACGTTGAGGCGCTGAAGTACGCGTTGGCAGACCAGGGGATCACCGTGCTGGACAACAGCAGCATCCGGCTGAGGAGCGACGACGCCGACATCTGGCTGGCCGGGGTAGACGATCTGATGGAGGGCACGCCCGATATCGACGCGGCGCTGGCCGGCGCGCCGGAGGATGACAGCAACGCGCTGCGCATACTTCTGTTCCATAATCCCGACCACATGCTGGATACGCGGTTGCAGAGTTTCGACCTGGCCTTCGGCGGCCACGTCCACGGCGGGCAGGTGCTGATTCCCTTGCTAGGCGCGCTGCACACGCAGGGCACCCACGTCTCACGCCGGCGCACCCATGGTTGGTTCCAATACGGCGAGACACAGACCTACATTGGGCGAGGGCTGGGCGAAGGTGTACGGCTACGCTTTCGCTGCCGGCCCGAGATTGCGATAGTTCAGGTAGTTGCCGCTCCACTTCTATGGCTGCATGAGGACCAGGTTGAGATTAGCCATGAACATTGAGAATGCGCTGGCAGAGTTTCGTTTGGCGATACAAGGCATCTATGGCAGCCGGCTGCAAGATGTGGTTCTATTCGGTTCGTGGGCACGCGGTGAAGCGACTCCAGATTCCGACATTGACCTGGCGGTGATTCTGTCGGGATCCATTTCGCCAGGTGAAGAGATCGACCGGATGATTGACGACATTACTGACCTCAATTTAAAATATGGCGTTCTGATCTCGGTGTACCCCGTGTCAAACAAAGACTACCTGGGTCTTGACAGCCCGCTATTGATGAACGTGCGCCGCGAGGGAGTTCGCGTATGACTGAAATCGAGTCGCTGATCAACCGAGCATATCGGTACCTCAGAAGCGCATCAAGGCTGCTGGAAGACAACGACTACGAGTCGTCTGTGTCGCGAACTTACTACGCTATGTTCTTCTCTGCCCAGGCGTTGCTGCTTTCGTTAGGTCTGTCCTATTCGTCTCACAAAGGCGTGATTTCAGGATATGGCGAGCAGTTCGTCAAGCCCGGTGTCTTTGCAAGAGAATCAGGTCGCGATTTGAACCTGGCGTTTCAGAAACGTCAACTGGGAGACTACGAGTCCCGGTTCGTCATTTCGAGAGAAGAAGCAGCGGATTTGTTGCAACGTGGACAGGCTTTTGTGGCTCGGGCTGCCGAATATCTGGAGCACGCGCCTGACAGCGAAAGCTGATAGAGGCTGTTCACGCGGTCAGAGTGGAATCGCCTACTTCCGGCGGCTGTGACGACTCGTCCCCTGGTTGCCAGGAATGGCACAGCCGCTCAGCAGGCGCGGGCCGGTTGAAATGCGGCGAGAGCGGCGCGCGGCAAAAGGTGTGCAGCCGGGTGACCTGACCGTCGCCGTTGCTGCGAAATGTATCGGCAAAGGCGCAGTTGTCACACGAGCTGCCGCGCAATCGCAGCCAGACAATGCGTAGTTGAGACATAGTTCTGTAGCGATCATCGAGTCAACCGCTTCGACAGGAATTATATCTGCCGTCCCAGGTTTGTCCAGCCATCCAGCCAGAAGGAGTTACTCATGGCGATCCACAACCTCCAGATCACGCAGCTTGACCCCAACAAAGCCTCGGACCGCAGTCGTCTTGTCAAGTTCGTATTCAAGCTCTACAAGAACGATCCCTACTGGGTTGCACCGCTGATCGGCGACCGCAAGAAGTTCCTTGACCCACAGAAGAACCCCTCGTTCGAGTATCTCAAGGTGGCCTATTTCGTGGCCGAGGCGATAGTCATCCCGGAAAACTCGCCCAAGGGAACGATAACCGGTGGGATGGAACAGGACGTAGGCATTATCGCTGCAGTGATCAATCCGCGCCACAACGAGACGCACAACGACAAGCTTGGTTTCTTCGGCTTGTTCGAATGCATCAACAACCACGAAGTGGCCGATGCTTTGCTGGACGCTGCGGCCGGCTGGCTGCGCGGCCAGGGATACAACGCGATGCGCGGCCCGGTAACTTTTACCATGACCGACGAGATCGGCCTGCTGGTGGACGGCTTCAACGATGAGCCGCGCATCCTGATGCCCTACAACCCGCCCTACTACCCAGAACTGTTGGAAGCGCACGGTTTGAAAGGGGCGATGGATCTGTACGCCTGGAAATGGGACATGATCGCCCAGTATGGCGGCAAGGCTGAGAACCTGCCACCGAAACTGGTACGCGTCATGGAGAAGATGAAGCAACGCGGCAACCTGACGCTGCGCAAGATGGACATGAAGGATTGGGATAACGAGGTCGAAAAGGTCAAGGTCATCTACCGCGCCGCGTGGGAAGCCAACTGGGGAGCGGTGCCAATCACCGACCACGAGCTGGACCATTATGCGGCCGACATGAAGCAGATTCTCGATCCGAATCTGGTCTTCTTCGTCGAGCGCGACGGGGAGACCATCGGCATGTCGCTAACTCTGCCCGACGCCAACTTCGTGCTCAAGAAGATGAAGGGGCACCTCTTCCCCTTTGGCATCATTCAAGCGCTGCGCTACCAGAACAAGATCAACTGGGCCAGGGTGTGGGCGCTTGGTGTGCTGCCGGAATACCGCCATCTGGGCGCCGACGGCTTGTTGATCTACGAGACTGCCAAATCAGCGATGGAAAACGGCTATCGTTTCATGGAAGCAAGCTGGATCCTGGCCAACAACATCGACATGAACCGCATCATCGAGAATCTGGGCGCGCAGCTCTACAAGACGTATCGGGTGTATGAGATGGAACTGTAGGGGAAAGGAAGGAAAAGAGGGAAAGGCGGGAAACCGCGGGAGACTTGCGCCGGCCTATGGATTGTCGTCCAGCCATCGCAAGGTAATCTCGACCGCCTCTGCGGCGGACGCGGCGCGGCGGATGGGGAGAGTTTCACCGCTGCCGTCAACTGCTTGCCACGTCTGGATGCCAACCACCGGACGCCCGAATTTCAGCGCGAACGCGATCTCCGACAGCGTGCCAAATTCGCCGCCGACGGCGATGACGGCCTGTGCGGTGCGTATCAACACGGTATTGCGCGCCTCACCCAGACCGGTAACGATCGGCAGCGTCACCCACGGATTGGCCTGGTGCGCGTCCTCGCCGGGCAGGATACCTACCACCAGCCCACCAGCTTGAGCCGCGCCGCGGCTGGCAGCTTCCATCACTCCGCCGCGACCGCCGGTCAACAGCACCGCCCCGGCCCGTGTGATCAGACGGCCTACCTCCTCCGCGATGGCTGCCTCCGCTTCGCTGCACGTCCCGCCACCGATAACGGCCACCCGTGGCCCGATTGTGACCTTCATTGGTCAGTCTCCCTCAGCTTTGCCCGCGCCAGCGCCGTGTGGATTGCGCCGCCAGGCCGCAGATCGCTTTGAAACAGTACCGTCTCAAGAACTGGTACCGTTCCCAACACGCCGACCTGTGCTTGAGCAACCACGCCGACCAGCTTTTCCCGATCTGCTCTCGAAATGTCCTTGTTGACTCGCCCCAGCGTCAAGTGCGGTGAGAAGGAACGGGTCTCCTTGTCGAAACCCAGGCGCGTCAAATGCAGATCGGTGGCGCGCTGCAACCCGGCCAGCGCCTTGGGCATTTCGGGCAGGCCAACCCACAGGACTTTGGCGCGTCGCAGGTTGGGGAAACAACCGAAACCGGCGACCGTGAAGCTAAACGGCGCGAAGCTGACCGCAGCCGCTTCCATCGCCCGCGCAATCGCCTCGACCCGATCAGCCGGTGTGTCCCCCAGGAACTTGAGCGTCAGGTGGATGCCGTCAGGGTTCGTCCAGCGGACAACCCTCGGTGACAATTGACGTTTCAGGTCATTCTGCAAAGCAGCAAGCGATGTTCGCAGCGCTTCCGTCAGTTCGATTGCGATGAACAAGCGCAGTTGGCTGGCCATAGGTTACAGATACTCGCTCACGTCCGCCTTGGGGAACGGCACCCGCTGAAACTCGTGCAGCCGCGTGCAGCCGTCGGGCCGATCCCACGGAATAGTCGCGTCCAGGGCCATCTTGGCGCTGCGGCTTTTCTGGCCGGGCACATGGGTGGCCGACGGGTCCAGCGACGATGAGGGCTGGTCTTCCCAGACCATCAGATCGCGGTCAGCCTGGAAGCGGGTCGCAATCGCCCACTCCACGTCGTGCGGGTCGTAGAGGTCGATGTCGCCGTCCACCACCACGACGTGCTTCAGCGACCCATGGCCGCGGAAAGCCGCTTCGGCTGCCTTGCGGCCGTCGTCCGCATGCTGCTTGTCGATCTGGACCACGGCGTGCAGCCACGACGCGCCGCCCGGTGTGATGCTGACGTTGCGGCAGGTGCAGACGGCGTTGACCGCGGCATAGATGCTCGGCTCGCGTGGCATGCCCATCAGCAGCTTGTGTTCCAGCATTCCCGGCAGCAGGGCATGATAGATGGCGTCGCGGCGATGGGTGATGCAGTCGATCTCGATCACCGGCTGCTGGCGCACGATGTCCCAGGTCTCGGTCAGATCGACGAACGGCCCTTCGGCCACGGTGCGATGGGTGATCCGCCCTTCCAGCACGAATTCGGCCTCGGCCGGCACGTGCAGGTCATTGGTCAGGCAGCGGACGACTGACGTCGGGGCCAACGCGTTGGCGATGGCCAGCTCATCCACACCGGGCGGCGGCGCCATGCTGGCCGCCAGCAGCACATGCAGCGGCAGACCAATGCAGATGGCAACCGGCAGATCGCCCGGCGTCTTTTTGAGGGCGCTGTCGGTGCCGCGCCGCTCGACGATTCTTGCGGCAAGGTGGGTCGCATCCAACCGCAGACAGCGATGGAAGCTGACGTTGGGGCCGCTGTCGGGGTCGTTGACGATAGCAATTGCAGCGGTCGCATACGGTCCGGCGTCGTCGGGATAGTGGGTCAGAAAGGGGATGCGTTGCAGGTCGGGCGGCGACATGACCACCTGCTGGCAGGATGCGTCAGATCGGGACACCAGTGGTGGCGTCTGCGGTGACGAATAGGCGTCGGCCAGGCGAAACACCAAGTCATCGATTGCACATCCCAGCGCCAGCGCGAAATGACGCCGGTCCGAGCACTGACCAGACAAGACCCGGAAATCGCTGCCGGCCACGTCGTTGAACATCACCGGCCGCCCGTCCAGCGCGGCAATAACCGGCGCCATCTCCAGGTTGGGATCGACGCGCTTGTTGATGTCTATCAGCAAGCCCAGTTTCTGTGCTTCAGCTATGAAGTCGCGTAGTGTCATGTCATACCTCGGTCGTAGCTGTTCAGTCTACCAAGTTCAAGATGCGTAGCTGCAATTGATGTATACCCTTGTTGACCATTTTGGGCAAGCCAGTCTGATCATAGGTGACGCGAGGCGATACAGCCGATCTTGCGCTGCCTGTGTCACCGCTTGCCCGTTCTGACCATGGACGTATAATTCAAGCGGACGCGTCGCAGCCAACTGGTATCGTTCTCTGCCATCTTCAAGACCAATCGGGCGACGCGCGCCGGTATTGCGTTCTATTGGCGTCTCCTATGTCCCCAAATGTTCTGTTCCTCAATCCACCCAGCCCGCCCGGCGCCAGCGCCAACCGCGAGGGTTCTGCCGGCATGGGCGTGCTGGTCGAGGCGGCCGGCGCCTTTACCTATCCGCCACATCTGCTGGCATCCTGCGCGGCTGTAATGCGCGGCCAGGGCTGGCATGTGAGTGGACTGGACGCGGTCGGGCTGGGTCTCGACGCGGCGCACACCCTTGACACCCTGCCGGCCACCGATCTGCTGGTGCTGCCGGTGAGCTATGGCACGCTGGCAGCCGACCGCGCGTTCCTCAACGAACTGCGCCTGCGCAAGCCGCTGCTCAAAGTGCTGGCGATCGGTCCATCGCTCAGCTATCGGCAGGTGGACCACGTTTTCAGTGATCTCGTGGATCTGATGGTGGCGGGCGAACCGGATCTGGCGCTGCCGGCCGCGGCGCGCCGTCTGCTGGCCGGTGAAGAGAAGCCGGGCCGGGTGATCAATCCCTATGAGCTGGCGCCCGCAGCGTACTGGCCGGCCGGCCTGCTGGCCGATCTGGACTCGCTGCCAGTTCCAGCCTGGGATATCTTTGCCGGGACGTCCTACCCCTTCCTGACGGTTCTCAGCAGCCGTGGCTGTCCCGCCGGCTGCGGATTTTGCCCCTATGTCGCCGCGCAGGGCATGGAGCATCGCATCCAATCCCCCGCGCGTACGGCCAAGGAAATGGCTTTTCTGGCGCGTGATAAGCACGCGCGACGGGTGATGTTTCGCGATCCGGTCTTTGCACGCGACCGCAGCCGCGTGCTGGCGCTCTGCTCGGAACTGGTGCGGCTGGAGCTTCCGATGGCGTGGGAGTGCGAAAGCCGGCCCGAGCATTTCGACGCGTCGCTGCTGGGCG
>Ga0116151_10004293_pt1 | contig 12492 bp, 10 predicted proteins | sample AD_UKC117_MetaG_FD_89893 | JGI IMG/M metagenome (GOLD analysis project Ga0116151, IMG submission 89893) | Active sludge microbial communities of municipal wastewater-treating anaerobic digesters from Hong Kong - AD_UKC117_MetaG | ecosystem: Engineered > Bioreactor > Anaerobic > Digestate... | reverse complement strand
CCCCGCGCCGACGCACTCGCCAACGCCGTCAGAGGGTAGACGCCCCCAGACCAAGCGCCGTTTCATCAGGCTTCATGGCGGGCGGCCCAGCAGTTGACGATCCAGTTGACCGCAGCCGTGTTGTCGGGCCGCGCAACGGTATTGGCGGTGGCTCTGGTGACATCGGACCAAGAGGGGCCATCGCCTTGACCACAAGCGGATTGCCCGTGCACCCACCTTTCCTGGCCCGACTACGCGCGCAGGTAGCCCATCAGATTGCTGGTCACAATGTGTCCTCGAAACTGACCGCTCTCGGCTGCCAGGGCGAGCTTCGTGACCGCTGAGAAGGCGGACCATACCGCCCGTCGGCCAGCGGACTTCATTCCGTGCACCATGGGTCGGACCTCGGTGCAACGCGAGTCAGAGAATCCTGCGGCGTTCGCCAACTGAGCGAGACTCCGTGCTGAGAAGAGCGAATAGTGGGTGAAGTCCCCGTACTGGTACCTCCCGAACAGAGGTCCGGCGGCGTTGGGGACACGCACCACCATTACGCCCCCCTCAGCAAGACCGCCTCGGACGGACTCCAGAGTGGGGAGCACATCATCTCGATCCAGGTGCTCCAGGAAGTCGAACGCCGTTACCACATCCCGCGGTTCGGTGTCCGACTGCAGGTAGTCGGCTGCGGCACCGTGACTCACATAGTTGCGTCCGAGGCGGCGAGCGTGCGCTACTTGCTCGTCGCTGATGTCCACGCCGAAGGAGTTCCTAAAACCTCGTTGCCGCAGGAATGCTGAGAGGCCTCCCTGCCCGCAGCCGAGGTCGAGGCAGCGAGAGTCAGGGCCTGGAATGTGCGGCAGAAGGTCACGGGTCAACACCCGCGCCTGGGAAGCGCTGTCCTCAAGCCCAGCGTGTTGGGAAGTGTAGTTCTCGTAGAGTCGGTCGTTCAGGGACATGACGGTCTTTTCCGCGTGACGGTCGTTCGGTGGCCGAGGCCTGGGGATGCTGCCTGTCTCATCAAAGTCCCCCCTAGGTGCGGTGCAACTTCGCTGATCATAGCGCCCGCTCCCATGCGGCGGAAGACTACCTTCCAGCGCGGCACAAGCCTTCACCGAATGGGCGTGGCGCTGGTCAGAGCCCACCCACTGCAGGTGTGTATCCGTCCGGACCACCCGGGCTCATCTCCTTCCACAAGCTGAGCCGCCAATCGCGCGGGTTCCGCCGCCGTGTACCTTGTCAAGTTCGCCTCGGACATGCAGTCATCGCTCGGGTAGTGCTGGGTGTTGAGGACCTTGACATATGCGGAGAGTCTCGGAAGGATCGCGCAGATATGCGCGATGGACAGATGGTGGAGCACCTGGCGTACGATGCGACGTCGCCTGCTGGCAGTGGATCTGTCACGAGATCCACGAGTGTGAACGCGACCCCCGGCTTTGCATGTCGATGCCGGTGGCTCTCAACCACCGCGGGAACGACGTCGCAACCCACGTAGCGCATGCCGGGCACGAGGACTTGCTCCCCAAGGCGAAGTTCCCGTTGCCCAGGTCAACGACTTAGGTCCCCATCGGGGTACAACTCGCTGCGTCTCCGCCGGACCGCCGCGACGTAGGGGTCAACGACACTCGGGTTGTGAATTCCCCAGCCGGACCAGATCTCGCTTTTCGGCCCCCCTAGTGTTCTTGGCGTAGATGTCCGAGAACACCTCTGCCGTGGTCAGGCCGGAACCACATCGTGTCTGGACTGCGTTCCTAGCCGAGCGGACTGCTGCCAGCGCTCTTGGTGGCAGCACCTTCTTCAACGTTTGCTTCACTTCTTCGCGCCCCCAGGCTTCTCGTCCTTGCGTCAAGGGTACAAGGCCGCGAGCGCCAACTCGATGACATTTGGCCCGGACCGCGCTGAGAACTCCTCGAACGCGGCGCGAGCCTGGTGGCGGGCCTCCGCGAACTCATCGGTAGTCTTGCCGGCCCAGCGGTCGAGAACACGCGCCACCTCGGCCGCGTCGTCACGGTTCTCCACGATCTTCCCGCCGCCGCCACGGATGACATCGGTCCACGGAGTCGTCGGGGTCGTTATGACGGGGCATCCCGCCTGCAGGGATTCGGCGATGACGTGGCCGTAGTTCTCTCCTGCTGTGAGCAGAACCATGCAGTCTGCGTTCCACAGCAGGCTGGGGATCTCGTGACGCTCAGCGAGTTCGCAGCGAGTGACGACAACATGCTCCGGCAACTGGGTGATCGCCTGCTCGCACTCTTGCCAGTACTCGGGATCGTTCGCGGGCCCGACGATCGACAAGTGGATTCCACGCGTGGTTCCTTGCAGACCTCGCAGCAATTCCCGGAGGCCCTTCTTGCGATCGACCCGGGACAGGAAGAGGACGTTCAACTGCGGGCGGGAGTTGGTCGGCTCGCCCCAACGGATCGAATCGGGGTGGTCGTTCGTGGTGGTGACCACAGGTCGCCCCGGGAACCAGGCTCGGATGTTGTCGGCTTCGTCCCGGCTGGTCGCTCCGAAGACGGAGACGCCATGTCGATAGGCGGCACGGAACGCAGGACCGGCTAGTCTCTTCTTGCGGGATTTGAGGGCGAGGGCTCCTGGTTCGAGTTCCCCGCGAGGTAGCAGCAGCACCGGTCCTTTCAGCACCCTGAGTGAAGCCAGCAGGACGGGTGTGAGCGCGTAGCGGTGCTCCCAGATGCTGTTGACGACAATGAGGTCATACCTGTTCCTAGCGAGCTTCTTGAGAAGGGCGACGATCTGATTCGTTGAGGATGTGTCCAGGTAGTAGACGGTCGTCAGCCCACGTGTGACCCTTCGCCCCGAAAGGCCAGCGAAGGGTTCGGCCTCCCCGAGGTCCCGATCGGATGTCACTACGTCGATGATGAATTCCGACTCGAGTTCTCGCACCAAGTTTGTCAACGATCTAGCTGGACCCCCGGCCCTCACCGCCGGATAGAAGGAGGGCGCGAACACGAGAATCCGACGTAGGAGCTTGTCCCTTTGCGGATTCTGCCGCACCCCGCCCCCCTTGTCGTGCCCGCCGTTGTCAGATCTGTCGCTAACGTTAGCGGGGGGATGGGCGCAGACCTTCCGTGGGTGGTCCCAGGGAGATCCTGCACCCCCGGGAAGCGAGACTGTTCAGTAGACGAAACGGGAGGACAAATGTGCGGCATTGCTGGGTCCATCGGCTTGGGCAACAAGGGGTTTGTGGACTTCATGCAGAAGGCGCTTGGTCATCGTGGTCCCGATGGCCAGACGAGTTGGGCTGACGACGATGTTGTCTTGGTGCAGACTCGATTGGCGATCGTCGACGTGTCGGACGAGGGCGCCCAGCCCTTCCATTCGAGAGACGGCCGGATAACTGTCATCTACAACGGTGAGATCTACAACCACGGGCAACTGCGCGGCAGGCATGGATTGGATGCTGCCCCCTGCGATGGGGCCATCCTCCCTGAACTCTGGGCCAAGTTGGGTCCATCCTGTCTCAGCGAGCTTCGGGGCATGTTTGCGATGTGCGTCTACGACCATCTCGAGCAGCGCGTATGGCTCGCCGTCGATCCGATGGGCATGAAGCCGCTCTACGTCAGGAGTCGACGTGATGGCGTTTCGTTCTCATCTGAGGCGATGCCGATCGCTCGATTCTTCGGCGACACCGAACCGGAGACACTAGCTTCCCCGTTGTTCGAATCCTGGGGCTGCTTACCCGTCGGCCGGTCGGGCATTGAGGGAATCGAGCGGATGGCGCCCGGCGAGGTTCGTGTACATGACTGCTCGGGCCAGGAGATCTCCCGCTGGGGGATTCCCCTGAAGTCCTGGAGAAGAGAACCCACCTCGTGGAGAGACGTCGTCGACGCATTCGTGGAGTCAGTGGATCTGCATCTGATGGCTGACGTTCCCGTGGGACTGATGCTCTCCCAAGGGGTGGACTCTGCGGCCATCGCATGGGCCGCGGCTGAGGCGGGTAGGAAGTTGGACTGCTTCACGCTCGACTTCGCCGGGTCACCGGGTGAGGGAGATGGAGCTGCTGAGATCGCTCGCTCCTTTGGCCACTCACATCGCGTCTTGAGGTCGGACCCGGATATCCCGGAGGTCGTCGTCGATTACCTGGCGCACGTGGATAGACCGACCTGTGATGGATTGAACGCATTCCTCATCTCAAGGGAAATTAGGAATGCTGGCCTCAAGGTGGCTCTTGCGGGAACTGGCGGTGATGAGATTCTGGCTGGGTACTCCTACCATCGTCGGCGTGCAGGGCTGTCGGTCAGATGGAACGCGGCGGCGGCAGCGATCGCGAAGAGCATGCTGGCTCGTTCGCGCATCTGGGACGTGGGTCAGGAGCGCGGAGGCCGCAGCCCCCTGCGGGAAGGAGCGCTCAACGGCCTGCATGGGATTGCCCGGGGAGCCCTGGCTTCGCGGCCGTCGGCGCGAGTTCAGGCCTACCGCGCGCATCACCCCGACTATGCGTCAATAGACGCCGACGCGCCCACGTTGCCGTTCGAGGAACTGGCTGACGACTCGTCTGTGAACGACTTCACGCGCGCAGAGTACGCCTACTACCTCAGCCCTATGCTCCTAGCAGACGCGGACGTCTTCTCCATGTCAGTCGGACTCGAAGTGAGACTACCCTTCGTCGACCTGGGTGTGGTTGGTGCTGCGTTGCAGGTGCCGGATCGGGTGCGTGGGAAGGGGGCTTTTGTTGACGCAACCGGGGATTCACTCCTGGCATCGATCGCAGCTCGCCCCAAGACCGGGTTCGAGCTACCGATGGCACGGTGGCTGGCAGACCTCCCGATACAAGTACGTGGGGAAGGTGTGAGGACTCCGTTTCCGATCTCGCAACGCAGACAGACGCTCGTCCACTGGAAGCAGATCGTTTGGGATGCCTGGTCGCGTCGGCTGGCCGACGCGGCAGTGACGATCGAGGATGTGAAGTGAGGACGGCAATCGTCACCCAGCACTACTCGGCCAGCGGTGGGGTCCCGGCCATCGCGCGATGGCTGCGTGAAGGGCTCACGCATGTGGGCCACGACGTGCAGGTACACGACCTGGTGACGAGCAGTCGCGACCAGCGCAGCCGGCGCCTACTCGCCCCTCGATCTTGGTGGCGTGAACCAAGCGCGCGGGTCAGCAGCACCGACCCTGATCTCTTTCATTGGGGGGCCAACTGGGTGGAGTTCGAATCGCGGCGGTATCGCCCCCGGAGTGAACTGACGCGTGCGCTGAATGAATACGACCTCATCCAGGTGGTGTCCGGGGGGCCGGCGCTGGCACTTGCCGTTAGCGAGGCCACCCCGCCCAAGGCCCTTCAGGTGGCCACCACCCTTCTCATGGAGCGCCGCGCGCACCTGCCTGAGTTTGGTCCGGTGAAGCGGATAATGAAGACTGCCGACCTTCGGTCACTGCATCGCCTCGAAGTCAAGGCACTACGGGCCGTGGACCACGTCTTCGTTGAGAATCGGTGGATGGAGCAGTGGGTCAGAGAACAGGGGCAGCCACAGGTGACCTTTGCTCCTCCGGGGATCGACGTCGACCTGTTCAAGCCTGTAGGAGAGTGGGATCCAACCAGGCCCATCATCGCGTTCGGCCGGTTGGGTGACTCCCGCAAAGACTGGCCCACGGCGGTCGCGGCCTACGAGCGATTCGTGGCCGGGACCGGGCTCGACAATCGTCTGTTACTGGCGGGGGAGGGTCCGTTGGCGGCAGGCTTGGTGGCGAAGCTTGCGTCTAGCCCGGTGCGGGACCGGATCACGATGCGAGAGAATGTACCCGCGGCCGAGTTGCCTGGACTGCTGGCCAGCGGCTCGGTCTTCCTGCAGTCCTCTCTCGAGGAAGGGCTTGGGCTTGCTGGGTTGGAGGCGATGGCGTGCGGTCTGCCGGTGGTGGCCACTCGGACCGTGGGCAGTGCGGAGTATGTCAAAGACGGCGTCAACGGATATCTGGTGGACCTGAGCGACGGCAAGGTCGACGTGTTGGCCTCGCGGCTGAAGGACGTCCTGGCGTCGAATCGTAACGGCGCGATGGCGGAGGGGGCGATCTCGACGGTGAGGAACGGCTTCTCCTCCGGTTCGGCTCTGAAGCGGTTCTTGTCCGTCTATGACGGAATGGCATAGGGCCGCCCGCGTGGCTTTCGCCGGGAGGGCGATCTTGCGGGCGCACCATGCCTGGGCTCTGAGAGGGCTGGCGTGACGGTGACTTCGGTAGGTCGGCAGTGGGTCGTCGGTGTTCGACGTCTCCGCGATTCGATCGTGGTTTCCAACCTCCTCGTGATGGGTTCGGGGATGGTGGGTCTGATCTTGACCTCGAGGTACTTGGGCGTTGCGGATCGCGGGGCCTACCTCACATGGAGTAGTTGGGCGGCTTTGATCGGCACTCTCGCACTACTCGGGGCAGAGGCATACATCGTTGTGGCTGCCCACTCTCAAGAGGTCACCATCTCGGTGAGAAGTCTGCGACCGATGCTCTTCCTTGGACTCGGCACGGCGGCCATTGGGACCGCAGCAGTGCTGTGGATCGTCGCACAGGACATCGAGGTTGTCGTGGGCGGTGTTCTCGCGGCCGCGTCGTCGCAGATCGTGGCGATCAACAACCACGTGCAATTGGCCAACTCGCACCACGGGTGGCGATTCAACCTCGCGCGGGCGCTGACGCCGGTGGCCGGGTTGAGTGCCGTTGTGATCGGGTTGTACCTGCTGGAGCCCAGTGCGGAAACCCTCTTCCTATGCCTGGGGCTCGGACTCATCTCGGGGTCCGTCGCCAGCCTGTGGCTGACGAGTGAGGCACACCCACGTATTCCGGGATTCGGGCGTGCCGTCTGGAGGTTCGCACGCCGGGGGGCGTTGCTCACCCTTCTGATGTGGATCGTGTTCAACGGAGACACAGTCCTGGTGTCAGTTTTCGGCTCGAGCGAAGATGTCGGCTTGTATGGCGTGGGCGTGGCCGCACGCGGGGTGGTAGTTGCAGTTGGTTCAGCGGTTGGAATGAAGTGGTTCGCCACGAGGGACGTCATGGGGCGACGGACACTCGCACGGTCCATGCTCCCGGTGTGTGGGACAGCCTTGGCGGCGGTTCTTGCTGCTCCTTGGCTCGTTCCGCTCGTGTTGGGTGAGGGCTTTCGTGCAGCGATCCCCTGTGTTCAGATTCTCGCGATGGCCGGGGTTGCAGCATCGCTGGACTTCCTGCTTGCCCGCATGCTCATGGTTCACGACGTGGTCTGGTCGGCTATCGGAATCCGTGTCGTGGCGTTACTCGTCCTCGTGGCGGGTGTGGCCATCGTGGACGGGGATCCCATGCGGGCTAGTCTGGTCTTCCTGGCCATGTCAGGTTGGACGGTTGGGGCGGAGTTGTTGATGTTGAGGCGGACCCGGAGAGTGGGCGTCAGGGGGAGTCGAAGCGCAGTCCCCTCAGATGCTTCTAGGCCCGTCGTGGGTGATTTAGGCGATCATGAGTAGAAGCACCGTGAGTTGCTGCGAAGGGGGGCGTAATGACTGCCTCTAGTGCCCAGTTCCCAGCTGTCGTGCCTGAGGAGAACATCGACAGAGCTGGTCGCGGGCTGAGGCCTATGTGGGGTGTGCGGTCCTTCGCGGCCGTTGCCCTGATCACAGCGGTGATGCCTGCGCTCCTCCTAGACGAGTCCAACGCTCGATTGGTCGTTCCCATCGTCGGTGTGGCGGCGGCTGGCTTGGCGGTGGGTGAATGGTTCGCCGAAAGGGGCAGTTCCCGGCGACCCGCCAGGCGTGAGTTCGATCGATCGTTCGGCGTGAGTCTCGTTTGGGTGTTCGCTTTGGGGGAAGTGGTTGGGCTCCTTCTGGCCGGCGCGTTCAACACTCTGAGTATCGAAGCGGTCTACAGCGGCTATCAGTACGGGGTTGTCTCTACGGTTTCTCGGATGCTGATGGCACTGACGGCCCCAGCAGTTGCTCTGGCCGTGTGGTCCAATCACCGTGGCTGGCTCTCGGCAAGGACAACTTGGATCTTGTCGGGGGGTCTGGTACTTCTCACGCTGGCCGTCTCTTTGAAGGGCGGGTATCTGAGCGTGGCGATTCCCGTGGGAGTCGTCTTCTTGGTCCTGGGGAGCATGACCCACCTGATCCGATTGCGCCATTTGGCCGTGGGTACGGTGCTCCTGGCAGTTCTCCTGCCACTGATGTTCCAGGTCCGCGACGATGTGCGGGAGGACCTAGGGGGCACCAGATCGAGTGAAGTCGTGGGGCCTATGGAGAGATTCCGAGTCGACCTCCTCATGTCGGATCTGGAAAACGCTGTTCCCGCTTCCTGGGTTGACCTACCAGACCCAGGACTGCTCGCGCGCACCGCAGTTGTGCCTCGAGTTCTTGATCCGCAGCGACCCATCATCGATGTGGGACAGCAGATCACCTATGCCAGGGGTTTCGGAAACGCGAACAACTCCACCTTCGGGCACTATGGAAACGTCTTCTGGATGTACTCGTGGCTCGGGGTTGCATGTGTGAGTCTGAGCCTGGGTGTTCTATTCGGGCTGGGCTTCAGGCTTTTCGACTCAGGAGTGGGCGCCATCCTCCTGAGCGCGGTGACGGCCCCAACTGTGTGGCTGGAGGCTGCCTTTCCGGCTTATTGGAGTGGTATTGTCCAGAGCCTGCTCCTGTCCTTCTCCGTGGTGGCGGTAACCTGGTTGGTCAGGCAAATCGGGGGTGCCGGTCGTCGTGTGTGATCGCGATCCCGGGCGGGCGGGGCTCCGCGAACTCCCGTAACGGCTCTACCCCGAAGACGCTGTCTCGACGAGATGATCATCAGTTTGTATGCCGGCGGGATGACGATCCGCGACATCCAGCATCACCTGGCCCGCACGATCGGCACCGACTTTCCCCCGACACGATCTCGAAGATCACCGACGGGGTGCTCGAAGAGGTCCGGGAATGGCAGTCCCGGCCGCTGGAGGGCACCTACCCGATCATCTACCTCGACGCCTTGGTCGTGAAGGTCCGCGACGGCCATCACGTGCGTAACCGCAGCGCCCCTATCGCGGTGGGCGTGGACCTCGACGGGGTCAACCGCGTGCTGGGGATCTGGGTGCAGGCCATTGAAGGCGCGAAGTTCTGGGCCGGGGTCTGCGCTGAGCTGCGAAACCGGGAGATCCGGGACGTGCTGATCGTGTGTTGCGACGGGCTGACCGGATTCCCCGACGCGATCGAGGCCACCTGGGACCAGGCCACCGTGCAGACCTGCACGGTGCGTCGATGTGGTTCGTGTCCTACGCGATCGCAAGAAGGTCGCCGCGGCACTGCGACCGATCTATACCGCCCCGACCGCAGATGCGGCCGCGGTGGCCCTCGAGGCGTTCGAAGCCTTCGAACTCGGAGCCAAGTACCCGGCCAACAGTCGCGGCCCGGCGTCACGCCTGGGAACGGTTCATCCCGTTCCTGGCCTTCCCGCCCGAGCTGCGCAAGATCATCTACACGACCAACTCGATTGAGTCGCTGAACTACCAGTTGCGCAGAATCATCAAGAACCGCGGGCACTTCCCCAACGACGACGCAGTGGTCAAATGGAGCCTGACCCGGTTTTCCGGACACGTTCGGTGTGGTGATCATGCCGCACTTTCCGCGGCGGTGTGGCGGGTTTCGTAGTCGTAGGGGCTGAGCATGTCCAGGGCGCTGTGGCGGCGGGTGGGGTTGTACCAGCCTTCGATCCATTCGAAGATCGCGGTGGCCAGTTCGGCGCGGGAGTCCCAGTCGCGGCGGTCGAGCAGTTCGCGTTGCATGGTCGACCAGAACGATTCGATCAGTGCGTTGTCCACCGACGAGGCCACTTTGCCCATCGATCCCAGCAGCCCGGCTTCGCGTAGCCGGTGGCCGAACACCCAGGAGGTGTATTGGCTTCCGCGATCGGAGTGCACCGCGGTGCCGGTGGCGTGGTGGCGCTGCCAGCGGGCCATCTGCAAGGCGTCAACGACCAGTTCGGTGCGCACGTGATCGGCGATCGATCAGCCCACGACCTTGCGGCTGAACGCGTCGATCACCGCGCAGCAGTAGACCCAGCCGTCTGCGGCCCGGTGCTGGGTGATGTCGGTGAACCACACGCGGTCTGGTGCAGGTGCGCTGAACTGGCGCTGCACCGGGTCGGCCTGGGTCGCCGGCGCAGGTTGTTAAGCGGAGCCTTTCGGTAGCGCGGGTGGGTTGATCTGGTAGCAGGGGTGGGGACACCGGGTAGCGGTGTCCCCACCCCTGCTACGTCTGTCAGTTCTGTGTGGCAGACGCGGTGGCCGATGTGTGGCGGCGCATGTTTGGCCCGTCGAGTTGCACGATCTCGGCGTTGGAGACGATCCGGTTGAGGATGGACTCCGCAATCACGGCGTCGTGCAGGGATTTGTACCAGTCCTCGGCGTCGAACTGGGAGGTGACGGCGGTGGAGCCGTGTCCCTCTCGTGCGGCGAGGATATTGAGCAGTTGGGCTGCGGTGTCGCTGGTGATCGGGGTGGTGAGGAAGTCGTCGAGCACCAGTAGGTCGCAGGCGTTGAGGTCGTCGAGGAAGCGCAGCCGTTGCGCGTCGGCGTGACCCAAGACGGCAAGCCGGTTCGCGAGGTCGTCAAGGCGGTAGTACCGGGCGGTGTAGTCGCGGCGGCAGGCGGCGTTCACGAGCGCTTGTGCCAGGTAGGACTTCCCGACGCTGGAGGTGCCCAGGATCACCAGGTTGGTGGCCCGGTCGATCCACTGGCAGGAGGCGAGCCGGGCGACGACGTCTCTGTTGATGCTCCTTCCTGACAGGTAGTGGATGTCCTCGACGCAGGCGGCGGGGTTCGGGGTTCGTGAGGCCTTCAGCAGTTTGAGCAGACGCCGTTCGCCGCGGGCAGCAGTCTCACGTTCCAGGGCGTGCCGGATCTTCTGGGAGAACGTCCACTGGTCGCATGTCGGGTCGTTGGCGATGTCGATGACGGCTTCTCCGAACGCGGTCATCCGCAGCCTGGTGAACAGGGGCATGTCATCGTCGGTGAGGTGCTGGTCAGGCATCGTCGGCCTGCTTCCCGGCCCCGGTGAGCGCGTCGAGGCTGAACGCGGAGGCCCCGGCCAGGTAGGCGCGGCTGGTGTCGCGCGCAGCACTGCGCTGCGGTGGCGATCCCGGCTCGGGGCGTCCGCCCGCGGGGTCGGTTGCGGGCCGCTGGTCCTGCTGCGCGCGAAGCGCGGTGATGTGGTTCTTGACCGCGGTGTAGGTGATCCGCCGGTCGGCGTCGGTGTCGGTGAGTTGGCGGCAGGCCTGTTCCAGCAGGGCCCGGTTTCCGCGCTTGCCGAGGTCGAGGATGTTCATGCAGGACCGGAAGCCCTGCGCCTCGATCTTCTGCTCATCGAGCAGCTGTTCCAGCGCGGTGACCGTTGCCGGGCCGACCTTGCCGGCCTGCCGCAGGAAGTAGCCGCGAGTCCATAGGTTCATGCTGTCTTGCAGATGCGCGGGCTGATGCTCGGGATCGGTGACGTACCCGTTGCTGCGCTGGCCTCGCTGATGCGTGGCGATGATCTCGCCGTCGGCGATCACATCGAGGGTGTCGCCGATGATGCGCACGTCGACGCCCAGCCCGGCGAACCGGTAGGGCACGGAGTACTTGATGCTGTCGATCTGGATGTGCCAGTCCCGATGCACCTTCGCGGTTCGCCACGCCACCGGCTCCCAGCGCTGCTCGGGAAGATCGAGCAGCTCGTGTCGTTCAGACTGCTCGAACCAGTCCCGGCGGTTGCGCGTCTCACCGCGGAACGGTGTCCTTCCGTTGATGACCTCCACCTGCGCCGCGATCGCAGCGTTCAACTCGTCCAGCGACGCGAACGTGCGGTCGGCCAGGTAGTGGATCACCCAGTTCGTGACGACCTTCACCCCGGCTTCGACGTTGCCCTTGTCCCGTGGCCGGGACGAGCGGGTAGGCACCGCGGCGGTCCGGTAGTACTCCAGGAACTCGGCATACGCGACGTTCACGTCGCGGGCCCGCTCGGCCTTGCTGATCTGGTTAGACGCCGTGGAGGCGTTGTCCGGCACGATCACCAGCGGGACGCCGCCGATGTACTCGAACGCCCGCCGGTGGGCATCCAACCAGGCCGGCTTTTTCTCATCCAGACAGCCGAACGCGAACACCAGCCCGGAGTAGGGCAGCGAGGCCACAAAGACCGACACCGCTGTGGTCCGGCGGCTGACCGGGTCGGTCAACTGCATCCGGGTGCCCGCCCAGTCCACCTGCATCGTGTGCCCCGGCACGTGCGCGATCGCAGCCGTCAAGTCATGCGTGCGCACATGCTCGGTGACGATCTCACAGAACCGGTCATACCCGTAGAACCGTGCCCCCGGCACGTCCTGCCCGGACGTCAGGTACCGCGCCCACAACACCTTCAACGGCGGCTTCTTGCGCCCCACGCGCGCAGCCACCACCTTGTCGACATCCACCGGGACGAACTCCCCCGAAACGGTCTTCCTGCCGTCAGCGAATAGCCGGTCTAAGTCCTCAACGGTCAGTGCTTCGACCTGCGCGGCAGTGCTCAACCGCTCCGCGTCAAGCACCCGGCGGGCCCT
>Ga0116151_10004286_pt1 | contig 12511 bp, 9 predicted proteins | sample AD_UKC117_MetaG_FD_89893 | JGI IMG/M metagenome (GOLD analysis project Ga0116151, IMG submission 89893) | Active sludge microbial communities of municipal wastewater-treating anaerobic digesters from Hong Kong - AD_UKC117_MetaG | ecosystem: Engineered > Bioreactor > Anaerobic > Digestate... | reverse complement strand
CCCCTTCCGCCGGCGGGCCCGCCGGCGCGCGCTCGGCTTCGTAGCGCCACGCCACGCACACGCCGGGCGCTGCCGCGGAGGCATTCGCCAGCCCGGCGCCGTGCGCCCCCACCCTGGCCGTCTCGATTTCCTCCATGCCGCACGCCACCACGATCGAGGCGCCGCTGGGGGCATGATCGAGCGCATGGAAGAAGCCGGCGTACAGCATCAGGCCAAGCGGCTGCGCGGGCATCGCAAGGGCGCTCGCCGAACCACCGCGCCAGTCGATGCGCAGGCCCCGCTCGCCGGCGGCGAGACCGAGCGCGGACGCGGCATGCGCGAGGGCATCGCCGAGCGCGAGCATGTGCTCGTCGTACTGCTCGAACCAGGCCATGGCGGTGCGCTGCGCGGCACGAACCGCATCGAGCGCGGCGATCGCCTCGTCCACCCCGGCCTGCAGCTCCGCTCCGGCGAGCGCGCCTGTGCCCGCCCGGCGGCGCAGCATCTGCAGGCGCATGCGCGGCACCAGCAGGGCGCCGGCCATGTCGTGGCGCAGCGGCGAGGCCGCGCGCCGCAGCACGGCGAGCAGGGTGGCATCGGCGAGCGCGCCATCGCCGGGAGTCATGCGGCGGCGCTCCGGCACGGCGCTCCGCACAGGGCCACCTCGAGGCGGTCGAGATCGAAGGGCTTGGCGAGCACCTCGTCGAAGCCGGCGGCGAGGATGCGCGCGCGCTCGTCCGCCGCGCAGTGGCCGGTCATGGCAACGAGGCGGATCTTCGCGCCGTCCGGGCGGGCGCGCACCCAGCGCGCGAGCGCGCAGCCGTCGAGACCGGGCATGGAGATGTCGAGGATCGCGCACCGTGGCGGCGCCGCCTCGATCGCAGCGCGCGCCTGTGCGCCGTCGTAGCGGGTATCGACCGCGTGACCGAGGCTCGCGAGCAGCTCCGCGAGCAGATCGGCGATCTCGCGGTTGTCGTCGGCGACGAGGATGCGCTCTGTCGTGGCCGGCGAGGCGGGGTTCGGTGCGTTCAAATGGATTCCTTGCGGTTCGATGCCGAGCCTTCGTGCCGCGGCACGCAGGCATGCGGACCGTGCCCCAGCCCGGGCACATGGTCCATTCTGACACTTTCCGGATGCCTCGGGCATTTCCTGAATGCGAATCGCTCTTTGTGTGGCGCCTGGGGGCGCGAGCACGCTGCCCGACGCGCAGGCGTCGCGGGGCCATGCGCGACGCACGCAAGCGTGCCTGCGCTATAATCCAAGGCTTTGTTTTATCTAATTTTCAGGACGCTTCCGTGCTCGTCGCAGCCAACATCACCCAGCAGTTCGGGGCCAAGCCCCTGTTCGAGAACGTCTCCGTCAAGTTCGGCGACGGCAACCGCTACGGCCTGATCGGGGCCAACGGCGCCGGCAAGTCGACGTTCATGAAGATCCTGTGCGGCATCCTCGACCCCAGCGCAGGCAACGTCTCCAAGGACCCGCACGAGCGCATGGCCTACCTGCGCCAGGACCAGTTCGCGTATGAAGACATGCGCGTGCTGGACGTGGTGATGATGGGCCACGAGGAGCTGTGGGCGGCGATCAAGGAGCGCGACGCGATCTACGCCAACCCGGACGCGACTGAAGACGACTACATGCACGCCGCAGAGCTCGAGGGCAAGGTCGGCGAGTACGACGGCTACACCGCCGAGGCGCGCGCCGGCGAGCTGCTGCTCGGCGTGGGCATCCCCACCGAACTGCACAACGGCCCGATGAGCGAGGTCGCCCCGGGCTGGAAGCTGCGCGTGCTGCTCACCCAGGCGCTGTTCGCCAACCCCGACATCCTGCTGCTCGACGAGCCGACCAACAACCTCGACATCAACACCATCCGCTGGCTCGAGGACGTGCTCAACAACCGCGACTGCACGATGGTCATCATCTCGCACGACCGCCACTTCCTGAACCAGGTGTGCACCCACATGGCCGACCTGGACTACGGCACGATCACGATCTACCCGGGCAACTACGACGACTACATGGAAGCGTCGACGATGGCGCGCGAGCGCCAGTCCTCGGCCAACGCCCGCGCCAAGGACAAGATCCAGGAGCTGCAGGCCTTCGTGCGCCGCTTCTCGGCCAACAAGTCCAAGGCCAAGCAGGCCACCAGCCGCCTCAAGCTGATCGACAAGCTCAAGCCCGAGGATGTGAAGCCGTCTTCCCGCCAGTACCCGTGGATCCGCTTCGACTACGACGACAAGGACAAGCTGCACCGCCTCGCCTGCGAGGTGGACAACGTCTCCTTCGCCTACGAGGGCATGGACAAGCCGCTGATCCACCGCTTCTCGATCGCCATCGAGGCCGGCGAGAAGGTCGCCATCATCGGCGAGAACGGCGTCGGCAAGACCACGCTGCTCAAGCTGCTGGTGGGTGAGCTGCAGCCGCAGAAGGGCGCCATCAAGTGGGCGGAGAAGGCCAAGCCGGGCTACTACGCGCAGGACCACTCGAGCGATTTCGCCGAGGACGTCAGCCTCACCGACTGGATCGCGCCCTACTCCCGCATCACCGCCGCCGCCACCGGCGAGGACAACGAGACCCTGCTGCGCGGCACGCTCGGCCGCCTGCTGTTCTCGGGCGACGAGGTGAGGAAGTCGGTGAAGGTGATCTCCGGCGGCGAGCAGGGCCGCATGCTGTTCGGCAAGCTCATGCTGTCGCGCCCCAACGTGCTGCTGATGGACGAGCCGACCAACCACCTCGACATGGAATCGATCGAGTCGCTCAACACCGGCCTGGACAAGTTCAACGGCACGCTGGTGTTCGTCTCGCACGACCGCGAGTTCGTGAGCTCGCTGGCCACGCGCATCATCGAGATCAAGCTCGATCACCAGATCGTGGATTACCGCGGCACCTACGAGGAATACCTGCAGTCGCAAGGGCTGGACTGATCCCGGCGGCTGCGGCCGCGCATGCACGCAACGGGGCGAACCCGCTGCCGCTCGATGCGGCGGCCGGTTCGCCCCTTCGCTTTTACCGAGCCGGGTCCATCATGCCTCGAGCGCTGGACATCCGGACGGACATGGATCGCCGGTTACGCGCTTCATCTCATTGAAAACAAACTAGAACCCTGTTTTTTTTGAGCGGACATTCCGGCAGACATGATGGCCTCCGAGAATCCCGAGCTCGCGCTGCGCGTCGAAACCGACCGCTTCGGCCCCTTCCTCTTTCAGGTGGGCGTCGACGCTGTCCGCCTGCAGCTTCCGATGCAGCGCGTCGAGGATGCCCATCGGCGCTTCGTCGCCTCGCCGCTCGCGCAGGTGGCGAATCCGCTCGAGCGCGAAGTGATCGCCAGCAGCATCTACGGGACCAACACGATCGAAGGCGGCACGCTCACCGAGGATGAAACACGCTCCGCCCTCAACCTCGACCCCGCGCAGGGGCTGGACGCGGTGCGTCACGCCCCCTGGTACGCCAGCCTCTACCTCAAGCTCAACGACAAGACCCGCAGCCGCGACCTCAAGAAGCTGCGCGGGCTCGAACTCGTCGTCCTCGACACGGACAACCGCCTGTGGCCGGGCTGCATCCGTCCGAAGAACGTCAAGGCGCCCTGATCCCGCATCTGCAAGTTCGCGGCGGTCCTGGCGAGTCGAGCGCAATTCCGCACGATGGAGGGGCGCCCGGGTCCAGGGTGGACGCAGGGCAGGCGGTTCAGCACCACAGCTCGCGCAGCGGCGTCTCCGGCGCGAACCGCTGCGCCACCTGCGCCTGCAGCAGCTCGGCGGTGGCGAGTGCGTCGGTGAGCGCGTGGTGGGCGCGGTAGCGCGGCAGGTTGTAGCGCTCGCGGCTGTCGGCGAGGCGGATCGACACCGGCGCGGGCTTGCGGCCGAACAGGCGCGCCAGGAGCCCCGGCGGCGGGCGGCGGTGCAGACGGGCCTCCAGCTCCATGGTGTCGATCACCGGGAACTCGATGCCCTCGCCCAGGCGCGCCTTCAGCGCCACATCGAGAAAGCGGCGCTCGATCTCGCGGCAATGCACCACCACCACGCGCCCGGCGAGCGCCGCCAGCAGCTCGCCGACGATGGCGCCGAAGTCGGGCGCGGCTTCGATCTGCGCGTGGGTGATGGCGTGGATCGTCACCGATTCGGGGCGCAGCTCGGCGTGCGGGCGCACCACCCAGTAGCGCGAGGCGCTGGAGCGGATGCAGGCGGCATCCATCGGCACCAGCCCGATGCTGACGATCTCGTCGCGCGCCGGATCCAGTCCGGTGGTCTCGACGTCGATCGCCACCATTGGCACGTCCTTCAGCGCGGTTTCGCCGGCCACCGCACCCGCGGCATAAAAGGCCTGCAGGCGCGCGTCGCGCGCGGTGGCGGCGAGCCCGGCGAAGCGCGCCGGCCAGTCCGCCACCCCCTGTGCGTCGCGCCCGCGGCTGGCTGATGGCGCAGCTGCGCCAGCCTTCTTCAGGTCGCCGAGGTGCAGCACGGCCGCGCCCTCAGTTCGCCCGCCCGGGCTGGTAACGGTACTTGAGGAATTTCTGCGCGTTGCCGAGGATCAGGAAGGCGTCGCGCAGGCTCTTGCGCTCGAACTCCGACAGCTTCTCGGGGACGATGCTGTTGTCCGGCTCCTCGCCGGCGGCGAGCGACTCGGCCTGGTGGCGGGCGCGCACCATGCAGATGAATTCGAGGGCGTCGAAGAGGTCCTGCCCGCGCCCGAGCGGCAGGATCGCGGCGTCGATGATGTCCTTCAGGCGCTCGAAGGAGTTCAGCGCCATCGAGCCGATCGCCAGCGCGTGCACCCGCACCAGGTCGGCGAGCGGCGCGGTGCCGCGGCGCTTGATGTTGATCGCGCCGGTGTGGCGGCCGTCGGACTCGACCACGAAGTCCTTGAAGAAACCGAGTGGCGGCGTGCGCAGCAGCGCGTTGCGCGCCATGCAGGCGAGAAAGCGCGAGTTGCCGCGGGCCTTGCGCGCGATCAGCTCGCGCAGCCGGGTCGCCCACTCGGTGCGGCCCCACACCCCGTCGAGGTCGAAGAAGATGCCGGCGTTGAGCAGGGACTCGGGGGTCGGGCGCTCGATCCATTCGGTGAAGTAGCGCTCCCACACCTTCAGGGGCTGGCGCCACTGCACGTTGGTCGCCATCACGCCGCCGGTGCAGTAGCTATAGCCGCAGCGCGCCAGGCCGTCGCTGACGAAGGCGGCGAGCGCCTTGAAGTAGTCGTCGTGGTGCGCGGGGTCGAAGCGGTTGTCCAGGATCAGCGCGTTGTCCTGGTCGGTGACGATGAGCTGCTCCTGGCGCGCCATCGAGCCGAGCGCGAGGAAGCAGTAGGGCACCGGCGGCGGGCCGAGCTCGGCCTCGGCGAGCTCGAGCAGGCGCTGCTTGAAGCTGCGCCCGATCGCCGCCATGGCGCTGCCGATCATGTGCGAGCTGGCGTCCTCGCCCACCATGCGCGCAAAGCAGGCGCGCACCTCGGGAACCAGCGCGGCGAGCTCGTCCACCGACTGCTGGCGGAAGATGCTGCCGACCACGAACAGGCTGTTGCGCGACTCGTAGCGGATGATGTCCGAGAGCGCGATCACGCCGAGCGGGCGCTGGTTCCTGAGCACCGGCAGGTGGTGCACGTTGTGGCGCAGCATCGCCAGCATGGCCTCGAAGACGAGCTGGTTGTGGCTCACCGACACCACGCCGCGCGACATGATCTCGGCCGCCGGCGTGTCGTAGGACAGGCCGGGCGCGACCAGTCGCGTGCGCAGGTCGCGGTCGGTGACGATGCCGGAAAGCACGGGGAGTTCGGGCACTTCGGGGTTGTCGTCGAGAATCAGCAGCGAGGACACGCCCTCTTCCGTCATGCGCTGCGCCAGCTCGCGCGCGCTCGCGGTGCTGGGCAGGGTCACCGCAGCGCGCCCGACCAGGGTCTCGACGGTGGCAGAGAGCAGGTCGTTGGCGTCCTCGCGCTTGGACATCACCTGGCGCAGGCGGGTGCGGTCCTCGACCTCGACCAGGTCGGCGAAGCTCTCGTGCTGGTCGAAGAGTTCGGCGAAGAGCTCGCGCGGAATCAGGTAGAGCAGCGTGTCTTCCAGCGCGCTCACCGGGAAGCGCACACGGCCGTTGCGCAGCAGGCCGAACTCGCCGAAGTAGCCGCCGGCAGTCAGGCGGTTGTAGAGCGTGCCGTTGCGCCGGAAGACCTCCACCGCGCCGCTGCGCACCACATGCCAGAACTCGGCCACCTGGCCGAACTCGACGATGGTCTCGCCCGCCTTGTAGTAACGCACGTCGACCGCCGCCGCGACGCGCTGCAGAACCTCTTCGGGCAGCGCGTCGAAGGGCGGGTGGGCGCGGAGGAAATCGAGGATCTCGAGCTGTTCGACCTGCATGGGTTCGGGTCCAGGCGTGGCGGTCAGCGCGGACGCGGCTCCGAGGCCAGGCCCTTGACCACGGCCACCGCCGACATCAGCAGCACGATGGTGAAGGGCAGGCCGGTGGACACCGCCATCGCCTGCAACGCCACCAGGCCGCCACCGAGGATCAGCGCGATCGCGACCAGGCCCTCGAAGGTGCACCAGAACACGCGCTGCGGCAAGGGCGCGTCGACCTTGCCGCCGGCGGCGATCACGTCGATCACCAGCGAGCCCGAGTCGGACGAGGTCACGAAGAACACCACCACCAGGATGATCGCGATGAAGGAGGTGATCGAGGCCAGCGGCAGCGCGTCGAGCATGGTGAAGAGCTGCAGCGGCAGCTCGGCCGTCTTCGCCGCCTCATAGCCGTCGCGCACCACCTGCAGGATCGCGGTCTCGCCGAACACCGTCATCCACAGCACGCAGGCGAGCGAGGGCACGATCAGCACCGCGAGGATGAACTCGCGCACGCTGCGCCCGCGCGAGACGCGCGCGATGAACATGCCGACGAAGGGCGACCACGAGATCCACCACGCCCAGTAGAAGGCGGTCCAGCCCTGCGAGTAGTTGATGTCCTCGCGCCCGACCGGGTTGGACAGCGCCGGCAGGTACTGCACGTAGGCGCCGAGGTTGGCGAAGAAGCCGGAGAGGATGTCCAGCGTCGGCCCGACCGCGATCACGAAGACCATCAGCAGCAGCGCCAGCGCCATGTTGATCTCGGACAGGCGCTTGACGCCCGCGTCCAGGCCCGCCACCACCGAGGCCAGCGCGATCGCGGTGATGCCGATCACCAGCACGATCTGGGTGGTGTTGCCGAGCGGCACGTCGAAGAGGAAGTTGAGGCCGGAGCTCGCCTGCGAGGCGCCGTAGCCGAGCGAGGTCGCCAGGCCGAACAGGGTCGCGAGCACGGCGAGGATGTCGATGATGTGGCCCGGCCAGCCCCAGATGCGCTCGCCGAGCAGCGGGTAGAACACCGAGCGGATGGTCAGCGGCAGGCCCTTGTTGAAGGAGAACAGCGCCAGCCCGAGCGCGATGGTGGCGTAGATCGCCCACGGATGCAGCGCCCAGTGGTAGATCGTGGCCGCCATGCCGAGCCGGGTCGCGGCTTCGGCGTCGCCGGCGGCCGCACCCAGCGGCGCCCAGTCGGTGCGCACGCCGCCCTCGACCGTGGTGCCGCCGAAGGCGCTGCCGAAGTGCGAGAGCGGCTCGGACACGCCGAAGAACATCAGCCCGATGCCCATGCCGGCGGCGAACAGCATCGAGAACCAGCCCAGGTAGGTGTAGTCGGGCGTGGCCTCGGTGCCGCCCAGGCGCACCTTGCCGAGCGGCGACACCGCCACGGCGAGCATGACCACCACGAAGATGTTGCCGGCGGCGATGAAGAACCAGTCCAGGTTCGAGGTCAGCCAGTTGCGCATCGCGCTGAACATCGGCTCGACCTGGTTCTGGAAGGCCAGGGTGAGCACCACGAAGGCGACCACCAGCAGGCCGGACACGGCGAACACGCGGTTGTGGATGTCGAGGCCGAAGGGCCCGACGTTGAGGACGATGTTGTCCTGGCCGACCTTGTAGTCGGTGTCGATCGGATTGACCGCCCCCGAGGGGGCCATCGGATCGCTGCCATCCGTCATTGCAGCTCCTTGTCATTAGGGAAATTCATGGAATTCACGCGCACGGCCTTGCTTCACCGCGGCGAAGAGAGGGTGAAGTCTATCATTTTTCGACATATATTTTGTACAAATGTAAAACAGCGGATGGGATTGCCACCCGCCTCGTCCGCTCGCCCCACCCGCCCGCAGCGGCACGGCAGGCGGCGACTCGGCTAGAATCGGAGGCTGCGGAGAACCCCATGATCGGCCTCTTTCTCGTCACCCACGGCACCCTCGGCGAAGCGCTGATCCAGTGCGTCTGCCACGTCCTCGACAAGCGCCCGCCGCTGCTCGGCCAGCTCGGCCTGTCGGCGGCAGAGGACCCCGCCGACGCCCTGCCCCTCGCACGCCGGATGATCGCCACGGTGGACGAAGGCGACGGCGTGCTGCTGCTCGCCGACCTCTACGGCGCCACCCCTTGCAACGTCGCGACCCGGCTCATCGAGCCGGGTCGCATCGAGCTCGTCGCCGGCGTCAACCTGCCGATGCTGCTGCGCCTGCTCACCCACCGCGAGGGCGACCTCGACACCCTGATCCGGCGCGCGCTCAGCGGCGCGGGCGACGGCGTGATACACGTGCAGCCGGGCTGATCTCCGCCGCCATACAACGACACGAACGAACGCACCACGGAGAACCGCGACGATGCCGCGAGGAGACGCCCCCATCATCAACAAGCTCGGCCTGCACGCACGCGCCTCGGCCAAGCTCACCCAGCTCGCCAGCAGCTTTCCGTGCGAGGTCTGGCTCGAGCGCAACGGCCGCCGGGTCAACGCCAAGAGCATCATGGGGGTGATGATGCTGGCGGCCGCGCGCGGCAGCACGATCACGATCGACACCCAGGGCGAGGGCGCCGACGAGGCGCTGCAGGCCATCCAGGAGCTGGTCGCCGACCGCTTCGGCGAAGGGGAATGAGATGCCATTCACGCTGCACGGCCTGGCGGTCTCGCAGGGCATCGCGATCGGCCACGTCCACCTCGTCTCGCACGCGCTGCTCGAGGTCAACCACTACCACGTCGCGCCGCGCTACCTCGATGAGGAGCTCGCCCGCCTCGACGAGGCGCTCGCCACCGTCCAGGGCGAACTGATCGGCCTCAAGGCGGTCACCACCGCCGGTCAGGCGCACAGCGAGGTCGGCGCCTTCGTCGACCTGCAGCTGATGATGCTCGCCGACCCGATGCTGGTCGACGCCGCCCGCGACCTCGTCACCGAGCGCCGCTGCAACGCCGAGTGGGCGCTGGTGCAGCAGATGGAGCACCTGGTCGAGCAGTTCCGCCAGATCGAGGACCCCTACCTGCGCGAACGCCAGGCCGACGTGGTCCAGGTCGTCGAGCGCCTGGTCAAGGTGCTGCTCGGCCACCCCGGCCACCTGCCGCCGCGCCGGCGCGACGGGCTGGGCAGCATCGTCGTCGCCCACGACCTCTCGCCCGCCGACACCATCGGCTTCCGCGACCACAACATCGCCGGCTTCGTCACCGACGTCGGCGGGCCCACCAGCCACACCGCGATCGTCGCGCGCAGCCTCAAGATCCCCGCGGTTGTCGGCCTGCACCATGTGCGCGACCTGCTCGAGGACGACGAGCTCATCATCGTCGACGGCACCCGCGGCGTGATCATCGTCGCCCCCGACGAGGAGATCGTCGAGGAATACCGCCTGCGCCGCAGCGAGCTCGAGATCGAGCGCTCCAAGCTCAACCGCCTGCGCGACACCCGCGCCACCACGCTCGACGGCGAGGAGGTCAACCTGCTCGCCAACATCGAGGGGCCCAAGGACCTGCCCGCGGTCAAGACCGCCAACGCCGACGGCATCGGGCTCTACCGCACCGAGTTCCTCTTCATCGGCCGCGACACGCTGCCCGACGAGGAAGAGCAGTACGAAGCCTACCGCGCGGTGGTCAAGGCCCTGCCCGGCAAGTCGGTCACCATCCGCACCTTCGACGTCGGCGCCGACAAGGCGCTCAACGGCGCGCAAGCGCGCGAGGAGCCCAACCCCGCGCTCGGCCTGCGCGCGGTGCGCTACTCGCTGGCCGAGCCCAAGATGTTCAAGACCCAGCTGCGCGCGCTGCTGCGCGCCTCGGCGCACGGCCGCCTGCAGATCATGGTCCCCATGCTCGCCCACGCGCAGGAGGTCGACCAGTGCCTCGCCCTGATCGAGAAGGCCAAGGCCGAGCTGCGCGCCGAGAAGGTCAAATTCGACGAGGGCATCCGCATCGGCGGCATGATCGAGGTTCCCGCTGCCGCGCTCTCGCTCGGCATGTTCATCCGCCGGCTGGCCTTCCTGTCCATCGGCACCAACGACCTCATCCAGTACACGCTGGCGATCGACCGCTCGGACGAGGCCGTCGCGCACCTCTACGACCCGCTCCACCCCGCGGTGCTCAAGCTCATCGCCGGCACCATCTCCAGCGGCGCGCGCTTCGGCCTGCCGGTGTCGGTTTGCGGCGAGATGGCGGGCGACCCGCTGTACACCGAGTTGCTGCTCGGCATGGGCCTGCGCAACTTCTCCATGCACCCGGGCAGCATCCTCGAGATCAAGCAGCAGATCCTGCGCGCCGACCTCGGCGAGCTCGCCCCCAAGGTGCAGCGCATCCTCAAGATGGACGAGCCGGCGCGCATCCGCGAGGCGGTGGAGCGGCTCACGACCTGAAAACACCGCCGCGGTTGAAGCGCATCGGCCGTGGCAGTACAATCCGGCCTTCTTCGCGGCCGACGCCAGCTCGGCCCCAGATGCGGGTGTCGTATAATGGCTATTACCTGAGCTTCCCAAGCTCATGACGAGGGTTCGATTCCCTTCACCCGCTCCACCGCATCAATCTGCGGAGTTCCGCAGACGTCCAGGAGAATATGCAAGTCGTTGGCGCACAACGACTTTTCTCTCCTTGACGTTCTGCTGTGTTCCACCGCGATCCGCCGACAGCCGGGACTTTTAAGTCCACAAACAAGTCCATTTTTGAGGGCACGGCGGTTTCCGGATTGTTGATCGAGGGGCGAGGTCGATGTGACCAGCATCTGGTTCCTGACTCATGTTCAGGAGCAAGAGCATGGCACTCTCAGACCTGGTCGTTCGACAGGCCAAGGCAACCGGCAAGGCCTACACCCTCCCTGACTTGGATGGCCTCTCACTAGCCGTGACGGCTGCGGGGGGCAGGACTTGGCACTTCCGCTACTACTGGGCGGGCAAGCAGAAGCGGATCTCGCTCGGAACCTACCCGGAGGTGACGCTTCGCGAGGCGCGCAGCCTGCGCGACGAAGCGCGCGCCCTGATCGCCAAGGGCATCAATCCACGTGATCACCGCAAGCAGAAGCGGACCGCTGTGCGGCTCGCCGACGAAAACAACTTCGAGGTGGTGTACCGCGGGTGGCTCGAGCATCGCGGGCTGAGCCTCAAGGAAGGCCGGCAGACGACCCTCGCGATGCTTCCGCGCATCTTCGACAGGGACGTACTCCCGACCTTGGGGAAGCGGTCGATCTATGAGATCAAGCGCCCTGATCTCCTGGAGGTGATTGCCAAGATCGAGAAGCGCAGCGCGCTCTCCATCGCCGAGAAGGTCAGGACGTGGTTCAACCAACTGTTCCGCTACGCGCTGGTGATCGTGCCGGGCCTGGAGCAGAACCCTGCCTCCGATCTCGACGTGGTGGCGCTGCCACTGCCACCCGTCAGGCACAACCCGTTTCTGCGGATGGCCGAACTGCCCAAGTTGTTGCAGAGGCTGCGCAGCTATCGCGGCAGGCGGCAGACCCAGCTCGGGTTGCGGCTATTGCTGCTGACCGGCGTGCGAACCGGTGAGCTGCGGCAGGCGACGCCAGATCAATTCGATCTGGCTCGCGGGCTATGGATCATCCCGCCCGAGGTCGTGAAGCAACTCCAGTTGGATATGCGCAAGAAGCGGCGGCAGCCGGCGGACATCCCACCATACATCGTGCCGTTGTCGATTCAAGCCATGGAGATCGTCCGGCACCTGCTGGATGAGTTCAAGCCGGCCCAGCGCTACCTGTTCCGGCACGACAGCGACTTGAAGAAGCGCATCAGCGAGAACACGCTCAATGGTGCCCTCAAACGCATGGGCTATCAGGAACGCCTGACCGGACACGGCATCCGCGGCACGATGTCCACTGCGCTCAACGAGATCGGCTACCCGAAGGTCTGGGTGGATTCGCAGCTCTCGCATGTCGATCCCAACAAGGTCAGCGCGACCTACAACCATGCCGAGTACGTGGAGCAGCGTCGCCGGATGATGCAGGACTGGGCCGATCGCCTGGACCTCTTCGAGCAGAATCAGGTCGAGGCGGCCAGCATGCCACTCACCGTGCATCTGGAAGGCGTGCCCGCATTCCCGGGCGAGCAACCCGCAAGCGCTCCCTCGACACCGGTTCCCGCATCGCCAATCCTGCTCGTCTCGAAGCCGGGCGACGCCATGCCGATGGTTTCTGCCGCCGCACAGCGGCTGCCAGCAGTTCCGCCCCCGAGATCGGCTGCGCCGCTGGAGCCCTCGAACATTCAGCGCGAGAGGATGGAGCT
>Ga0116151_10004277_pt1 | contig 12526 bp, 7 predicted proteins | sample AD_UKC117_MetaG_FD_89893 | JGI IMG/M metagenome (GOLD analysis project Ga0116151, IMG submission 89893) | Active sludge microbial communities of municipal wastewater-treating anaerobic digesters from Hong Kong - AD_UKC117_MetaG | ecosystem: Engineered > Bioreactor > Anaerobic > Digestate... | reverse complement strand
CTCAGCCTTTCTGCCTGGCCAGGGCGGCAGCCCGGATCGCCGAGAGCGACTGGCGCGGCGTGATCGCCTCCTGATCCATGACGATCTCGATGAGCGCCGGCCGATCGGCGGCGAGCGCCTGTGCGAACGCCGGGGCGAACGCCTCGGTGCGCTCGACCCGGAGCCCCAGGGCACCGTGGGCCTCGGCGAGCCTGGCGAAATCGGGGTTGGCGAGCTCCGTGCCGTAGACCCGCGTCGGGTACTCGCGTTCCTGGTGCATGCGGATCGTGCCGTACATGCCGTTGTTGAAGACCAGGATGACGATGGCGAGGCGCTGCTGGCAGGCGGTCGCCAGCTCCTGCCCGGTCATCAAAAAGCAGCCGTCGCCGGCGAAGCAGACGACCGGCCGGTCGGGGTGGGCGAGCTTGGCGGCGATCGCCGCCGGCAGGCCGTAGCCCATCGAGCCGGAGGTCGGGGCGAGCTGCGAGCGGAAGGCCCGGTAGCTGTAGAAGCGGTTGCACCAGGCCGAGTAGTTGCCGGCACCGTTGGTGACGATGGCCTCGGCCGGGAGGGTCGCACGCAGCTCGGCCATGATCGCCGGCATCTGCACGTTGCCCGGTATTTCCAGCGGAGCGATGTTCTCGAGATAGGCGGCATGGCCGTCGGCGGTGCCGAGCGCCCAGGTCCGGCTGGCGAGCGGCCCGCGTGCCGCCAGGGCCTCGACGAAAGGCCCGGGGCTCGCCTGGATCAGGAGGTCCGGCTGGTAGACCCGACCGAGCTCCTCCGGCCCGTTGAGCACCTGGATCATGCGCTGCTTCGGTCGTGGCAGGCCGAGCCTGGTGTAGCCGTCGCTCGTCATCTCGCCGAGCCGGGCGCCGATGACCAGGAGGAGATCGGCATGGTCGAGCCGCTCGAGCAGCTTCGGGTTGGCGCCGATGCCGATGTCACCGACATAGCAGCGATGCGTGTTGTCGAGGTAGTCCTGGCGGCGGAAGCCGACGGCGGTCGGCAGGTCGTTCGCCTCGACGAACCGGCGCAATGCCGTCACCGCATCCTGGTCCCAGCCGCCGCCGCCGAGGATGACGAGCGGCCGCTCGGCCTCGCCGAGCCAGGTCATGGTCGTCTCGACCGCTGCCGGGTCGGGATGGGCCCGCACCTGCTGCCAGGGCCGGCCGGGCTCGGTCATCACCTCGTCGGTCAGCATGTCCTCGGGCAGGGCCAGGACCACCGGCCCCGGCCGGCCGGTGGTGGCGGTCATGAAGGCGCGGTGCAGATATTCCGGGATCCGCCGCGCATCCTCGATCTCGGCGACCCATTTGGCGATGCCGCCGAACATCTGCCGGTAGTCGACCTCCTGGAAGGCCTCGCGGTCGCGCGCCTCGCGGGCGATCTGGCCGACCAGCAGGATCATCGGTGTCGAATCCTGGCGGGCGATATGGACCCCGGCCGACGCATTGGTGGCACCCGGCCCGCGGGTGACGAAGCAGACGCCCGGCCGCCCGGTGAGCTTGCCATCGGCTTCCGCCATCATCGCGGCACCACCCTCCTGGCGACAGATGACGAAGGCGATGTCGTTGCGGCCATGCAGCGCGTCGAGCGCTGCCAGATAGCTTTCGCCGGGCACGCCGAAGATCCGATCGGTGCCGTGCCGCACCAGCTCGTCGATCAGGATCTCGCCGCCGGAGCGTCTCGTCGTCGTCATCCGTTCCTCCTGTCGGGTCGCGGCCCGTCCCAGCCTCGGCACTTGCCCGTCCGCACGACTTGCCCGGATCGGCCCGCCGCCGCAAGCCTCGGCAGGTGATCCACACCGCTGCCCGGCACAACCGACAGGGCGACCTTCCCCGGCCGGGTTCGCTGATGGGGCGATCAAGCTGCTTTACAATTCGGTAACTTTGACGGCATATCCTCGGGACTATCGACACCATCCACCCGGGTTGCCGGCCAGGATGATGCCGGCAAAGGTGGTCATGACGATGCACGGGCACGACACTCGGGGTCTTCGGCAAGCGGCAAGCACCGCTGTCGCCGGCCTGTGCGCGCCGCTCGCTGACCGGGTTCTCTCGCTGCGGCTTCGACTTACCTGCCCCTGAGCCCGCCCGTTCGAACACGCGTGCGCTCAGGGGTCGAGTTCGAACCGCAACGTCAGCCACGCACGAGAGCCAGCATCATGAGCACCAAGCCGACGAGCAACGACCACGGCACTGGCGTACGCGCCGCCGCCACCGCGGCGGCCGAGGGCGATCGCATCATCATCTTCGACACCACGCTGCGCGACGGCGAGCAGTCGCCCGGCTGCTCGATGACCACGCCCGAGAAGATCCAGGTCGCCGACCTCCTGGAGAGCATGGGAGTCGATGTCATCGAGGCCGGCTTCCCGATCGCCTCGCAGGGTGATTTCGAGGCCGTCCGGGCGATCGCCGGGCGAGTCAAGGAGAGTGTCGTCTGCGGCCTCGCCCGCGCTGCCATCGGCGATATCGACCGGGCCGCCGAGGCGCTGCAGCCGGCGGCGCGAAGCCGCATCCACACCTTCATCGGCACCTCGCCGCTGCACCGCCAGTTCCAGCTGCAGCTGGACCAGGATCAGGTGCACGAGCGTGTCGCCGCCAGCGTCACCCGGGCGCGCTCCTACACGGACGACGTCGAGTGGAGTGCGATGGATGCATCGCGCACCGAGCACGACTTCCTCTTCCGCTGCATCGAGACCGCGATCGAGTGCGGCGCCACGACCATCAACATCCCCGACACGGTGGGCTACGCCTATCCGGAGGAGTTCGCCGACCTGATCCGACTGATCCGGAGCGCCGTGCCCAACATCGACAAGGCGGTTCTCTCGGTCCACTGCCACAACGACCTGGGCCTTGCCGTCGCCAACAGCCTGCGCGCCGTGCAGGCGGGTGCGCGGCAGATCGAGTGCACGATCAACGGCATCGGCGAGCGCGCCGGCAACTGCGCGCTCGAGGAGGTGGTCATGGCGGTCCGGACCCGCCCCGACCAGCTGCCCTACGCGAGCCGCATCGACACCACCAAGATCATGCAGGCCTCGCGGCTGGTCTCGGCGATCACCGGCTTCAACGTGCAGCCGAACAAGGCGATCGTCGGCGCCAACGCCTTCGCCCACGAGAGCGGCATCCACCAGGACGGGATGCTGAAGAATGCCCAGACCTACGAGATCATGCGGCCCGAGGACATCGGCCTCGTCAAGTCGAGCCTGGTGATGGGCAAGCATTCCGGCCGGCACGCCTTCAAGACCAAGCTGAAGGAGCTGGGCTACGAGCTCGGCGACAATGCGCTCGAGGATGCCTTCGCCCGTTTCAAGGCCCTGGCCGACAAGAAGAAGGAGATCTTCGACGAGGACCTGGTGGCGCTGGTCGACGAGGAGATCGCCACGGGCGACCAGACCATCCGCTTCGTCCGCCTGCTCGTCCAGTGCGGCTCGGACATCGCCCCGAAGGCCGAGATGACGCTGTCCATCGACGGTGTCGAGAAGTCGGCGGCGGCGACGGGCGACGGGCCGGTCGATGCGACCTTCAACGCGATCAAGGCTCTCTACCCGCACGACGTGCTGCTGCCGCTCTTCCAGATCCACGCGGTGACCGGCGGCACCGATGCCCAGGCGATCGTCACGGTGCGGCTCGAGGAGGATGGCCGCACGGTCAACGGCCAGTCGGCCGACACCGACACGCTGGTCGCCTCGGCCCGCGCCTACATCGCGGCCCTGAACAAGCTCCTGACCAAGCGTGGTCGTCACGCGCCGGCCGCGCTGTCGGCGTGAGGCTGGCGGGCTTGGCTCGGCTCTCCCTGGGGACCGCGGCGCGCCAGCCCGCCACTCGCCTCCGCGTCAGTATCCCGATCATCGTTGACGGGGGTGCCTCGGCACCCCCGTTGCGTGTTTCGACCCGGGTCGCGTTCCCGCCCCCCGGGTCGGCAGGGGTGCGGCTCGAGCCGTGCCCACCTCCCCCATCGCCGATCACGGAGCGGATCCCGCACCCATGTTCTCGCGCCTTCTCGGTCTCTTCTCAGCCGACCTCGCCATCGATCTCGGCACGGCCAACACGCTCGTTTACATGAAGGGGCGGGGGATCGTCCTGAACGAGCCCTCGGTCGTCGCCATCGCCACCATGAAAGGCCGCAAGCAGGTCCTGGCCGTTGGCCTCGAGGCCAAGGAGATGGTCGGCCGCACGCCCGGCAACATCGAGGCGATCCGCCCCTTGCGCGACGGCGTCATCGCCGATTTCGAGGTCGCCGAGGAGATGATCAAGCACTTCATCCGCAAGGTGAACAACCGGCGCGGCTTCGCCAGCCCCCAGGTCATCATCTGCGTGCCTTCGGGCTCCACCGCGGTCGAGCGGCGTGCCATCCAGGAGGCGGCCGAGGCAGCGGGGGCCCGACGCGTGCACCTGATCGAGGAGCCGATGGCCGCGGCCATCGGGGCCGGCCTGCCGGTCACCGAGCCCACCGGCTCGATGGTCGTCGATATCGGCGGTGGCACCACCGAGGTGGCGATCCTGTCCTTGGGCGGCATCGTCTATGCCCGCTCGATCCGGGTCGGCGGCAACAAGATGGACGAGGCGATCATCAACTATGTGCGGCGCAACCACAGCCTGCTGATCGGCGAGGCCACGGCCGAGAACATCAAGAAGCGGATCGGCTCTGCCTGCCTGCCCGAGGACGGCAATGGCGAGGTCATGGAGATCAAGGGCCGCGACCTGATGAACGGCGTCCCCAAGGAGATCGTCATCAGCCAGCGGCAGATCGCCGAGAGCCTGGCCGAGCCGGTCAACGCCATTATCGAGGCGGTCAAGGTGGCGCTCGAGCACACCGCCCCGGAACTCTCGGCCGACATCGTCGACAAGGGCATCGTGCTCACCGGCGGCGGCTCGCTGCTCGGCAATCTCGATTTCGTCCTGCGCCACTCGACCGGCCTGCCGGTGAGCCAGGCCGACGAGCCCTTGAACTGCGTGGCGCTCGGCACCGGGCGCTGCCTCGAGGACATGAAGGGGCTCAAGCACGTCCTGCACACGGCCTATTGAGCAGTCGGCCGATGGTGCCGTTAACCCTTTGTTGCCGGTGGGTGACATACCATCCTCAGGCGGCAGATGACCCAACGCTTGGTTGCCACCAGGCGACGTTGCTCGTGCTAGTCTGTCACCCGTCATCGCAGCGTGCGGCAAGACAGTGAAGATCGCCTTCGTCGACCGATTCGTCCAATTCGGGACCGCGTTGCGCGCCGCTGGCGAGCGACCGGTGCTGGTCGCCGTCATCGGGGTCGCGGTGCTGCTCCTGGTGCTCGTCCGGTTCAATGTGCGCGTCATCGAGGTGGTGACCGATGGCATTGCCGATCGCATGGTGCCGGCGGTCGCCCTGGTGCGCGAGCCGATCGCCCTCACCCGCCGGATCGGCGATCAGATCGGCGCGCTCCTCGCCGTGCGCGCCGAGAACGAGCGGCTGCGGGCAGAAAATCGCCGCCTGCTCGAATGGCAGTCTCGCGCGGTGTGGCTGACGGTCGAGAACCGCTCGCTGCGCACCATGCTCGACATGACCACGGCGACCCCCGAGACCGCACTGACGACGGCGCAGATCGTCGCCGATTCCGCCGGCCCGTTCGTCCATACCCGGCTGATCGACGCCGGCCGCGACCACGCCATCGAGGTCGGCATGGCGGTGCTGACGCCGCAGGGCATGGTCGGCCGGATCATCGATGTGGGGGCCCGTTCCGCCCGAGTGCTGCTGCTCACCGATTTCAACTCGAAGTTGCCCGTGATCATCGAACGGTCAGGCGATCAGGCGCTGCTCGCCGGCGACAACACCGCCGAGCCCAAGCTGCAGTTCCTGCCGATGAACCCGCGCTTCGCGATCGGCGACCGGGTCATGACCTCGGGCAAGGGCGGGGTCCTGCCGCCGGGGCTGATGATCGGCGAGATCGCCCGGATCGATGGCGGCCGGGTCGCCGTCAGGACCTTCGTCGAGTGGCCGACGGTCGATTTCGTCTCGGTCCTCCGGCACGCCCCGCTGCCAGCGCCCGAAAGCGACACGGATGGCGGCCTGGAGCCAACCGCGCCCGAGCTCGAGCCGGAGCCGGCGCTGGCCGATCAAGGCGGGGCCGACCTGCGGGGGATCGGCCAGCCGGGGGCGCTTGTCGGGCTGGTCGGCGGATGACGGGCTTCGGCCAGGGCGGCATCGTGGCGAGCGGTCGACCGGGCGATCTGGCCCGCGCCGCCCTCCCCTTCCTCTCGGTCTTCGTGCTGATCTGCGTCGACCTGGCGCCCCTGCCGAGCGCCGCCCCGACAACCATCGCACCGCTGCTCAGCCTCGCCGCGATCTTCTACTGGACGGTGCAGCGCCCGGACCTGCTCGGCAACGGCCTCACCCTCATCCTCACCTTGCTGCTCGATGCCGCTTCCGGCATGCCGCTCGGTCTCACCGCCCTCGCCCTCTTCGCCACGCGGCTGGTGCTGCTGGCCCCGCGCCGATTCCTCTCCAGCCGCTCGTTCGCCGTGCTCTGGGCGTGCTTCTGTCTCGTGGCCATGCTGCTGCTCGGGCTGCGCTGGGTGATCGCCTGCCTCTTCTGGCAGGAGGCCCTGCCGCTGCGTCCGGTGCTGTTCGAAATCCTGCTCACCATCGCCGCCTATCCCCTGGTGAGCCTCGCCCTCGCCTTTCTCCTGCCTGTCCTGCCGAAGCCGAGCCATGCAGCATCACGCGGCTGACCGCACCCGCACCTTCACCCGCCGGGCCCTCGTGGTCGGCGCCGCCCAGGTCGGCCTCTTCGGCCTGCTGGCCGGGCGGCTCTGGCAGCTGCAGGTGGACGACGCCTCACGCTATGCTCTGCTCGCCGAGGAGAACCGGGTCAACCAGCGGCTGATCGTGCCACCACGGGGCCGCATCTTCGATCGCGAGGGTCGCGTGCTGGCGCGCAACGTGCCGAGCTACCGCCTGCGCATCGTCCGCGAGAACACGCCGGATCTGGCCAAAACCCTGCTCGATCTCGCCCGCCTCATTCCTCTCGACCAGGCCCAGATCGACGAGATCCTGAAGACCGCCCGCGCCCAGCGCGCCTTCGTGCCCGTCCTGGTGCGCGAGGGGCTGAGCTGGGACGAGGTCACCACCGTCGCCGTGCACAGCCCGCATCTCCCGGGCGTCGTGCTCGATTCCACCCTGCTGCGCGAATATCCCCACGCCGACGTGCTGGCCCATGTGCTGGGCTATGTCGGGCCGGTCAGCCCCGAGGAGCAGGCCGAGGACCCCGATCCGCTGATGCGGCTGCCCGAGTTCCGCATCGGCAAGAACGGCATCGAGAAGGCGCACGACCATCTGCTGCGCGGCCGGGCCGGCCGCAGCCGGATCGAGGTCAACGCCATCGGCCGCGAGATCCGCGAGCTCGACCGCGACGACGGGATCAGCGGCGCCGACCTCCAGCTCTCGCTCGACGCCGAGCTGCAGCTGTTCTGCTACGAGCGCCTCTCGAGCGAGCTCTCGGCGAGTGCTGTCGTGGTCGATGTCGATACCGGCGCCGTCCTGGCCCTGGCCTCGGTGCCGAGCTACGACCCCGCCGCCTTCACCGGTCGCCTGTCGCACCAGCAATGGAAGGAATGGCGCGACAACCCGCGCACCCCCCTCGTCAACAAGTCGATTCGCGGCCAGTACCCGCCCGGCTCCACCTTCAAGATGATGGTGGCCCTGGCGGCGCTCGAGGCCGGCCTGGTGACGCCCAGCTACGACGTCTTCTGCGGCGGCAGTGTCAGCCTCGGCAATGCGAAGTTCCATTGCTGGAAGAGCCACGGCCGGGTCGCGTTGCACGAGGCGATCGCCCAGTCCTGCGACGTCTATTTCTACGATCTGGCGCGACGGGTCGGTGTCGACGGCATCGCCGCCATGGCGCGGCGCTTCGGTCTGGGTGCGCCGCTCGGGCTCGACCTGCCGGGCGAGCAGCCGGGTCTGGTGCCGACCAGCCAATGGAAGCGCGAGACCCTGGGCGAGCCCTGGCAGAAGGGCGAGACGCTGGTGATCGGCATCGGCCAGGGCTACATGCTGGCCACGCCCTTGCAGCTCGCCATCATGACCGCCCGCCTGTGCAATGGCGGGCGAGCCGTCACGCCCTGGTTCTACCGCGACCCCGCCGCCGAGCCACCGGCGGTCGGCTCGGTCGGCGTGTCCCAGGCTTCCCTCGATCATGTGCTCAAGGGCATGTCCATGGTGGTCAACAGCCAGCGTGGCACGGCCTATCGGCAACGCCTGACACTCGAGGGTGTGCAGATGGCGGGCAAGTCCGGCACCTCGCAGGTGCGGCGGATCACCCGGGCGGAGCGCGCGGCCAATCTGCACAAGCGCAAGGACCGGCCCTGGGAGCATCGCCACCACGCTCTCTTCGTCGCCTTCGCGCCGACCGACCACCCGCGCTATGCGGTCTCGGTGATCGTCGAGCACGGCCAGAGCGGCAGTGGTGCGGCGGCCCCGATCGTCCGGGACATCATGACCAGGGTGCTCGAGATCGGCCCCGGGGTCGCCACCGTGGCGGCCAGCCTGTGAGTGGCCCAATGAAGGTCGGATTCGACTGAGCCATGGCGAGCCGGGTCCGCATCCGCCCGCAGGAGCTGCGCTTCGCCGAGAAGCTGGCGTCGCTGCACTGGCCGTTCGTCGCCCTGCTCCTGCTGATCGGCTGCGTCGGCTATCTCGTCCTCTATTCGGCCGGCGGCGGCAACCACCAGCCCTGGGCCTGGCGCCACGGTGCGCGGCTCGCCTTCGGCCTCGTCGTGATGCTGACCGTGGCGCTGATCGACATCCGCTTCTGGTACCGCTGGGCCTATGTGCTTTATGGCGGTGCCTTCGCCATGCTGGTCGGTGTCGAGATCCTGGGCGAGATCAACAAGGGCGCGCAGCGTTGGGTCGACCTCGGCTTCGTCCAGATCCAGCCCTCGGAGCTGATGAAGATCGGTCTCGTGCTCTGCCTCGCCCGCTATTTCCACAGCGCCTATCTCGACGAGGTCAAGCGGCCGCTCTATCTGCTGCCCCCCTTGGCGATGATCGGCCTGCCGGCGCTCCTCGTCCTCAAGCAGCCGGACCTCGGCACGAGCATCATGCTGCTCGCCGTCGGCGGCTCCCTGCTCTTTCTCGCTGGCGTTCGCCTGTGGAAGTTCGGCCTCGCCATAGCCGCTGTCGCCGCCGCCCTGCCGGTCGCCTGGAGCGGCCTGCACGATTACCAGCGCCAGCGCGTGCTGACCTTTCTCGATCCCGAGACCGACCCGCTCGGCGCCGGCTACCACATCATCCAGAGCAAGATAGCGCTCGGCTCGGGCGGGTTCTGGGGCAAGGGCTATCTGATGGGCAGCCAGGCGCAGCTCAGCTTCCTGCCGGAGAAGCAGACCGATTTCGCCTTCACCATGCTCGCCGAGGAGACCGGCTTCGTCGGCGCGCTCATCGTGCTGCTGCTCTATCTGGCGGTCGTCGGCCTGTCGCTGGCCGTCGCCCTTCGGGCAACCCACCAGTTCGGGCGGTTGCTCGCCATGGGCATCGGCATCAATTTCTTTCTCTATGTGCTCATCAACGTCGCCATGGTGACGGGCCTGATCCCGGTGGTCGGCGTGCCTTTGCCGCTGATCTCCTATGGCGGCACGGCGATGCTCACCACGCTCGTCGGCTTCGGCTTCCTGCTGTCGGTCGACGTGCACCACACCACCAACATCCCGCGCTTTCCGACCGATCTCTGACTGTGCTCTCGGCCGTCACGGGGGAGAAGTGGAGCCTGGTGCGGGCGGAAGGGGTCGAACCTCCGACACCGGCGGTGTAAACGCCGTGCTCTACCGCTGAGCTACGCCCGCACGGGCGCGACCATAGAAACGGTCATGGCCGCGGGCAAGGGGTGGCGGGCAAGGCACGACGACCGTACCTGCCCTCGGCAGCACAAGCTCAATGGAAGGTGCCGCGCGCCGCCGGCTCGTGCGCATTGGCGGCGCTGCCGCATGCGGCGATCCGCGTGACCCCCGCGATCCGCTCCACATCGGGCCGGCGTGCATGGCTGAGCGAAATGGCGGCGGGGAGCGCCACCACGACCTCGCGGCCATTCGGCAGGCCGAGGACGAGCCGCACCTGGGCCCCCTTTTCGCCCTCGCGGAGATGAGGCCTCAGCCGCCCGGCGGCGCCCGCCTCGCTGAGCTCGATCTCGACCAGCTCGCCCCTGCCCGCGGCCACGTCGTCGAGTCGTGTCAGGCGCTGCGCCGCGAACTTGATCTCGTCGCCATCGGCACGGATGTCAGCGGTGATCAGAACGGCGGTGCCGATCTCCAGAAGGTCGCGGGAGCGTTCCAGCACGTCAGCGAACAGCATGACCTCGAACTGCGCCGAAATGTCGGAAACCTGCAGGAAGGCGAAGCGGCTGCGCTCGGTGCGCTTCTCCTTCCGGGCGACGATCACGCCGGCGAGCTCGGCCGTGGCACCGTCGAAGCGGCCGGGCGCCTCCAGCACCTGGGCGGCGGCAACGACGCCGCGCTCGGCGAGCGCCGCGGCGTAGCCATCGAGCGGATGCGCCGAGAGATAGACTCCGAGCACATCGAACTCGTGACCGAGACGCTCACCCAGGGGCCACTCCTCGAGGGTCGCGATGCGGGGCTCGGGCACATCGTCGCCATTGCTGCCGAAGAGCCCCTCCTGGGTGCTCTCCCGGGCCGCCGCCACCGCCCCGGCATGGGCGATCGCCTGCTCGAGCCCGGCCATCAACGTCGCCCGGTTGGCCGCCAACCCGTCCAGCGCGCCGGCCCGCGCGAGCGCCTCGAGCAGGCGACGGTTGAAGCCCTTGCCGGCGAGCCTGGCGGTCAGATCGCAGAGACCCGTGAAAGCGCCTCCAGCCGCGCGCTCGGCGCAGAGCGCCTGCATCGCGGCCTGGCCCACCCCCTTGATCGCGGCGAGCGCGAAGCGTACGCCGCCCCCCGTCCGGCTCCCCGCCGAGCCGTTCGGGGGCGACCCGTCCTCGACCGAGAAAACCGGCAGGGAAGCGTTGACGTGCGGCGGCAGGAGCTCGATGCCGCGCTGGCGCATCTCGTGCCGGTAGGCGGCGAGCTTCTCCTGGTTCGCCATCTCCATGGTCATCACCGCCGCGTAGAACTCGAGCGGGTGGTTCGCCTTGAGATAGGCCGTATGGTAGGCGAGCAGCGCATAGGCGGCGGCATGGCTCTTGTTGAAGCCGTAGGAGGCGAACTTCGCCACCGAATCGAAGATCACGTCGGCCATCCTGCGGCTGATGCCGCGCGCCATTGCCCCGTCGACGAAGGTGGCGCGCTGCGCGTCCATCTCGGCCTTGATCTTCTTGCCCATGGCCCGGCGCAGGAGATCGGCGCCGCCGAGCGTGTAGCCGGCGAGCTGCTTGGCGATCTCCATCACCTGCTCCTGGTAGATGATGACGCCGTTCGTCTCCTTCAGGATCGGCTCGAGCATGGGGTGCAGGTATTCCGCCGTCTCGGCGCCGTGCTTGACGTTGATGTAGCGCGGGATGTTGTCCATCGGGCCCGGCCGGTAGAGCGAGACCATGGCGATGATGTCCTCGAAGCAGTCGGGCTTGAGCTTCCGGAGCGCATCCCGCATGCCGCCGGATTCCAGCTGGAACACACCCGCCGTCTCCGCCCGGCTGAGCAGCGCGTAGGTGGCCGCGTCGTCGAGCGGCAGGGCCGCCAGATCGAGCGCCGTGCCGCGCCGGTTCACGAGATCCTCGGCCATGCGCAGCATGGTCAGCGTGGTGAGGCCGAGGAAGTCGAACTTGACGAGGCCGGCCGTCTCGACGTCCTTCATGTTGAACTGGGTGACGGCGCTGCCGCTCCTGGGATCGCGGGTGAGCGGCACGAGCTCGTCGAGCGGCCGGTCGCCGATCACCACGCCCGCCGCGTGGGTCGAGGCGTGGCGCGGCAGGCCCTCGAGCTCGAGGGCGATCTCGATCATCCGCGCCACGGCCGGATCGCCGTCGCGCGCCTCGGCGAGCCGCGGCTCCATCTCGACCGCCTGCGCCAGCGTCGGCGGGTTGGCCGGGTTGAAAGGCACGAGCTTCGAGATCTTGTCGACGAGGCCGAAAGGGAGCCCGAGCACGCGGCCGACATCGCGCAGCGCCGCCCTCGCCTGCAGCTTCCCGAAGGTGATGATGTGGGCGACCCGGTCGGCACCGTAGCGCCCCTCGACATAGCGGATCACCTCGTCACGGCGGTCCTGGCAGAAATCGATGTCGAAGTCCGGCATCGAGACGCGCTCGGGGTTGAGGAAGCGTTCGAAGAGGAGGCCGAAGCGGAGCGGGTCGAGGTCGGTGATCTCGAGCGACCAGGCGACGACCGAGCCCGCCCCCGAGCCGCGGCCCGGGCCCACCGGGATGCCCTGCTGCTTGGCCCAGCGGATGAAATCCGAGACGATGAGGAAGTAGCCCGGAAACTGCATCTGGATGATGACGTCGAGCTCGTATTCGAGCCGTTCCTGATAGGGTGCCCTGGCCTCGCCCTCGACGCCCAGCCGCTCGAGCCGCCGGGCGAGACCGGTACGGGCCTGGACCCGCAGCTCCTCGACCTCGCCCTGGCCATCGGCG
>Ga0116151_10004275_pt1 | contig 12527 bp, 6 predicted proteins | sample AD_UKC117_MetaG_FD_89893 | JGI IMG/M metagenome (GOLD analysis project Ga0116151, IMG submission 89893) | Active sludge microbial communities of municipal wastewater-treating anaerobic digesters from Hong Kong - AD_UKC117_MetaG | ecosystem: Engineered > Bioreactor > Anaerobic > Digestate... | reverse complement strand
CCTCGCGCCTCATCATCGGCACCGGCAAATACAAGACGTATGAGGAGAATGCGCGTGCGGCGGAAGCCGCCGGCGCAGAGATGGTGACGGTCGCTGTGCGCCGTGTGAACCTCACCGACCGCGACAAGCCGCTGCTGGTCGATTTCCTCGATCCGAAGAAATACGTCTATCTTCCGAACACGGCGGGATGCTTCACGGCGGAAGATGCGATCCGCACCTTGAGGCTTGCGCGCGAGGCGGGCGGCTGGTCGCTCGTCAAGCTGGAAGTCCTCGCGGACCAGAAGACGCTCTATCCCGACATGGAAGAGACGCTGCGCGCCGCGAAGCTCCTCATCAAGGACGGCTTCGAGGTGATGGTCTATTGTTCGGACGATCCCGTTTATGCGCGCAAGCTGGAAGACGCTGGCTGCTGCGCGATCATGCCCTTGGGCTCGCTCATCGGGTCGGGCCTCGGCATTATGAACCCGATCAATATCCGCCTCATCGTTGAACAATCTTCCGTGCCCGTCATCGTCGATGCGGGCGTCGGCACGGCGTCGGACGCGGCGATTGCGATGGAGCTTGGGTGCGACGGCGTTCTGATGAACACGGCGATCGCTGAGGCGAAGGACCCGATCCGCATGGCGCGCGCGATGAAGCACGCGGTGATCGCAGGCCGCGAGAGCTATCTCGCGGGCCGCATGCCGAAGAAGCGTTACGCCGATCCGTCGTCGCCGCTCGCGGGGCTCATTTAAGAGCCCGCGGGGGGTCAGCCTTTCTTCGCGGCTTTCTTCGCTTCCGCGATGGCGGCTTTCACGCCGTCCGTATCCGCACCCTGAATGACTTCGACATATTTGCCGTTCAGCGACGCGACGATGAAAGTCGGCGTGCCGTCGACGGCCATTTCGGACGTGATGCGATGCGTTTCATCGATCGCTTTCTTGATGTCCGGATTCTGGATTTCCTTGTCGAGCGCAGAAAGGTCGATGCCGACGCTCTTGGCGATTTCCTGCGCGCGCTCTTTGTTGATGAGGCCGCTCGCATTCATCATCGCAAAATGGAACTCGGTGTATTTGCCCTGCGCGCGCGAGGCGAGGGCGGCTTCCGCGGCGTATTCGGATTCTTCGCGCAGGATTGGATATTCGCGGAAAACGACCTTCACCGCGGGGTCGCTCTTGGTCAGCTCCTTCACGAACGGCGTCGAGCGCTTGCAGAACCCGCAATGATAATCGAAGAACTCGACCACGGCGACTTGCGCCGCCGCAGGATTGGCGCCTGCTGCAAAGCCATGGCGATCGTCGAGAAGTTCGCTGAGATTATCGCGCGCGTATTGTTCCGCAGTTTTCTTGGACTCGGCGGCGGCGTCGATCTGACGCTGCGAGATGTAGGAATTGACTGCGTCCAGAACTTCATCCGGATGATCGACGATATACTGGCGCACGATCTCCTTGATCGCGTCTTCTTGCGAGGGGCTGAATTCGCCGCTGCTCGTCTGCGCATTTGAGTAAGCGACTGCGAGCGCTCCGAGGACTGCAGCGCCGGCGAGCGCCGCGCCGATGGCGAATTTCTGGTTCATTACAACTTCCTGCTGCTGGTTCTTTTGGCGCTCATAAAGCCCGCTTGAAGCGCCCGTTGTCAATTCGTCGGCGGGTCTGGAACGTCTCCGTCTTTAGGGCTCTGAGGGGCGGGCGTTTGGGTCTTGCCGCCATTATCCTGGCTATCTGTATCGCTTCCGCCGTCCTCATCGTCCTCAGGCGTCTGCTGCCCGGGGTCGGGCGACGGAAGGCGTGACGGTCCGCGTGCGCCTCTGCCGCCGGCGCTGATCGCTTGCGCTGCAGCAATGATATCGGATGCCTGCCGATATTCAGGCGTGTTTGGCGTCAGCCCTTTGCGCGCACGCGCCGCGAAGACCGCGGCTTCGCCGGGCGAGCCGCTATGGTAACGAGACTCGGCCGTCGCAAGATCGGCCATCGCCTCATTGCCAAGGCCGCCATAGGCGCGCGCCAGTTCGAACCAGCCGAAGGAATTGTCCGGCTCGATGTTGAGAGCGGATCTCAGTTCCTTGATAGCGTCAGGGAATTGCGCGGCGTCTTCCGTGGCGATGAGCGCGCGCCCGAGATTGATACGCAGCAGCGCCTTCGTCGGCGCCAGCTCCACGGAACGCCGGTGCGGCTCGATCGACTCGGCGACATGCCCGAACTCGAACAGCATCTGTCCCTTCAATTCGTAGAAGTATGGATTTTCCGGGTGCTTCTCGATCAGATAGTCGATTTCTTTTTCGGCTTTTTCGATCATCGATCCGCGATAATAGGCGACGGCGCGCGCATAATGCGCGGGGTCCGATTGATCCGAGAGCGGATATTGCCGCAGCGTGACATTCGTATCCTGAAGGAAGCCGTTGATCTTCGCCTGAATGAGCTTCAGCCGCTCGATTTCTTCGGGTGAATCTTTCAGATCGTAATAAGGCGAAGCCATCGCGCGCCGTTCGAGCGCCTGGACGCGGTCTAGCGCGAGAGGGTGGCTGACCATGTACGGATTGATCTTGTAGCCGGTGATGATCTGCGAGTTCTTCATCTTGTTGAAGAACGAGATGAGGCCTGCGCTCGATTCATGGAGAGCGTCGAGATAGGTGACGGCGGCCTGGTCGGCGCTCGCTTCCTGTCCGCGGCTGTATTTCAGATAGTTCGCCGTGCCGATCGTCTGGCCGAGGCCGAGAATGCCGATGCCGGCCTGCGGCGCGCCCGCGGCGATGGCGCCGGCGGCGAGAACGAGGCTGAGAAGCATCGGACGCGTAGCGGCGGCGACCATGTCATCGGAGCGGGCCGAATGGCCGCCCGCCATGTGGCCGGTTTCGTGCGCGATGACCCCGACGACTTCGTTGGGCGTATCCGCATTCGTCAGCGTGCCGGTGTTCACGCCCATGATGAGGCTCGCGGCGAAGGCGTTGATGGTCGGGTCGCCGATGATCAGGATCTGGATCTGATCGGCAGGCAGGCCCGCGGCGCGGAAGATCGGCCGCGAATAATCATCGAGCCATTGTTCGATTTCCGCGTCGCGCAGAAGCTGCTGAGCGTGGGCCTGGCCTACGAAGGTGAGGGCGGCGGCGAGTCCGAGAAGGGCTTTGCGCAGACGCAAGGAACTCAACTCCCAATATTCAGGTAAGCCGCGTCGGGGCATCCTGAGCGTTATTTAGGAACTAGCAGCGGCCAAATTAAGGCCGCTGCTGATATAATTAAACGCACAAGCCCGCGAATTCCGGCGCCGATGAGCGTCGGGTCGCTGTCCTAGCCGCCAATGGCCCGCTGCCACCAGCCCCGCCGCGCTGTCTTCGGCTCCCGGGAAGCCTCTTCCTTCGGCGCTTCTTCTGCTTCGGATTGCGGGGCTGCGGCGACAGCTTCTTCCACGCGCTCTTCGACAGGAGCCGCGGCGGCGGGTTCTGGCTGCCGTTCTTCGGCGACCTCATCAGAAGCGGGCTCGGGCGTCGCCATCACCACTTCCTCATAGGTGTAGCCAATCTCGGGGAATTCGGGCGCGGCGGCGTCGGTCGCAATATCTTCTGCATCGACAGCGCCACTATCTTCAGTGAACGCCTCGTCGGACGCTTGAGCGCCCGCCTCGGCGCCGGCTTCGCCATTTTCAGGCCTGCGGCGGCTGCGGCGTCCGCCGCGGCGTCCGCGGCGGCGGCGCTTCTTGGCGGCTTGATCCTCGTCGCCTTCCGCGCCGGCGCGCTCAGTCTCGCCGGCAGATGCATCGTCCTCTTCATCGCCTTCGCCAGCAGGCTGCGCGGAAACTGTTTCATCGGAAGGGGCGCCGCCTTCCTCACGCCGTCTGCCGCGACGGCGGCGGCGGCGCTTGCGCCCGCTCGCTTCGCCGGAAGCAGCGGGTTCGCCTTCGGCTTCGATTTCGCCTGCGTCTTCCGCCTCTTCTTCGCTCTCAATCGCCTCGACAGGCGCTTCGATCTGATCGGGACGGATTGCGGCGGGCGCTTCGGGAAGCTCGCGCGGCGCGCCGCTTTTCTCGATGTCGTATTGATCGCCGGCCTTCGTGCTGTCGGCAACGATCTCGATCGAGAGCGCGTAGTCGTCTTCGATACGCTTCAGCCAGGCGCGCTTGTGGTTGAGCATGTAGAGCGCGACGTCAAGCGAGGCCTTGATGGTGACGACAGCCGCGCGACCTGAAAGCGCATCAGCTTCGACTGCGCGGAGGATGCGCAAGGCGGCCATTTCGTTCGAACGCACCGTGCCAGACCCGCTGCAAGTGGGGCAGGTGTGCGTCGTGCCTTCGACAATGCTTGATCGCCGGCGCTGGCGAGACATTTCCATCAGGCCGAAATTCGAAATACGCCCGACCTGAATGCGCGCGCGATCGCCTTTGAGCGCGTCTTTGAGCGCTTTCTCGACCGCACGGTTATTGCGGTTCTCCATCATGTCGATGAAGTCGATCACGACGAGGCCTGCAAGGTCGCGCAGGCGGCACTGGCGCGCCGCTTCGCGCGCCGCTTCGATGTTCGTCTTGAGCGCAGTCAGCTCGATATTACGCTCGCGGGTCGACTTGCCGGAGTTGACGTCGATGGCGACGAGCGCTTCCGTTTGGTGGATGACGAGATAGCCGCCCGATTTCAGCCTCACCGTCGGCTGGTACATCGCATCGAGCTGGCCTTCGACGCCATATTTCAGGAAGAGCGGCGTCTTCTCTTTATAGGGCTGTACGTTTTTCGCATGCGACGGCATCAGCATGCGCATGAAGTCTTTCGCCTCGCGGTAGCCCGCTTCGCCCTCGACCTGGATGATGCTGATATCCTTGTCGTAGAGGTCGCGGATCGCGCGCTTCATGAGGTTCGCCTCTTCATAGATGAGGCAGGGCGCGATTGAGTTCAGCGTGTGGCTGCGGATGTTCTCCCAAAGGCGGATGAGATAGTCGTAGTCGCGCTTGATCTCGGCCTTGGTGCGCTTGGCGCCGGCGGTGCGGATGATCAGCCCCATGCCCTTCGGCACTTCAAGGCTGTCGACGACGCGGCGCAGGCGCTTCCTGTCCGTAGGCGTCGGAATTTTGCGGGAGATGCCGCCGCCGCGCGCGGTGTTCGGCATCAGCACGCAATAGCGGCCGGCGAGGGAGAGATAGGTCGTCAGCGCCGCGCCTTTGTTGCCGCGCTCTTCTTTCACGACCTGAACCAGCAGGATTTGCCGGCGCTTGATGACTTCCTGAATTTTGTAATTGCGCAGGAGACGCGCGCGCTTGCGCCGCGCTTCCTTGTAGCGCTCGAGAAGTTCGGCCCGGCGCGCGCCGCGCTTTTCCGATTTGCCTTCCGGCTTGGCGGGGGCTTCGTCTGTCGGCGCTTCCGCGGTTTCCGTTTCGCCGGACGCTTCTGTCTCCGCGGCGGCGTTCGCCTCGTTGGAGTCTTCATCGCCAGCTTCGGCGTCTTCGTCGGCTATCTCTTCTTCCGGAGCTTCTTGCTCGGCTTCGTCTTCGTCCGACGCTGACGCCTCAGACGAAATGCTTTCGAGCGGCGCAGCGTTCAGCGCGGCTTCGTCGCTTTTCGCGGGCGCTTCAGAATCATCGCCGCTTTCGTCTTCGCTAATTTCACCTTCGACCGCATCGGCGTCATCGGATTCAGCTTCAGCGGAGGCTTCGGATTCTTCTTCGTCGTCCTCGTCAGAGCTGGCTTCGCTTGCGCCATCTTCGGCGCCGGCGTCGAGATCGAAGTCGTCATCGTCGACCCCGCCCATGTGCTCATCGCCGCGCTGGCCGATTTCGAGCGCCGCCGCCAGTTCGGCCTCTTCCGCTTCAGCTTCCTGAAGCGCACGCCTGTCAGAAACAGGGATCTGATAGTAGTCGGGGTGTATTTCGTTGAAGGCGAGGAAGCCGTGACGGTTCCCGCCATATTCGACAAAGGCGGCCTGCAGCGAGGGTTCGACCCTCGTCACGCGCGCCAGATAGATGTTGCCTCTTAGCGGCTTTCTCGCCGAAAGTTCAAAATCAAACTCTTCGACTTTGCCGTTTTCCAAGACGCAGACCCGCACCTCTTCCGGGTGGGCTGCGTCGATCAGCATTTGTTTCGTCATTGAATAGTGCTCCGCGACGCGCGGCTCTCGCCGCGCCGTCGGTTCGGTTGGGCCGCCAGAGCGCGCGCGCTGTCGCCGGCATCGTCCCTGTCGGGTCAGATGCGCAGTTCGAGTAAGCTCGTCGCAACATGGCGAATGTTTCCATATGCCGGCTTGGCCGGCGGTTGATTTTTGGCGCCCAGGGCGCCCGCTTCGCTCCGCCGCAGACCTGCCCTCAGGGGCGGTCGCGCCTGCCGGCTTGTCGGAGCTGCCGGCCTCATCCCGATGCGGAACCCCAGCGGGGCGGATCGCACGGAAAACCTCAAATTTAGGCTGGCGTTTCACCTAAGGTTCTGAAAAATATCAGAAAATAGGCTTGGCCAACCAGTATTCGGCCCGAAAGAGAAGAGCGCACATAGCGCGGCGCTTCTCCTTCCGACCGGAACGGACCATGCATGAGCCTGTCGAAAAAGAAAAGCGGGTCTCGCTAGCGACTCACGCTTCCATGGAAAGTGGCAAATCATTTAAGGGCGCGTTAACGATAAGCGAAAAAGATGGGCCGCCGATATTGTGACTTGTGCGGGGAAGGCGGCTCCTCGGGTATAGAAAGTGTCTCGGGCGAAGTGAGCATGCGTATTCCACCCCTGCAACGAATTGATATTTCAACATTTTTTGTTGCGATAGCTGCGTTCTTGACGCTCGCTGGGGCTGCGAAGGCCGCTGATCTGCTCGATGTTCGCCTTGGCGTCACCAGCCGCGATGCAACGCGCATCGTTATCGACCTCTCTGATGCGCCCGACTATACGATCTCTGGCGACGACCATGGCGCTGGACGCATCTCGATCGACCTCAACGGCGTCAAAGGCGCGCCGGCGACCCAAAAAGGGGCAGGGCACGTCGCCTCTTTCAGCGTCGAGCCGGTCGGGAGCGATGCGACGCGCATCACGTTCGATTTCGCAAAAACCGCCAAAATCAAAGAGCAATTCATCATTCCGCCGAGCGCGGGCGTGAAGAAACACCGCCTCGTCGTCGACCTTGCAACCGCCGACAAGGCGGCTTTCGTCGCAAGCCTTCCCTCGCGATATGAGGATCTGACTGAGGTTTTGAAAGCCGTCACCGCGCCAACGCAGGTCGCCGCCGCGGAAGAGCCAAAGCCCAAGCCCGCGCCTGCGCCAGCCAAGGAAGAACTGCCGATCATCGTCATCGACGCCGGCCATGGCGGCGCGGACCCCGGCGCGACTGGGGTCGGCGGCGTGAAGGAAAAGGCGGTCACGCTGGCGGCGGCGAAGAAGCTCGCCGAGATTCTCAATGCAAAGGGGCGATATCGGATCGTCATGACGCGCGCCGACGATACGCGTCTCGATGTCTATGAGCGCTCGCGCCTTGCCCGCGAAGCGGGAGCGCAGCTCTTCATCTCGCTTCACGCCGACGCTTTCCATGACGAGTCAGTGCGCGGCGGGTCGATCTATACGGTCTCGGAAGAGGGGCGGGCTCGCTCCGCGCAGACCGCCGAAGAGCTCGGCGACCACGACGCGTTCAGCCTCAATCTCAACGAGTTCTCGCCGGAAGTGAGCAGCATTCTGTTCGACAAGGCGCAGGCCTATACGGAGAACAATTCCTCACGTTTTGCGGAAATCCTTGTGCGCAACCTCAAGGGCGTGACGCCGCTCATCAACAACACGCATCGCAAGGGCAATCTATTTGTGCTCCTCGCGCCTGACGTGCCGGCGGCCCTGTTTGAGCTCGCCTATATGTCGAACGAGGAAGATGTCGCGAACCTGACTTCCGCCGCCTGGCGGGAACGCACCATGACGGCGGTGGCGACCGCGATCGACGATTATTTCGATAGCCTGAAAAACACCCGCCACGCGTCGAATTAGCGCCTGTCAGCAGCCGATTTTCACAATTCCGCCGCGAGGAGAGCGATAATACGTCGATGTTCGGCCTATGGCTGGTTTGTCGATGGAAATCGCCCAAGGGCGAGGCTAGAATTCAATTTCGGGCGAAAATGGCTTGGGAGAACCGTTCCCGGCCCGCCCGGAGGGGCGAAGAGAGAAGTTTCGTATGAAGGATGACCTTTTCGACGATGCGGGCGATGGAGCGGATGACGACAGCCCTCGCGCCGAGCCGAGAAGGAGCGCTCCTTCTTCAGAACCGTCCAAGCGGACGCGCGGGCGCATGCCGCTCTGGCTGAAGCTCATCGGCTTCGCTTTCGGCGGCGTGGTGATGATCGGCCTCGCCGGCGTCGGTTATGGCGCGTGGTATCTCCACAAGCTCAGCCAGGATCTGCCGGACTACAAAGTGCTCGCTGAATACGCGCCGCCGGTGACGACGCGCGTCTACGCAGGCGACGGAACGCTCGTTGCGGAATTCGCGCGCGAGCGGCGTCTCTTCGTACCGATCGAGGCGATGCCTGATCACCTCAAATACGCATTCGTCTCGGCGGAAGACAAAAACTTCTATGAACATGAAGGCCTGGACTTCAAAGGTATCTTCCGCGCGCAGGTCGCCAATGTCGGCAACATCATCAAGGGCCGGCGCCTTGAAGGCGGTTCGACGATCACGCAGCAGGTCGCGAAAAACTTTCTCCTGACCAGCGAGCAGAAAATCGAACGCAAGCTGCGTGAAATGCTGGTGACGCGCCGCATCGAGAAAGCCTTCACCAAGGACCACATCCTCGAGCTCTATCTGAACGAAATTTATCTCGGCAATCGCTCCTATGGCGTCGCCGCCGCTGCGCTAAATTATTTCGACAAGTCGCTCGACGATTTGACGATCGCGGAAGCCGCCTATCTCGCCGCGATCCCGAAGGGCCCGAGCAACTATCACCCGATCTACAATCACGACCGCGCCGTTGAGCGCCGCAACTGGGTCATCGGGCGTATGCTTGAGGACGGGCGCATCACGCAACAAGAAGCTGACGAAGCCCGCGCTTCACCGCTCGTTGCGCAAATCGCCCCGCCGCTCGGCGCGCGCGACTGGGCGTCCGAATATTTTGCGGAGGAAGTCAGGAAGCAGGTCGCCGACATGTACGGAACCGAGGCGCTTTATGATGGCGGGCTTTCGGTTCGTACGACGCTCAATCCGAACATGCAGGAAGCGGCGGGCCTCGCGCTTCGTCGCTGGCTCGTCGATTATGACCAGCGCCACGGGTGGCGCGGCCCCATCACCAAGATGGAAGCGCCGGCGAGCTGGGCGGATGCATTCGCCGAAGCGATCAAGCCGCTCAGCGAAAAGCGCACGATCGCTGAAGATCTCGCGCCGTGGAAACCCGCACTCGTACTCGCGGTTTCAAAGAAAGAAGCGAAGATCGGTTTTGCTGACGCGAGCGAGGGCGTCATTCGTCTTGAAACGCTCGGCTGGGCGCGCGCCTATAAGGACGTGAACGGCATCGGCCCTGAAGTCGAAAGCGTCGGCCAGGTTCTTTCCGTAGGCGATGTAATCTACGTCGAACCGGCGAACCCTGAGATTTCGCATGATGAAAGCGAAACGGAACGCTCCGTGGAGACTTCCGGCGATGACGAATATCTCCTCCGTCAGCTTCCGGCGGTGAACGGCGCCCTCGTTGCGATTGATCCGCACACGGGCCGCGTCCTCGCTATGGTCGGCGGCTTTTCCTTCCAGCTTTCGGAATTCAACCGGGCTCTGCAGGCGCATCGCCAGCCGGGTTCGGCGTTCAAGCCATTCGTTTATTCCGCGGCGCTCGACAGCGGCTATACGCCGTCGAGCATCGTGCTCGACGCGCCCTTCGTCGCTCCCGGCGTCGATAGCTGGTGGAAGCCCGGCAACTATGTCGAAGGCCGGTTCTATGGCGAAAGCACGCTGCGCGTCGGCATCGAGCAGTCGCGCAACACGATGACGGCGCGTCTTGCGCAGGACCTCGGCATTGGGCGTATCGTCGATTACGCCGAGCGTTTCCACATCGCCGACAGCCTGCCGCGCGAACTTGCGATCTCGCTCGGCGCGGCGGAGACGACGGTCATGCGGATCACCGCCGCCTATTCGACTTTCGTCAATGGCGGCAAGCGCGTTGAGCCTGTTCTCATCGACCGAATTCAGGACCGCACGGGCAAGACGATCTACAAGCGCGATACGCGCGAATGCCTGGACTGCAGCGCCGCTGAATGGACCGAGCAGGCTGAACCGCAGCTTCCCGACGTGCGCGAACAGGTCATCGATCCGCGCACAGCCTATCAGATGGTGTCGATGCTTGAAGGCGTTGTTCTTCGCGGCACCGGCACGGCGGTCCGGAAAGCGGTGGACAAACCTGTCGCCGGGAAAACGGGCACGACAAACGAATATCGCGATGCTTGGTTTGTCGGCTTCTCGCCGGACCTCGCCGCGGGCGTCTTTGTCGGCTTCGACATGCCGCAATCGATGGGGCAGGGCGAGGCGGGCGGCAAGGTCGCCGCGCCGATCTTCGGAGACTTCATGGCGGAAGCGCTGAAAGACAAGGCGGCCATTCCGTTCCGCGTGCCGTCCGGCATTCGCCTCGTGCGCGTGAACGCCAAGACGGGCCGTCCGGCGAGCGCGAGCGACAGCAATGTCATTCTCGAAGCCTTCAAGGCGGATGACGTTCTGAGCCAGGGGCCGGCGAATGATGAGTTGACGCTCGATCCGCTCAGCGCCGCGCCGCAGGACCCGGCGGCCGCTTCCGAAGAGCCGACTGACGACCTCAACGGGCTCTACTAGGCTTTATTCATACGCCTGCCGGCTTTGGCGACGATTGCGGAAAAAACCGCTCGCCGCCGAAGTCTCTTTCAAAGAACTTTCGTAAGCACAGGCCGGCGATCACCGAGCTGAGAAAGTAGCCGATGAAGAAGAATGCGCCAGCTGCAAAGCTCGTCTCGAAGAACAGCAGAAACGGCGCGTTCGGAATCGCTGCGCAGAGCGCCGTTTCCATATAGCTGACGCCGCGCCTTTTCGCGCCAATCGCCACGACTAATACGGCGCCGATAAGCGCCTGAAGGCCGCCGAAGAAATAGGCGAACCCTGCGGCCAGGGGAATCCAGAGCGTCATCACGATCCCCAGAAGCGCAGGAGCGTGCGGCGTTTCGAAAGGGGAATATTCGAGCGTCGTTGCTGCAAAGCTCCATATGACGATAGCGACTCCAACGACAATACCCGCGATCGGCGGCGCGAGCGCGATCGTCAGCAAAAATACCTTTTTGCCGTTGAAAGGATCGCCGTTCGGCTGCTCGGTCGTTTCGGGCATTGGGGCCGCCCTCGCTCCAATTGGCTGTTCAGTAGAAAATCGATTGGTTTCGCTACTCTTAAATTCGCGTATTTCGGCAGGGCGGTCAGACCGACATCTCCCTCTGGCGCCTTTACAGGATTGGCGATCGTGACTAGCTGTTAGATTAACAACGACGGCGCTTTCCAAAGGCTGCGGTCGAAAAGACGGGAGCGCACGGATTATGCGTGCAGAGATCGAAACCATCGCCGAGCAAATTGAGCAGTCCGTGTCGCTGCTGAGGAGGCGTCTTTGACTGGGACGCAGCGCAGGCGCGCCTCCAGGAACTGAACGCTCAGGCGGAAGACCCCAATCTGTGGAACGACCCGCAGGCCGCGCAGCGCGTCATGCAGGAACGCAACGCGCTCGACGGCCAGATCAAGGCCGTTTCCGAGATTGGCGATGAATTCAAAGAATTGATGGAGCTCGCCGAACTCGCCGATGAAGAGGGCGATACGGCGAGCCTTGATGAAGCGCAGGCGATGCTCGCCGCGCTCGGCGAACGTGCGGCGAAGGCCGAGACGGAGGCGCTTCTCTCTGGCGAAGCGGATTCCAATGACTGCTTCGTCGAAGTCCATCCCGGCGCTGGCGGCACCGAATCCAATGACTGGGCGTCGATGCTTCTGCGCATGTATGTGCGCTGGGCTCAGCAAAGCGGCTACAAGGTCGAGGTCATCGAAGAGCAGCCCGGCGAAGAGGCGGGCATCAAGTCGGCGACGATCCAGGTCACGGGCCATAACGCTTATGGCTGGCTCAAGACCGAGTCAGGCGTGCATCGTCTCGTGCGCATTTCGCCTTACGATTCAAATGCGCGGCGGCACACGTCTTTCGCGTCCGTCTGGGTCTATCCGCTCGTCGACGATAATATCGAGATCGACGTGAACGAAAGCGATTGCCGCGTCGACACGTTTCGGGCGTCGGGCGCCGGCGGTCAGCACGTCAACACGACGGACTCGGCGGTGCGCATCACGCACCTTCCGACCGGCATCGTCGTGCAGTGCCAGAACGAGCGCTCGCAGCACAAGAACCGCGCGACGGCGTGGAAGATGCTCCGCGCACGCCTCTACGAACTTGAACTGCAGAAGCGGGAAGAGGCTGCAGCAGCTGCGGCCTCGTCAAAGACGGATATCGGCTGGGGCCACCAGATCCGCTCTTACGTGCTGCAGCCCTATCAGCTCGTGAAAGACCTGCGAACGCAGGTCGAAAGCCCGGACCCGGAAGCCGTGCTTGGCGGCGATCTCGACGCCTTCATGGCCGCTTCGCTCGCGCAGCGG
>Ga0116151_10004274_pt1 | contig 12528 bp, 3 predicted proteins | sample AD_UKC117_MetaG_FD_89893 | JGI IMG/M metagenome (GOLD analysis project Ga0116151, IMG submission 89893) | Active sludge microbial communities of municipal wastewater-treating anaerobic digesters from Hong Kong - AD_UKC117_MetaG | ecosystem: Engineered > Bioreactor > Anaerobic > Digestate... | reverse complement strand
GCCTTTGCAACCTGGCTGTGGTCACGTGGGGGCGAATTGTTATCAGACGATTTTAACACCGCCCGATTCGATGAACAGCCAGGAATCGACAGCTTGTTATTGTTTCAACGACTCATCAATGGGGGTTATGCCAGATTACCGCTGGTTGCCTACGAAGATATGGCCGCTTTTGGAAACGGGCAGACCGGCTTTACCTTTGGTTCCAGTGCTGCCATTCCCTACTACCGCGAGGCCATGAACAATGGTACAAATGATGCATGGGGAGTTACGCATGTCCCCTCGATCCCGGGAAATGAAGTGATCAACTCCTATGGTGCCGGTCAGGGTATTATCCATCACAACGATCTTGCCGATCAAGCATCCTGGCTGTTCATCAAGTGGTTGGCTGAACGAGACCAGACAGCACGTTGGGCGGCTGTTTCCGGCTATTTCCCCGTGCGGATTTCCGCAGCGACGCACGTGAGCATGACCGAAAAATTGGCCAGCGACCCACAATATGCCCAGGCCTATAATTTATTGAATCTTGGTCGCAGCGAGCCCGGTATTCGAGGGTATGATGCCATTCGGGGTAATAATTAGTTACTAACTATATGCTGTTTTATTGTTTATTGATGTATAATAGACGGCATGAAACTCAGTGACTATGCCCGTCAGATTGGCGTTACCTACAAAACAGCCTACCTCATGTTCAAGCGGGGCGAACTGGATGCCTACCAGCTTCCTACCGGGACCATCATCGTCAACGACTCCCCTATGCCAGCCATCGGTCAGGGGGTGGCTCTTTATGCCCGTGTTTCCAGCCATGACCAAAAAGCCGACGCCCAGCGGCAACTAGATCGCCTGCGCAACTATGCCGCCGCTAAAGGCTACAAGGTTACGGCTGAGGTAGTGGAAATCGCCTCTGGCCTCAATGACCAGCGACCGAAGTTCAGCCGCCTGTTAACCGACACGGCCGTTCAGACGATTCTGGTGGAACACAAGGATCGGGCTACGCGCTTCGGCTATCAATACATTGCCCTCTTACTGGAAGCACAAGGGCGGCGAATTGAAGTCATCAATGAAACCGATACGCAGGATGAGTTGGTGGATGACTTCGTTTCCCTCATCACCTCGATGGCGGCGCGTATCTATGGGCGGCGTTCCTCCCGGCAGCGGGCAGAGCGGATTCGAGAATGCGTCGAGCAGGTCTATCAGGTGGAAGAAGAAGCTGCGTGATCATCCAACGAGCCTACAAAACAGAAATACGCCTCAACAACCAGGAGCGGACTCTGCTGACAGGCTGCGCTGGCGCGGCGCGATTTGCCTACAACTGGGGACTGCGGCAGAGCATTGACGCCTACGAAGTCACCGGGAAAAGGCCCTCTTACCCGGAACTGCACCGCCAATTGAATGAGTTGAAGCAAGGCGACCTGGCCTGGCTGTACGACTACTCCAAGACCATCCCCCAGGAGGCGCTGCGCGACCTGGACAAAGCGTTTCAGAACTTCTTTCGCCGCCTGAAGAAAGGGGAGAAGCCGGGCTTTCCCCGATTCAAGTCACGCAAGCGGGGCATTGGCAGCTTTCGCATTTGGGGCTGTATTCACGTGGAAGAGCGGCGCATCAAACTCCCCCGGATTGGCTGGCTGCGTTTGCACGAGGCAGGGTATTTGCCAATAGGCGGCGTCAAGATTCTATCGGCCACCCTCTCAGAGCGAGCCGGACGCTGGTTTGTCTCCCTGCAAGTAGAGGAGGAGATTGCCGACCAACGGGCGACCGGGGAGCCAGTCGGGGTTGACCTGGGCATTAAGTCACTGGCGGTCTGCTCCACAGGAGAGACCTACGACAACCCACGCGCATTAGACCGCGCCACGTGGCAACTGGCCCGCTGCCAACGAGAATTGAGCCGCCGCCAAAAGGGAAGTCGCAACCGGGCTAAAACCAAAGCGAAGCTGGCGCGGTTGCATCAGCGTGTTGCCAACTTACGGCGAGAAACCATACATCAGGCGACGAGTCGCATGGTGGCGAAAACCAAGCCAGAAGCGGAACGGCCGTCGGTGATTGTGTTGGAAGACCTGAATGTAAGCGGGATGATGCAGAACCGCAATCTGGCGCGGGCGATTGGCGACGTGGGTATGGGTGAATTTAGCCGTCAGATGGCCTACAAATGTGTCTGGCAGGGGATCACCTTGCAGAAAGCTGGTCGCTGGTACCCGTCGAGTAAACGGTGCAGCGGGTGTGGTCAGGTCAAGGAGAGCTTGTTGTTGTCAGAACGGGTTTATCGTTGCGAAGCCTGCGGTTTGAACCTTGACCGCGACCTCAATGCCGCCAGGAATCTGGCGCAGTTGAGTAGAACTACCGCTAGTTCGGCGGGAAGTGAAGCCTGTGGAGATGCTGCGTTGGCAGTTCTGTGAAGCAGGAAGAAAATGCCAAATAGTAACTATTTGGGTAAATTTTTCAGAACGGAATTATTCAAAACGCGGTAACGGATGTGTTTGAAAACGGGGCAGTGGTCACCAGCACGTTACAAACAGCCGCTGAAGCGGCGGATATCATTTTGGCGACTTCTGGCCCCGATTCGGCGGTCATACCGCCAACCGGCGGCACACTGATCTATTCCAATACAGCAGGAATCAATGCGACGGTTCAATTCCCGGCAGGCGCACTGGCGGTCACCGAAACGGTCTCATATGTGCCTCTGGACAACCTGCCAACAGGAGGTATTGCCTTTGCGCTGGTGCCGAATCTTACCTTCAATCAACCCGTGACAATTACCCTTTATTATCGAGATGAAGACTTCTTTGGGATGGATGAAAACAGCCTACAACTTTACAATGATGATTGGCCAACGCATTCTTGGATTGCAGCCAGTCCTTGTGGCGGGTATCTGCGGGATCCGGATGCCAATATGTTGCAAGCTGCGGTTTGCCATTTCAGCGATTATGGACTGATAGATTGGTCAGACAAACTCTATCTTCCCCTGACACTGAATTACTCCCAGAGCTAAAAGCACCTGGGAGTAATTCAAGGTTTGATGTCTAGCGGGCAGCGAGTAGCGAACCGGTAGCGGCTTGCCGCTACCTACTGCCTGTTTTAACGCACGATGATTGGCAAATAAACGGCTTTGTTGGCCGGGCTGACAGCAATTTCTACCCACAACACGGCCGTTTCGCTTGCCTGCACCGCATTGCCCACGGCCGTTCCCGTCAACACAAACTCGCCTGGGCCATTCGCTAGCACCGCTACTGGAATCCGCGCCGACATGCCCGGCGGTAGCAATATTTCAGCTGGGACCTCGGCCAGGGCCAGCCCCGCTCCGCTGAGGGTCAGGGAATAGGTGGTGGCTATGTTACCCGTGTTGGTCAGTGCCAGAGTAAAGTTGGCGGCAAAGGTGTTGCTGATATTCTGGCTGGGGGGCAGCCAGGCGACAGCAACGCCTTCCTGCGCTACCAGGGTGAAGGCGGTGCGATCGTTGCCCAGAATGGCCGTATTCTCTCCCGACCTTGCCTCTACGCTCAGGCCATATACCTGTGGCAGCGCGCCGGTAAACGGCCCGGCCGTGTACTGCACCACCGTCGCTGCGCCGGCCGCCAGCGTGACGGACTCACTGCTAAACGCGCCCGCCGCACCGACCGGCAGCCCGGCTGCCGTTAATGTGAAAGTGTCGCTGTTCGCGCCGGTATTGGTGAGGCGCACATCCCAGCTGAAGGTTTCGTCCGGGTTGATGGTCATGTCCTGGTCGAGAATCTCCACACGCACGCCCACCCCGTTCAGGTCAATTTGCCCGTCGGCTGAGCCGTTGACAGCCGAATTTCCTTGCGCTGCGGCCGTGACGCTGATGGGGTAACTGCCGGCTACGGCTGTGGCTGCCGGATTCACCAGCAGCGTCACCTGCGCCGTGTTGTACACGCCCGTGGCCACAAACACTTCCTCCACCGCCTGCCCGTTGGCCTGGAAACGGCCGTTCCAACCGGCAGGTAGGGTGCTGTCCAGGTCGAAGGTGCGGGCGCTGCTGCCCAGGTTTTGCAGCGTGACGGTGAGCACGGCCGTGCCGCCCGGCCCGGTCTCCACGATTGGCGGCGTCAGCGTCACAGCCACGCCTGCCGCGCCCAGGCCGGTGATGACGGCCGTAGCGCTGCCCGTCGCCCCATTTTCCACTGCGGTGGCGGCCACGGTGAAAGCCCGCGCACCGGTGTTAGTCGGCGCGGCGGTGAAGGGCACTGCGGCGCTGCTGTTGGCCGGAACCGCCACGGTTGGCGGCAGGCTGACTGCAGGCGCGCCCGCGGCGCTGAGGGCGTAGGTGCGCCCAACGTTTTCCGGGTTGGTAATGGTCAGGGTGTGGCTGATGGGCTGGCCGAGCGGGGCAAGGGAACCGGCTACGGCCGTTACCGTCACCGCCACACCTTGCTGCACCACGGCCGTGCCGCCAAGCTGCACCATGCCGCCACTGCCCGTTTCCACACCCACGATAAAAGGGTAGTCGCGCAGGTCAGCATTCTCTGGCACGGTCAGCGCCAGGGTGACGGTTGTCTCGCCGTTGCCGGACACGTTGGCGCTGCCGGGCAAGGCCACGCCCCAATCCGCGGGCAGGCCGCTGAGGCCCAGGGTGTAAGTGTCGTCAGCTGCCCCCGGATTGACCAGGGTGAGGGTGTAGCTGATGGTCTGGCCGGGCACGGCCGTTTGTTCAGTTGGCCCCAGTTCAGCGATGACCGTGCCGGTAACGTAGAGCGGCGGCAAGGTCAGGCTGTTTTGGCCGCCGGACAGGGTGTAAGTCACCAGCGCTCCCTGCGCCACCTGGCGCGTTTCGCCCGGCTGCAAATCAGCCACCACTGTTTCCAGGGTGATGCTGACAACAGGCTGGTACCATTCCTGGCGGTAGCTAAAGGTGTAGGTGGGCGGGGAAACGGCCGTGGGCGTCAACGAGATCGTGGGCGTGAGCACGGTAATCTGGTCGATGCCGGCCGTGTAATGGACGTTGACGCTGTAGGCGGGCGCAGGGCTGCGTTCCGGCGTCTGCGTGCGGTAAGTGTTGTGCAGCTGCCAGCTGTTGGGCTGGGTAAAGGGGATGCTCCAGTCGTCGTTGACGTTGGTGACGTGGTAGTTGTGCTGGTTCCATACCGGGCGCGAATCCACCCAATGCCCCACGTGGCTGATGACGAAGATGCCCTCCCGACCAGCCACCACCACGTCGGCCACGCCGTCGCCGTCTACATCGCCCATGGACGGGTAATCCATGATGGTGCCGGAGCGGGTGAAGGGTTCGTTGAACAACCGCTTGCCGTCGGAACCGCGAATCACCAGGAAGCCGTCGTCCAGGCCGTTCCACAAAATCTCCCACGCGCCGTTGCCCGTCAGGTCTTGGGCGGCCACGCCGGAGGCGGAGGCGCTGCTGTCGGCCACCGTTTGCTCCCAGACCAGCGTGCCTTCTTTGGTAAGCACCATCAACAAATGGTCGAAGATGAGGAACCCGGCGTTGACGGCCGAGGCGGTGACGATGTTGGGCTGGCCGTCGCCGGTGACGTCGGCCACGGTGATGGGGCTGGGGCGGAAATGGCTGTCGCTGCCGGTGTAGTAGGACCATAGCAGCGAGCCGTCGGCTTGCAGCGCCTCCACGCGATGGCCCCAGTTGATGATGATTTCCGGCTGGCCGTCCCCCGTCAGGTCGGCTACGGCCGGGGAGCCAAAGACGCCGCTGCGCAGGGTGGTATTGGTGAGGGTGTAGGTCCAGGCGATTTCCAGACCGTTAAGCGGGCTGTATGCGTACAGCTTCAAGGTGTGGTCCTGGGCGGCGATGATGTCCAACGCGCCGTCGCCGGTGATGTCGGCCAGCACGGGCACGCTGGGCCAACGGCCGATGGGGTCGCTGTCCAGAATGTTGCCCAAATGGTCGAGGACGTAGAGCGCGTCTTCGGAGGCGGCGATGACGATTTCCGGGTCGGCGTCGTTGTCCAGATTGCCCAGTGTGGGGCCGCCCCAGCCAAAGGAGCCGCCGCCGTCGGCGGAGTGGGCCTGAATGGTTGGCTCTTGCCACATCAGGGCGCCATCGTGATGAAAGGCAAAGGTGCCGTTGTCGCCGCTGACGATGATTTCGGCATTGCCGTCGCCGTCCAGGTCGCCCAGGGCAGGTTCGGCGGCCTGGCCCACCAGGTCGGTGAACCATTGGATGGGCGTGCCGTCGCCCACATCCTGGCCGTCGCCGCGATAAACATAGAGACGGCCGTTTTGCGCCGGGGCCACCAGTTCCACCACGCCATCGTTGTCCAGGTCACCCAGGGCAATAGTGCTGAGGATGCCGGTGCCCAGGCTGGGGTCCAGTTCGTCGGTGGCCGAATCGTCGTGCCAGGTGACTTGCGGCGTATAGCTGTAGAAGCCGGCAGGGTTGACCTCGAAGGCGTCGATGCGGCTGACGTTGCCCAGGTTGCGGATTTGCACCACGTGAGGGCCGTCGCCCAGGTCGGGGTAGTGGAAGGCGATGGGCTGGTCAGAGTAGGCGGCCGTCAGGTCAATTTGCTCCACAAATTGGCCGTCTATCGTTACGTCGAAACCGCTGTTGTTACGGTTGAAGGCCAGCAGGGTCAGGTCGTCGCCGACGAAGGTGAACCAGTGGTTGACACTGATATTGGGCAGGCCGGGGACCAGGTAGTCGCCGTCGTAGGCGTACTGGTTGCTGCCCTGGTTCCAATATGCTTTGTTGCTGTAGTGGAAACGGCCGTCAGTCTCATCCAGGTCGCTGTCGTACCAGCCGTCGGTGATGGGCTGGCCATCCCAGATGTCGATGAAGTCGGGACGGAGGGCCCCGGAAACGGCCGTGATTGAAATCGTATGCGTGCCGCTGATCAGGTCATTGAAATAGACGCTGCTCACAGTGCCAGTCGTGGAGGTATCAAACGTGCCCCGCGACGCGCCATCAATAAAGATTTCCACCACGCCGCCATCCACAAAGCCCGCGCCGACCCAGGTTCCGCTAAAGTCAAGGGAGAGGGTGTTGCCAGCGGCGCTGGTGGTGTTGTTGTACGTGCCGCTGCCCTGATTGATGCTGCTTTGCGTATTCCAGTTTTGGGGCATGGTGCTGTACGGGTAGCCGTTGTAGCGCAGGTCAGGGTGGTCTTCTTCCAGGCGGATGACGCCGCTGACGGTGGGTGGTTCGTAAGGTGCGCCGGTAGCCGGAGTGGTGAATGCGTCTACGGTGGTGACGCCCCGGTAGTGGCGCACCTCCAGCACGTGTGGGCCATCACCAAAGCCGGCGAAGGAGAAGGCGCGCGGGCCTGGATTCAGGCTGTACACCTCGAACTGGCCCAGCGAAACGCCATCTACGCGCAGCTCGATAGAGTGGTAGTTAGGCCGCGTCCAGGTCTGGAAGGTGATGGAATCGCCGCTGAAGGGGAACCAGGCGGTGCTGTTGTTGTCTCCGGCGGTGGCATAGCTGCCGCCGCTGGCCCCGATATCCGTAGTTTGCCCCCAACCGGCGCTGTAAAAGAGCCGCGCATCATCTTCCTCAAAGGTTCCATCGGGTAACGGCTGGCCGTCCCACACGTCGAAAAAGTCGAGGAAAACGCGGCTGCCCGTGGCGTTGGGGTGGCTTGTACCCAAAAGGGTGATGGTGATGGTGTGGCTGCCTGCGCCCAGGCCGTCGAAAGTGTAGCCGGCGGTGTCCCCAAAACGGGTGTAGAGGTCAACCGTTTGTACCGGCTGCCCATCAATGGCAATTTCCACCTGCCCTCCTACGTTGTCGGTGTTCAAACCAACGCCGATCCAGCTGCCGCTAAATTCAAAGCTAATGGTATCCCCGGCGGCGGCGGAATAGATGTGCTGGCCGTCGCTGGCGCGGTTGCTGAAGATGCCGCTGACCCGCGCCCAGCTTTGCGCTGTCTGGGTGTAGGGCACGCCGTTGTAGCGAATAGCCGGATGGTCTTCCTCAAAGCGGGTGACGCCGCTGACGGGCGGGTTGGGGTCAATGAATGGGGCCGCGCCGGGCGTGGTCAAGGCGTCCAGAGAGGTTGTGCCGCGATAACTGCTGATTTGCAGGACGTGGGGACCGGGGCCGAAGCCGTCGTAGCTGAAGGTGCGGGTGATGGCGTTGGATAGGATGTTGGGATGGAAAAGGTTGACGGAGTCCAGGTAGACGCCATCCACGGCGAGTTGGGTCCAGTTGCCCTGGTTGTAGGCCAGGGCGTGGTAGGTGAAGCTGTCGCCGCTGAAGTGGAACCAGGCGTTGCCGTCACTATGGCGAACAAAGCTGCCGCCGCTGGCGCTGGCGCCGCTTTCGGTCGCCCAACCATCAGAGAGGTAGATACGGCCGTTATCCTCCTCAAAGATCCCATCACCCAATCCCGTGCCATCGCCAAAGTCGATGAAATCAAGCTGGATGCGGCTGCCGCTGGCGAAGGGGTTGCTGCTGCCTAACACCGTGACGCTGACCGTGTGGCTGGCGTTGATCAGATCGCCGAAAAAGCGGGAAACGGCCTTGTCCTCCCGCCGGTATAGGTCAAGCGCCCCCTGGCTCTGGCCATCAATGAACACTTCCGCCTGGCCGCTAACGCGGTCAGCGAAGAAACCCAAATTAACCCAACTGCCACTAAAGTTAAAGCTGATGACATCGTTGGCCGTTGCCGAGCGGATATATTGGCTGTCGCTGGCCCCGGTTTGGCCGTAGCGGCCCCAGGTTTGTGCCGTTTGGGTGTAGGGCACGCCGTTGTACAAAATAGCGGGATGATCTTCTTCGTAGCGGTTGATGCTGGCCGGCGCCGGATTGGGATCGATGAAGGGGCCGCTGCCTGGTGTGGTAAAGGCGTCCAGGGTGGTTGTGCCGCGATAGGTGTGAATTTGCAGCAGGTGGGAGCCGGGGCCAAAGCCTTCGTAGCTGAACGTACGGGTGATGGCGCTGCCGGCGATGTTGGGGTGGTAGAGGTTGATGGCGTCCAAATAGACGCCATCCACATAAAGCTGTGTCCAGCCGCCCTGGTTGTAGGCCAGAGCCTGGTAGGTAAAGCTGTCGCCGTCGAAGGGAATCCAGGCAGTGGCTGCGCTGCCACGCATGTAGCCGCCGCCGCTGGCCCCGGCGTAAGCGACGTCGGTCCAGCCGCCGCTGCGCAGCACGCGCTCAGCGGTTTCTTCAAAGGTGCCGTCGCCTAAAGGCGTGCCGTCCCAAGTGTCAATGGTGTCGAGCTGCACTCGCGTGCCCAACGAGAAGGGGTTGCTGCTGCCGCTGACCGTCATGGTGACGGTGTGCGGTCCTGGACCCAATACCGGCAAGACGAGGCTGATGGGCGTGTTGTCTTCGTTGCGGTAGAGGTCGAAGGTGCCCTGGCTGCTGCCATCAATGGTGATGTCGACATAGCCGCCAGCGTTACTCCCGATAAAGCTCAGATTGAGCCAGCTGCCGGTGAAGGTGTAAACGGCCGTGCTGCCCGCCACACTGTTGCGCCAATAGCTGCCGCCGCTGGCTTTGGCCAGCGAATGGCTGCTCCAGGAACCAGTGTAGGCGATGGCCGGGTCGTCTTGTTCGATGCGGAAGAATTTATTGTCAATGGTTAAGAGCAAATTCTCAGGTGTTAGTGGCCCGGTCAGGCTGCCCGATTCTTCATTGATCATTGGCGATTGGTCATTGACCAGTGATCCCCCTTCTTCAGGAGTATAGGTCAACGGCCGTGCCACTTCTACCACTGCAGCCAACAGCGGGTCCTCGATAACTTCTGATGCTGGCTGTGGTGGAGAGCCAACGGCTGTGGCTTCTTTATTGGCGATGGGCGATTGACGATTGGAGGTTTGGTCTACGTGCCAATACGGCGCGTCATAAATCGTGTATCCTGCAAACTGCCCCGGGTTCGCCGTGACCGGGCCATTATTGAGCGCGGTCGTAATCACTGTCGTTACCGTTACCGTGCCGGGCGGCACGAGCAGCGGCGCGCTGCTCATTTGCGCGGTCAGGCTTTGCCCCACGCCCAGATAGCCGTAGCCGGAACCATCGGGCACCAGGTCGCTGCTCTCGTCCAGCAAATTCACGGTGACGGTGTAGACTCCCTCCGCCCAGCCCGAGGTATTGATGGTGCCCAGTTCGTAGGTGCGGGGATTGCCGGAAAGCAGGTTGAGGGTAGGAGTAAGGGTGGTTTGTGTGCTGCCATTGGGGGCGAGCACGGCCGTTTCCGCCAGCACATTTCGCGCTACGTTGGCCACGTTGGCAATTTCAACCGACAAGGTGGTGGCGCTGATGCCGGTATCCACAAAGGGCGGGTCGGCGGATACGGCCGTGACCTGCACAAACTTATCCACCACGTTTAGCCGCGCCTGCACGCCGGGATTCATGAATAGCGCCACGTCAGGGCCGGTGGGCACGGCCACAGCATCCAGCAAATGGTAGCCATCGGGCGGCGCGTTGACCGGCACAGGCAGGATGGTTGTCCCCCCGGCGGGCACGGTGACGCTTTGCGCCGTCTGGCCAGTGGGCAAGGTGAGGGTCACGGCGTAAGTTGTTTCCACCGTGCCCAGGTTACTCAGTTCCAGGTCGTAGCTGACGCTGTCACCAGAAAGAATGGCGCTGACAAAGGGGTTCCAGCGCAGCGCGGGGTGGTGTTCTTCTACTTCGCAAACCTGGTCGCCCTGGCTGGCAACGGCCGTGGCCAACCCATCCAGCGCCGCCAAAATCGCGGCGTCATCGCCCGCAGAGGCCAGTTGACCGGCGGCGGCGGTGACATCCAGTGCTGCGGTGGTGTAACGAATTTGCCCGCCATAGGTGGCGGCTTCTTGCGCTGCCGTGACAACGTTGTCGCGCAGGGGCAGCGGGCAGTCGCCCAGTTCGCACCAGCTTTCCAGCTCTTGTACGGCCGTGCCCAATCCCCGCACACTGGCCGGATACCCCGCATTACCTGCCGAACAGCGGTCCGCCTGGAAGATTTGCCCGGCGCGCTGGCTGGTAATTTGCACTATCAGCGTGGCTGTCTGCGTGTATACGCCGCCAGGGGCGGGGCTGTCGAAAAAAATAGGATACACGGAGCCAACAGGCGCGTCGCTGCTGGCGATAGTCACGGCTTGCGTTTGCGTCGCGCCGGGAGCCAACCCATTGGCGGCGCTCAGCGGCGTGGCGACAGCGATGGCGTCAAAGGCGTCGCGGGCGCTGACAGGGAAGTCCCCGGCGACGTTGCCCACGTTGGTGATGCCCAGATCGATTTCTGCAGAGGCCGTGCTGGTGAGATACAGCACCGGCGGTTGCACGGTGACGTAGTTGAAGGGCACGGCGGGCATGGTAAAGGTAACGTCTGCCGTTTGCTGGGCGGTGGCGTCGGAAACGGCCGTCACCTGAATGGTATGGCTCGTGCCCGGCGCAGGCAGCTGGCCGCCGGTGGGGTTGACGTAGAGACCGAGATAGCCGGTTTCGCCGGGGGGCAGGGTGAGGCTGCTGTTCGTTTCGCCCTGGTTGCGGTTGGCCAGCAGTGTCCAGCCGGCGGGTAGGCCAGCCACGCTGAAGTTGTAGGTGTGGGCGGTATTGGCGGTGTTGGTGAGCACGATGGTGTAAGCCGCGCCGGGAACCTGCGCCTGGCCGCTGTTGGTACTGCCGGGGCGCACATTGTCTGCCAACACGTTGCCCATGGGCATGGTGGTCAAGAGGTCAGGCTGCACGGCGAGGGTGAAGGCGTCGAAGGGCTGCACGGTGACGGTGTGCACGGCCGTCTGGCAGACCAGCGGCGCGCTCTCAGGACAAGCGGTGACGGTCACGGCGTAGTCGCCGACCGCTGCACCGGAGGCAGGGGTGATAGTCGCCTGGTAACCGTCCCAGATGGCCGTCCAGCCGTGCGGGGCGGTGAGGGTGAGAGCGAAGTCGGCGGCGAAGTTGCTGGCAATGGCGGGGGTGAAGGACACGGCCGTTTCCGGCGTGGCCGTGCTGGTAGATGGGTTGGCGGCGAGGGTGAACAGGCTGGCCGCGCCATTCAGCATGACTTGCTGGCTGCCACTGTCGGCGATGGTCACCGCGCCGCTGTAGCTGGCGAGGGCCAGGCCACCGCTGGCATCCAGGGTTTGGCCGTTAAGCGTGGCCGTGCCGCTGGCCGCGCCAATGGTGACAGCTAAATTGCTGCCGTTGAGAGCGGCGCTCGAAGCGTGGTTGGCGGCGACGAGGGGGCCGCTGCCGGTGAGTGTGGCGGATTGGGTTTGGATGGTGAAGTCGCCGGTGTAGGTGATGTCGCTGAGGGTAGCCGCTGTTTCCGACAGCGTCAGCTCAAGATTATTGTCGCTCAAATTGGCCTGGGCGTCGGCAAAATGGGCGCCATTGCCGAGGGCGGGCAGGGCGGCGGCGTAGAAAGCCATCTGCCCGGGACCGGAAAGGACGACATTGGCGGCGCTGGCGGTTAATGCGCCCGATTCGGCAGTGATAGCGCCGGAGCCGATGGCTGCGCCGTTGCCATCTTGCAGGTCGCCGTCGGACACGCTCAGGGCATCATAACGGTAAGCCGCGCCGGGGGAGGCATAGCCGGCGCTGAGCGTGCCGCTGACGACGGCGAAATCGGTGGTGATATTGGCGGCGAGGTTACCGGCGGGCAGGGTGGCGGTGATGGGCAGGGT
>Ga0116151_10004269_pt1 | contig 12538 bp, 9 predicted proteins | sample AD_UKC117_MetaG_FD_89893 | JGI IMG/M metagenome (GOLD analysis project Ga0116151, IMG submission 89893) | Active sludge microbial communities of municipal wastewater-treating anaerobic digesters from Hong Kong - AD_UKC117_MetaG | ecosystem: Engineered > Bioreactor > Anaerobic > Digestate... | reverse complement strand
CGTCCACCCTTCGTCGCCCACGGGGCCCCGGCGGCTATCGCCCTCTCCCCGGCCGGGCAGCCCGCGACGTGGGCTCCGGGCAGGTAGCCCGTGCTCATCAGGAACTCGCCCACGATCTCGCCGCCGACGAACGTGAAGGTTCGCTTGAACAGCTTGACCCACGCGTCCTTGGTCAGCGGATGGTAGACGTCAAGCCAGCCCCTGAACGAGCCGTACCCGGGGCGCAGGGCGACGATACGGCGGGCGTTCTCTATCGCGGCGGCGACCTTGCGGCGGTTGCGCACGATGCCTGAGTCGGCGAGCAGGCGCGCTACGTCGGACTCGCCGTACTCGGCGACCGTATCGACGTCGAAGCCGTCGTAGGCGCGGACGAACGCGTCCCGTTTCCTGAGGATGGTGATCCATGACAGGCCGGCCTGGTTGATCTCGAGTACCAGCCTGCCGAACAGGCCCGCGTCGTCAAGGATGGGGAAGCCGTATTCCAGGTCGTGGTAGGCGCGGTTCGGGTCGTCAGGGGCGGCCTGGGCGCAGTACTCGCAGTAGCTCGAGAATTCCGGCAAGCGTCGCCTCCGTCAGGGAGCCAGGCCGTCGACCGAGGCTGCGAAGCGCGACGCGGCCGCCATGATGGCGCGGTGGTCCGCGGCCATCGAGAAGTCGCTGGCGACGATATGCCCGTCCGCGGCCGAGGATAGGGAGTACGCGACGAGCCAGCCCGAGTCGGAGGCTACGACGCTGCCCGACGCGACGTAGTCGGCCGAGAAAAGATCGCCTATCGCCACGTCGCGCCTGCCGGCCGGCGAGCCGGCGAGGGCCAGCTCCAGCTCGTCGAGGGAGGCGCGCCTGGAGTCCGCGTCGACGACCCTGAGGCCGGGAAGCCTTGACAGCGCGTCGCGGCAGGCTAGCCGCGCGACCTGCACGGTCGCCTCGTCCGCCCCGTGCGACTCCGGCTCCGAGACGACGATCACCGGCGGCTCGCCGGACGCGGCGGCTACGGGGCTCGCGGCGGCCGGGCGCATGCCGTAGCCGGCGAGGTAGGTCGCGTACTCCGCCGCGGCCTCGGGCGTGTCTATGGTCACGTCCCGGAGGTCGGCCTCGCCGAGCATCACCGCTATGGCGCGCGCCGCCCGGTCGCCTAGGCCCTGGGCTATCGCGAGCGCGGCGCGCTCCCTGGCCGCGGCCAGGTCCTCGGAGGCCGCGAGCCTGAACTCGAGCACGGCCCGGCCGGGGCTCAACGGAGCGCCGACGGAGGCGGCCTCGCCGAGCGCGCGCCGCGCCTCCTCGTTCGAGCCGGATAGGAACAGTATCCACGCCCGCGCCTCCAGCCCGAGCGCCAGCGTCGTCTTGTCCATCGCCGCCGCGAGCGCCTCGTCGACGGCGCGTTCGGCCCGGTCGAGCTCGCCGGCCAGCGACGACGCGACGGCGGCCGATAGTACGGAGCGCAGGTCCGTCCGCGCGACCGAGTCGATGGCCGGTTCCGGCTCGGCGGGCGCCTCTCGCGGCGAAGTCGCGCAGCCGCAGAGCGTCAGCGCAGGCGCCGAGCGGCGCGTCGGGGCCGTCCCGGTTTTCGCAAAGAATCTTCTAAGCATCATCCCTCCGGGTTCCGCGGCCGAAACGGGACGCGAAGCCGTCATTCCGTATCGGACGCCTCGAGCCTGTCGCGGAGGCTTTCCATCTTGCGTACGTTCTCCTGCCCGAGCTCGCTGAGCGAGGCCGCCTGGGCCAGGAGCCCGTCGCAGGAAGCCGCCATCCTGTCCATCGCCCGGCGCATCGACGAGGCCACCTCGCGCGACGAGGCGGCGCGGGCCACGGTGGACTTGAACGCGTCCCTGGTCTCGTCGACCGCGGCGCCGGCGGCCTCGGACAGCTCCGAGAAGCCCCTGATCGCCTCGGTAACGCCGGCCGTGCCGGCGGATACCTCCTGCAGCCTCATCAGGAGGTCGCCGAAGGCCGACGCCATCGCCTGGATCTCCTCGGAGAGCCGGACGAAGAATTCGTTCGTCTGGACGCCGGCCTTTGTCGCGCCGCCGACGACGTCGGCGGTCTCCGATAGGATAGCCGCGATGGAGCTCGAGCCCTCGGCCGCCGAGTCCGATAGCGTCTTGATCTCCTCGGCTACCACCGCGAAGCCCTTCCCCGCGTCTCCCGCGTGGGCCGCCTCGATCGCCGCGTTCATGGCTAGCATATTCGTCCGCTCGGCGACCTGACCTATCAGGTTGTTCATCTCGTCCATCTTGGAGGTGGCCGATACGATATCGGCTATCGCCTCGCCGATCCGGGTCACGCGCTCGTCGCCGGCCTTGACCATCTCGACGAGCTTCGTGATGCCGTCGAGCCGCTCCGTGGCGGTCTTCCCTATACCGTCGATCGCCTCGACCATCTGCGCTATCGACGCCGAGGCTTCGAGCACCTTCGCCGAGTAGGCCTCGAGCGACGAGCTGACGCGGCCCTGGGCGGAGTCGGCGACTTTCTCGCCTTCCTCGGCTGCCGCTAGCGCGTCGATCAGCGAGGATAGGCCGGACAGTTCCTCGGAGGATACGCCGCGCATCGAGGCCGCCGTCTCCGAGACCGCGCGGGCCGCGCCGGCCAGGCGGGTGCCTATCTCGAGGGCGCCCGCCTGGGCGTCGCCGACGACGGCGGCCATGCGCTCGAACTGGATCCGGGCCGCGTCCGCCGAGCGGCGCGTGTCGTCTACCAGCTCCGACTGCATCCTGATCGCCATCGAGCTGAAGATGCCCGCCGCGACGACGATGACGCCGCAGGTGCCGAGGTTCTGCATCGCCAGCTCGGTGACCACGCCTCCGTCGAGGGGCAGCGCGTCGAGGTAGTAAAGGGCGCCGATCGCGAGCAGGTCGAGCAGGGTCATGATCCAGGCCTGGATCGGCTTGGCGGCGATCAGGCCGGTGATTACGAGCATGAAGCCGCCGAGCGTGCCGAAGACGTAGGTCTCGTAGACGTTCTGGTAGGCGTCGAACTTGATGGCGCCGAACATGACGGCGAACAGGGAATAGATGAAGACGGTCGACGAGGCGCCGTAGCGGCCCCTGGCAAGCAGGACCAGCGATACGGCGCAGAGGCCGATCAGCGCCGCCAGGGCGGCGGCCACGATGATAGCCCCGGTCGCCGCCATCAGGGCGGACAGCACGACGGCGAGCGCGGTTATGGAGACGAGCACAGGAGCCAGGAGCTTGGCTTTCTTGTAGAGGCGCACGTCCGAGTCGACGTACGGGCGGATGAAGAGTCCTAAAAGGCCGGCGTTCGATTTGGCCATATGCACCCCATTGTTTAAAGTTACTTGTAGTATAGCGTATGATCGGGACGGAACAAGCTCCGCGACGGCCTCTCGTGCTATAGTGGGGTATGCTGATCGTTCCGTACGGCCGGGCGAGGGCCGAGATAACCGTGGTCAACTCGCGCTTCATAGCCAGCCTGGCGCCGGCCGATTCGGTCGAGGCCGCCCGCGCCTATATCGCCGGCATCCGGGCCGAATTCCCCGACGCTACCCATAACGTGCCGGCCTTCATCATCGGGGGAGGCAACGCCGTGACCGAGTTCTGCTCCGACGACGGCGAGCCGTCCGGCACCTCGGGCCGGCCGCTACTGGCCGCGCTCAAGGGCTCGGGGCTCGGGAACGCCGTCGTCGTGGTCACGCGCTATTTCGGCGGTACGCTGCTCGGGACCGGCGGCCTGGTCAAGGCGTACTCGGAGGCCGGCAAGGCCGTACTGGCCGTCGCGAGGCGGGCCGAGCTCGTGGAGACGCGGCGCCTGGCCTTCGACGCGCCGTACCACCTATTCGAGCGGGTACGCTCGCTGGCCGAGTCGAGCGGGGCGACGATAATATCGGAGAATTTCGCGGAGAGCGTCGCGCTGGAGCTCGACGTCGCCGCGGCCGGCTGCGACGCGTTCCTGTCGGCCTTGGCGAACCTGAGCGCCGGCGCTATAGCCCCGAGGCTCGGATCGACCAGGCTAACGGCTCGGCCGCTGTAGCCCGCGCGCTCCGGCCTCCGGACTAGGGCGCTTGGAACAGCGCCGCCAGCTCGCCGTAGCCCGCGGCCTCGAGCTCCCCGAGCGGCACGAAGCGCAGTGAGGCGGAGTTGATGCAGTAGCGTAGCCCGGTGGGCTCAGGCCCGTCGTCGAACAGGTGCCCGAGATGGCCGCCCGACGCCTTGGCCCTGACCTCTATCCGCCTCATGCCGTAGGACAGGTCCTCGACGAGGACGAGCGAGCCGGCGTCTATCGGCTGCCAGAAGCTCGGCCATCCGGAGCCCGAGTCGTACTTGGCCAGCGACGCGAACAGCGGCGTCCCGTCGATCGCGTCGACGTAGACGCCGGGCCGGTGGTTATCCCAGTACTCGTTCCTGAACGGCGGCTCGGTGGCGCTCTCCACGAGCACCGCGTAGGCCTCGGGCGACAGCCTAGCGCGAAGCTCCTCGCTCGGCTCGACGTAGCAGACGTTGGCCGCGTCGATGGGCTTGTAGGCGGGCATGGCGACGGTCTCCTTTCCGGTCTCGTCCCGTGCGGCTGACGGCGCGCCGCCGCACGAGGCAAGTGCGAACGCGGTTATGGCGAACGCGGACATGGCCGCGACGCCCCTCGATGCTGCGCGGGTAATCATGGGTATAATATATGAAAAATACTATGAAACGCGAAGGCGCGAACGATTCGCGTTGCGTACCTAGTTCCTCGAAGCTTGTGAGACGTCTATAGCCGCTACTCGATGGAGCGGCTATCGTCGTAGCCTTCTACCATCGCCGGTATCAGTCAGGACCGCTCCACAAGGTTCGAGGAACTATGCGAGGCTTATGCCCCTATGAACAGCTCGGCGCGGAAGCTGGCCTTCGCGTCCCCGGAAGGGGAGCCCGACGGGGCGCCCGATTGGGAGCGTCCCTCTACGGCGTAGCCCTTGGCCCAGCCGTCCCGCGGTTCGAGGGCCTTGGCGTAGATGTCGCCGGCCTGGCCTGGCAGCATCTCCGACAGGTAGTTGATATCGAGCCGCAGCGACGGGGCCGACGCCAGCTCGTCGGGGTCGAGCGCGTCCTGGATCCACTGCACGTAGCGGGCGTTGTTCATGTGGCCGTTGTAGTCGAGGTCGGAATAGGCCACCGAGCGGCGGGCCACCGGCGACAGGCCGTCGGCCTGACGGATGGCCTGGCCGCCGCCGGGCAGGGCCTCGAGCCCGTCGTTGGACGGCAGCCCGGACGCCAGCTCCTCCGGCCGGCGCGGCCTGAAGGTTGCGGCGTCGACGATGAGCCAGGCGCTGCGTCCGACCCCGATCCGTTCGCCGGCCTCGTCCCATAGCTCGTAGTCGCGTACCGCGAACAGGCGGTCGGTGCCACGCGGCCAGGTGCGCGCGCGTAGCCGCGCCCCCCAGCCCGGCCTATAGTCGATCCTGGCGCTCATCCTGGACAGTATCCAGACCTGGCCATGCTCCGTCATGTACTCGGTGCCGACGCCGAGGTCGGAGGCGTGGTGGCCGGCCGCGTCCTGGAAATAGTTGAAGGCGGCGGCCAGGGTCAGCCTATCGGCCCGGTCGACGTCCCAGGTGCATACCTTGAATCGTTCGTCGAATATCGCGTTCATGCGGCCACTGTAGCAAGCGACGCGACGGAGCGCAACGGTACCGTCGGAGTTGAAGCTCCGCCCGCTCCGCACTAGAGTGGTACGCATGGATAATCCGGTTCAAAGCGTCGAAGGCCACCCGGGGGACGGCGCGACCCGGGTCGCGCGCGCGGGCCGTACGGGAACGGGGCGGCGTTACCTGTCCATACACGCTACGCTGATGCTGGTAGTCGCGCTGGCGCTGACCCCGGCGCTCGCAATAATCATCGTCAGCGGCATGGAGCAGGGAGCAGCGCTGGCCGAGGATGCCAGGCGTGACGCGGCGAGGCAGGTCGAGGCCTTCGCGGAGATCCAAGTGCGCGTCACCGGTTCGACGCGCCAGATGCTGCGCACGCTGACCGCCTTACCCGGCATCAAGGCGATGAATGTCGGGCTCTTGTCGGAGATACTGCGGTCAGTTCACGCGAACAACCCCGAGTATCTCAACCTAACCGCCGTCGATGCCGACGGCGTCGTCGTCGCCTCGTCGCTGCTCGAGACCGGCCTGTACCTCGGAGACCGGAGACACTTCAGGGAGGCGCTCGACTCGGGCGAGTTCTCTTCCGGCCGCTATATCATTAATATGATCGACGAGACCCCGGCCATAGCGTTCGCCGAGCCGATACGCGGCGAAAGCGGGGACGTCATCGGCGCGATCGCGGCCATCATTAAGATAGACAGCTATACTGGTCTTTTCGAGAATTTCAGGCTACCAGACGAATCGATCCTGGGCATGCTCGACGCCGACGGGGTGCGCCTGTTCTTCTACCCGCCCAAGGAGACGAACCCCGTCGGTCAGCGCATCAAGGCGAGCGTCTGGGACGGCATCCGGGCAGGCGGCGACGCGGGGCTGTTCGTAGAGACGGGATCCGACGGGATCAGCCGCTTCTACGCGTTCAAGAAGCTGCGCTTGGTAGCGGGGCGGGAGCCGTACATGTACGTGGTCTACGCCGCTTCGGTCGATGCCGCGTACGGCAGGAGCAGGGCGGTCATGCGGCGCAACGCGGCCCTGCTGATAGCTGTCGCCATCTTCGCGATGGCCAGCTCCGGGTACCTGTCGAAGAAGCTGTTCGGCGGCCGGCTCGAGCGCATCGTCGCCGCCGCCGAGCGGCTCGAGGCCGGGGACCTGGGCGCGCGCGTCGGCGCCTCGGACGGCAGCCCGGACCTCGGGAGAATCGCCGGAGCCTTCGACAGCATGGCGGAGAACGTCGAGCGGCGCGCGCGGGAGCGCGCCGAGGCGGCCGCCGCCATATCGGCCAGCCTCGCGGAGAAGGAGATCCTGCTCAAGGAGATACACCACCGCGTCAAGAACAACCTGCAGCTGATACTCAGCCTGTTCGTGCTGCAGTCGGAAGAATCGGACGATCCGTCCGCCTTCAGGGACACGATGGAAAACAGGATCCGGGCCATGTCGATGGTCCACGAGATGCTCTACGAATCCGAGGACTTCAGCGTGATAGACCTCGGGGCCTACGCCGATAGCCTGGTCAGGCTCATCTCGGGCGTGATCGGCGAAGGCGCGGCCGTTACCGTCGAGGCCGACTCGATCGAGTGCGACCTGGACAAGGCCATATCGTTCGGCCTCCTGCTCAACGAGCTCGTGACCAACGCGTTCAAGCACGCATGCCGCGGCCGGCCCGACGGCGCGATACGGGTGACGCTGCGCGAGGAGCGCGGGTTCGCCGTCCTGAGCGTCCGCGACGACGGCCCGGGCCTCCCGCAGGGCTTCGCCATCGGGGAACGGTCGGGCCTCGGTCTGCGGCTCGCCCAGCTGCTCGCGTCCCAGCTGTTCGGCGAGCTCTCGTGGAACGAGGGGCCGGGCGCCGAATTCACGGCGCGCTTCCGGTCGCGCGAGAGTCCCGGGCGATGAGCCCCGTCCATTGACAACCCCCGCCGGAACGGGTTGTATAAACCATGAGCCTTTCGACCCGGCTGTTCATCCTGATGCTCCTCTCCGTCATGGTGCCGATGCTCGGCATGTCCTTCTTCCTGAAGAGCGAGATAAGCGAGAGCATTCTCGTCGAGAAGCGCGACAAGCTGTTCGGGCTGGCCAGGCAGCTGGACGCCGCGCTCGACGGTAGCTACGACGACATACTCGCCGAGGAGGGCGCGCTCGACGCCGACCGGGAGACGAAGATAGCCGTGCTCAACGCGAGGCTGCGCGGGATCACCGACTTCGTGGCCTCGGGCAACGCCGGCGTCGGCGTCGGCTACTACGGCCGCGACCTGGACGCCGTGCTCACCTACGGCCCGAGCGGGCAGTTCCAGTACACGGTAGGGCAGCCCATCTTCCAGGGGCATAAGGGCTACGAGGTGATGGCGACGGGGCAGGCGATGGTCCAGACCGGCTCGCTCGTGCGCGGGGACATCCTCAACTGCATGTGGCCGATCAACCGCGACGGCCGGACCATAGGCTATATCTGGTCGAACGAGACCCTCGACATGATAGATGATCAGCTCGACCCGATCCTGGACCGCGTCGTGCTGATCCAGGTGCTGATCTTCTTCCTGATCTACCTGAGCCTGACGGTGACGATGAAGGGCCTCCTCGACAAGGTCACCTCGATCAAGAAGGGCATCGAGGTGCTGTTCCACATGCCGAACTACCATATACCCCAGGTCTCGGGCGAGCTGTCGACGATCGTGAGCACGATCAACGACCTCGTCGATACCAACAACCTGGTCAAGTGCTACAACAAGAACATACTCGAGGGCGTGATGAACGGCGTGCTCGCGGTCTCGTCCTCCGGCGCTGTGACGAGGGCTAATAAGGCCTTCCTCGAGCTGTTCCCGGAGCTGGGCGCCGACTTCATCGACGCGCCGTACCGCGAGGCGCTCGGGCCCGTCCTCGCGCCGATGATCGAGCGGATGGAGAAGGCCCTCGAGGAGCGCGGCTCCCTGTCCGGGGTGGAGCTCGGCTACGGGGAGCGCGTCATCGAGATCTACGGCAGCGCGATGTTCGACGAGACCGGATCGCGGATCGGCGCCGTGTACGTATTCCGCGACGTGACGACGATGCGGCGCTACGAGAAGGAGATCAAGGAGAAGGAGCGCGCCGTGCTCCTGAGCGAGATGGCGCTCGCGGTCGTTCACGAGGTCAAGAACCCGATGACCTCGGTCAAGGGCTTCGCCCAGCTCCTCGGCCGGCCCGGGGTCGGGGAGGATAGGCGGCGCGAGTACCTGCGGCTGATCGACGAGGAGCTCAACCGGGTGAACCGGCTCCTGAACGAGATGCTCGTGTACGGAGGCGACAGCCGCCTGGATCCGCGGCCCTGCGACGTGGCCGAACTGGTCCGCGACTCGGCGAGCCGCAACGACTGGAGCCCCTACGGGGTCAGGCCGACCGTGCTGGTCGACGACGACGGCGACTTCACGGCGCCGGTCGACGGGTTCAAGCTCGGCCAGGTGCTCGACAACGTGCTCAAGAACGCCTGCGAGGCGGTGGCCGCCAAGGGCTCGGGCCGCGTCGTCGCCCAGGTAGCCCAGGTCGGCGACGCGGTGATGGTGCGGGTCGTCGACTCCGGCGTCGGCATAGCGCCCGACGCGCTGCGCAGGATAGGCAGCCCGCTGTTCTCCACGAAGAAGGACGGCAACGGCTTCGGCCTGGCCATATCCAGGAAGATCGTCGAGGCGCACGGCGGCAGCCTCTTCGTCGATTCGCGGGAGGGGCTCTACACCAAGGTGAGCGTCTTCCTGCCCAAGGGCCGGCCTGGCGACGGAGGATCGCGATGAAGAAGAAGATACTCGTATGCGACGACGAGGCGAACGTCAGGACCTTCCTGTCGGAGCTGCTGACCCTCGAGGGCTTCGCCGTCGTCGAGGCGGACTCGGGCGCCTCGGCCGTCGCGGCCGTCGCGAGGGAAAGGCCGGACCTATGCGTCCTCGACCTAATGCTGCCCGACTGCAGCGGCGTCGAGCTCCTGCCCAGGCTCAAGGCCGCGGACCCTATGCTGGCGGTCATCGTGATCACCGCGCTCGGCACCGTCGACAACGCGGTGCTGTCGATGAAGGCCGGCGCCTACGACTTCATCACGAAGCCGTTTGACATGGACACCATACTGATGTCCGTCAAGCGCGCCATCGACTTCGTGTCCGTCAGCAGGGAGAACACGGTCCTGTGGAACCTGCATAAGAACCGCGTCTACTACGAGGAGTTCATAGGCGACTGCCCGGCCGTGGCGCAGATCAAGGCGCTGATACCGAAGCTGGCCTTCGCCGACGTGCCCATCCTGATCACCGGTGAGACGGGCACCGGAAAGAACGTGCTGGCCAAGCAGATCCACTTCACGCTGTCGGGGGCCCAGGCGCCGCTCGTGTACGCCAACTGCTCGAGCATCCAGGCCACGCTGTTCGAGTCGGAGCTGTTCGGGCACGAGAAGGGCAGCTTTACCGGCGCCGCCGCGCAGAAGAAGGGGCGCGTCGAGCTGGCGGACGGCGGCACCCTGCTGCTCGACGAGATCACCGAGGTGCCCTACGAGATCCAGGCCAAGCTGCTCGACTTCCTGCAGGAGCGCAGCTTCTACCGGGTCGGCGGCGTCGCGCCCGTCTCCGTCGACATACGCGTGATAGCGCTGACCAATAAGAACCTCCAGGAGGAGATCGAGGCCGGCCGTTTCAGGAAGGACCTCTTCTACCGGCTCAACGTGATCCACTTCAGCGTGCCGCCGCTGCGCGAGCGCGGCGACGACATCGCCCTGATATGCGAGTACCTGCTCGGGCTGCTCAGGCGCAAGTACAACAGCCCGTCGATACGGCTGTCGGCGTCGGCCGAGGCCCTCGTCCGGGGCTACTCGTGGCCGGGCAACGTGCGCGAGCTCAAGAACGCGCTCGAGCGGGCGTTCATCTGCGCCGAGGGCGACGTGATCGAGGCAGACTCGATCGCCCCCGAGGACCACGGCCGCCACGGCGCGGCTAAGGGCCTGCACGAGCTCGTCGGCGAGTTCGAGCGCGAGGTGATCCTCCGCCGGCTGGCCTTCTTCAAGGGCAACAGGACCGCGACCGCCCAGGACCTGGGCATATCGCTGCGGAACCTGCAGTACAAACTGGAGAAATACGACCTGCGCTGATCCTGTCCCGCGCGGCGCCGCGCAAGATCTTGCATAGCGACGCGACAGAATTTGCGCGGCTAAGCCCCGCGTCTCCGCCCGTGGCCTGCTGAAACGATGGTTTCAGCAATTGAATCAAGCTGGCACGCTTATTGCATCTAAAGCCTTCAGAAAGTATCTAGGAGGCATCTATGATTAGAGCTCTCGGCAATTTCTTCTCGAAGATTGCCAAGCGCTGGATCCCCGACGCGTTCGTGTTCGCGATCATCCTGACCATCATCGTGTTCGCGCTCGGCATGATCATCCAGGGCTCGTCGTTCATGGAGATGACGACGTACTGGGGCGGCGGCATGTGGGACCTGCTCGGCTTCTCGATGCAGATGGTGCTCGTGCTCGTACTCGGCAGCGCGCTGGCCATCTCGAAGCCGGTACACCGGGCGATGGTCGCCATAGCCAAGGTAGCCAATACCCCCGGCAAGGCCATCGTCATCATCACGGTCGTCGCGCTCGTGGCCAACTACCTGAACTGGGGCTTCGGCCTCATCGTCTCCGCGATCCTGGCCAAGGAGATCGCCAAGAACAGCAAGGGCATCCATTACCCGCTGCTCGTCGCCAGCGCCTATTCCGGCTTCATCATCTGGCACTCGGGCCTCTCGGCCTCGATCCAGCTGACCGTCGCGGCCAAGAACCCCGTGATGGAGAAGTTCGGCGAGGGTGCCATCATCCCGACCAGCGAGACCCTGTTCTCTGCCCAGACCCTGATCATCGCCGCCATCCTGCTCGTCAGCATCCCCGTCATCAACATGCTGATGCACCCGAAGAAGAAGGAAGAGATCTACGAGGTAGACCCGGCCATCTTTATCGAGGACTCGTACGAGGACGAGGTCAAGCCGCGCAAGGAGATGACCCCCGCCGAGAGGCAGGAGAACTCCATCGTCCTGGCCCTGATCATCGGCGTAGTCGGCGTCATCTATACGGTGATGTACTTCGTCAAGGGCGGGTCGCTCGGCCTGAACATCGTCATCTTCATCTTCCTCGTGCTCGGCCTGCTCTTCCATAGGACCCCGATCGCGTACGTCAAGGCTATCACCAAGTCGGTAGCCACGGCGGGCGGCATCGTGCTCCAGTTCCCGTTCTACGCGGGCATCATGGGCATGATGGTCAAGTCCGGCCTCGCCGCGACGTTCTCCAACTGGTTCGTCAGCATCTCGACCCCGCAGACCTTCCCGTTCTTCACCTACCTGTCCGCGGGCCTCGTCAACATGTTCGTGCCGTCCGGCGGCGGCCAGTGGGCCGTCCAGGGCCCGATCATGATGCCGGCCGCCAAGGCCCTCGGCGTCTCGTACGCCCAGACCGCCTCCGCGATCGCGTGGGGCGACGCGTGGACCAACATGCTCCAGCCGTTCTGGGCCCTGCCGCTGCTCGCGGTCGCCAAGCTGAACATCAAGGACATCATGGGCTACACCACGGTGATACTGCTGTGGGCCGGCCTCATCACGTCCCTCGGACTGCTCTTGATCTAGACTAGATCGCCTTACGGGCGCTCCGGCCCAGGCCGGCCGGCCTGAGCCGGAGCGCCCGATTCCCCGAAGCCTACCATCAGACACACGCCTCGCTACGCGCGCCTGGGACGGGCTCATTCCGATCGAAAAGGAGCGACGATATGGTAAAGAAACCCATCGTCACGGCCGACGAGGCCGTGAAACTCATCAAGGAGGGCGACGCCGTCATGGTCGGCGGCTTCCTCGGCTGCGGCTCGCCGACCGGCCTGATCGCCGCGCTCGAGAAGCGCGGTACCGGTAAGCTGACCCTGATCTGCAACGACTGCGCCATGTACAACCCCAAGACCGGCGACATGAACGGCGTGGCCCCGCTCGTCGCCAAGAAGCGCTTCAGCG
>Ga0116151_10004268_pt1 | contig 12538 bp, 9 predicted proteins | sample AD_UKC117_MetaG_FD_89893 | JGI IMG/M metagenome (GOLD analysis project Ga0116151, IMG submission 89893) | Active sludge microbial communities of municipal wastewater-treating anaerobic digesters from Hong Kong - AD_UKC117_MetaG | ecosystem: Engineered > Bioreactor > Anaerobic > Digestate... | reverse complement strand
ACCCACGCCCGCATGGTAAAGCCCATAGGCCGTGCCGCGCTGCTCTTTGGTTACAATGTCGGCCACGTAGGCGCGGGCAGTTCCCTCCACCGCGCCGTAATAGACGCCGTACAGAATGTAGAGGAGGAAAATGTGCCAGACGGCCGTGGCCAGCCCAAACCCCAGGTACAGCGCGGCGTAAAACAACCAACCGCCTATGATTACCTTACGCCGCCCAATCCGATCAGACAAGGAGCCCAGGGGGCCGGCTAACGATGCATACAACACGTTGAATAAAACCAGCATGATCAGAATGCCCACCACATCCAGGCCGCGCTCTTGGGCGCGCAAAATCAAAAAGGCGTCGGCGGAATTGCCCAGGGTGAACACAACCAGGACCACCAAAAACCGCCGGAAGCGTTGGTCGAAGCCCTGCCAGGAGAGGTTGGGCGCTTCGCGTTTGGGGCCGGAAACGGCCGTTTCCCGCGCCCCCAGCCCCAGCACCAATACCGCCAGCACAGCCGGAGCCAAACTCAGCCAGACCGCCCGATGAAACGTCTCGCGGCTAAGCGACAATGCTCCGGCCTGGCTGGCCCACACCACACCCAGGGCCAGCAGCAAACCCACCACCGCCCCGGCCGTATCGCCGGCCCGGTGCAGCCCAAAGGCCAGGCCGCGATGCCGGTCATCGATGCTGTCGGCAATCAGGGCATCGCGTGGGGCCGTGCGCACGCCCTTGCCCACCCGTTCGGCAAATCGCACAGTAAAAACACCCCACCAGGAGGCAACGATCAACAAAAAGGGTTTGGCCACAGCAGAAATGGCGTACCCAACCACCGCCAGGCGTTTACGCTTGCCGACTCGATCAGAAAACCAACCAGAAAATATCTTCAGCAGACTGGCCGTGCTTTCGGCCACGCCTTCGATCAGGCCAATGCCGGCCATGCGCACGCCCAGCACGTTGGCCAGAAAAAGGGGCAGAAGGTTAAAGATCATTTCGCTGGAAATGTCGGTTAAAAAGCTTGTCAGCGTCACAATCCAGACATTTCGGGGGAGTTGGCGGATTGATTGTCGTGTTGTGGGCATGGGGAACCTCCGAGGATACCTAAAGAATCATGAGGTGATTGTACTGCTTTTTGGTGTGGTGCACAGCGCTATGCTGCCTCTGTTTGCCGCAATCTCTTATTGCGTAGATCGTGGTTTACCGCTAAGATTTTAGGACGATGCGTAAAAAGTTGTTTCGCCAACGGCCGTTACTGACGATCCCCCAAATCCTCATCCTCCTGGCAGTCATTGCTGCTCTGTTTATCGGGCTGGATCTCACCCGGCGCGCGCAAGCCGGCCGGTTGGTGGGCGTTGGCGAGGAGTCGCTAAAGCGCGAAATTAGCATCGAGGCTACCCGTCAGATTGAACTTCAAGCCACCCTGGATTACGTCCAGAGCGACGAATATGTGGCCGCTTACGCTCGGGATGAGGCCGGCTACATCATGCCCGGCGAGAAACGGGTCGTGCCGATGGTCGTTGAGGCGACCCCAGGAGCACAGCCGGCAGCCACCCCCACGCCTGATCCCGCAGCCAATGCCCGGCCCTGGCAAGCATGGTGGCAGTTGTTGACGGATGATCCCCAGCCCATGCGGCCATAATGTGTACACGCCTGGTTTTTTAACCCATTTTGTTAAGTGATCAGTAGAAAGTTTACAGAAGACCCGAAGGGTTTGAAACCTAGGATACTCGACTCAATTGGTGCAAAACCCTTCGGGTCTAATTCCCCAAACTTTTTGCGGTTTACTTAAGCTGATTGTCGTACCCAAATTGAAGAATGGTTACTAACGTTATCTATTACGTCTTGTTTTTCCTGATAGCGGCTGCCTCTTCTGTGTTTTTGTGGCAGCGGCATGATCCCCGGCAAATTCAACTAAGAAACGCGCTGATGGGCATGGCGCTCACCAGTGTAGCGGGCGGGCTGCTGGCTTACATCCAACCGGCAGGCGCCTCACTTTACTTACAAATTCTCTTTTTTGCGAGTTGGGCGCTGCTGTTGTGGGGGCTGGCGTTTCCCTGGCCGCTTTGGGCTGCCGGCCTGGGGGCAGTGGCGGTGGCGGCTTTCCTACCATTTTGGCCAGGATGGGAGATTTTAGGGGGAGGGTTATTAACGGCCGTGCCCCTCTGTGTTTTTCTGACCCTTCGCCCGGGCAGCTCCTCAACTATCCCCATTTTTGCGCCGGCCAAGGTTACCCCCTATCAGCAGCCAGAGCGGGTCCGGGGTGACGTCTCGCCCGCGGCCCTGGAATCCCAGCAGCCTATTCTGGAATGCCTCACCGATGGGATTGTGTTTAGCGGCGTTGACGGCACGATAACTTATGTCAACCAGGCAGCTGCCGCAATTATTGGCCAGGAAACGGCCGCTTTGGTGGGCCACCCGGTCACGGACATTTTAACCCATCTGCCGATGCTGTCGGCCTCGCTGCAAGAGACAAAACGGAGCCCGTCTGGTCGGCAGCTCAATCACGAACATTTCGAGATAAACGGCCGTATCATCCACGGCCGTATGACCATCGTCTACAACAGCGCCGGCGTCGTCCAGGGCACAGTCGCCATTTTGCGCGACATCACGGCCGAATTACAGGCCGAACGCAGCCGGGATGGCTTTCTGACCACCGTCTCACACGAGCTGCGCACACCGCTGACCGCCATCAAAGGCTACGCCGAACTGCTAGACAGCGGCGCCGGCGGCCAGTTGACCGACATGCAAAAGTCACTCACCAAACCCATCCAGCGCAACGTCACCCGCATGGTCCAGCTCATCAACAGCCTGATCTTTGCTGCCGCCGTCAAGGGCGGCCAGATGGAATTCGCTTCAAGCCATACCAACATCCCCCAGGTCATCCACCAAATCGCCCGCGAGATGCTGCCTAAGGCGGCCGCCAATGGGCAGCGCTTCCAGTTGCAAATCGATGACCAACTGGGTGTCGTCCAAGCCGACCCTATGCACATCGCCACCATCCTGGAAGAACTCCTGGCTAACGCTATCAAATATAACAAGCCCGGCGGCATCGTCGAAATTCGCGCCAATTTGCAGCGAGATGAAGGCCAGAACCAGGAATTTGTGGTCGTTGGCATTCAGGATGAAGGAGTCGGCATACAGCCCGAGGATCAGGCGCATATTTTTGATGACTTTTATCATCCCGATAACCTTGATACCCAGGTCCGGGCCGGGGGGATGGGCATGGGACTTTCGGTAGTCCGCGCTTTGGTGGAGGCTTATAACGGCCGTGTCTGGCTAGAAAGCATCCCCGACCAAGGCAGCGCCTTTTTCTTTCTCATTCCGGTACAGCAACCAGAAACCACAACCCTCTGGCAAAACATCTGATCCCCTACCCCTCTTTTTGCTCCCCCAAACATCCTCTCTAGCTATCCACAAACCAGGACAGCAGTACTAGTTATTTGCCATTCAACTTTACATATGTTACCATATGCAAGATCGGGAGGTTTACATATTGTTAGCAATAGACAATATTTTGTTTAAACCCCAAGTAGTATGCTTATACGCCCTCACCTGTGGGACGCAATCACTGACTCGCATCGCGCCAAAACACAGCCTAGTCACGATATCACGTAAAGGGATAAACCGATGGGCCGTCGTACGATAGCAATCATAATTTTGTTAATAGGCATTCTTCTGTTTGCCTTCGTTGTGTTTCTGATAATCCGCCAGCAAAGCAGCAGCGCTGCACCGACCCCGCCTCCGGCTGGAACCGTCAATGAAACCGAACAGCCGCCGACAAATGGAAATGGTGAACCCGGTGCTGCCGTCACGCCTGAACCCGGCCTGGATTTGCCCCCTGGCGGCGAGGAACTCCCTCCAGACACACAACTGGTCGAAGTGGTCGTTTCCCTGCAAACCGTACCCCGTGGTTGGCAAATGACGGCTGACGAACTGACTACCGATTTACGTATCGCAACAGAAGTCGGTCCAGACGTCATCACCAACATCGATGAGGCAATCGGCCTGTATGCACGATCAGACATTTACCAGGGGCAAACCTTGACCAAAGATGTCCTGGTGGATGATCTTCGCCTGGTTGCCAGCGACAGCTATGGGCCATCGTCACTCATCCCGCCCGGTTTCGTTGCTCAGGCCGTGCCTATGGATCGCCTGGCCGGCGTGGCTTATGGGATCAGCGAAGGAGACTATGTCGACATCATGATCTCCTTCGTTTTGCAGGAAATTGACCCTCAATTCCAGACGTTATTAGAAAACAGCATCACGTTTTACCTGCGGGATGAAGAAGGTAATCCCATTTTGGTAACGATTGATCCTTACGGCCGTTTCGAAGACCTGCCGACTGGGGAAATCACCCACATCGCCCCATCCGAAGACAAACGTCGCCCCATTCTCGTTTCCATGATCCTGCAAAACGCCAAGGTCATTCAAGTTGGCACCTGGCAGCCCGAACTACCCGTTTCGGCGGCTACGCCCACACCGGAACCGGTAGCCGAAGGCGAAACCACACCCACACCGGCCGTTGGCGAAGTGCCAACCTCTACCCCGCTGCCGCCCGACACCCTTTTGCTGGCCCTGCTGCCACAACAACAACTGCTCTTAAAATACGCTGTTGAATCCAACGCAAGCATCGACTTCGCCTTGCGCGGCATTAACGACGCCCAGCTTTACACCATTGAAAACGTCGACTTCAATTACATCAAAGAACGCTTCAATATCGATATTCCACCCAACTTTGAGTTCACAAGCGAATTCGTAGACGTTACTCCCACACCGGTACCTCAGGAAGCTCCCACAGAAGTGCCTACGCCGACAGAGTAACAGGGTCTTATAGGGTTGATACTATGCGTCTAAGAACATTCCTCCTCCTGTTCGTGGTGATTGTATTACTGGCCATTGTTGCTGTACTTGTGTACGTCCGATTTGCCGGTGGTAGCGTCGCTGGGATCACGCCAGGAGATACCATCGCTCCCATTGGCGAGCAGCCCAGCGAAACGCCCAGCGAACCAGGTCTGCCCCCGCCAACAGCCACCCCGGCAACCCGCTACCTGAACGTTGTCGTTGCCGACAGGCCGCTGCCAATAGGCACTATCCTGCGGCCGGAAATATTGCGCTATGAAATAAGGCCCGATTCCAACATTGCCTTGCAAGGCGGGTACGTATTCACTGACATCGAAGAAGTGACCGGCCGCATGGTAAAAACAGAAGTTGCCCCAGGACAGGCCATTCTGGCCCCCATGTTGGCGCTCAGCACAACCGATCTAGCAGCCTTTGGCTCTGATCTGGCCCTGTATGTCGATCAGGGTAAGGTTGCCGTTGCCTTTCCCATAAATCGGTACACTGGCGCAGCCTACGCCATGCGCCCCGGCGATAATGTGGACGTTTTGATGTCGCTGCCGATCGTCGCCCTGGACCCAGAATACAACACGAAGCTGCCCAACGTAGCTCAACGGGTAGATGATCTGGCCCTGGCCGAAGGTCGTACCTTTCTCTTCCCGGAAACGCTTGAAGGCCGGTTGGAATTAATCGACCAACTCGATCTGGTAGGCGAGGTGAGTGGGCCGCTCAGCACCCAGGAAGGCTCTAAGAGTACCCAGGTACAGCGGCGGGCCACCCAACTAACAATTCAACAAGCAACGGTCTTATGGGTTGGGACCTGGCGCGATCCCCGTGAACTGGCCGCGCAAGCGGCCGCCGCAGCAGCTGCCGCTGAGTTGGCCGCGCAAAACAGCGACATCCCTGTGCCCACCCCCACCCCCCTTCCGGAAAGATTAGATGCCACACCAGACGTCATTATTCTGAGCTTGCCGGCTCAGGATGCTTTGGCTCTGAAATGGTCTTTGGAGCGAGGCGTATACATTACCCTGGCTTTACGTTCGCCCGGTGATGCTACTGTTTTTTCAACGGTTACCGTCTCGCTGCCGCAGATGGTGGAACAAGGGGCACTGCGGATTCCGGAAAGGGAAGATTATGGCATTGAGCCTTCGATGCGCGATCTAGAGTTCCCGACTTTGGATGAGTCGGAAGCGCCATAAGCTCAACGCTTGCTTAAAAACGTGATATGATAAGTCCCGGCTTTGCCGGGGCTTTTCTTTTCTGACTCATGTTTCTTGAAAAGTCCAAAACACGAGCTGCACTTTGGAGGAACCGTTGATCCCCCACATGCCAGAAAGCTATGATCCAACTAAATATGAACGGCCGTCTGTTACGGTAGATGTCGTCATTTTTTCGCTGGTTGATAACGACTTACAAGTGCTTTTGGTCAAGCGCAAATATCCGCCATTTGCCGGTATTTGGGCTATTCCTGGCGGATTTGTGCGCATGGAAGAATCACTTGAAGATGCAGCCATGCGCGAACTGGCCGAGGAGACCGGGGTTACAGACGTATACATTGAGCAGCTTTACACCTTTGGCGACCCAGACCGCGATCCGCGCACACGGGTCATTACCGTCGCTTACTTTGCCCTGGTGCCCCACGACGCAATCCGGCCTCGGCCGGGCGACGACGCCGCCGAAACAGCCTGGTATTCCATGTTCGACCTGCCCCGGCTGGCATTTGACCATGAAGACATCTTGGCTTACGCGCTGCAGCGGCTGCGGTATAAGTTGGAGTATACGGCCGTTGGCTTCGAACTTCTCCCGGACGTCTTCACGCTTTCAGAATTACAACACGCCTACGAAATCATTTTGGGAGAACAACTGGATAAACGCAACTTCCGGCGAAAAATCCTGTCTTCAGATGTTTTAGAGGAAATCGGGCATAAGAAAAAAGACGGGGAAGGCCGCCCGGCAATGCTGTACCGCTATCGCAAAGATGCGATAGCCGAAGTCAAAACGCGCCGCCTGTTTCCCTGACCAGACGCTTTTTTTAGGTTACCCACAAAGATTTTGTCAATTCAAGCCCCAGCACAACTTCCTCGCGTCCAACGCGCAAACGCATCGGGCCATTAAACGGCGCCCGCCCGACAATTTCAATCTCCGCCCCTGGCACTAAATGCAGTGAGGCAAAATATTTCAGTCGCTCCGGCTCATGGGTCCGTACCCGGCTAATCTGCCCCTTGTGCCCCACAGTCAAATTAATAATGCATAGGTCATTAACTTCAGGAAGATTACCAGCCTCGTCGGGAATAGGTTCGCCATGCGGACAGCGCTCGGGAAAATCAGTCATTTCGGCCATTCGCCTGGCCAGCGCGTCATTCAGCCCTTTACTCAAGTCGTCGGCATATTCGTGAACCTCATCCCAGGTGAATCCCATAATTTCTACCAAAAAGACTTCCAGGATTCGGTGCCGCCGAATCTCTTCTAAAGCTGCCTGACGCCCTCGATCGGTTAATTCAACCCCTTGATAAGGCACATGCTTGACATAACCGGCGCTCTTGAGGCGTTTCAGCATTCGGGGAACGGCTGGCGGCGAAACGCCTAAACGCTCAGCCAGGTTCGTCGTACTTACCGTGGGCGCATCCTCTTGCAGGCGATAGATTTCGGCGAGATACTCTCGCATCGCAGTGCTGGGGGTCATGGGTTACTGCTCCTTGAGCTTTGGAACATATTATCCCATTCTCGGGGCACACGCCAATGGGCGCCAACGGCCTCTGCTAGACCTCCGCAACTATTTCCAGATCAGTCACGGTGTTCTCGATAAGGGCTACCAGGTCTGTCAATATCTGGGTATCAAAACGGAATTCAGCTCCGGCCGCGGCAAATAATTCCGGCAGCGTTTTCGTGCTGCCCAAGGCCAATGCCTGGCGATAGGCGGCCACAGCCTGAGCCTGATCCTGGCGGGCATTTCGCCAGACTTGCAGTGCACCCACCTGAGCCATTCCATATTCGACGTAGTAAAAGGGGACGCTAAAAATGTGCAGTTTGCGATGCCAGCCAGTCATGCGAGCAGCGGCAAAACCATCCCAATTCACGCCGGGCATGAATCGGGTCCACAGGTCGTCCCAGGCGGCGTCGCATTGGCCGGCGCTGAGCGCTTCTACGGGATGTGTGTATACCCAATGCTGAAAGGCGTCGACGACAGCCATGTAGGGCAAGAAAGTGATGATGCCTTCCAGATGCTCGATACGCGCCCGGGCAGCTTCGGCCGGGCTGTAAAATCCGCCGAAATCGTGCGTGAGATACGGAGCGGCCAGCAGTTCCATCGACATGGAGGCTACTTCGCAGAACTCCATGGGCACATCGGTCTGCCAGAGGAGCGGCAAGCCTGACGGTTCAAACACATGAAAAGCATGACCTGCCTCATGCAAAAGCGTTTGCACATCATCGTGGAGCCCCACGCCATTCATGAAAATGAACGGCCGTCTCCGCACCGGCAGCGTCGCGCAATACCCCCCCAAAGCCTTACCCGGTCGCGTCTCCAGGTCTAGCAAGTTTTCTTCCGCCATCAGCGCAAAATGACGCCCCAACGCCGGATCCACATGATTTAAGATATTCAGCGCACCTTGAATGAGCGCGTCTTGCCCCTTATACGGCTTTAAGGGCGGGTATTCGCTGGTATCCACCTGCACGTCCCAGGGCCGCAAGGTGGCCAGACCCAAACGCGCCCGTTTTTTCTCGTAGATGCGCTGGGCGGCGGGCACAACGGCCGTTTCTATCGCCTCATGAAACGTCAGACAATCTTCAGGCGTGTAATCAAAACGGCCGTATTCCCGAAACACATACGCCCGATAATCCGGCAGACCCGCATTTTGAGCTACCTGCTGCCGCCGCGTCAGCATTTCCGCGTACAACGCATTCAACGCCTCGCGCTCGCTCAGCCACAGATCCATCGTCGCCCGCCATGCGCGCTCGCGCACCTGCCGATCCTTATCCATCTGATACTGCCCTAACTGCGACAGGTTATGCTCCTCACCATCCCAATCCGTTTTTAAACTGCCGGTAATTTTGTCATACTGGTTATCCAGCTTCGCCAATTCTGTTTTCAACGCGACATTCTCATCCCGAAAAAGATCCGCCTCGTTACGCATATTGCGCAGCACCAGCGCCAGATCCTCCCTGTCAGACAAATCCAGCGCCAGCAGCCGATGCTTCAACTGCTGATCAGCCACCAGAAACTGCGGCCAGACATTCTCCACAAAATCCAGATAAGCCTGTTCTTTGTCTGCGTCCGTCGTATCAATTGATTTTTGAATGGACAGATTCGTCAAAATTTCAACCAAAACCCGGCTGAGATCAGACCAATAGTCTAACCACTCCTGGTAATCTTGCGGCGCCAAATCGACGCTCGCTAAAGCGGTAAAAGAGGGTGCAAATCGCTCCCAGGTCACCGGCTCATTTTCGCCTGGAATCGTGGGTAAAGGGGGAAGGTACATGCCAATTCTCCTACAAAAAAGCCCTTGTGCGTACACAAGGGCCAAATATTTTGAGAGGCGACGACCGGATTCGAACCGGTGATGGAGGTTTTGCAGACCTCTGCCTTACCACTTGGCCACGTCGCCATAAACAGATCCGGCAGGCTTGCGCCTGCCGAAATTTTTTGAGCGGGCAACGAGATTCGAACTCGTGGCCTTCTCCTTGGCAAGGAGACGTTCTACCACTGAACTATGCCCGCATTGCTTCCTGATTTTGGAGCAGATGCCAGGACCCAGACTCGAACTGGGGACACCTGCATTTTCAGTGCAGTGCTCTACCAACTGAGCTATCCCGGCAAGTATTGAACTTTTAACAAAGTACCAAAGCGAGCGTGATTCTATCCAAAGCCGCTTTGACTGTCAAGTCTTCGTGCGCGTTTTTAGGATTGCGGGTAAACTATTTTTGGGAGTGGTTGTGTCCCGGTGGGCGCCCCAGTCTTCAAAATTGGTGGCCGGTTGCGCGGAGCAAGCGGCGGTGGGTTCGACTCCCATCCATTCCCGCCTCATTCTTTTCTCCCGTTTCTTCTCAATCTTCCACCGGCAGGCCGCTGGGCACAGTCGCCGGCTGAACGTGCGCCAGATCGAACACGGCCGTATCCGTCAACGCCGCCAAAAATGCTACCAACTCCTCGATTTCCGCCGGTCCCAGGCGGCGGGCCGACGCCAGCGCCGGGTCCAGCCCCGCCAACATCGCCTGCTGCACGGCCGTATCCGTTACCACCATCTCCTGCAACTCAGCGGACAGGTTGGCCGCTGCATCGTAATTCGCCAGGGCCTCCGCCGGGTTGAGGTGATGGTTGATAACAGCTTCCAGCGTGGCGTAAGCGCCGTCGTGCAGCCAGGGGCCGGTTACGGCCACGTTCAGCAGCGAGGGCGTGCGAAAGGCGAATTTGTCTTCCGGGCGGCCGGTGACCTGGAAACGGCCGTAATCCAGCGGCGCTTCCGCTCCCTTGCCCGGCCCGATCTGCGGCGCAGCCAGGTTGTGGTAGGCCTGATCGGTCAGCAGCGGACCGCTGTGACACTGACCGCAGCCCGCGTCGCCAAAAAACAGGACCGCGCCGCGTTTGGCCTCCGCCGACAACGCCGACTCGTCCCCGCGCAAATACCGGTACCACGGGCTTTGATACTGGCTAAAAGCCTCCACCTCAAAGGCGGCGATGGCGTTAGCAGCGTGGGCAAACGTCAACGTGTCCGGAGAAACGTCCGGGAACGCGGCCTGGAAAAGGGCAACGTATTCCGGATAGGCCAGCAGGCGGGCCATTAACCCTTCCCAAATGGCTGCCCATTCGTCATTGGCCATGAGCGCCAGCTCATTGGGCTGACCAAAGATGTCTACGTCGCCGGGCTGGCCGCGCATTTCGTCGACGGCCGTCACCGGAAACATCGCCTGCGCCGCCAGCACGCTGTTCAGACCAGGCGGAAGCTGGCTGCCGGCGGGGGTCACAAAATAGCCGCGTACGCTGTTGGCTACCCGGCCATCCCAAAACATGGTTTGCCAGGCGGCGCTGCCCCGGTTGTAGACGTCGGGGGCGTTGCGGGCAATGAAGAGACGGCCGTCCCCCAATTCTCGCGCCGCGCCCAAACCATGCCCGCCGGTGCCCACGGAAAGCGGCCGGCTGTCGCCGGTGCGCTGGGTGGGGTGATGGCAGGTCGCACAGGCAATGTCGCGGTTACCGCTCAGTTCCTTGTCAAAAAAGAGCGCCTGGCCCAATGCCGCTAGGGCCGGATCAACCGGCGGACCGGGCGCAAAAGGCTGCACGTCTTGGGCGGCGATCATTGCCTGCAACTGCTGATCGACAGTTTCCACTGGGCCGCAGCCCAGCAGCGCCGCAACCAACCAGAGCAGCGTCGCCGCCAGTAAAGCTGTCCGTTTATACTGCATCATTCACCTGGTGGCGGGCGCGTTACGGCCGTTTTGCTTTGCTTTTTTGGCCCCGCCCGCCGATAATGAACCTCGTCGCCGGATTATAGGCGATGTTGCTGATTATTTGTAGCTTGCGGCAGGGAACCCATGAGGTCTGTGTGCTTTCCTTAGATCAACAAAACGCGCTGCGCGACCAGTACCGGGCGCTAAATCCCGGCTGGCAGCCGGCCACAGAAGTGTATGCTAACCTGGTGCGGACCAGTTTACGGCCGTCGGCGCGCGTGCTGGACCTGGGCTGCGGCCGGGGCGGCCTGGTAGAGCAGCTCGATCACCCGCTGGCGCAAATCGTCGGGGTGGACCCGGACTGGCAATCTTTGCGCGAGCACCGGCTGCCGCTGCCACGCGTGGCCGCCCACAGCGAGGCGCTGCCTTTGGCGGATGGCTGCGTGGACGTAGCTTTTGCCAGTTGGCTGTTGGAGCATCTGGCCCGGCCGTCTTTCACCTTTGCCCAACTGGCGCGCGTGCTACGTCCCGGCGGCGTGTTTGTCTTCATCACGCCCAACCGGCGGCATCCGCTGTCGGCGCTGAACGGGCTGCTGGGCCGGTTTAACCGGCTGCAAGGCGCGTTGGTGGAACGTTTTTACGGCCGTGCCAGCGCCGACACCTTCCCCACCTACTACTGCGCCAACACCTCCGCCGAACTGAGCCGGCTGGCGGCCGCCCAGGGATTGACGCTTGGCGAACTGCACGCCATTCCCGATCCCACCTATTTAGCCTTTACCCCTGCGCTGTTCCGCCTGATGACGCAGTTTGAAGCCCGGCTGCCCGCCGACCGCCAGCTTCATCTGGTGGGCTGCCTGCGCCGTCCGGAGTAAGCCGATGTTACACGATCTGTCATTCGGACGCCGACTGTTTTATCGCTACCTGGGCCTGGCCTATGGGTTTACCTATTGGACGAGTCACAAAACCTTTTTGGGGGCTACGTGGCAGGGCTGGATCAAATTTTTGGCGTTTGGGCTGCTGCTGGCAGCACTGATCTTTCGTTGGGGCGTGTGGGGGATTGGCGGCACGGCCGTTTTCCTGGTCTGGATTTACTTTAGCTATTGGCGGGCCAAAAAGGTCGGTTATAGCAAATTCGTGCCCAACGACACAGCCCCACTGCCCTCCGGCGACTGGCTGCCGCCTTATCAACGCGCGTCGCTCTGGGCTACCGGGGTGTACCACGTCACCGAGTTCAACAAATTTCTGCTGCTGCGCCCGGCCGAATACTGGCAGGTCCCGTTAGGGCAGCACATTGTGATGGTGGAGCACCGGCGGGAAAAGTATCTCTACCAGTTT
>Ga0116151_10004267_pt1 | contig 12540 bp, 11 predicted proteins | sample AD_UKC117_MetaG_FD_89893 | JGI IMG/M metagenome (GOLD analysis project Ga0116151, IMG submission 89893) | Active sludge microbial communities of municipal wastewater-treating anaerobic digesters from Hong Kong - AD_UKC117_MetaG | ecosystem: Engineered > Bioreactor > Anaerobic > Digestate... | reverse complement strand
GTGATATCGATGTAGGGCTTGGAGACGAGGTCACCCTCGACAACAATTGTTGTGCCGGCCTGGATCAGGGGTGCGGCCATGAGCAGTGCGGTGACAAATTGGCTGGAAATGGACCCATCGATGGTCACGGTGCCGCCGTTGAGTCCGGTCGCTATAATGTGAAGGGGAGGATAACCGTCCTTCTGCAGGTAGGCAATCTGGCCACCGGCCTGACGCAGTGCAGTGACGAGCGGGCCAATCGGTCGTTCGCTCATGCGCGGCTCACCGGTCAGGATATATTCGCCGCTGCCCAGCGTCAACGCAGCAGTCAGAGGGCGCATGGCGGTGCCGGCATTACCGAGATAGAGTTCCTGGCTTTCCCCGCAGTGAAACGCCCCCCCGTTGCCGGTGATGGTACAACATCTCTTATCGGCGCTGAGTTGGTAGTGAATGCCAACGCGTTTGAGTGCGGTGAGCATATGGGCAATATCATCACTGTCGAGCAGGTTGGTAATTTCGGTGGTACCGTGTGCCAACGCGGCCAACAATAGTGCCCGGTTGGAGAGGCTTTTCGAGCCGGGCAAATTGATTTCACCGGCGACTTTGGCAATGGGTTGTAGGGTTAGTGAGTCCATGATACCTATGGTTTTCGTGTGTATGTTGGTCGGGTCGCTACAGAGATTTTCCCAGATAGACACGTCGCGCGCTATTCCCATACGGGCCAAAGGGCGCAATCGTGGTGTACCCAACCGAGCGATAGAGTGCTTGGGCTTCCGGCTGGCGCACCCCGGTCTCTAGCACCATGTGGGTAAAACCGCGCCGGCCGGCTTCAGCCTCCAGATGTTGCAATAACTGACGGGCCACGCCATTCCCGCGAAAGGCAGGGCGCACATACATCCGTTTCAGTTCCACCGTGGTTGTGTCCACCGGAGAGAGGGCGCCACAGCCGGCATGCTGACCATCAGCCAAGGCAACAGCCATGTAGCCGCCCTCCGCCGCAAAGCGCTCAGCATCAATTCCGTTGATGAATTCCTCTGGATAACGTCTCTGTAATTCAGCATCGAGCTCGGCAATCAGGCCCGCTTCGGTGACTTCGGTCAATGTGGCGTCGCGCAGGACAAGTTGCATGCTATCCTCCCTCGTTTAATATACGCGCCTCGCCTCACATTTTACCCCGATATTGGGTGGGGGAGAAGTGAGTCAACTGCTTGAAGAGCCTGGAGAAGGTTGGATAAAATAGTCCATCCCCGTGCACAATTCTCTATTCCGTTTTCATTGTAACCATTTATAATGCTCATAACAAACCAGTGGTGGATTTCGTACGTTTACCGGATATTTATACGTGACTCATCGGTGAAAAGTGTGAGTTGTCAGAGGCCATGATGTCCTGCTTTGACGCCCAACTCACACTTGCGGTTGATGAGCGTTTGTACAGAGGGGGGCAGGAATGCACAAGACGCTTGAGTCCGTTGCCGTCGATGATCTATTCATCGATATGGCAGAGTATGAAGAGCAAGGCTTTACGATTGTCCGCGGTCTCTTCTCGCCGGAAGAGGTGGACTTATTTCGCGAACATTTCATGCAGTTGGCTGCCGAAGGGCGTGGTTTCTTTGAACGCGAACAGAAAGCGGCCGCCGAAACCGATCCGCTGAAAAAGTTTCCCCGCATGGTGCACATGCATCGCTGGGATGGGTTGAGCCTGGAATTCCTGCTTGACCAGCGCAGTAAACATTGTCTGACGACGTTGTTGGGCGCCGAACCTTATGCCGTGCAGACCATGTTCTACTTCAAGCCACCGGGCGCGCGCGGTCAGGCACTACACCAGGATCAAGCACCGCTCAAGGTGCAGCCCGGCACCTGTATAGCGGCCTGGATGTCGCTCGACGACTGTGATGAAGCCAACGGCTGTCTGCAGTTGGTGCCCGGTACACAGGATTTGCCCCTGCTCTGTTCTGTTGCAGCAGATACAGCCCAGAGCTTTACCAATAGCACCGTGCCACTATCGGAGGAGATGCAACCGATCCCAGCCATCATGGAGCCGGGCGATGTGCTCTTCTTCAACGGCCAGGTGATCCACGGTAGCTCCCCCAACACCACGGAGGATCGCTTCCGCCGGTCGCTGATTGGTCACTACATTGTGGCCGAAGCGGAGAAGGTTAGCGCCTTCTATCACCCCGTGTTACGCTTCGACGGCAGCGAAGCCGAGATGGGCGTCAATCCCGGCGGCGAACCCTGTGGCATCTGGGTCAATCGCGATGGGCGCGCCGTGTTGGAGATGACAAACTAACAGCACTGTGAAGCTAGAGATTGTCCTATAGTGTTAAAAAGGGGGCTTGGTTTTCTGGACCAAGCCCCCTTTTTAACAGCATCTTATATCGGTTGTCTCTGTAAGCGCCAGGAATGAGCAGCCTTCTTCCCGTGATAGATTGGCGTTCATCCATGGCTTCACAACCGGCAATGGGTATTAGTACATGGTGGGTGCATCTTTCGGGAGCGCACGCACATGGCGCAGGTGGGCGCTAACCCGCTGATCATCCTCGGATAGATAGGCAAAACCCAAGTGTTCGGCAACGACAACCGCGACCGTGCGGAAGAGATCACACATAGCCTCCAGTGCATCCCAGGTGTGGGCGTAATCGGCGTCGGCAAAGGTTGTTTCAAGCTTTGTCCACAGGTCCGGTTCCAGATAACCCTGAAAATACTTCCCCGCTTTGCCCAGATTTTTGGAAAAGTTGGTCTGGATGCCTAAATACCAGGTCAACATCTTCATGAGCTCGCCACGAACAATTTGCTCCATCATCTCCTTGGCATAGAGGATCTCCTCACGCCAGAGCCCCTTGGCCACGTAAGTGCTCACCCACCAGAATTCGTTGCAACAGTTGAAGAATTGCTTGGCCGTCGGTGCTGTCGGGTAGTAGCCCTGGTCGCTGGTTGGCGGGAAGGGTGCAATGATACTATCCTTGTCGAGGAGCAAAACACTCATGGTGTCCTCCTCCATTGTAGCAAGTTTCGCCACGGGGTAGAGGGTGAGATCGATGCGATTGCCGTCGGCCAGCTGAATGAGGTAGGCAAAGGGTTCATCATCGCCGGGCGGCGGCTCACTCATGGCGTCGGGCATCTGCAGGATCATGCGTTCGCCGAATTGATCGATCCAACTATGGTTTGCGGTAAAGGAGGCAACATCAGTCACCACAAAGACGATATCGAAGTCTTGAAAGAGATCACGCGGTGCATTGGGATTGGCACGCGAACCGTTCATGATAACGGCGCGAATACGCTCGTCGCGGCGGGCGATATCGTCGATCAGGGCAAACATCACTTGTTCACTGCGCATAGGTTTTCTAGCGTTCCCTTTTACGATTGCTCATACAGATAACAAGCCACTTCGCGCCGGGGATCGGTCGTGTAAAACGGGGGCGGCGCAGTGAAGCAACGTTCCAACACTTGCGGGCAGCGATCGGAAAACGCACAACCGGCCGAGAATTGACCATTGGTGGGCTGGCGCGGTTTGAGGGTCTGCTGACCCCAATGCACCTTGGGATTGGGCAACGGGATCGAATCGATGAGTAGCTGGGTATAGGGATGTTGCGGCGCTTTGATCACCAGGTCGACAGCGCCCGCCTCGACCACATTGCCCCGATACATCATGAGAATACGTTCACTCAGTTGATAGGCTGTCGTCAAATCGTGGGTAATGTAAATGATCGAGATGTCAAAGCTCTTGTGTGCAGCCAGCAGACTTTCCAGAATGGTGGCCCGCAACGATGCATCGACCATCGAGACCGGCTCATCGGCAACAATGATCTTCGGCTTCAAGAGCAGCGCGCGCGCCACCATGATTCGTTGGCGCTGACCACCGCTGAGTTGGTGTGGATAACGGCCCAGAGTCTCTTCTGGACGTAGCCCCACCGCCTGCAACGCCTCTTCGATCATCCGGCGTGTCTCAGTCGCCGTTGCGTTGGGAAAGAATTTGGCAACCGGCGTCGTCAATGCATGGTCGACTTTATAAAAAGGATTGTAAACTTCAAAGGGATCTTGGAAGACTGCCTGCACCTCGCGGCGAAAGATACGCCACTGATTCTGATCCAGCGTTTGGAGATCCTGCCCTTTGTACAGGATCTGCCCGGTTGTCGGCGGTGTCATGCCGAGGAGTAGACGCGCCAACGTGGTTTTGCCGCTGCCGCTTTCGCCGGCGATGGCAATAATGGTTGGCGTTTCCGCGGCGATGGTCACCGAGGCAGCTTCCAGCGCAACCGTTTGCTTGCGATTGAGAAAGCCGCCGCCATACGTTTTGTTCACGTTGCGTGCTTCAAGTAGTGGTGGCATAGGTACTTTCGTAAAGGGTTAAGTGTGTAACAGACAGGAGACCCAACGCCCCGGCTGGACCTCTTGCAGTGTGGGCGCCTGGCTACGACAGTGCGCCATTGCCTGTGGACAACGGGGGTGAAAGCTACATCCGGGCGGTGGATTGAGCAGCGATGGTGTAATGCCGGGGATGCCTTGGAAGATCCCTTTCCCCTCTAGCGAGGGTAGGCTAGCGATGAGCAGTTGAGTGTAGGGATGGAGCGGATCGTCAAAGATGGCATCAACCGGCCCCACTTCCACCAACTTGCCGGCATACATGACCCCAATCGTGTTGACAAACTGAGCCATCAACCCCATGTCGTGCCCCACGAGAATCAGCGAGGCGCCGATCTCCTCCTGCACACGTCCCAGGGTTTCCATGACCTGGCGTTGGACCACCACATCGAGCGCGCTGGTCGGTTCGTCGGCCAGGATCACTTGGGGCTGCAACGAGATCCCCATGGCGATGCAGACCCGCTGCTTCATGCCGCCACTGAGTTCGTGGGGATACATCTCTGCCACGCTCCGCTCCAGGCCGACCGATTCCAGCAGACCGTGGATATGTGCTCGAATCGCCGCCTGGCTGAGGTTGCCATCGCGATTGTGATAGCGGATGGTGTCGGCCAATTGCGCTTTGATCCGCATAACGGGGTTGAGTGAATTCATGGCCCCTTGTGGAATGAGCGCAATTTGTGAAAAGCGGGCGGCACGCATTTGGCTGTTGGAGAGTTGCATTAGGTCGGTATCGCCCAGGAGCACGCGCCCGGCTTCAATGCGTGCCGGTGGCTTCAACATCCGCAAGAGTGCCAGCACCATCGTCGATTTGCCCGACCCCGATTCACCGACCAAGCCGAACCGTTCTCCCTTATGCAGCGCAAAGGAGACATCCTCCACAGCCCGTACCGGGCCGGCGTGCGTGTGATAGTGAACCAGTAAATTTTCAACCTGCAAAACAGCGGTCATAGAGCGTTCCAGCATAAAATGAAGTTGATTCCGATTGATGATTCACCCGTGGGCCAAGACGGCAGGATGACAAGATGACAGGATTAAATTGTACCAGTCATTTTGTCATTCTTTCATGTTTCCTACGTCGTCCGTCGGGCGCGCGGGTTGGCGATTTCGTCGAGACCGGCGGCGATCATGAAGAGCGCGATAAAGAGGAAGATGATGATCAGCACCGGCGGTGCCCACCACCACCACATCCCACGGGGTAGGCCATTGTAATAGCGCGCCCAGTAAATTGTCATGCCCAATGTCGGTTCGCTCTGCGGACCCAGCCCCAGCGCTTCCAGGCCAATTGCCGCCAACACCGCCGAACTCACGGCACCGACAAAGCTGGCAGCCAGATAGGGCAGCAGGTTGGGCATCAGCTCTTTAAAGATGATCTCCCGATTGTTCAAGCCGTTAAGCCGTGCGACCTCCACGTACGCTCGTTCACGCATGGTCAGCACCTGTGAACGAATTGTTCGTGTCGGCCACATCCACGCCAACGCTGCAATGATCAACGCCAAAATCTCTGGACTCAACGTTTTGGTGATGACTGAGGCAATGACAACAAGGACAGCCAAAGCCGGTACGGTCAGTGCCACATCCGCGGCGCTACGCACCACGGCATCAACCACGCCACCGAAATAGCCTGCTGTAAAGCCCAAAATCGTGCCGACGATCATACCCAAGGAACCAGCGATCAGACCGATTTGTAACGTGGTCGGTGCGCCAGCCACCATGACGGCGAGGAGTTCCCGCCCGGCGCTATCCGTGCCCAGAGGATGTTCCCGCGATGGGGGCAAATCGGTCGGTGCCGAAAGGGGGGCGGCATTCTTGATATCGACTGCAAAATAACCGACCAGCCAGAGCACAACCATGAGTAGCAACGTGATCACGCCAATGGTCAACATGCTGTTGCGCCGTATGTGATACCAAAACTCACTCACTACATCACCTCTTTTGGTAACGAATTCGCGGATCTAAAAGCGGATAGATCAAATCTAACACCAATGTTGCAAGTGCGATAGCCACGACAATAAAGAAGACAATGCCATAGATCACGAAATAGTCGAAGCCCGTGATCGCGCTGAAGAGCGCCGAGCCAATTCCTGGATAGTTGAACATGATCTCCACCAGGAGCGAACCGGAGAGGATCGTGCCCAACGAGAGTGCCAATGCGGTCGTTTGCGGTAACAAGGCGTTGCGCATGGCATACCAGAGAAAGACTCGTCCCCCCGGCAGTCCCTTCGCCTCGGCCAGGGTGACATAATCTTCGCCTTCGACCGTGATCATCATTCCGCGCATGGAGAGCGACCAGAAGCCAATCGACGCCAACACAATGGAAAGCGCGGGCAAGATCGAGTGATAGATCAACTCGATCAGATAGCCAATGGTAAACGTGGGCATGGTAAGAATTTGAGAGCCACCAGTGAGAGGAAACCAGCGCAGGCGAAAGGCAAAGACGTAGATGAGAATTAGGCCAAGCAAATAATAGGGAATCGCCGAAAAGGTAAAGAGCGGTGGCAGGAATAAGCGCAGCGCGCGCGGCGCCCCGTCCCATGCTATCAGACCGCCCAACAGTGTGCCGAGGGTAAAGGCAATGATCGTCGAAACCGTCAACAGCGCAATCGTCCACGGCACAGCCGGTGCAATCACATCCACCACTCGGGTGGGAAACTTGGCTAATGAGTACCCCAAGTTAAAGTGAGCAATGTCGTTGATGTAATTCAGATATTGCTTCCATAATGGCTGATCCAGGCCAAATTTCGCCTCATAAGCTTTGGCCAGCCGCTCGACATTTTCGGCATTCATGCCGCCCATGGCGGCCATCATCCCGAGCCGTTCACGTACCGGATCGCGGCCAGGCGCCAAGCGTGGCAAAAAGAAGATGAGCGTAACACCGGCCCAAACGACCACGAAAAAGAAGAGCAGACGGCCCAACACATACCGTAGACTCATAGTGATTCCTAAAATGAAATGATGTTGCGAAACAGCGGGAGGGGTACAAACTTACATTCTGGGTTGCCGATACTCTAACATACCCTTTTATGCGTGTCAAACTCGCATTTTTTGGCTAACTGTCTCCATTTCCCAATTTATTATGTATTTTCAGAAAATACAACAATCAATTTATCAATTTGTTGCAATGGCTAGAGACACTATATACTTGCGGTATACCCTCATCAACAGCGCAAATCAGTATAGCGGAGCTCCCCTACAATTGCATTCCTGTTACCAGGGACGCTATATCGATTCACGCAAGCCCTTCAATAATTGAACCGTTGTTCTCGTCTATGTGTTCTTGGCTTATATAGGTATGCGGCTGAAACTGCGTTCTTTTCCTCTGGGCAATGGGCCAATTTCAGTTCGCCGCCCATATGAGCGACTTTTTTTGTGTGTCTGCCTTTTCATGTGTCCGCCTTTTCATGTGTCCACAAGGAGAAACCGTATGTACCGACGTTGGCATCGCATTATCCCATTTTTGATAATCCTGGCGCTTTTGTGCAGTGCTTGTGGCACCCCCGAACTGCCCGCATCCGAATCCGCCGCCAGTGGTGGCAATGAGACCAGTAGCAGTAGCGATACGGCTGCGGAACCCGCCGCGGCGCCCGCCGAAGGACAACCGTCCGGTCTGAAAGACGTACCGCGCAATCGCACACTGATCATGGCCGGGCTCGGTGGTGAGCAACCGGGTGCGTTTACTGATATGGAACTCTTCAACTCCTACTCCCCCGGCCTCTCACGCAGCGGTTTTACGCAGGCATGCACGGAAGCACTCTTCTACTACAACATGATCGGCGATGAATTTATTCCGTGGATGGGCGAAAGTTACACCTACAACGATGACTTTACCGAAGTTGTCATTAAGATCCGCGATGGCGTTGAGTGGAGCGACGGCACCCCCTTTACGGCCAATGATGTGGCTTTCTCGCTCAACATGCTCCTAGAACATCCCGACCTCAACTACGCCGGTGAAATTATCGACACCGTCCAAAGTGCCGAAGTAGTCGACGACCTCAATGTCAAAGTGAACCTGACCGGTGTGAACCCGCGCTTTGTCTTCGACAAGTTGACCTTCCACGCCGATCTCGGTGTGCCGCTGGTCGCCGAGCACGTCTGGAAAGATCAGGATCCCACCACCTTTAGCAACTATGATCCCGAAAAGGGCTGGCCTCTCTGTACCGGCGCATGGAAATTGGTCTACACCGATGTCCAGCGCAAGATCTGGGATCTGCGTGAGGACTGGTGGGGTGCCAAAAGCGGTTTTCATGCACTGCCCCAGGTCGAGCGCATGGTCTTCCTGCCAGGCATGGATGAAAATACGATGGTCCAGCTGATCAGCAACAACGAGATCGATCTGGCCTTCTCTTTCACACCGCAGAACATGGAGCTGGCACAGAGCCAAAATCCCAAGATTACCACCTTTAGTGACCAGCCGCCTTACGGTTTTATGGATTGGTGGCCGATCAGCCTGGCTTTCAACGATAGCGAGCCACCCTTCGACAACCCAGATATCCGCTGGGCAATCAGCTACTCATTGGACCGCGACCAGATCATTGATGTCGCTTTCAAGAAGACGACCACGGCCATCAAGTTGCCCTACCCCGGCTATCCGGGCATGCAACCCTTTATCGATTCCGTCAGCGATCTGCTGGAGCAATATCCGACCACCGAGTTCAATCTGGACAAGGCGGCCGAGTTGATGACCAAGAATGGCTATGAGAAAGATGGCGAAGGGTTCTGGGTGAAGGATGGCGAACGGATCACCTTTGAGATCATCACCTTCCCGCAGCACCCATCAACCACGCCACAAGCGCCCGTGGTTACAGAACAGTTGCGCAAGGCCGGCTTTGATGCCAGCTTCCTCTTACCCGCCGACTTTGTGACGCGCATCCAGACCGGCGCGGCCAAAGCATTCCTCTGGGGCCACGGTGGTTCCATGCGCGATCCCTATGCCACACTGGAGCGGCTCTATCACATCAAACATGTCAAACCAACCGGCGAGGCGATCCCCTTCACGAATCTCTATCGCTGGTCCAATCAGGAATTTAGCGACATTGTCGACCAGATGACCGGTGTTGCCGAAGACGATCCCAAGCTCAAAGAACTCTTCCACCAGGCGATGGAAATTTGGCTACCCGAATTGCCCGATGTGATGACAGTCGAAACGGTCATTTTGTTGCCGCGTAACACCACCTACTGGACGAATTGGCCTAGCGCCGAGAATCCCTATGTCCACGAAGGCTTCTGGCACCGCACCGCCAATCTTTTCTTGGTTGAGCTGGAGCCGGTAGAGTAGATGGCAAGAAACCAATGAAAGTGAGTTGAGAGTGAGTTCACGATGAAACTAAAAGGCAAAGTTGCCGTCGTTACCGGCGGCGCACGAGGACTAGGGCGAGCCTATGTTCTCCACCTGGCAAAACTGGGTGCAGATGTCGTTGTCAACGACATTGATCTCAATGCCGCGGCAGAATACAACGAAGAGTTAGGCGCCGCTACGGTCATGGAAGAGGTCGAGGCATTGGGTTGTCGGGCCTTGGGTATCGCTGCCGATGTGGCGAACCAAGATGCGGTCGACGGCATGTTTGAGGAGGCACTGAGCAACTTTGGCCACATTGACATTTTAGTCAACAACGCCGGCGGCGCGCTCAACACGCCCCCCAACAATTCGGCGGCGACCGCGGACATGGCGCACTATCAGTACATCATGGATATCAATCTCACCGGCACCATCTATTGCTGCCAGGCCGCCAGCCGACCGATGAAAGAGCAGCGTTCGGGCCGCATCGTCAATGTCTCATCGCAGGCCGGTTTGTGGAGCGGGCGCACCGGCAATGGCATGGCTTACAAGGTCGCCAAGGCCGGCATCGCCCACTACACACGCTCGTTGGCCGCCGAACTGGGGCCCTACAACATCAACGTGAACGCCATTGCCCCCGGCTGGATTCTTTCCTCGCGCGCCATTGCCAGTGGTCGCGACCGGGGTGAAATGCGCGATCGTCTTCTTGAGCAGATTCCCCTGGGTCGGATGGGGCTACCCGACGATTGTGCCAAAGTCGTGGAATTTCTGGTAACCGATCTTTCCGACTATGTCACGGGGCAGTGCATTCCCGTCTGTGGTGGCTATGTGGCGTGGGGGTAAGAAGATTGATGGGAGACGACCGGTTGTTGACAATCGTCTCCCATCGATTGCCCATCGTCTTCCACCCTTTGCGCTTATTACCCAACAAAGAAATGAGTGACAGATGCGTTTACGCGAGAAAGTCGCCATCGTAGCCGGTGCCGGCTGGGGTGGCATTGGTGCGGCCTCAGCCTATCGGTTTGCCCAAGAGGGTGCCAAGGTTGTGATCAACGCTTTGCCCGGCGAAGATCGTCTCTTCGAGACCGAGCGGGAAATCCGCGCGCTCGGTGGGGAGGTTGTTGCGATCCCCGGTGATATCAGCCAAAGCACCACCTGGGAAGCGCTCGTACAGGCTGCGTTGCAAAGCTTTGGCAAGCTCGACATTCTAATGAATAATGCCGCGCAAGCCTATATCAAACCCGTGATCGAAATTTCTGAAGAAGAATGGAATCGTGCCCTTGCCGTCTCGTTGACCGGGCCGTGGTTGGGCGCCAAACATTGTATTCCGGCCATGATTGAGAGCGGTGGTGGCTCCATTGTCTTCACCTCGACGGTCAATTCGCTGATCACAAATCCAGGCTTTGGCGTTTACAGCTCGTCGAAGGCAGGGTTGAATGGCCTTACTCGCAGCCTGGCCATGGAGTACGGGCGGCAGGGCATTCGTTGCAACGCCATTGCGCCGGGGCTAATTGTGGGGGCACGCCAAGCGGCCGCCATGCAAGCCGATGCCCTGGAAGATACGATCAACTGCGATCTCTACCCCGTTGGGCGCTACGGCAAGCCCGAGGACATTGCGCAAGTGGCGCTATTCCTGGCCTCCGATGAAGCGGCCTTTGTCACCGGCATCGTGCTCGTGGCCGATGGTGGGCTAACGCTCCAATCCCCGGAAGCGATCGCCCGTCCCTCATTTCGCAAACGGTGGCGGGATGATCTGCTGGTCCCCCAACCGTTCGACGAATGAGCTTGCGTGGCAAAGAACACAACCATTTCCTGCTTGACATTGAGATCCGTTCCCTGTGCGCAAATCAAAAAAGGCGCATGTCGCGGGTCAAAGCATTTTTGTCCCGCGACATGCGCCTTGATTTTTCCCAACAGGGACCTGCTCAGACCATTTCAGAAAAATAAGTATCCTAGGTGACTGTCACTGGCCACAACAGACCTTGTTGACGAATCTACATTTGGCCAGTGACAGTCACCTAGTGTGGGCAGCTCTTTGAAACTACCTAAAACAATTTCAGTGCCCCTTGTGCCTGCACTTCAAAGCGCGTAAATTCCACATCGGGAGGCACGCTGATTTCATAGCTGGCGACCTCATTTGTCCCCAATACGGCCTTATCGACCATCCCTGACAGCACGTTAACCACATTGTTCTCGTCATTGTAGAGGGTAACAACAACCGCGATATCCTGAACACTGACAGAGCCTTCGTTGCGCAGCTCGCCAACGATCTTTCCGGCATCCTCATCCGCCTCGGCGCGTTCAATGGTCAGTTCCTCGTAGTCGATGATACTGACATCATCCCAAGTGAGGGTTAGCTCATAGTGGTCAATGTTGCCGCCGTTGTTGGTCACCTGGATCTTGAAGGGGCTACTCAACTCGGGCTCGATCTGATGAAAGACTGTCAGGCTCTCTTCCGCGGCCACCAGGTTGTTGTTGCTATCGTAGAAGGAGCCGATCACCTTCACATTGAAGACTGGATAGCTGTCGCCATTGAGCACTTCCCCGACGACCACATAAGTCGAATCCGTGACAAAACCCTGATTGCGACCCACAAAGACCGTGCGCGGAATGGGCGTTGCAGTCGCCACGGGGGTCGCCGGGGTGGCGGTGGGCGGACGGGTGGCCGTCGCCGTCGGTTGGCGAGTGGCAGTAGCTGTAGCGGTGGCGGTACGGCTGGCCGTTGCCGTGGCGGTCCTCCCTGGTGTTGCCGTGGCCTGGTTGGTGGGCAGCGGGGTTACAATCCGAGTACCGCTCCGGGTAGGAATCAACGTTGCAGTAGCCGTGCCGGAGGGCGCCGGGGTCAACGTGCTCAGGGTCGCACTGCCGGTCGGCGCCACGGTCTGAGTCGCGGTTGTCGTAACCGTTGCGGTCACGGGCGGTGTTGTGGT
>Ga0116151_10004260_pt1 | contig 12546 bp, 6 predicted proteins | sample AD_UKC117_MetaG_FD_89893 | JGI IMG/M metagenome (GOLD analysis project Ga0116151, IMG submission 89893) | Active sludge microbial communities of municipal wastewater-treating anaerobic digesters from Hong Kong - AD_UKC117_MetaG | ecosystem: Engineered > Bioreactor > Anaerobic > Digestate... | reverse complement strand
CCGGGCGAGGGTCTGGTCGGCATCGCTCCATTCCGGAAGGCCGATCACTTTGATGTTTTCGTACATCGCCTCGGCGATCGGTTGATTGAAATGACGGGGCCAGGCAGATCCCAGGATTTTTCGAGATACGGTTGTCTTGGTCATCATGGCGGCTCCATCTGCAATGCGATTTGCATTTTCAAAAAGCTCCATGATTTTCGGATATGTCACATGCCGGAAATAATACCAGATGGTCGCTTTGGAAGGCACTACGTTGGGCTGGTCACCACCGTTTTTTATCACCGAATGAGAGCGTTGCAGCGGATCCAGATGTTCGCGTTGGTATTGCCATCCAATGCTCATCAGTTCTACGGCGTCTGCTGCGCTGCGTCCACGCCAGGGAGCGCCTGCCGCATGAGCAGCTTCTCCTTCAAAGGTATATTCCACCGAGATCAGACCGGTCCCTGGTGCCTGTCCATAAGAAACACCCATATTGTTGCCTACGTGGGTAAAGATGCACAGGTCGGCATCGTCAAAATAACCATCCCTGGTAAAATAGGCTTTGGTCCCAACCAGTTCCTCAGCGACGCCGGGCCAGAGCATCAGCGTTCCGGAAAGATTATTTTCCTCCATAACCTCCTTGACCGATAAGGCGGCAACAATGTTTAATGGATTTCCCGAATTGTGACCTTCGCCATGTCCCGGAGCTCCGTCTATGATTGGGTCGTGATAGGCAACTCCTGGTTTTTGACTGGCTTTGGGGATGCAATCCAGGTCACTCCCGATGGCAATGACGGGCTTCCCGTTGCCCCATTTGGCTACCCAGGCGGTAGGGACTCCCGAAATGCCGTATTCGATGGTAAAGCCATGTTCTTTCAGGATTTCCGTCAGGTATTTTGAGGTCTCTACTTCCTGGAATCCCAGTTCGGCGAAGGAGAAAACCTTGTCCGTCATCACCTGCGCCATTTTTGTTTTAGCTTCCACTTTAGCGACGACATCCGCCTTCATGGCTGCAATCTGGGCTTCGGTATCGGCAGGCTGTGCGTTTGCGATCCAGGCAAAGGCCAGCAAACACACGAAAATGCTCATTCTCTTCATAAGTTGGTTTTTATGCGTACGATCTAAAAATAATAAAATGATGCAAATGCGGTAATGCCGGAGGATGCAATTGATTCCTCCAAATTGTGCTATCTAACCCGGTCTTTCCCGGACGGATCCGTTGCCGGATTGCGGCAAATACCGTAGATCAGGATAAAGGTTGCCGTTGAACTTCTTTATCTTCACCGGTAAATCTGTGATTTGTGCTGACCGATCAAATATATCAGGATGTCCTGGACGGCTGGATGGCTGTTTATCGGGATGGGTATCTGGCCGACAAAGTATTGCAGCGCATGCTAAAAGATTATCCTCGGACGGCTCGGATGGCCAGGGAAATTGTGGCTCAATCGGTGTATGGCATTCTGAGGCATCAACGACTTTTATTGGCGACCATAGGGGTCGAGGGTGAAATTCCCGACGACAAAGAACAGGATACATTGCTGCAGGCTTACTTGAAATGGTACGGTGACTACGATCAGCGGTATCACTGGAGGTCCAGGCCGGACTGGCATTTTTTGGAACAGGAGCGGAAAAAACTGCTTGAAATCCGGGCATACCGGTTTAGTATTCCGGACTGGGTTGATGCCTATGGATACCGGAATTGGGGCGACGCATGGGAATCGATCCTGGCGTCCTTACAACAAATTCCTCACCAGGTCTTACGCATCAATACGTTAACAACTACGCGGGAGACGATATTTCAGCAATTGAAAAAGTTGGAGATTCCTGCCCACCGGGATGCCCAGGTGGAGACTGCTTTACATGTCCGGCAATGGACTCCCCTGTGGGATCTTCCGGCTTTTAAGCAAGGAAACTTTGAAGTACAGGACGCGGGTTCTCAGCAGGTAGGCGCATTTTGTCATGTCCAACCAGGCATGCGGGTTATCGATGCCTGTGCTGGCAGTGGCGGCAAGACATTGCAGTTGGCTGCTGCCATGAATAATAAAGGTAAAATTCTGGCCCTGGATACCGATGGCGTCAAATTGGAAGCATTGGCCAAACGGGCACGACGGGCAGGAATTCACAATATCGAGACCCGGGTGATCGACTCAACCAAGGTAATAAAGAAACTACGTGACTGGGCAGATATCGTACTGGTGGATGCACCTTGTTCGGGAAGTGGCGTCTGGCGTCGCAACCCTGATGCAAAATACCGGATCGAGGAGGAGGGCCTGGACCAATTGATACAGACACAACGTGAACTTCTGGTCAGCTACCAGCGTATGGTGAAGCCCGGTGGAATCCTGGTCTATGCGACATGCAGCATTTTTCCGGCGGAGAATGAAGAACAAATGAACTGGTTTGAGAACCAATCAATTCAATTAAGCCGCATCGATCAACAATTTGTTTCGCCCGCATCCGGTGACCGGGATGGCTTTTTTATGGTGAAATGGAAAAAAGAAGGATAATCATGCAAATGGAGTTGCACTGAAATACGCCAACATATTCAAGGTTTTTCTTTACCCACCAAATTATTAATATTAATCATCTAGTTTATATTCTGGGACAGGCCTGTTACCGGTAGCATTTATTAATCGTTCAATTAATTAATTATGCGTCACCGGATGTCTCATGAAATAGCTGCCGGAGCAATGGCAGATATTGCCTTTTTACTTTTGATCTTTTTTATGATCGCTACTAAAATTGAATCCGACCAGGGTATTTTAGTGCAGCTGCCACCGTACAATGATTCGCCGCCAGTGGCGAGTGGAAATCGAAAAGCTTTGCAAGTGCTTTTAAATGCGGATGATCAAATAATGGTGAGTGGACAATTGGCAAGATCAGAAATGATCGATACCATAATTTCGGATTATCTGCTTTACCAATGGCATGCCGGACAAGAGGCTTTAATTGCACTGCAGGCAAACCGTCAATCTACTTATGCCGCCTATGTTGGTGTATATGATATCCTTTACCGGATAAGGAATCGGTGGAGAGACCGCTGGGCGATGCATATTTATCATAAAATTTGGGAAAAATGCAGCCCTGTTCAACAAAAATTCATCCTGGAAAAATATGGTTTTCTTATTTCGGAAAAGGATTTGTATTTGGACTAGTTATCCTGTGCCATTTGGTATTTAACTGGTCCGTTTGTCTGGGACAGAAGTATGCATTTAATGGACTTCATAAGGATTTTGATGAAATTCCTTTGGTTGAAGATCAGGATAACTGCGAAAGGGGACAGGCTCAGGCATTTTCGGATATTAAAAAAGGTAACCTGGGGCTGAATTTTTATGGACTTCCAAGCCCGGAATTTTATACCTGGCAGAGTATAATTGTCAGCAAGTTGCAGTTGAAAATATTCCTTGGCGGGTGTGTAGAATCGGTAGAAGGTCATTGTTACAATGAAATAATGGAGAAGCACATCAGGGAACGATATGGCGACCAGGTCTTCGGGCAAATCTTGGACACAGTAAATCGTCTTTATGAAGAAGGAATGGGGGATAGGGATGCAAAATTTGGAATGGATGAATCGGATTTACAGAAATATATTTATTGCCATCTGAATTCCGAATTATTGTCATCCATTGACCATGCCATCCCGGTAGTCGTTGCCCAATTAAATATTGACAAAACAGGAAAACCTCATCTTGAAAAAATTGTCTTTAGGAATATTCATGCTTTAAACGACTGCAGGTATGAAAATGAGGTGATGTGTTTGATCGAGCAAATGCCAAATTGGGAACCCGCCATAGCAAATAGGAAGCATGTGAATAGTCGTTATGCTATCCCGGTATTTTTTGAATTAAAAATTTACGATAGGTTTTGTCAGCATTAATATAAAAATCCATTTGCAGGATCAGACCTGATAATATCCGGTGTAATTTAGATGGTTAATAGTTGTGGCAATTAACCATTCCGGATGATCTCGCAGACAGCATCAGCAGACTTGGGGATCGGGTGGCCTAATATGTTTACCCCGGTATCTGTGACGACTACATTGTCTTCAATACGTATGCCTCCGAAATCTTTTAATTTTTCAATTTCTGCATAGTTCAGGAAACCCGCGAATTTATTTTCCGCTTTCCATAGATCGATTAGGGTGGGAATAAAATAAATGCCGGGTTCCACGGTAAAAACAAATCCGGGTAACAATGGTCTTGCCAGGCGTAACGATTTTAATCCAAACTGTTTACTGCGGTCCATGCCTGGTAAATAGCCGACCAGGTTTTCGTCCAGATCTTCCATGTCGTGAACATCCAGCCCCAGCATATGACCTAATCCGTGCGGGAAAAACAGGGCATGGGCACCGGCGGCGACGGCTTCATCCACATCTCCTTTCATTAGCCCGAGGTCCTTCAACCCTGAAGCGATGATTTTGGCTGCATTCAGGTGAATGTCGCGGTACGGGACTCCGGGAGCTACCTGTTCAATGGAGTCCATTTCTGCTTTAAGGACCAGGTTGTAAATAGCGTGTTGTATGTCATTCATTGCTCCGCCTACCGGACAGGTACGGGTGATGTCGCCGGCATAATGCATGGGTGATTCTGCTCCGAAGTCCCCAACAAGGAATTGGCCTGCCTTCAGGACATTGCCATGGGCATGATTGTGAAGTGTCTCCCCGTGGATGGAGATGATATTGGGATAAGCAGGCATCGAACCTGATGCCAGGGCAATGGCTGTCACTGCTGCATTAATGGCTTGTTCATGGACTCCCGGTTGGGCCATTTCCATCATCTTGATGTGCATGTCCCGGGTAAGATTAACGGCGACCGTAATCTCTTCCAATTCTTCTTCCGATTTGATCGCCCGCTGACTGATCACGGTCTCGATCAGTTTCCGGGAAGGGTGCGCAGTTATTTCCGCGGGTGTCCGGCCTAGCCACTGAGCTAGTTTCAGGGTATTCAACTGGCGGTAAGGCGGCAGATAATGCACGATACGGTGTTGACTGACAGCTTGTTGGATCAAGGACTGTAAGTCGCTGAGTGAACCGGTCTTATGAATGCCTACGGAAGCGGCCTGATCCGCGATTTGGGGTTGCTGGCCCATCCAGACGATATCGTCAATGGTGAAGTCGTTTCCGAACAGGGTGACTTCGCTGGAGTCTGCGTCCAGAGCCAATACCAGATTTTGCCGGTCAATCCCGCAATAATACAGGAAGGAGCTATCCTGACGGAAGGGATAGGTATTATCGGTGTAGTTCATCGGACTGTCCTCGTTTCCAAGGATAAGGATTAGTCCTTCGGGAACGCGTTCAATCAGGGTATTGCGGCGTGCGATGTAGGTCGCAGCGGAGAATGTCGGTGTCATGGTCCTTGATTTGAAGTCAATTTAGGAAAATAATAAGGAAGGACCGAAAACCACTGCATCCAGCCGGTATGATTTTTATTCTGGGAGGATATTGGATGGCGGTTGCATTTTTTTGTATTTTTGTCGGCTCTTAAGAAACGTTCTTTCATTTTGGGTGATTAGCTCAGTTGGTTTAGAGCGCCGCCTTGACAGGGCGGAGGTCACTGGTTCGAATCCAGTATCACCCACCCGGGTTTTAGATGTGGGATGTGAGCTATGAGATGGGAGACTTTCTCGGATCTCACATCTAGAATCTCAAATCTAAAATAGTACGGGGTGTAGCTCAGCCAGGTTAGAGTACACGTCTGGGGGGCGTGTGGCCGGTGGTTCGAATCCACTCACCCCGACAACCTTTTACAGGGTCATCAGCGCAGCTGGTGACCTTTTTTGTTTCACCCTCCCGAGCTGAATGGATACATTCAAGCGAAGGGGGAGAAACAAAAAAGCTGCACCGATAGGTGCAGACCCTGGTAAAAGGTTGTGACGCCCCCTCCAAGGATCGCCGCAGGCAATCCACCATAGCAGATCTTAGACGATAGATAGATGACCTGACACTCAATGATTTGGCCAGTGCATCCGGCCTCCCATCTCATCTCCTCTCCCAGCTCATTAACCGGCAGGGTGGAAAGAACTTTTTCGATTTCATCAACTATTTCCGGTTGAAGCAGTAAAGCTACGGATCCGGAATAAGGCACACAGTGAGAAGACCCTTCTCTCTATTGCCCTGGAGTGTGGCATTAATTCCAAAGCATCTTTCAACCGCGTGTTCCTGAAGGTGTCTGGACAGACACCACGTGATTATGGCAGGAGTTTAAAGTAATTTGTATAGCGCAATAGCAGATCCTGCAGGATTAATCAATTCTATCTTGGTATCTTCACCTTCCCGAACTTGTTTTTTATTAATCCTTTGTTTTTGAATGTACTATGAAAAAATATGCTACAACCTTAGGCTTGTTACTGCTTGGGCTTACATTCCTTAAAAGCCAGCCGCTGCATCAATCCGTTTTGCTTCAATACGACAAGCAGATCGATGACATCATCAGGCAGATGACGCTGGACGAGAAAATTGATATGTTGCATGCAAAACACATGTTCACCTCTGCCGGTGTGCCCCGGTTGGGGATTGCGGATATGATCTATGCCGATGGCCCGTTTGGGATCCGGGAAGAAATGCAACCGGACGGCTGGGCTGGTCTTGGCTGGGAAAAGGATAAAGCGACTTTTTTTCCAACCGGATCTGCATTAGCTGCTACCTGGAGCCCGGAGCTGGCCTACGCTTACGGAACAGGGATGGCTGCCGAAGCCAGGCGAAGAGGAAAGGATATGTTACTCGGTCCGGCCATTAACATTCAACGCATTCCGACCGGCGGGCGTACCTACGAGTATTTAAGCGAGGACCCATTCCTGAGTTCTAGGCTCTCAGTAGCGTATACCCAAGGGGTTCAGGACAACGGTGTTGCTGTTTGTTTGAAGCATTTCGCACTAAATAATCAGGAAAATAACCGGGGCACCGTAAATGTGATCATCGGTGAGCGGGCCATGCGGGAGATTTACCTGCCCCCTTTTGAAGCTGCAGTAGTAGAAGCGGATGCCTACGGCGTGATGGCCGCCTACAACAAGGTCAATGGTTGGTGGTGTGCGGAAAACGACTTGTTGCTCAATCAAATCCTGCGTAAGGAATGGGGTTTTGCAGGTATGGTCATTTCCGACTGGAGCGGCACCCATAGTACGGTGGATGCAATCAATCATGGGCTGAATGTGGAAATGCCAACCAAACAATTTCTAGGCGCCGCCTTATTGGATTCCGTCAAAGCAGGCATTGTATCCGAAGCAGTCATTAATGAACGGGTGAAGGAGATCCTGCGGGTGCGCATGGCTATAAAACCTATTCCTGCAGAAGAAGCCAATCAGATCATGACTTCTCAACCTGCCCAGCAAAAGATTGCCTATGACGTGGCTAGCAAGTCCATCGTACTGCTGAAGAATGAGGGCGTGCTTCCCCTGGATCTTAGCCGGAAACCCGTGATCGCCGTCATCGGGGCAAATGCAACCCAAATCATGGCTACCGGAGGATTAGGTGCAGGCGTCAAAACGCTGTACGAAGTAACTCCACTGGCTGGATTGCAAGATCGGATTGGCGATAAAGCCGAGCTGCGTTATGCACAAGGGTATGTCCCCGTCGTTTATCGTTGGGGCCGGAGAACTCCGGAACAAATCGAAAAAGAGCAACAGGAAAACGACATCAAATCAAAACAACTCGCTAAGGAAGCCATTGAGATCGCATCACAGGCCGATTTGGTCCTATTTGTCGGGGGAGATAACCGGGCCGTGGAGACCGAAGGCCGGGACCGTGAAACCATCGAACTGCCCTCCGGACAAGACGACCTTATCCGGCAAATCGCGGAAGTCAATAACAACATCGTGACCGTGCTGGTCAGCGGTGCACCCAATGATCTTAAAGTGGTTCAACCCATCTCGAAAGCGCTGCTGATTTCCTGGTTCAATGGTTCTGAAGGTGGTCATGCCCTGGCGGATGTTTTATTGGGGAACATCGCTCCCGGAGGACGTTTGCCGTTCTCTTTGCCGGTAAATCTGAAGGATTCTCCCGCCTATGCGCTGGGAAATTATCCGCAAGGGGATAAAGGAGGGGACGTATTTGCGAATCTGGTGTCGGAATCCGCATCCAGCGGGAAAGCAAAACAATCGGAAAGTGATCCGAACGCTGCCTATTATTCTGAAGAATCCCTGGTAGGTTATCGCTGGTTTGACACCAAAAAGATACCGGTGATGTATCCTTTTGGTTATGGACTTACATATACCCAATTTGCCTATTCCGGACTTAAAACCGAACAAGATACCTATGCCAGTGATGAGGTCATTTCTCTTTCTGTGGAAGTTCAGAATACCGGCGGACGGCCGGCCGACGAGGTGGTTCAGGTTTATGTACATCGCATCGACGGTTCGGTGGCCTGGCCGGAAAAGGAACTAAAAGCTTTCGCCAGAGTATCGTTACAAGCTGGAGAGAAGCAGACGGTCCAATTAAATGTGCCGGTAAAAAGTCTGCGGTATTGGGATGAAACGAGTCATACCTGGAAGGACGACTTGTGTAATATTGAATTGCTGGTTGGCGCTTCTTCCGGCGATATACGGCTGACCAGAAAAGTCACTTTGCATTGATGCGACCTTCGCATCTGTATTAATAGCATCCATTAGGTGAGTTCATTCAATGCTCCATTTCGGAGTAGGGCAATCTTTCCTTATCAACAGCCAAAGTCGTTCAATTAACGGCTTTTGGAGTATTCCGGTAAGCAAAATCCTGGCTTACGAAGAATTAACATATACCTTGCGCAGGTCAAATACATGACGTAGTGGTTTATCATGAGGAAACTATATATGATCAAATTTGATTATAAGTTTTGTTGCTATGTTTCGCATTAGAAAATTTAACAGCTTTGTTGCAACACTAAAGCCCAATTCAAGTTCTAATAGGGTCGTTTGAGAAAGCTGGTTTATAGCGTTTTGCACGAATTTTGATTTCTCATCCGTTTGATTTCTTTTTAAACGATCTCGCTTTGAATTTTTCCTTTGATCGAAATCTATCCAAGTTCCTTCTGATGCTGATTAGCCTGGTGTGCATTAATTTGTCACGAGGTTTTTCGCAGGACTTATTATCGGAAGAGGGATGGAACATGGTGTCGTCGAGTTCCGATATGAAGGTATATACGCGCATCGTTGCTTCATCCTCAATCAAGGAATTACGCATCGACTTTAATATGACTGGTACGGTTGCCAGTGTCATGCAGGTATTGGACGATGTGGAAGGTTACAGCAATTGGGTGTACAAATGCGAAGAGCCGGAGCGGATAACCACCGTGTCCGGTCGTGAATTTTACTATTATGTGCAGACCGATATGCCATTTCCCGCATCCGACCGTGACCTGATTATTCGATCCCGTCATCAGATCGATCCGGCTAGTGGCATTTACCGCGCCCATTCCCTGGCGGTGCCGGAATATCTCCCAAATAGGGAAGGAATGGTTCGGGTGCAAAATTTCGAGTCGTTTTGGACCGTCACTCCTTCGGGCAATGGCCGGGTAGCCATCGATTACCGCGTTCGTACAGATCCGGGAGGAAGTATTCCGGCCTGGATCATCAATTTGGGTATAACGATGGGACCGGTAAAAACGATGGAGCAATTAGCCGCTACCGTTCAGGAATACGCATCCCGCGTCGCTAACCGGGAGGATGAATAACGCCTGACCCATTAAGCAAAATTTAGATTTAGTTTTTGCGTTGCTGATAGACCCGTACAAAATCTACCTCAAATCTGGCCGGGAAGAAGGCATCATTGATTGTTCCCCCATTTGTCCCGCCCAGGGCAAAATCCAACAGCATGAAATGTGGTTGCCGGAAAGGATTGCCCGAGCCGTCCTTGTTGTTTACGTCATCCAGAAGAACCTCATTTAAAAGCTGATCATCCATATACAGCCGGATAAACGTCGCGCTCCAGTCCATGGTCCAGGTATGGAATTGTGCAGCCCACGCCGCTCCTCCGAAATCATCTATGTTGTGCCGGGTGTCGTGCCACTCCGTTTTACCATTCGCGCCCTGACAAGCCACATTGGCTAGCAGGAGACCACGGTAAAATTCCATGATATCTATTTCTCCATTAGCCGGCCAGCGTCCATGGCTTCCCAGCGTCCACCAGGCCGGCCAGAACCCTGAACGAATATCGATCCGGGCGCGCATTTCAAATCGCCCGTAGCGCCATTCCTGTTTCCCTCTGGTGTTGATACTGGAAGAGGTATAAGCGATGCGGGGCCGGGTTTGACGCCAGTCTTTGCCTGAAGCCTGGAAGAAAGGGTTGACTTTATCTTCTCTCCGGGCTTCTAGGATCAGCAGCCCGTCTTCCATCCAGGCATTCGCTTCCTGGTACCATTGATCTTCTTCATTGCGCACAAATCCATGTTCGAAATTCCAGAAATTGGTGTCGGGTAGACCGGTGCCGTCAAATTCATCCGACCAGACAAGCTGAAGAGAATCTAAATCTTCCGGTAAATCAGAAAGCCTGGTCTGTTGGCCGCTACCCTTAGGAAGAAAAAACAAGCAAGCGTATAGTCCTGTCAGCAGGGGTATGGCGTGATGCAGTATTCTTATCCGGTAGTGCATGATCGGATCATTTTTAAAAGAATATTGATGAATTCTTAATTCCTCCTATACTCGTTAAAATAGGAATAAATCGTATCATTAAAGGATAGAACCAACATGATACTGTATGCTAAAACGAACAAAGCGAACCGGAAGGCCTTTGATCATTTATTATTTATTGTTGTTCTTTGGCATCTCCACATATGCGCAAACACCTACTATTGATTCCTTGTTGGTTGTTTTGGAATCCGAAACAGATCCTTTAAACAGAGGCGATATACTCTTGCAATTGACACGGCTTCATATAAATGACTTGCCTAAATTTTTAGAATATCTTGATCAGGCTGCCACCATTCCAGCTTTTGCCTCGGATTCTAAATGGTCCAACCACATTCAGTTTTTGCGAGGATTCTATTTCGAGCGGTTGCGAAATTTTGATTCCGCACGGATTTATTTTCAAAATGTATTGGATGCACAATCGGTCACAATTACGGATACCCAGATTGTTTCCGCAACTTATTTTAAACTGGGCAATATGGCCCGCCTGGAAGGTAACCAGGATAACGCCATTGAATTTTTCCAGAAATCTCTACAGTTGGATGAGGCCAGAAGTGATGAAAACTCTGTGGCTGGTACCCAGATTGCATTGGGAGTGATCTATAAAAATATTGGACTCTATGACCAGGCTATCACCTATTACCAGCAGGCATATGATACCTATGCCAAGTCGAATCACTATGAAAACATGGCAACGTGCATGCTCAATATTGCCAACGTCTATAGCCGTCAAAAAAAATATCCGGAAGCCATCGATCAATTTCAAAAGGCCCTGGAGTTTTCCGAAAATGTTTCGAATCCCGATAATTTATTGGCGTTCATTTATGGGAATTTGGGAAATTGTTATACCCAGCAAAATGACCATGCTCAAGCACTCAACTATACCCAAAGGGCGTATGAATTGATGAAAGGGAAGACAGGTCCGGAGGAGCAGGCAACAATGTTGATTGGGATCAGTAATAGCTTACGGGAATTGGGCCGCCTGAATGAATCTGCCAGCCGGTTGCAGGATGCGCAAAAAATGTGCGAAAATGCGGATGGCTTGATCCAGGTTCAGGAAAGAATTCAATATCAATTGTATCACATTTATCTGGAGCAAAACCGTTTAAAAGAGGCGAATGATGCCATTCAATTGCATTTAAAATTACACGATAGTCTTCAGCGTTCCGAAGTCAGTAAACAATTATTGGAAATCAATACCAAATACGAAACGGAGAAAAAGGAAAATGAAATTGCGTTATTAAATGCGGATAATGAACTGGTAGCTGCACATTTACAAGCAGCAAAAAATAGGAATGTTGGATTATTAGTCGGATTTATTTTGGTAGGAGGACTACTGACAGTTGTCTACCGTCTTTTTCAGAAGACAAAATGGCAAAACAAGCAGATCTCAAAGGCATTGCATGAAAAGGAAGTACTTCTCCGCGAGATCCACCACCGCGTAAAAAATAATTTGCAGGTGATCTCTTCACTCCTGGCATTGCAATCGGAACACGTGGATGATAATGTCGCCCTGAGCGCTTTGCAGGAGGGACAGGATCGTGTGCAGTCCATGGCACTTATCCACCAAAATCTGTATCAGGATCACAACCTGACCGGTGTGTCAATCAATGAATACTTTACAAAATTGATCCGCAATCTGTTTGATTCGTACAATATCCGCAAAGATCAGATCCGGTTGGAAATGAACATTGACCCACTCAATCTGGATGTCGACACGGTTGTGCCGATCGGATTGATCGTGAATGAGTTGGTGAGCAATAGCCTGAAATATGCCTTTCCGGATAACCGGAAGGGAACCATTTGGGTCGACCTGGTGGAAAAGGGACAACAGCTCTATCTATCCATCAAGGATGACGGAATCGGAATGCCCCCCGAAAGAGAGGAGAGTCTCGGACAGTCCTTCGGTTACCGGCTGATCAAAATTTTTACCAGGCAATTAAAAGGCACGTTATCCATCACCGGCGACCCTGG
>Ga0116151_10004254_pt1 | contig 12559 bp, 9 predicted proteins | sample AD_UKC117_MetaG_FD_89893 | JGI IMG/M metagenome (GOLD analysis project Ga0116151, IMG submission 89893) | Active sludge microbial communities of municipal wastewater-treating anaerobic digesters from Hong Kong - AD_UKC117_MetaG | ecosystem: Engineered > Bioreactor > Anaerobic > Digestate... | reverse complement strand
TACGTCAATCGGGCCTCAGGCGCGACCACCGGAGCCTGGCCGGGTTACCAATCATTCGGCGGCTGGAAAGGCAGCGGCTCGACCGGCAAAGCGGCCGGCAGCTTCTACTACGTGCAGCAGTATATGCATGAGCAAAGCCAGACAGTAGTCGAATAAACCATTCTCTCATTGAAGAAAAGAGGTCAGGCGATGGCCTGAGCCTGATGCCTGACCTCCTTTCAGCCATCCCGAAAGTCTACTATGACAGACAAACTCATTTCTATGCAAGAGGCGGTCAGCCGCTACGTCCACGATGGGGACACTGTGGCCATCGAAGGGTTTACGGCTTTTATCTGCTTTGCCGCCGCCCATGAAATTATCCGCCAACGGAAGCAAGACCTGACGCTGGTGCGGATGACGCCCGACCTGGTCTATGACCAAATGATTGCCGCCGGCGTGGCGCGAAAGCTTATCTTTAGCTACCTGGGTAATCCCGGCGTGGGCAGCCTGTATTGTATTCGCCGGGCGGTCGAGAAAGGGATTCCACGGCCGTTAGAAATCGAAGAATATTCCCATTTTGGCATGGTCGGCCGCTACATCGCCGGGGCCAGCAAATTGCCATTCTTCCCCCTGCGCAGCTACACCGGCAGCGACATGCCCGCAGCCAATCCCCACATCCAATTCGTCGACAGCCCGTATGGCGACGGACCAATCGCCGTCGTGCCGCCCCTTAATCCTGACGCGGCCTTCCTGCACGCGCAGCGCGCCGATGCTCAGGGCAATACGCAAATTTGGGGTCTGCTGGGCATGCAAAAAGAAGTCGCTTTTGCCGCCAAGAAAGTGATCGTCGTGGTGGAGGAAGTGGTGGATGAAGACGTGATCACCCGCGACCCCAATCGCACGCTCATTCCAGGGCTGGTCGTGGACGCCGTCGTTCAGGAACCTTATGGCGCGCATCCCAGCTACGTGCAGGGCTACTACGACCGTGACAATACGTTTTATCTCGATTGGGCCGAAAACTCTACGGATCAGGCCGCCACGGAAGCGTGGCTGCAGCAATGGGTATACGGCGTGGCCGACCGGGCTGAATACCTGGCCAGATTGGGCCAGGAACGCCTGAAGAGCTTGGCTCCCGGAGAATTGTACGCCGAGCCGGTGAATTACGGCCGTTACGCTTAGCCTCCCCCACCCTTTTAGAGTGGGGGTTTGTTGATTATTTATTTGCTATACGAAATACAGAGGTCTTTTCATGCCTACCATGCATGGTTTCACCGGTAAAATCCTGCACGTCGATTTAAGCCAGAACACCCTGGAAATCGAACAGCCGGACGAAGAATTTTACCGCACCTACATGGGGGGAAGCCTGATTGGCCTGTACTATCTGTGGCGGCTTTCGCCGCCCAACGTGCCGCCCCTGCACCCGGATAACACCCTGACATTTGCCGTCAGCGCCCCCACCGGCCTGCCGGTCAGTGGGCAAAGCCGGGCGACAGTAACCTGCAAATCGCCCAGCAGCGGCGGTGTCGCCGACAGCCAGGCCGGCGGCTTCTGGCCGGCCGAACTGAAATTTGCCGGGTTCGACGCCATTGTCATTCGCGGCGCGGCCGAAACGCCCGTGTACCTGTGGGTCCACGACGGCCGTGCCGAACTCCGTGATGCCGCCCACCTCTGGGGCAAGACCACCCTAGTCGTCGATAAGCTGCTCAAAGAAGAATTAGGCGACAAATCGGTGGAGATCGCTCAGATTGGTCCGGCGGGCGAAAAGCTGGCTAACTTTGCGGCCATCATGAATATGGCCAATCGCGCCTGGGGACGCACCGGCGTGGGTGCGGTGATGGGCAGCAAGAAGCTGAAGGCCATCGTCGTGGGCGGCAACCGGGATGGCAAGCACAAAGTAGAGCCAGGGGACAAAACGGCCGTTATCGCCCTTATCCGCCAGGGAACGGCCGACATGGAAACCAGCGGCGCGGCCCACTTTGGCCGCATTGGCACCCCCCGCTCTGTGATGGCCAACTACGGCGCCGGCGGATTGCCCTCCTTCAACTGGAACGCCGGCGTGATGCCGGCCATGACCGACGCCGAGGCTATCAGTGGCGAAACGTTGTACGACAATTTGCTGCGCGGCGCGGCCGAAGGCCAGCAAGACAAAGTCGGGCGCGACACCTGCTACGCCTGCGCCATTCGCTGCAAACGCGTCGTTGAAGCCGAATGGCGCGACAATCAAATCATCCCTGAATACGGCGGCCCGGAATACGAATCCATCGCGACCCTGGGCTCCTACTGCGGCGTCACCGACCTGGAAGCCATTTGCTACGCCAATCAGTTATGCAATGAATACGGCGTCGATACGATTTCCTGCGGGGCGACCATCGCCTGGGCGATGGAGTGCTTTGAAAATGAAGTGCTCAACTGGGAAGAGACGGATGGTATTCCACTGCGCTTTGGCGACGCGGCGGCCATGATCGCCATGCTCGAAAAAACGCTGAAGCGCGAAGGCTTTGGCGACATCCTGGCCGAAGGCTCCGCCAAAGCGGCCGACCGGCTGGGCAAAGGGCATGAATTTTTATTGACCGTGAAAGGGCAGGAACTGCCGGCCCACATGCCCCACGTCAAACGCAGCCTGGGCCTCATTTATGCTGTCAACCCCTTTGGCGCCGACCATGAATCATCGGACCATGACCCGCTGTACCAGCCGAAGGTGTATGAAGGCACGCCAGAACGCCCCGGCACCAAACGCCACCTGGCGTCTTTAGGGCTGACTAACCCGCAGCCGTCGCAGGTGCTAAACGCCGAAAAGGTGAAGTTCGCCCTGCAAACCCAATACAACTACAGCGTCGCGGAAGTGGTGGACGTGTGCCACTTTGTCTTTGGTACTAGCTGGCAGTTGTACGGACCGCAGGAAATGGCCGATTTGATGGCCGCGGCCACCGGCTGGGACGTGACGCTGGCGGAAATGCAGCAGGTCGGCCGCCGCCGGGTAAACCTGATGCGGGCCTATAACGCCCGTGAGGGCCTGGCCCGTGCCGACGACACGCTGCCGGCCAAATTGTTCAAACAGGCGCTTAAAAACGGCCGTTCCGATGGCCTGATCATTGAAACCGAGGAATTGGAAGCCGCGCTGCGGATGTACTATGAGCAGGCCGGCTGGGACGTGGAAACAGGCATGCCCACGCCGGAAACCCTGCGCGAGGTGGGCCTGGGCTGGATTGTGACGGAACTCGGCCTGGCGTAAACGGCCGTCTCCCGCTCCATTCTGCCCTTCCCCCTAAATTCGTAAACCGTGTACAATAGGCAGCGAGTTACCGGCCGATCAACCAAAACTTTGACCGAAAACCCTTCGGTTGAATACAAATCATAAATGGGAAGAGAAACAATGATTGAGTATCCCACGCTGCCAGAAGGGGCTATCAATGCCATCGTCTACGCTTATCATGGCGATCCGTTCAGTGTCTTAGGGCCGCACGAATTCAAGAACGGGCTGATCGTGCGCGCGTTTTTGCCCTTTGCCGAGAGCGTCTCCCTTATCCCTGCCGACAAATCCGCCTCTTACCCCATGCACATGTCCCAAGAAGGTGGCTTTTTTGAGGTATGGGTGCCTGAAAAGCAGCTGCCATTCGACTACCAGTATCAAATTGTTTCTTACAGCGGTGAAACGCTCACCGTGGACGATCCCTATAACTTCCCTCCGGTCTTGTCGGACTTTGATGAATACCTGATGGCTGAGGGAACCCACATGCAGGTCTACCAAAAATTAGGCGCGCACCTGACGCAGATAAACGGCCGTTCCGGCGTCTATTTTGCCGTCTGGGCGCCCAGCGCCCAGCGGGTCAGTGTGGTGGGCGAATTCAATACCTGGGACGGCCGTCGCCACCCGATGCGCTTCCATCACGACACCGGCGTCTGGGAACTGTTCATCCCCGGAATCGGCGAAGGCACGCTGTACAAATACGAAATCAAAACCCGCTATCAGGATTACATGGTCACCAAGGCCGACCCGGTTGGCTTTTTCTCCGAAATGCGACCCAAAAACGCCTCCATCGTCTGGGATATCAACAAGCACCAGTGGCAGGATGCCGAGTGGCTGGCCTCACGGCCGCAGCGTAACGCGCTCGACGCGCCGATCAACATCTACGAGGTTCATTTAGGCTCGTGGCGGCGCAAAAATAACTGGGAATGGTTGACCTACGCCGAGCTGGCCGAAGAACTCGTCGCCTACGTCAAAAAGATGGGCTACACCCACATCGAGCTGCTCCCCGTAGCGGAACATCCTTTCGACGGCTCCTGGGGGTACCAGGTGACCGGTTATTTTGCGCCCACCAGCCGCTTTGGCACACCCGACGAGTTCCAGGCATTCGTTGACGCCTGCCACCAGGCCGGCATTGGCGTCATTCTGGACTGGGTACCGGCGCACTTCCCCACCGACGAACACGGCCTCAACTTCTTCGATGGCACCCATCTCTACGAACACGCCGACCCGCGCCAGGGGGCGCATCCCGACTGGGGCACGCTGATTTTCAATTACGGCCGTGCCGAAGTTCGCCAATTCCTCATCAGCAACGCCCTCTTCTGGCTGGACAAATACCACATTGACGGGCTGCGCGTGGATGCCGTCGCCTCGATGCTTTACCTGGATTTCTCTCGCGAACCGGGCGAATGGGTGCCCAATCGCTATGGTGGCCGCGAAAACCTGGAAGCCATCGACTTCATCCGCATGTTCAACCAGCGGGTCCACGAACAGTTCCCCGACGTGCTGACCATCGCCGAAGAATCCACAGCCTGGCCCGGCGTCACCCGGCCGGTAGCCGACGGTGGTCTGGGCTTCGACATGAAGTGGAACATGGGCTGGATGCACGATACCCTGGAATACATCAAAAACGAGCCTATCCACCGCTCTTACCACCACGGCATGTTGACCTTCTCACTGCTTTACGCCTTCAGCGAGCACTTCTTGCTGCCTTTCTCCCACGACGAGGTGGTGCACCTGAAGCGCAGCATGCTCGACAAAATGCCCGGCGACGTCTGGCAGCGGTTTGCCAATTTGCGGCTGCTGTATGGCTACCAGTACGGGCATCCGGGTAAAAAACTGCTCTTCATGGGCGGCGAGTTTGGCCAGTGGCGCGAATGGAGCGAGGAACGCAGCCTGGATTGGAGCCTGGTGGAGACAAAAGCCGACGACGGCCGTCACGCCAAACTACAAACCTACATGGCCGACCTCAACAAAATCTACCAGACCCACCCCGCGCTTTACGAAGATGACTACTCGTGGGATGGCTTCACCTGGATAGACTTCCAGAACCATCAGATCAGCGTGCTGGCCTTCGCCCGCCACGCGCCAAAAAGCCAGGAAACGCTCCTGGTCGTCTGTAATTTCACCCCAGTCGTGCGCGAAAACTACCGCATGGGCGTGCTGGAAGAGGGTAACTATCAGGAAATCTTAAACAGCGACGCCGAAGCCTACGGCGGCAGCAACATATTGAACCCCGGAACGCTTGTCAGCGCGCCTACGCGCTGGTACGACCTACCCCACTCAATTGAACTGACGCTCCCGCCGCTGGGAGTCGTCTATTTGAAGAAAATTGGAGATTAGAGATTGAGGCCAGAAGATTGGCGGCCGGCTGACGCTTTTTCGCTAATCCTTTTGCCTCAATTTTCCCTTCCTGTTGTATGAAAGAAGAAACCTTGTATCCCCTGCTGTTCACCCCCGTTTTGAAGGATTACATTTGGGGCGGCCGTAACCTGGAAACGAAGCTGGGACGGCCGTTACCACCCGGTACAATCGCCGAGAGCTGGGAAATTGCCGCCCATCCGGACGGCGAATCGGTGGTAGAAAACGGCCGTTTTGCCGGCCTGACACTCTCCCAACTCCACCAGCAATTGGGACTGGACCTCATTGGTCGTCACAATGACTGGGCCCAGCAGCGCCAAAAATTCCCGCTGCTCATCAAGCTGCTGGACGCCAACGACGCCCTCTCCGTGCAAGTCCACCCCAACGACCAGTACGCCCTGGCCAACGAAGGTAACGAACTGGGCAAAACCGAGATGTGGGTGGTGCTGCAAGCGGAACCAGACGCGGCCGTCATCCTGGGGCTAAGCCAGGCGACGACGGCCGTAGAATTTCGCGCCGCCATCGAGGCAGGCAATCTGGACCCATACCTGCACCACATTCCGGTGCAGGCGGGCGACGTGGTCTGCGTGCCCAGCGGTTCGCTGCACGCCATCTTGAGCGGCCTGCTCATTGCCGAAATTCAGCAAAACTCCAATACTACCTACCGGGTATTTGATTGGAACCGCACGCGAGATGGCAAAGCACGGCCGTTACACATCGACAAGGCGCTGGACGTCATCAACTTCGAGCAGGTGCAGCCCAGCCTGTGCCAGCCAGAACTCATAGCCGAATCCGACGGCGTGGCGCGCTGGCGGCTGTGCCACAACGACTACTTTGTCACCGAACGGGTCACGATGGCTGCGGGAGCCGAATTCCACGGGCAGTGCGACGGCCGTTCGCTGGAAATCTGGGGCGTGATTGAGGGGCGTGTGACGGTGAATGCGGTGGGCTTAACGGCCGTGCGCTTCACCCTGCTCCCGGCTGCCCTCGGTCCCTTCACTGTCAAAGCCACAACCGCAGCCACCCTGCTGCGCACCTACGTCGCCGGAAACTGATCCGGCGACCGGCCCACAAAATGGCAATCCGGCCGACCGCTGGCAATATCTTGGCACGCGCCGGCAAGTATGTTATCATCTGCTCCGCTCTCACGCCTTCCGTGAATATTGTTAGAGATATACGGAGGTAAAAAAATTGGCTAATACAAAATCTGCCAAGAAACGCATGCGGCAAATTGAAAAGCGAACCGATCGCAATCGTATGTATCGGGCATCCGCCAGGACTTACATCAAAAAAGTCCGTCGTCTGATTGACGAAGGCAATCTTGATGAAGCCGAAGTCGTGGCCCAAAATGCCTACAGCACGTTAGACAAAGCAGCCCGGAAGAATATCATTCATCCGCGCAATGCCGCCCGACGCAAGGGGCGCATTATGGCCGCTTTAGCTGCAGCCCGTGCAAAAGAAGCGTAAGACAAGCTTTCAGCAATTGTTCGTATGAGACACCACCTCCCTCGCGGAGGTGGTGTTTTTTTTATTGACCGTCGTCAGAGGGGATATTCAGGATGTAGCCCTGGCCGCGAACGGTGCGCAGCAGTTTAGGCGAGGCCGGATTCACTTCGATAATCTCGCGCACCCAGCGAATATGCACGTCCAGCGTGCGCGTGTCGCCCACGTAGTCGGTTTTCCAGACGTTTTGCATCAGCTGCCGCCGGCTGACAATTTCGTTGGGATGGCGGATAAATTCTTGCAGCAGTTGGGCTAATTTAGGGGTGAGGCGCTTTTCGCCCTGGCCGGCCACGTCTACCGAGGGCTTGGAAAGATAAATCGTCAACGTGCCGTAACGCACCACCTCTTCGTCGCTGTCGTTGGCGGGCAGCAGGGCGCGAATACGGTTGAGCAGTTTGCGGGCGGTAAAGGGATGTTCCAGGTACACGTCGGCTTCAGCTGTGCGGTCCTCCGCTTCGCCGTCAGCGCGGGTGTGGATGATGGGCGTTTCGCTGAGCACCCGGCGCAGGCGGCGGCAGCTGCGCGCGCCACTGGAGCGCATGGAGGCGGCGTCGAAAATGACCAGGTCTGGCCGATGTTCTTCCCCCCACTGCAGGGCGGATTTACCCGTATGTACAACTTTCAGGTGATACCCTGCTTTCTGAAGCGCTTCAGATAGTGATTGGGAGCCTATCCCCCTGCCCTCCACCAACAGAAGCTTCGCCGCCTGATCAGGCACAATCCACTTTCCTTCTTGAAGTCGTTTTTACCTTAAAAAATTGAAAGGCCGTGTCTGCGATTATAAAGATAAACAGGGCTGGCGCAAGCAAAAAAGGTCCTATTTTTTAACATTGCTGGGGTCTGTCCATAGATTGCCCCTGAAATTTCACAAAGGCTAGGAAAATACAATGAGGCCCTCTCATTCCAATCATTCCAGGAACAAAGAGGGCCTTAAAAGAGAGTCAGGCAGAGTTATGATGTTTTTCTATCGAGGGTTATGAACTTTCTCGATTTTATCCGCACAATTGGGAACTGACAGTCATCAACGTACGCCTAATAACAATTCCACCGTGAGTTGATCCAGGCGTTCATAAGGCAAGCCACGACTGCCTAATGCGGCCCGGTCAAACGAAACCGATTTAAGAGCCATTGCTTTTTGGGAGCTGTAGGCCCCTTTGAAAGCATCCGTAGAACCATCGTCTGCCATTATTTCTTGCAGCAAGGCCTGTATTTCCTCGTCGCAATTCCACTGCGCGGCCTTCTCCTTCAAAATAAGGTAGGTACGCATACACCCACTGGCAAAATTCTTAACTCCTTCATAATCATCGGTTCGGTAAGCGTGGGCATCAAAATGACGGCTGCCACTGTAACCCACATCCTCTAAGAACTTTACCAAGAAAAATGCGCTCTTTAAGTTTACTGCTCCGAATCGAAAATCCTGGTCATAACGGCCAAAAGCCTGATCATTCAGATCGATGTGGAACAATTTGCCCATATCCCAAGCCTGGGCCACATGATGCAAGAAATTAAGACCGGCCATTTGCTCGTGAGCAACTTCTGGGTTAACGCCCACCATTTCGGGATGGTCCAAGGTCTCGATGAAAGCTAACATTGCGCCGGTTGTCGCCAAATAGATATCCCCTCGGGGTTCGTTTGGCTTGGCTTCCAGGGCAAACTTTAATTCGTAGCCCTGGTCGATGGCATATTCGCACAAGAAGTTCAATGACTCGCGAAATCGCTTGCCCGCATCTAGCGGGTTCTTGCTGGCATCAGTTTCTACCCCTTCTCTACCGCCCCAGAACACATAAATGCCGGCGCCCAATTCCACCCCCAAATCCATCGCGTGCATGGTTTTCTGCAGGGCATAGGCCCGTACCTGGGGATCGTTGGCTGTAAAGGCTCCGTCTTTGAATGCCGGATCATAAAACAGGTTGGTGGTAGCCATGGGCACAACAAGCCCGGTATCGGCCAATGCCTTTTTAAAATCTTTGAGAATTTGCGCTTTTTCCGCCAGCGTGGCATCGATAGGAATCAGATCGTTGTCATGAAAATTAACGCCGTAGGCGCCAACCTCGCTCAAGAAGTAAACGATCTGGGCTGGCGTCATTAACGGCCGTACCGGAGCCCCAAATGGATCACGGCCAACATTCCCTACTGTCCACAAGCCAAAAGTAAATTTATCTTCCGGTTTTGGTGAAAATCTGTCAGGCATACGATCTCCTATCGCCAGATGGCAAGACAAACCCATCCTTGCCTTGCACACCCGCAAGCTAAAAATGATGATTAAAATTCTATTTTCAATCGAGATAAATCAATAACCCGCTTTAAGCCAGGAGAGTAACTCCCCCTACCCTCGCTTCTTAAAGGTCACATCGGCGTAAACTGCTAGCACCAACACCAAACCCTTCAATAGATATTGCCAGGATGGCGCCACGTTTAACAGCTGCAAGCCATTAGACAAACTGGACATGATCAATGCGCCAATCAGTGCTCCCCAAATCGTTCCTACCCCCCCCAAAGTAGATGTACCGCCCAATATCGCCGCCGCAATAGCATCAAGTTCATACCCCTGGCCAGCAGCAATTGTGCCGTAGCCCACATAGGAGGCCAATACGACACCGGCAATGCCACTCAGCAATCCCATTAAAATAAAAACAAAGAAAATGTTATTCCGAATATTAATTCCCGATAAACGCGCTGCCTCTCGGTTACCACCAATTGCATAAGCATACCGTCCAAACCGGGTATTATTGGCCATATAAGAAATAATCACCGACGTGATAGCCAACAACAAGACAGGAATCTGAACACCATTATATTGATTCACAATGTAAACGTAACCAACAACCAGAATCGCAAAAAAAGTCGTCATTGCCAGATCGAGGTATATGCTAGAGAGCACGAAGCTATGCGCCCGCTTCCTCTGACGACTCCGAAACATATTGAAATATAGGTAGGCAACAACTAACAGCGCCAGAATCCAACCGGCCGCAACTGGCAAATAACCCTGCGCAATAACTGAAAAATAGGGTTGATTTGCCGGAATCGTCTTCCCCTGCGTCACAAGTAATATTGCCCCATTCAGAACAAACATGCCGCCTAAAGTAACAATAAACGAGGGCACATTTAGAAATGAAATGATGTAACCTTGTAACACGCCAAACAACGCGCCTACCGCCACCCCAATAAATACCGAAAGCGTAGCCGCAGCCAGTGCCTGCTCCGGCAGCACTCTGGTCCAAATAGTGGCCTGGAAATAGGCCACCACTACCGAAACAAATCCGGCCAACTTACCCACAGATAGATCAATGTTGCCAGTAACAATGACCAATACCATACCAATTGCCAGAAAGGCTGTCACAGTCATTTGCCGGAATAAGTTAGAAAAATTCTGTGCTTTTAAGTAGTTCCCATCTGTTAAAAAGGCAAAGAATATCCAGATGAAGATAAGAGCGAGAATAATGGCATAGGTTTGAATGTTTTGCCGGAACATCTTACCCAAAACAGAGCTTGTTTTTTCAGGCGATTTGGTTTCGGGAACAGCTAATTTCATGGGAACCTCCTAGCTTAATTACTTTGGTGAGAGTCAATACCCGTGGCAAGCGCCATAATTTTTTCTTGTGTCGCGGTGGCAACATCTAGAGTGCCATTTGATCGACCTTCATGCATCACCATGACCCGATCACTCATCCCCAACACTTCCTCTAGCTCGCTAGAAATCATAATAATGGACACCCCGCGTTCCGCCAACTCGTTCATCAATTTATAGATTTCATATTTTGCGCCAACGTCAACCCCACGCGTCGGATCATCCATAATCAATATCTTTGGCCTGGACATGAGCCATTTTGCAATGACGACCTTTTGTTGGTTGCCTCCGGATAATGTGTTACAAGAAACCTGTAAATTTGGCGCTTTAATTGCCAGGCTCTTAGCTTGATGCATGCTTGCCTCTAATTCAGCATCCTTATCCAGGCGGAAAAATCCCGCAAATTGATTCAAGTTCGGCAAGGAAACGTTCTTCAAAATTGATTGCATAAGGACAAGTCCTTGCCCCTTGCGATCTTCTGGTACCAGGCTAATGCCATGTTCGATGGCATCGCGAGCGCTATTTATCCTCAATTCTTGCTTTTCGAGAATGAGCCTACCATCTGTAATTTTGCCAAATTCGCCAAAGATCGTTGTAACAAGTTCTGTACGCCCAGAACCCATTAACCCAGCTATCCCCAAAATTTCACCTCGACGCAAGTTGAAATCTACTCCGTTAATCACCTTTCGTGAGGGATCATCCGGATCTTCGGCATGGAGATTCTCAACCTCGAAAATCACTTCGCCAGGTTGTCGGCTGCCTTTAGGAAAGCGCTCTTTCATCTGGCGCCCCACCATGTACTGAACCAACATCTCTTCCGTTAAATTCTGGGTTGCTTGAGTAGTCACCGTTTCACCATCTCGTAAAACGGTGACGCTATCAGTTATACGGAAAAATTCATTCAGTTTGTGGGAAATGTAAATAATCGTAACCCCATTGGCCTTCAGAATTTCCAGGATTTCCATCAACTTTTTGATTTCGGCTTCATTCAAGGCGCTGGTTGGTTCGTCTAATATGAGGACCTTAGCATCTTCTGAAAGGGCTTTGGCAATTTCTACCATCTGCATTTTGCCAACGCCAAGTGTACGAACGACAGCATGCGACTTCACATCAAGGTTATACCGGGCCAGAATTTTATCTGTGTCCGAATAAAGTTTGTTCCAATTGATAACCTTATTTTCAACCGGTTCTTTACCCAGATAGACGTTTTCTCCGACGGTCATACTTGGCACCAGGGTGAGTTCTTGATGGACAATCGAGATACCTAATTCGCCTGCTTGCCGGATAGAGCTGTGCTCTAGCTTAAGCTCTTCACCGTTGAAAAAAACCTCACCCTCATATGTGCCGTAGGGGTAGACGCCAGACAGAATTTTCATCAATGTGGACTTGCCGGCCCCATTTTCGCCACACAGCCCGTGGATTTCACCCCGTCGAATGATAATGGATACCTCACTCAACGCAGTGACTCCGGGAAATTTCTTGGTTACGTTTCGGATATCGAGGATGATGTCGTCACTCACGGGATTCACCTCTGAACTTTGATCTTGGGAGTAAGGCTTGCATCTGAAGATGATAAATCATTTACTCGAAGCCAGCCTGGATTTTTCACTCTTTTTCGAGAATCAGGTCCGACTTCCTTTTCCTCAAATGGTTCAGGAAGTCGGACCTTTGTTTGTTACTTGTTATCCAATCATGGGCGCGGCGGCCGTTGGTCTTCGGGGATGTCCCGATAGACATCATCGTAGGATTGGAAACCGCTCACGACGACCAGGTCATGGGCGTTGTCTTTGTTCACCTGCTGCACCGGCAGGAAGTACGCGCTGACCTCGCCCGCCAGAGCCGGGTCATTCGTGAGTTCGGCCATGGTGTAGGTGTCCAAACCGTCAATCGCTTCGCCCTTGATG
>Ga0116151_10004247_pt1 | contig 12571 bp, 10 predicted proteins | sample AD_UKC117_MetaG_FD_89893 | JGI IMG/M metagenome (GOLD analysis project Ga0116151, IMG submission 89893) | Active sludge microbial communities of municipal wastewater-treating anaerobic digesters from Hong Kong - AD_UKC117_MetaG | ecosystem: Engineered > Bioreactor > Anaerobic > Digestate... | reverse complement strand
GGTTATCCTCAAGCCCGCGCCGGAAGCGACGCTGGTCGGCTGGGAGCTGGCCCAGGCCTTTTGGCAAGCCGGTATCCCTAAAAATGTGCTGCAATTTCTGCCCTGCCCCGATAACGAAGTCGGCCAAAAGTTGGTGACAGACAGCCGCGTGGGCGGCGTCATCCTGACGGGATCGCTGGCCACGGCCAAGCTCTTTCAAGGTTGGCAGCCGGATATGCGCCTCATGGCCGAAACCAGCGGCAAGAACAGCCTGATTATCACCGCCATGGCCGACCACGATAAGGCCATCAAAGATCTGGTGCGGTCGGCTTTTGGGCATAATGGGCAAAAATGTTCGGCGGCCAGTTTGGCTATTCTCGAAGCTGAGGTTTACGACAGTGAAACCTTCCGGCGGCAACTGCGCGATGCTGCCGCCAGCCTGACGGCGGGACCGGCCTGGAACACGGCCAACGTGGTCACGCCGCTAACCCAGCCACCCAACCCTGATCTGCAACGGGCGTTCACCACATTAGAAGAGGGCGAGTCGTGGCTGTTGAAGCCGAAGATGAGGGGCGGCAACCTGCGACTGTGGTCGCCGGGAATTAAGCTGGGGGTTAAGCCCAACACCTTCTTCCATTTAACGGAGTGCTTCGGACCGGTGCTGGGGTTAATGCGAGCCGACAATCTGGATCACGCCATTGAGCTGTCCAACGCGCCCGATTTTGGGCTAACCAGTGGTCTGCACAGTCTCGACCGGCGGGAAATCAAGCGCTGGCGCGATAAGATTCAGGCCGGCAACCTATATATCAATCGCCACATCACCGGCGCGATTGTACAGCGGCAGCCGTTCGGCGGTTGGAAGGCTTCGAGTGTGGGGCCGGGGGCCAAAGCCGGCGGGCCAAACTATGCGCTGCAATTGGGGCGCTGGTCGCAGGTGGACACGCCCAAAAACCAGGCCGATGTATCAAGCGAGGTCAACGTGGTTTTACAGCGCTGTCTGGCGATGGTCAAAGGCGAGACCGCTTTGGAGGAGCTTAACGCCGCTGCCGGTAGTTATGCCTGGGCCTGGCAGACTCACTACGGTCGGGAACACGATCCCAGCCAAATTCTGGGCGAGGCCAATGAGTTCCGCTACCGTCCTTGTCCGATGGTGCTGGTTCGGGCCGATGGGGAAGCGGATGCGCTGGATGTGTGTAAAATTGCGCTGGCCGCTCGGACCTGCGGCGTCCCGCTCACGATTAGCCTCCCGCCGGCGGCGACCCAGTGGGCCTGGTGGGGGTCGGCCAACGATATTCAAGTCGTCCTGGAAGATGAGGCTGCTTTTATCGAGCGGCTGCGAAAGGCGAAGGTCGATACGCGACTTCGATCGCCCCAACCGGTTGTTGCAGCCATCCATCAAGCTGCCAATGAGGTCGATGTGGCGGTCATCGATGAGCCGGTGTTGAGCAACGGCCGGTTGGAATTACGCTACTATCTACGTGAACAAGCCATTTCTTACACCTATCATCGCTACGGCAATATCATCACGCCGCCAAAGGGGGAAGTGAGGTAGAGGGGTGGTTGGTTAGTTAGTTGGTTGGTTGGTTGGTTGGTTGATTAGGATCGTGAATTGAATAACTTTCCTTGAGATGGCGGGTTATTCGGGGGTGAGGGTTAAGGGCTATTTTCTTCGCCTTAGCCTCAGCCTTAGCCTTTACTATGAGTAAAACTAATTTTTGCAAGGAGACTACATGGATATCAACAAGTTAATAGACATCGAAAATCGACATGGCGCCCACAGTTACGCTGCATTGGATGTGGTCATCGAGCGAGGCGAGGGCGTCTGGCTGTACGATGTGACCGGCAAGAAATATTTGGACTGTCTAAGCGCCTACTCGGCGGTGAGCCAGGGGCACTGTCATCCTCGGCTGGTCAAGGTTCTTACGGAGCAGGCCCAACAGTTGACGTTGACGTCACGAGCGTTTCGGAATACCCGCTATCCTTATTTTCTGCAAAAGTTGCATGAAGTAACCGGCTATGATATGGCCCTGCCGATGAACTCCGGGGCGGAAGCGGTCGAGACGGCGATCAAGGTCGTCCGTAAATGGGCTTACGTTAAAAAGGGTGTTCCTCGCAACCAGGCCGAGATTATCGTGGCCGGGGGCAACTTCCACGGGCGAACCATCACCATCATTTCATTTTCATCGGAGCCGCAGTATAAAGACCTGTTTGGGCCACACACCCCTGGATTTAAGATTGTTCCCTACGGCGATGTCCGGGCCATCGAGCAGGCCATCACGCCCAACACCGCCGGCGTGATGATCGAGCCGATTCAAGGCGAGGGCGGCGTGATTATGCCGCCGGCAGGGTACTTACGCCAGGTACGAGAGATTTGTACTCAGCACAACATCCTTTTCATGGCCGACGAAATTCAAGTGGGGTTGGGTCGAACCGGCAAATTGTTTGCTTGCGACCATGAAGGCGTACGGCCCGATGTGATGATCTTGGGCAAGGCCCTCAGCGGCGGCTTCTATCCGGTCAGCGCGGCGCTGGCCGATGAGGAAATTATGGGCGTGATTGAGCCGGGCGATCACGGCTCGACCTTTGGGGGCAACCCGTTGGGCTGCGCCGTCGCCACCGAGGCGCTAAACATTATTATGGAAGAAGGGCTGGTTGAAAACGCGGCTGAGATGGGCCAATATTTTCAAGAGCGATTAGCTGAAATTCCCAGTCCGCATGTAAAAGACGTTCGTGGCCGGGGGCTGCTAATCGGCGTTGAGGTCAACGAACAAGCCGGGGGCGCGCGCCGGTTCTGCGAAGCGCTGCGTGATGAGGGGATTTTGTGTAAGGACACTCACGAAACCGTCATTCGATTTGCCCCGCCGTTGACCATCGACCGAGAAACGATTGATTGGGCGATTCCGCGCATCACGGATGTATTGAATTTGAATTAAGGTGTTGTTTATAGAGATGGGGAGATAGAGTAATTGGGAGATGGGACTTACGTAATCTCCTTATCTCCCAATCGTTAGCGCCGCGATACCCTAGCCTCGCCGGCCGGTGCCGGTCATGCGGGGCGGAAGCTGCATTTTTTGAGTGGTTGCCCGATTGACCTCGGGGACGTTGGTTTCATGAAATAAAACGAGGGCAAAGGTCGCAAATTTAATGGTATTGCCTTCTTGATAACTGACCACTTGATACTTGGTATCAATCACAGTAACGTGGGGGTACTGCTGCAACCATTGATCGATTTGGTAGCCAACGCCGCCGTCGTCGCCAAAACTATGGAATTCAACAATACCGGTAACCTCTTTCTGGCTCATTACGCATCTCCTGATGGGTGGTTTGATTGTAATTCAGAGAGTATAGCACGGTTAAGAATGGGTGACAATCTTAAAGACGATGAGCCGAGTTCTTAACTTTTAGCCCTAAGCTTGTTTGCTAAATGGAGTTGTGGTATCGTCAAAGAAAGGAATTTACAAAACCTGAACTAAACTTGAGACAAGGCCGAATCCTTTTAACTGAAAGAACGACTCAATGAGTAAGGTGGATCACCCTGAAAGGAGACACCCGAACTGTGGCAGATGAACCTTCACTGCTGGAGCGGATCAAGCGACACGATCAACAGGCTCTGGCTGAAGTTCACGACCGTTACTTCAACCAGATCTATCACTACATCAACTACCGCCTGGGCGACTCTGACACAGCCGCTGATCTAGCGGGGGAAGTATTTTTAGCCTTGATCAAGGCTTTAAAGAAAGGGAAACCGCCTAAAACATCGTTAAGTGGTTGGCTTTACGCTGTGGCTCGAAATTTAACGGCTGATCATATCAGACAAAAAGTAACGACTGTACCGCTGATTGAGGATTTAGAGGCTGATACGCCATCGTTGACCGACCAGATCTACATTGCCCAATTAACCCCTACGCTTAAGCAGTGCATCCTGGAACTGACCGATGAGCAACAACACGTCATCGCCTTGCGGTTTGGGCAGGGGTTGAGTTTGGCCGACACGGCGGAACTCATGGATAAATCGGTGGGGGCGGTGAAAGCGCTGCAACATCGCGCCCTGGCCTCGCTGGCCCGGTTGATGCCGCTGGAGGTCCAACAAGATGGATAAGTTTGAGTCGATCTTGGATGAGAGTATCTCGGCCTTACAAGCGGGTGTTCCCATTGAAGAGATTTTGGCTGAAGCACCTGACTATGCGCAGGAACTGCGCCCTCTGCTTTACGCGGCCATGGTTTTGGCCGATCCCAATCCGGTCTTAGTGCCTAAAGAAAGAAAAGAAGCGCTTAGAACGCAATATCTGGCTCAAGCAGCCGCCTTACCGGCCGTAAAGCCTACATTTAACGATAAAATGCGGGCTGTCCTGCACATTATTCGAAGACGGCTCACCAAAGGGGCGCTCCTCAACGATCTGGTGACCGTTGGCCTGACGGTAATACTGACGTTAATTATGACCGCTTTAATTGTCAGTTTCGCCGCCCGAGATAGTATCCCCGGCGACCTGCTGTACAGCGTGAAACGAATTTCAGAAACTATCCGCTTATCATTAACCTTTGATGACCAGCAGCGGGCAGAGTTAGAAAACACACTTAATCACGAGCGCATCACCGAGATCGAACAGTTGATCAAACTTGATAGAGCGGCCGTGGTTCATTTTAAAGGTGTACTGGATACCAAAGGTGAAAACCTGTGGGTCGTTGAAGGGCTGACTGTTTTTCTGCCGGAAGATGACTTTATTGTCCAAGGCGATCCGCAGGAGGGTGATATTGTGGACGTGGTCGGGTCTCTCAGAACCAACAATATTTTAATTGCCGACACAATTATTAAGGAGTCTAATAGGCCATAAGGACTATATACTCTTTTTTACGATGGATTAAACTAAAGAGGGATAATTCATTTTGTAAGCAAGACATTTTTATTTTTTTATGCTACAATGGAAGCAACAGCCCAATATCGAAGAATTAATGGCCGGTGTTCGGGCTGAAAAATCTATTAGAAAGGAGGCCAAAAATCTAAATGTTATATTTACCTCAAGAAGAGGGACAAGGGTTAGTTGAATATGCACTTATTTTGGTTTTAGTCGCTGTCGTTGTCATTGCTATTCTCCTTGTTCTTGGTCCGGTTGTTGGCAATGTCTTCAGTAATATCGTTTATGTTATGACGCATTATCGTTCAGAAGGCGGCATAAACTAGTGCAATCATCCACACAGCTAACAGTGGTGAGGTAATATAAAAGTCAGATTAATTTTTTGTAAAGCTTATTCAATACTCTTAAATTCTTTATTATCTAATAACGGTATCATTTATACCTGATTTATTAAGCGATACAGCTTTTATACTTAGCTCACCACAAAAAAGTCTTATGCCAAATTACGGCATAAGACTTTTTTGTGTAAAATCGGGGGGATGCTTCCCGTCCCCCTGTGCATTCCCAAATTTTGGAACGCACTCTTTTGGCATTAGTTTCTTGACGCCGATCCCAAGCTGTTTTATAATTGAAATAGATATTTGGGAACCCTGTTGCATAATACGCAACAACACTAGCAATGCGGCTCTCTCCCCAAAACTAATCATGACCGAAAATTCATCATCAGACTCAGGTATTCAGTCCGTGCAGCGAGCGGCGGCTATTCTGCGTTGCTTTACTAAAACCGAGCCGGAACTGAGTGTCACGGCTATCGGTGAATTGCTAGGACTACATAAAAGCACAGTGTCGCGACTGCTGGCCACCCTCAAACAAGAGGGTTTGGTTGAGCAAGTTTCGGAAACCGGCAAGTACCGGCTGGGATTGACCCTTGTTACGCTGGCCGGTATTGTGCTGGAAAATATCGATCTGCGGCAGGTGGCGCATCCCTATCTCCAAGCGCTGGCTGAGAAAACGCAGGAAACAGTCAATATCGTCATTCTCGATGGCGACGAATGTGTCAACATCGATGGGGTGACCAGCCCCCGGCCGATCAAATATATCGGCCGCATGGGGCGGCGCACGCCGACCTATTGTACGGCGGCAGGCAAGGTACTGCTGGCTTACCTCGCACCTGACCAGCAGCGAGACGCTTTGCCCAATAACCTAATACAGTTTACTGAAAATACAATTGTCACCCGCCAACACCTGCTCCAATCTTTAGTTCAAGTACGCGAGCAGGGGTATGCGGTGGTTCACGAAGAACTTCAACCCGGCGTCAGTTCCGTGGCGGCGCCGGTGTGCGATCACAGTCAGTCGGTCTGCGCAGCGGTGACTATTTCAGGCCCCACCTATCGCATCGGAGCAGACGAAGTTCTCTCATTCTTGCAGCCCTTGCAAGAAACAGCTCATGGTATTTCGGCACAGCTTGGCTGTGTTTTGTAAGCTTCACCAATAAAATTTCAACCAAAACTAAATATTATTACTGGAGAAGATTGATGAGAACCGAATTTGTTCACCTCAACCCCACTGAGGTCATCCAGGGGCGCCCTTTCACCGATCCCAAAAACAGTGCTGCTGATCTGGCCAGTCTTCAATACATAGCGGACCAGGTCCGTTATCTCTTGTTGGCTCAGCCGGAACGATTTAGCTCGCAGCCTTATCCGGCAGTAATCTATTTGTCCGAGCAGGAGGGCCGCTATTTTCGGATTATGCTCGCTCGGCCGGATCGTCTGAAGGCTAATGACGATTTTTATGCGGTCGGGTTTTGTGGGGTGAAACGCCCCACCTCTGATCGCGGGCTGGTTGACAATCTCGATGAGGAGTTGATTGAAGAATTCCCGCTACATCCGAACCTAATTTGTTACTGCACTTTAGAGGTTGAACCGGGCCATACCTGCAACTTAGTCTTATTCGACGACCCGGCCGGACTGTTACACTGGTCGCGCAGCGCCAAACACGCCCAAGCGGTAGAATTGTCACCGAGCTACTATTATTCGATTCGCCTGCACAATGCATTACTGCCGGAGGGGTTACTGTCAAGCCGACCGCTGATGCTGCTACGGACGAAATATTTTGATTTTCAAGGAGACGCCATTTGGTGGGGCGTACGTGAGTTGCCGGAGCAGTAAGTTGGCTGTATTATGAGTGGACTGGTGTAATAACAACTTAGCATGGTGAATGAATTTTGCCACATCAAATTCCTAATCCAACAGATTATGAAATCGATCCTGAGCGAGGATTTTTACTGGGCCATCCGCCGCTAAAACGGCTGCCGGCCGAATTTGAGAGGTGGGAGCGGGTGGCCGCCCAGGTACCGGTTTTACTGATGACCGGCCGCCTGCGCTCAACGCTTGAACATCTCCCCTTGCCTGATCTCAACCGGCTGGAAACCATCGACCATTGGCGGCGGGCGATGCTACTGCTGTCGGTGTTTGGCAACAGCTATGTTTGGGGCGAGAACCCGCCGGCTACGGTGATCCCTCGGTCAATCGCTGTGCCGTGGTGGCAGGTTGCCGAAAAATTGGGCCGACCGCCTATCGCTGCCCATGCCTCGCTAGGGCTGTACAACTGGCAACTAATTGATAAAGATAGGCCGTTTGATCTGGATAACGTCGATACCTTGCAACCTTTTTTGGGCGGTTTAGACGAACGCTGGTTTTATGTGACCACGGCGGCAATCGAGGCGCGCGGCGGACCGGCCGTAGCGGCTGTGGTCGAAGCACAAACCGCTGTTGACTCTGGGCAAGCGGATATGTTAGGGCAGAGTCTGGAAAAATTAAAAACAGCTCTAGGTCGCATGCATGCTGTCTTACAGCGCATCCCGGAAAAATGCAGCCCGTATATTTTCTTTCACCGGATTCGCCCCTTTATCGCCGGGTGGGATGAAGCCGGCGTCATCTACGAGGGTGTTAGCCAAACGCCGCAGCACTTTGTCGGCGGCAGCGCCGCGCAGAGTTCGCTCTTGCCGGCCATCGACGCCGGTTTGGGCATCGAGCATCCCAGTCCGCACTCCGGCCCTTTCATGCAGGAAATGCGCCGTTACATGCCGCCCTCGCATCGAAATTTTGTGCAGGCGGTCGAAAACGGACCATCGGTTAGGCAATTTGTACAGGATCAAGCATTGACCTACCCGGCTCTGGCTGAGTTGTACAATCACTGTTTAGCAGGCGTCGATCAGTTTAGAAAAAAACATTTGGAGATTGCTGTTCGCTATATTATGAATGAAGCGCCTGACGATGAACGTGCGGCTTATGGCACCGGCGGCAGCAGTTTTGTACCATTTTTGAGTACCACCAGACAAGAGACTAAGGATAGAAAGATCGATAGACACTAAAAAGCCTCGGCCAGTATAGCCGAGGCTTTTTTACTAATGGTGGTTTAGTTTACAAGCCTAAAAAGCCGGTTGCAAAGGCAATACCCAGGCAAAAGGCCGCCATCACCAGTGAGCCGATGACGGCAATGGCCACAAAGGAGCCGCTCATAAGCGACTTGGTGGGGTCTCCAACGACTTCTTCGTTGATCTGTCGGCGTTGTTCAACCCGTTTGATTTTGCCCCTAACGCTAGCCAGGAGATCTTCCGGCGGGGCCAGCTTAGAAAAATAGTCGTCCGCCCCCAGTTCCTTGCCCTGCCGGATATTTTCTTCACCGGATTTGGCAGTCAAAAAAATGAAGGGAATGTGGTTGGTAAATGGGTTGGCTCGAACTTTGTCATAAAATTCGTAACCATCCATTTCCGGCATCATAATGTCCGCCAGGATCAAATCCGGTAAACCGTCCATACCAGAGCCGCCGGTGCGCTGTTTCAGTAAGAAGGCTTTCTCAAGCTGCTCTAAGGCGCTTTTGCCATTATTTGCTGTCCAAACTTTAAACCCTTCCATTTCAAGCGTAAGTTCAATTCCGTCAAGAAATTCAGGGTTGTCATCAACGACCATAATCAGTGATTTTTGGTCCTGTATCGTGGCATCCATAACACGCTCCTTAATTGGTTTAAGATTCTTGGAGGCTAGGCAGGCTAACGGTGAACGTGCTGCCCTGGCCCAGGGTGCTTTCCACGTGAATGTCACCATCATGGTTATTCACAATTTCCTTAACAATAGCCAGTCCCAATCCCGTACCGGGGATAGTATGGGACGGATCAACGCGATGAAACCGTTCAAAAATTTTAGATAAATGTTCGGCGGGAATCCCCATACCGGTATCAGTTACCTGCAAAAAGATAAATTTCCTACTCTTAAGCATTTCAACATAACTATCAACTTTAATTTTTCCGCCGGACGGTGTGTATTTAATGGCATTGTCGATAAGGTTACGGCTAACCCGCTCAATTTGAATGGGATCGGCCATCAGGATCAATTCAGCCGCCGGTTTATGCCATTCCAATCTCACTTGATTCGACTCGGCCAGCGGTTTTAAATCGTGGATCAATTTATCGATAGTCAGCCTTAAATCCATCCGTTCGCGTTTGGTTTCGATCATGCCGGCGTCAAATCTGGACAGTTCTAGAATATCTTCGATGAGGGTGCCCAGTAGGTGGGCCTGGCTTTGAATAGCGTTCAACAGGCTATTCCGTTTAGGCGCAGGTAAGCGCTCCCCATAGGCAATCAAATTTTTGGAGTGCAACCGAATAATAGACAGCGGCGTTTTCAGTTCGTGCGTCACCCCGGCCATAAAGCGCGCCTTCATCCGTTCAACCTCCGTCAGGGCGGTGATATCCCGTAGCACAATCACCGTACCGATGAGACGACCGTACTCGTTGCGAACTTTGGCTGAGTGAGTTTGAATCGACAATAACGCTCCACTTTGAGGGGCCGGCGCATCAACTACAGCCCTGGTAATTAATTCATCATCATTATTGATGATATCATTAATACAATTCCAAATTGGATTTGTTAACTGTTCCTGACCAATCGGCCGGCCTTCGAATACCTCTAATTCAAAATCGAGCATTTGTTCAGCGGCTTTGTTAGCCGTCAATATCGATTTCTCAGCATCGAGTACAATCAGGCCGTCGGCCATACTGGCCAGAATAGCCTCGGTTCTTTCTTTTTCCTCGGCCAACTCCTTGGTGCGCGATGAAACCATCTGCTCCAGATGGCGGCTGAATGCCTGCACTTTTTGAAAAAGGCGGGCGTTTTCAACTGCGATCCCCACAAAATTAGCCACAGGATATGATAACCGTAAATGCTCATAACTAAACCAGTTATTACTTTGGTGCAGGGCTTGCATCACGCCAATAATCTTACCTTTGGCCTGAACCGGTACAGACAGAATTGATCGCGGCGTATAATTGGCCGGATTGGGAGCGTCCTTATAATGGGCCTCATCCTGAGCAACGTCAGCCGAAATGTAATATTCGCCCGAAGTGGCCACATGGCCGGCAATCCCGTTGTTGATCGACATTCGAAAGCCGGTGGCTGCCTCGGCATTTACGCCGGACGCTGTGGTTAAGACCAATTCCTTTCTATCGTCGCTGATCAGCCACAGCGAAACGGCCTCGCATTGAAGTGAGCGCTGGATAAACAAAGTAGTTTGCTTCAGAACTTGGTCCAGGTCTAGATTAGAGGTTAGCGCCCGGCCAATCTCAGTCAGAGCGATCAGATCATCAACCTGCTGCTGGGCTTGTTCCAACAGCCGGGCATTTTCCATCGCCACCCCAATTATACCCGCCGCCGAATTGAGCATAATCAAATCGGCCTCATTAAGCTTTTCCCCCTGCTTGTCAATAATAGCGATGGCCCCGACCAACCGCTCTTTGCTGTGCATGGGAATAACTTGTACGGAATGATCGCCCGGTAACGGATTAACACCCAATTGCCTAGCATACTGGTTGAATATGCTGGACACAATCGACGCCACAATTTTTTCAACAGGGCTGGTCGCGCTCTGTCCGGCCAAATCAAAGTCGAGTGGGACCGACAGACTGCTGCCGGTACGTGACGAAAAATTGATGATTAACTCTTGGCGATCCGGCACGCTCATAACAATGGATACCGCTTCTGCCTCCAATAACTGCGACAGCTTCTGCATCGAGGAAGCAAAAATTTCGGATAATTCTAGCGAAGAGTTAACCGCCAGCGCCAGTTCATTAACCCATTGTAGTCGAATATTGCGCTGAACCACGCCGTGCGCCTGCTGGCGGCTTTCTAATTCGACTCGTTTCTGCCGAATGACGGCCTCCACCCGCGACATAAATTCATCGGGCATAAACGGCCGTTGGATATAATCGTCCGCGCCGCTATTTAACCCTTGGCTGGCATGGCCCGAGCTACGATGATAGGCTGTGACCAATATGACTGCTATATTTTGCGTGGTTGCGTCGGTTTTTAGTGACTCCAGCAGATCGAATCCGCTCATCCGAGGCATTTGGACATCACTAACTATCAGGGCCGGGCGTTCGGTTTTGGCTAGCGTGAGCGCTTCACTGGGATCGGAGGTAGTGAGCAAAACGAAGTCACTTTTCTTAAAGATGTATTTCATTAGCACCAAATTGTCTTCGGTATCGTCGACAACCAACACCTTATTCAGATCAAGATTGGCGGCTGCTTCTTCATCGGCAACCGTTGGATCTGGATTTAGCGGGGGATCAGACGGCTGCCGGGTCACAGAGGCGGCGTAAGCCAGGGCCACTTGGACATCAACGGGATTTAGATCGGGCCACTGTTCGGCAATTTCATGAACGGGCCGGGCTGCCAGATGGTCGAGGATTTTTTGAACGTCAACTGAGGTCATAGGCTGAATGTTGGACATGGTTCCGGTCTTAGCTAAATCTTGTTGCAACGGTCGACAAACATGTGTGTCTTCCAGTATATCATGAATATGGTTACAATAAAACTCATTTTTATAATACTTTTAACCTACGAGTAATATTCAAGTGACTGGCAGTGCTTTGGCTCAAATAGAGAATACTGAGGGGGATCCTTTGCTGCCAAGATTCCGATAAAACGCCAACCACATGAAGTATTATTGACGACTACTAATATAAAAACGCTATTTGACAAAAAATAGTTACGGTACTATATTCACCGCTCAACAATCGAAAAGAGTGCTCTTATCCAGAGAGGTGGAGGGAACGGCCCGATGAAACCTCGGCAACCCGGCATAGGGTGGTAATGAATACACCTAATGGGCCAGGGTGCCAAATCCGTCAGAACAGTTCTGGAAGATGAGAGGTATATGTCGATGGCCAAACATTCCCTCTCATTTTATCGGAGAGGGTTTTATTTTGTCCATTGGTGTCATCTCAGTCAGCAAGCCAGTGTAGGCTTGTGCCGCCGGTTGGCCTTAGCGGGATGATCCGTCTATTACATTATCAAGGAGAGATACTAAAAATGAGTGAAAACGAACGACAATTTGGTTTTACCACACGGCAGCTTCATGCCGGTTACTCGCCGGACCCAACGACCCACAGCCGAGCTGTCCCCATCTATCAAACCACCAGTTACCAATTTAACAACACCGAGCATGCGGCCAACCTGTTTGCCTTGCAAGAGTTTGGTAATATCTATACCCGCATTATGAACCCCACCACCGATGTCCTGGAGCAGCGTTTGGCGGCTCTGGAAGGGGGAGTGGGGGCGCTAGGCTCCAGCAGTGGACACGGGGCGCAAACAATGGCTATTTTAACCCTGTGCGGCGCCGGCGATCACATCGTCAGCAGCAGCCGTCTTTATGGGGGCACATACAACCAGTTTAACTACACC
>Ga0116151_10004246_pt1 | contig 12573 bp, 5 predicted proteins | sample AD_UKC117_MetaG_FD_89893 | JGI IMG/M metagenome (GOLD analysis project Ga0116151, IMG submission 89893) | Active sludge microbial communities of municipal wastewater-treating anaerobic digesters from Hong Kong - AD_UKC117_MetaG | ecosystem: Engineered > Bioreactor > Anaerobic > Digestate... | reverse complement strand
GGAAAGTATACGTTGTTTTTTCCAAAGTGCCAATCCACCAAATCGTGGGGGAAGTGATGAGCCATAACCGAATTTTTGATCCATTTCAGTCCAGTAATACCACTCACATTGACGCCGTCGCCGAACTGTGGAACAGCGCTTGCCCCGAAGAGCTAGCCATTTCCAGTCGCTTTGTACGCTACAATGTGGCACCCGTCACCGGCGGCGTGCAAGCCGGACAGGTGGCCTTGATCGACGGTGCCATTGTGGGCGTCGTACAAGTTAGTTCTGTACCGGACAACCCTTGGTTGAACCCACAGGCGACCGGCTGGATTGATATGATCGTTGTTCATCCGGCTCATCAACGGCAGGGGATTGGCCGACAGTTAATTTTGTGGGCGGAGCGGTGGTTAATGGACCAAGAATGTCGTCGCCTTCAGGTGGGGGCCAACCTGCGTCCCTTTGTGCCCGGGGTGCCCGCGACGTTGCCCGGCGTGACCTTCTTTCACAAACTAGGCTATGGCGACGAGCGGACGGTCTGGGATCTCGCCGCCAATCTCGCTACCTACCAGACGCCGGCTACCGTGCGTGAGATTCCCGGCGCCGTGCGTCCTGCCCAACCGGGGGATGAAGAAGCCCTCCATGCTTTTCTGGCCCGTGAATTTCCAGGACGCTGGCACTTTGAATTTCAGGAATATTGTCGCCTGCCCGACTACCGCATCGCCGATTATATGTTGCTTTGGACAGAGCGGGGCGTCGATGGCTTCTGCCGCCTCACCTTTGAGGACTCACCGCGCCCAATTGAACGCTTCTACCCTTACACGTTGCCGCGTCCGTGGGGGCAGTTGGGGTTGGTAGGCGTCAGCGCGGATCGCCGAGGCCAAGGCTTTGGCGCGGCCCTAGTCGATGCCGGGTTGCGCCGCCTGCACAACAATGGGGTCAACGGCTGTGTTATCGACTGGACGACGATTGTCGATTTTTACGGCAAGTTTGGGTTTGAACCGTACCGCGAGTATATCCAGTTTGCAAAATAGTCTTGGTTTGGCAAGGCACTGTATGTAAACCACTGCTTTGCTCAAGGATCTAAAGTAATTACCAAATTTTAACAAAAAGGCCGGCGGAAATATCCCGCCGGCCTTTTTCATTCAACTAGAGTTGGAGCGTTAATCCATCTCCATATCGATCTCTTCTTCCTCTTCATCGTTATCATCGAGCGATTCGAGGTCAAAGTCAAATTCATCTTCATCATCGTCGGACGCACTGACGTTGACGCCCAAGGGCTCCATTCCCAGTTCTGCCACTCCTGCCAGCAGTTCGTTGGAATCGAGATCACCAAAGTCCAGATCGCCCATATCGAGTTCGTCCTCATCGCCCTCGATTTCGAGCTCTTCGGCCTCCGTATCGTGGAACATGGCTTCGTTCTCATCGATGATGGTCTGGCTGCGGGTATGGAAGCCGGTGCCCACCGGAATCAACTTGCCGATGATCACATTCTCTTTCAACCCACGCAGGTCATCACGCTGGCCACGGATGGCCGCTTCGGTGAGCACACGGGTGGTCTCCTGGAAGCTGGCCGCTGCCAAGAAACTCTCGGTGTTCAACGCCGCCTTGGTCAACCCAAGCACAATCGGTTCGGCGCGCGAGGGTTTGCCACCACGGGCAATAATCGTATTGTTGATATCATCAAGCTTGAAGCGGTCGATCAGTTCACCGGGCAGCAGATCGCTATCGCCGGTGGCCCGGATCATGACTCGCCGCAAGAGTTGACGCAAGATGATCTCGATATGCTTGTCATGAATACTCACACCCTGGCTGCGGTAAACCCGCTGCACTTCGGCCAGTAGATAGAGCTGACAGGCCTCACGCCCCTGAATGCGCAAGATATCCTTGGGATTCTTGGCGCCTTCGGTGAGTTGCGTACCCGCTTGCACGCTGTCCCCCTTGTCGACACGGAGACGGGCGTTGGCCGGAATCTCGACCTCCCAGACATCTGTGTCTTCGCGGCGGATGGTCGCTGTGGCTCTGCCATCTTCCGCCATTTCGACATAGACTTCACCATCCATGCCGGCAAGCACTTCGCGCATCTCCTCTTCGGTTAAGCCGTCGAGGCGGGCAATGGCCGTATCTTCCTGGACACGGTCACCGTCCTCAATGAGCAACTCGTAACCGGCCGGAATCTCGACCACGTTGCGGCGCAGATCGGTGCGACTGACCCGCAGGAAGCGTACTTCCCCTTCCCAAATGATGTCAACCGAGCCATCGATTTCACTGATGACCGCTTCCCCTTTGGGGTTGCGGGCTTCAAAAAGCTCCTCAACACGGGGCAGGCCCTGGGTAATGTCATCGGCACCGGCCACACCACCGGTGTGGAAGGTGCGCAACGTGAGTTGTGTCCCCGGCTCACCGATGGATTGGGCGGCAATAATGCCAACCGCTTCCCCCATCTTCACCTGACCACCGCGGGCCAGATCTTCCCCGTAGCAGCGCTCACAGATCCCAAAGCGCGCCTCACAGGTTAACGGGCTGCGCACAAAGGCTTTCTTGACGCCACGCCGCTGGATGGTTGAGAGCGCCGCTTCGTTCAAGAGCGCATCCCGCTCCAGCAACACCTCACCGGTCTCCGGATCGGTGATCTCAGCGGCCAAATAACGACCGATGATGCGTTCCAGGAAATTCTCCCCCATCGCTTCCGACTCAGTGGTATCGATCCAGATACCGGTGGTCGTGCCACAGTCATCCATGGTGATAATGACATCCTGTGCCACATCGACCAGACGACGGGTCAAGTAACCAGCATCGGCGGTACGCAACGCGGTATCGGCCAGACCTTTGCGGGCACCGTGGGTGCTCAGGAAGTACTCCAGTGCCGATAGCCCTTCGCGGAAATTCGAGCGAATCGGCAACGGGATAATACGACCATTCGGATCGGCCATCAGACCACGCATGCCGGCCAACTGACGAATCGGATTGATACCACCCTTGGTGGCGCCGGAGCGGGCCATGGCGCCCAACCCTTCAATCGGACTCAACAGATCAGTCACGGCCTTGGTCACATCATCGGTTGCCCGTGTCCACAATTCAACCTGCTTGTTGTACAACTCTTCCGACGTAATCAGACCACGGCGATACTGCTGCTCCGCCCGTTCTTCTTCCGACGTGGTGCGGTCGATGATCTCGGCCTTCTCATCTGGCACCCGAATATCGCTGACAGCAATGGTAATGCCGGATTGGGTGGCGTAGCGGAAGCCGATATCTTTAATGTTATCGACTGTCACCGCAGTGACCTGGCGACCCAGATATTTGTAACAACGACCGACAATGTTGTCGACCCCTTTACGGTCGAGTAATTCATTGACGAACCAGATCTCTTGCGGCAACGCACGATTGAAGATAATACGCCCAACAGTGGTGCGCATCAGACGCTCCTTGGGCCAACTGGCACCAAGCAGACCGAATTGGCGTAACCCTTCACGCACCTCATCGAGCGCCGCATACCCAAAGGCCGGGATGGCATCCACCATCTTGTTTTCGCCGTGGGTATACTGATCCATCACATCGCCGACACTTTGAATGCCGAAGTCGTGCAGAGCATCAAGAACCCGATCGCTGAGCATCAACTCTTCGATGGCGATCTGATCGTACTTACTGGCAAAGCGCACCAGGATCGGCTGGCGCAACTTAATACGCTTCATATCATAGGCGTATTCCGCTTCTTCCATGCTGCCAAAGAGCGGTGTGCGATAATCTTCCTTCACCGGCTCTTCCACCGTCAGGTAGTAGACACCCATGACCATGTCCTTGGAAGGACCGACAATGGGATCACCGCTGCTCGGCTTGAGCAGGTTCTGCGTTGCCAACATCAGCTCGCGTGCTTCCTGCACAGCAGGGGCACTCAGCGGTACATGAACCGCCATCTGGTCACCGTCAAAGTCCGCATTAAAGGCGGCACAGGTGAGTGGATGCAAGTTGATGGCGCTACCTTCAATCAACACCACCTCAAAGGCCTGGATCCCCAGGCGGTGCAAGGTTGGCGCACGGTTGAGCAATACAGGGCGCTCTTTGCAGATATCTTCCAACACATCCCACACCTCAGCGCTCTGGCGATCGACCATGCGCTTGGCGCTCTTGATGTTGTGGGCGTAATTGTGTTCAACCAGCCGCCGCATGACAAAGGGTTTGAAGAGTTCCAACGCCATCTTTTTCGGCAGACCGCACTGGTGCAGCTTGAGCGTTGGACCAATCACAATGACTGAACGGCCCGAGTAGTCGACACGTTTCCCAAGCAGGTTGCGGCGGAAACGGCCCTGTTTGCCTTTGAGCATATCGCTCAGGCTCTTGAGTTTGCGCTTGCCACTGCGACTCACGGCCCGGCCACGACGGCCATTGTCAATCAAACTGTCGACGGCCTCCTGCAACATACGCTTTTCATTGCGCACAATCACATCCGGCGCGCCCAATTCCATCAGGCGGTGCAGACGGTTGTTGCGGTTGATGACACGGCGATAGAGATCATTGAGATCACTTGTTGCAAAACGGCCACCGTCGAGTTGCACCATCGGGCGCAGATCGGGCGGAATCACCGGCAGTGAGGTCAACACCATCCACTCAGGGCGATTGTTGCTCTTGCGGAAGTTCTCCACCACGCGCAGGCGCTTGGCCGCCTTTTTACGGCGCTGCTTGCTACGGGTGGTACGGATCTCTTTGCGCAGTTCCTTGGCCATCTTCTCAAGATCGATTTTGGCCACAATATCGCGCACTGCTTCGGCACCCATACCGGCGGTAAAGACATTCCCCCAGCGGTCGGCCAATTCCCGGTAGCGATTCTCGGTAAGCAGTTGTTTCTCTTCAAGCGACTTCAGATCTTCGAGATCACGATCCATCTGGGCCTGAATTTGCTCATGGCGGTTATCAACCTCCGTGCGCATTTCGTCGATCTGCGTGCCCAATTCACCGCGGGCATGTTCCCGGAACGCACTGTACTTATCGCGGATATATTGCTTCTCTTCGTCCGATTCGCTTTGCAGTGCATTTAGCTTCTCTTGGACGAGTTCATTGATAAAAAGATCATGTTCGGCAGAAATAATCTCGCCCTGCTGAATGATCGGCTGATCCGACCAGGAGAGCAGCTTGTTTTCCTCAGCCTTCTGCCCCACCCGATTCTGGATCCAGGTTTGCAGGGACTGTGCCTCGGCAATTGCCCCTGATGTGGACTCGTTGATACGCTCATCCAGCTTAGACAGCTCTTGTTGTTCCTCGCTATCCACTTCGCTGTAGCGGCCGTCAAGTTGCTCTTCGAGATCTTTGATCTTTTCGCCGATGTCACCCTCGGCGCGGTTCAAGCGCATCATCAACTCACGCTCATGCCGTTGAATGGCGCGACTGCGAGCATCCTCGTTCACATTGGTGACAATGTACTGGGCAAAATAGAGCACACGCTCCAAATGGCGTGGGCTAATATTGAGCAGCAACCCCAAGCGGCTCGGTACACCCTTGACATACCAGATATGGCTGACCGGTGAGGCCAATTCAATGTGGCCCATGCGTTCACGACGCACACGGCTTGGCGCAACCTCTACACCACATTTGTCACAGACGATCCCTTTGTAGCGAACACGCTTGTACTTACCACAGGCGCACTCCCAATCCTTCATCGGGCCAAAGATGCGTTCGCAGAAAAGCCCATCGCGTTCAGGACGCAGGGTACGGTAATTGATCGTCTCCGGCTTGGTAACTTCGCCATAGCTCCACTCCTTGATCTGCTCTGGCGAAGCCAACGAAATGCGGATTGCATCAAAATTCTTAACTTCCATCGGTAGAATGTCTCCTCGTCTAAACGGACAAGGGAGTAGGAAGTAGGCAGTAATCAGTCGTCAGTTGACAGTGTACAGTAATCATGCTTGCCGTATACTGTCCACTCTTTACTCATTACCCCTTACTCCACTACTTCCTACTTTATTCAGTGCTACGACTCATCGGGCTGGGAATGTTCAGGCTAAAGCCAAGTTTCGGCAGGCGATCTTCCGTATCTTCCTTACCGAATTGAATAACTTCGTTCTTCTCGTTGATCACTTCAACGGCCAACCCCAAGCTCTGCAATTCTTTGACCAGAACCCGGAAACTTTCTGGGACCCCGGGACTTTGAATCTCTTCGCCCTTGACGATCGACTCATAGGTTTTCACACGACCGCTCACATCATCGGATTTGACGGTGAGCATTTCCTGGAGAATATGAGCTGCGCCGTATGCTTCGAGCGCCCACACTTCCATTTCACCAAAGCGCTGACCACCGAATTGTGCCTTACCACCCAATGGCTGCTGCGTGACCAAGCTGTAGGGCCCGGTGCTCCGCGCATGGACCTTATCTTCCACCAGGTGATGCAGTTTCAACATCTGTACCACACCGATGGTGACAGGTGAGTCATAGGGTTCACCCGTCTTACCATCGTAGAGCCGCTGTTTACCGGTGGTGGGCAAGGGCCAACTGGTTGCATGGCTATGGGCCTGCGCCATCGCTTCCAGCGCTTCTCCCTCCAAATCACCCGGTTCTTCGCCGTGATAGATCAACCATTCACGCAACGCCACGTGGCGGGTCATTGCGTTGGATTCACTGGTTGCCCGGTGGCTACCATAGGTCGGCGGCATAATCTGTACCGGGTCATAGCCCGATTCTTTCAACCACGCTTGCAGACAGGCATGACGTGCATAGGTATCGTCCGAATAGATGCGCTCGGGATCAAAGCCCTGCGGTTCCAGCCATTCGAGCAGGTAGATGCGTCGAGCATCATTATCGTCAACCAACTCATCGGCTTCGACACCAGCAGCGTTCATCATCTCCCAAGCCCGCTGCGTCGCCACACCCCAAGCCCGATCAATCAACCAGGAACGTGCCAACTCAGCTTCGATCTCATCTTCCTTGGCCCCATCAAAGACTGGGGTTTCCGCCATGAAGCCCAGCCGCAAGGCAGCCCAGCCCAGGTGCGCTTCCAAAATCTGGCCAATGTTCATGCGGCCCGGCACACCCAGCGGATTCAAAATAATATCAACGGCAGTACCATCTTGCAGGAACGGCATATCCTCAACCGGGACAACTTTGGAAATAACACCCTTGTTGCCGTGGCGACCGGCCATCTTGTCACCTTCGGTGAGACGACGCCGTTGTGCCACACTGACGGTGACAATCTTCTCGACGCCGGCAGCCATATCGCGGTGCTCATCACGGTCAAAGACCTTGACATCCACCACTTTCCCCCGTTCACCGTGGGGCAAACGCAGTGAACTGTCCTTAACTTCCCGTGCCTTTTCACCAAAGATGGCCCGCAACAGCTTCTCTTCCGGGGTTAGTTCCGTCTCACCCTTTGGCGTGATCTTCCCGACAAGGATGTCACCCGGAACCACCTCGGCCCCAATGCGAATGATGCCATCTTCATCCAGATCCTTCAGCGCATCTTCGCCAACATTCGGGATATCACGCGTGATCTCTTCAGGGCCCAATTTGGTTTCACGGGCATCGGTCTCATACTTTTCAATGTGGATCGATGTATATTTGTCATCCTGTACCAGCCGTTCGCTGACTAAAATGGCATCTTCGAAGTTGCCACCCTCCCAACTCATGTAGGCGACGATGACATTTTGGCCCAAGGCCAATTCACCGCCCTGCGTGCTCGAACTATCCGCCAACACAGCGCCTTCTGCCACGAAGTCACCCTTAAAAACAGTGGGGCGCTGATCGATACAGGTGCTCTGGTTGCTGCGATTGTACTTGCGCAGGTGATACAGACGGCGCGAACCATCCTCTTCCTGCACAACAATCTCGTCGCTGGTGACGCTGACCACCTCACCGGCATTGCGGGCAACAACGACCTGGCCGGAATCAATGGCGGCCTGATATTCCATGCCGGTGCCGACAATCGGCGCATCGGGCTTGACCAGCGGCACGGCCTGCCGTTGCATGTTTGACCCCATGAGCGCGCGGTTGGCATCATCGTGTTCCAAGAAGGGAATCAACGCGGCTGAAACACCCACCAATTGTTTGGGCGAAACATCCATGAAGCGAATCCGTTCCGCCTGTTCAAACAAGAAATCTTCCGCGTGGCGGGCCGATGGACGAGGGTTCTGGAACTCGCCAATGGCATTTAATTGGGAAGACGCTTGCGCAATCGAAGCTTCCTCATCCTCATCGGCAGTCAGGTAGATCACCTCACGACCGGCAAAGGGCTTCACGCGCACACTCTCCAACCCAGGCAACTGGCTGATCTTCTGGGCAAGTTCCCGGTCAATCACCGTGCCCTTGGCGGCGACGACATCATCATCGGCGTCGACAACATCGGCATTCAAGGTGCGCCCAGCCAACTCTTCAACCGTCGGCTTCACCTCGTTGTAGACACGACGATAGGGTGTCTCGACAAAGCCAAACTCATTGACCCGTGCATAGGTTGCCATACAGCCGATAAGACCAATGTTTGGCCCTTCCGGTGTTTCAATCGGGCAGATACGCCCGTAGTGGCTAAAGTGCACATCGCGCACATCAAAGCCGGCACGTTCACGACGCAGACCACCGGGCCCCAATGCGCTCAGACGGCGCTTGTGGGTCAATTCTGCCAGCGGATTCGTCTGATCCATAAACTGGCTCAACTGACTGCCGCCAAAGAATTCACGGGTGGCCGCCACAACCGGGCGGATATTGATCAGGCTCAGCGGGGTAATCTGGTCGGGGTCGCGGATAGACATCCGTTCGCGGACCACCCGCTCCATGCGCAACAAGCCAATGCGCAATTGGTTCTGAATCAATTCACCAACGGTCTTAATACGACGATTACCCAAGTGATCAATATCGTCTGGGCGACCTTCCCCATTATTGATCAAAATAATACGCCGGATCACCGCCACCAAATCCTCATTGGTCAAGATCCGCGTCTCTTGGGGTGTATCCACATGGAGACGACGGTTTACCTTATAACGGCCCACCTTGCCCATATCGTAGCGGCGGGCAACAAAGAAGAGATTCTGCACAAAGCTCTTGGCATTGTCGAGCGTCGGCGGGTCACCGGGACGCAACTTCTTGTAGAACTCAAGCAGCGCATCGTCGACCCCCTTCTCATTGTGATCCGTCGGGTTGGCGGTGGTGTCACGCTCAAGCGTTGCCTCAATATACGGGTGATCCATGTCGTTGTCGACATCGGCAAAAAGTTCGCGAATGCTCTCATCAGTGCCATAACCAATGGCGCGCAACAGAATTGTCACCGGCAATTTGCGCTTGCGATCGACCTTGACACTGACCACATCACGCCGACTGGTTTCAAATTCCAACCAAGCCCCGCGACTGGGGATCAGCTTGGCACCGGCCAATTCACGACCCGTGCTGCGATCTTCATCGACCGTGAAATAGACACCGGGCGAACGAATCAACTGGCTAACGACAACACGTTCACTGCCATTAATGACAAAGGTTGCCGAATCGGTCATCAACGGGAAGTCGCCCATAAAGACTTCTTGCTCGCTGATTTCACCGGTATCGCGGTTGACAAGCTTTACTTTCACCCAAAGTGGAGCCGAAAACGTTATATCACGCTCACGACATTCGTCCTCAGGATATTTAGGCTCACCAAAGTAAAAATCCCCAAAATGTAGCTCCAAATTCTTATTAAAGCTGACGATCGGAGAAATTTCGTCAAAAAGCTCACGTAGCCCTTCGGTTTTAAACCAATCAAAGCTACGCAACTGCACTTCAGTAAGGCGTGGTAATTCGAGGATAGTGGGCGTGCGGGCATAGGACTTGCGAGCGGTCCTCGTCCCCTTATTGGCCGTCAATGTACCGTTGGTGGTCGAAATCATCTAGCCTTCGCTCCTCACACTAATAAAATAAATCGACTGAAACATCTGCTTGCAAATTTTCTGTGCTCACTACGATTGTTTTGCAAAACAACGACAATAAGACACCGACAGGTGAAACGAACAGGAAACTCCATTGCCACTGCTCGTCGCCCACTGGGTGCCTTCAGCTTAACAGTATAGAAGGGAAATTGATTGCCAACTTTTCGCGAAACCCAAGTATGTCCAATAAAAAATCAGATTACGTGCCGGAGCATTCTTCCCTGTTGGTAATTCACCAACTGTCCCGTACGAAATCTGATCTAACTCCTTTGCATCTAGAATCCATTTTGAAATTCACTTGTGGTGCCGGTCGCACTGCTGACAATGCAAACTACTGACAATGCAAATTGGCACAGAGAATTTCAGAATAGATATGCAATACAGTGTTGTGAACGGTAACTTTACCCAAGCCACTGCCAGAAAACCAGTACGACCAAACCAGTCAACAACACAATCCCAAAGTTACCCAAATTCAATGGGCACCGTTCGCCACGACAAGCTAGGAGCAACAGGTCGTTGACGGCTCAGTACCTACCCCGAACATTTGCTGCGCTCGCGGGACACAATCCAATGTTCAGAGAGGTTCTCAGTTTACCTACTTTTAGACACCAATACTGTAAGCTAGCAGCCGTTTCTTGGTCAACTTGAAAAGGATATCATGGCTGCCCAATGATGTCAAATTATAGGAGCGGAAATTCACCGTCAATCTTTGCCATTTGCTCAGCACGTTTTGCCTCGCCACATCCACCTTCATAACTACCTACGCAATTATGCCTAAAATTCGTATCTACATCAATTTATGCGCGTTTTGCCGGTATTTTGGCCAGTTTGATATCCCAAATATCCCAATTGCAGAAGCGCAAAGACTAGACAAGTGACAGAAAACACACTATAATGTGGTAGAAAGTGGCGCGATGTGGGGCAAAAGGGAACGAAAGGGATGAATTGAGCGTATATCCTGATGTAAAACCACATCATGCAATGAGAACAGCACCATCATGTTTCTTGGAGAATTTTCGCACACGTTAGATACCAAAGGCCGTCTGACGGTCCCGTCGAAGTTTCGGGATCAGCTTGAGGCTGGCCTTGTTGTGACGCGTAGCCCCATGGATCGCTGTCTGTTGCTCTTCCCGATGAGTGAATGGGAAAAAATTGCAACCAAGGTAAGCGCACTCCCCCTGGCAGACCCCCGTTCGGCCCAATTGCGCCGTGCATTTTTCAGTGCTGCGGAAGATTTAGTACCCGACAAACAAGGACGCATCCTCATGAGTCAACGTCTGCGGGATTGGGCACAGATTGAAAGTGAAGTAATTGTCGCCGGCGTCAACACCTTTGTTGAGATCTGGCGCCCCAACCTCTGGGATGAAAAGGTGTTGCAGCCGCTAGATAGCGGGGAATTCGACCAAGAATTCTTTGCTGCGCTGAATATTTAAGCCCTGATTTTACTGTTAAATTTATCAGGTCCAGCATATAAAAGAGTTTAACATTTTTGATAGTTTTCTACTATTTAAACAGTTGTTAGCAAAAATTACACATTTGATTCTATCCATAAAAGCTCTATAAAAAGGCTAAAAAAGCTAATATTCAGCTCAAAAAATTGATCCAGTAAGCAGATTGACAGCTACTCTAACGTTGGAAGGTCAACACGATGGCAAGCCAACAATTGAGTCCATTCATACAACAGATTGTTGCCCATGACTTCGTCCGTTGCACCCGATCCAGCCCATAGCCAGCATCTGCCGGTCCTGCTCAATGAAGTTGTGGCGGGCCTGGCGCTGGAGCCGGGTGCCGTTGTCATCGACGGGACACTTGGTGGTGGCGGGCACACGGCAGCGTTTCTCTCGCAAACCGCGCCCACAGGGCGGGTGTTAGGCATTGATGCGGATCCGGCGGCCATACGGCGCAACCAGGAACGCTTTGCACCGGAAGAACGACAAGGGCGGTTGCAGATCGTCCAAGGGAATTTCGGTGAGATCCAACGCATTGCCACTGCCGCCGGTTTTACGGAGGTGGATGGCATCTTGTTGGATCTGGGAGTCAGCAGTTTTCAACTTGAAACGGCCAGCCGCGGCTTCTCATTTACGCAGGATGGCCCACTGGATATGCGCTTCGATCCAACCGTTGGTGAGAGCGCCGCCGATATTGTGAACGAATGGTCCGCCGAGGAATTAGCGGATCTGATCTATCGCTATGGTGAAGAGCGCCGGAGCCGTCGCATTGCTCGCTATCTCGTCAATCATCGGCCTTTTACCACGACTCTGGCTTTGGCAGCAGCGATCGAACGGGCGGTTGGGGGCCGCAAGGGCAGCCGAATTCACCCTGCCACGCTCACCTTTCAGGCGCTGCGTATTGCGGTAAACCGGGAACTAACCCAACTCGAAACGGTGCTCCCCCAATGTTTGACGTTGCTGCGTACCGGCGGACGGTTGGCTGTCATTAGTTTTCATAGCCTTGAAGATCGGATTGTGAAGCAGTGGATGCAACAGGAGGCTCGTACCTTTGTCTCAGATCCGATGTTGCCACAAGGTGGGTATGAACGGACAGCTCGGCTCATGCGCCCGAATCGCAAGCCGATCACGGCCTCACCGGAGGAGATCAAACAGAATCCGCGGAGCCGGTCAGCGAAGCTCCGGGTGGCCGAAAAGATCGCAGAATCATCGGAACTGCTCGCACAATAAGTTTTTCGCTCATCAGCCGAAAGTGTGAGTTGAGCACCGGAGCAGT
>Ga0116151_10004245_pt1 | contig 12575 bp, 11 predicted proteins | sample AD_UKC117_MetaG_FD_89893 | JGI IMG/M metagenome (GOLD analysis project Ga0116151, IMG submission 89893) | Active sludge microbial communities of municipal wastewater-treating anaerobic digesters from Hong Kong - AD_UKC117_MetaG | ecosystem: Engineered > Bioreactor > Anaerobic > Digestate... | reverse complement strand
GGCTTCGGGGTACCGACTCAACGATAGCCTGCACTGTCGCCGCGGCCTCGACCCGTGGGTTCCCCATCCCCCACCCCTTGCGCCACCGTCGACGCGGCCATACAATGAACCACATGGTTCAGTTTCAGTCGCCGCGGCTCGACGCCGCCTTCGCCGCCCTCTCCCATGCCACCCGCCGAGGGATCCTCGAGCGGCTCGGCCGCACCGACGCCTCGATCACCGAGCTCGCCGGACGGTTCGACATGACCCTCACGGGGATGAAGAAGCACATCGCCATCCTCGAAGAGGCCGGGTTCGTGGTGACCCGGAAGGCCGGCCGGGTGCGGACCTGCGCCCTCGGCCCCCGCGGGCTGGAGCACGAGGCGGCGTGGATCGAGCAGTACCGCCAGCTCTGGCAGGCGCGCTTCGACGCACTGGACACCCTGGTGGCCGACCTGCAGCAGACTCCCAGCACCCCTTCACGACCGACCCGAAAGTGAGCACGCCCGCGATGCCCAACCTCACGACGACCGAGCGCACCTCCGAGCGCGAGCTGGTGATCACGCGCAGCTTCGCCGCACCGGTCCAGACCGTCTTCGACGCCTGGACGAAGCCGGAGCTGTTCCAGCGCTGGTGGACGCCGCCGTCGTTCGGGATCACGTTCGCGTCGTGCGAGCTCGATGCCCGGACGGGGGGCCGCTACCACTTCGTGTTCACGCACCCCGACTTCCCGGAGCCGATGGCGTTCTTCGGGCGCTACCTCGAGGTGGTCGCGCCGTCGCGGATCGTCTGGACCAACGAGGAGAGCGCGGAGGGGTCGATCTCGACGCTGACGCTGGAGGAGCGCGACGGCCGGACACACCTGACGCTGCACGAGCTCTACCCGTCGGCGGCGGCGCTCGACGAGGCGATGGCGTCGGGAAGCGTGAACGGGGCGAGCGCGCAGTTCGAACTGCTCGACGAGGTGCTGCCGACGCTCGTGGGGGGGTGAGGGGGGGCTACAACCCCGTCAGCCGCCCGAGCTCCTCGGAATAGCGCGCCCCGGCGACCTCGATTGCCGCCGACGCCGCGTCGAGCTCGGCGATGTCGCGCGGTGACAGGTCGAGCGCGAGCGCGCCGAGGTTCTCCTCGAGGCGGTGCGGCTTGGTGGTGCCGGGGATCGGCACGATCCACGGTCGCCGCGCCAGCAACCAGGCGAGCGCGACCTGCGCGGGGGTCGCACCGTGGCTCGCGGCGACTCGCGCGAGGAGATCGACCACGACCTGGTTCGCCTGTCGATTCGCGAGCGAGAACCGCGGCAGCTTGCTGCGGAAGTCGCTGCGCGCGAACTCGGCGGTGGTGTCCATCTGGCCGGTGAGGAAGCCGCGCCCGAGCGGGCTGTACGGCACCAGGCCGATCTCCAGCTCCTCCAGCAGCGGCAGCACCTCGCGCTCGGGCTCGCGCCACCAGATCGAGTACTCGCTCTGCAGCGCGGCCACCGGCGTCACCGCGTGCGCCCGGCGAATCGTCGCCACCCCCGCCTCCGACAGGCCGAAGCAGCCGACCTTCCCCTCCGCGATCAACTCGCCCACCGTGCCGGCAACCTCCTCGATCGGCACGCTCGGATCGACGCGATGCTGATAAAACAGGTCGATCCGGTCGGTGCGAAGCCGACGCAGCGACGCCTCGCACACCGCGCGGATGTGCGCCGGCCGCGAGTCGACACCATCGGGGCGGAGACCATCGGCACCGAGTCGGAAGCCGAACTTCGTCGCGATCACCACCCGGTCGCGCACCGGCGCGAGTCCCTCGCCCACCAGCTCCTCGTTGGTGAACGGGCCGTACATCTCCGCGGTATCGAAGAAGGTCACGCCGAGATCGACGGCATGGCGGAGGAGGGCGAGCATCGCGCCGCGATCCTTCGGCGGGTCGTAGCCGTGGCTCATCCCCATGCAGCCGAGGCCGAGGGCGGAGACGGTGGGGCCGTGGCGGCCGAGGGTGCGGGTGGGCATGGGGCACTGCATCCGGTCGTGAGGGGGTCAGGCGAGCTCGGGTGGGCTCCCGAGCTCGACCGTGAAGCGACTCCCCTGCCCCACCTCGCTGGTCACGCGGATCGTCCCGCCCATCGCCTCGACGAGGTGGCGCGCGACCGGGAGGCCCAGTCCCATCCCGCCCGTGGCACGGCTGCGCGAGGCGTCGGTCCGGTAGAAGCGGTCCCAGATGCGAGGCAGCTCGTCGGGCGGGATGCCGGGGCCGTGGTCGGTGATGGTCACATGCACGCTGTCACCCTGAGGAACCCTGAGCGAAGCGAAGGGGTCCGAAGGGGCGGAACCGTCCGAAGGCGACCCTCCGCCCCTTCGGTCGCCTGCGCTTCGCGCAGGCTCCCTCAGGGTGACAGGGTGCGGGGACCTCACCAGGGTGACAGTGACACTCTGCGGTGCCGGACTGTGCGTCACCGCGTTCTGGATCAGGTTCCGCAGCACCTGGCCGAGTCGCCGGGCGTCTGCCTGCACCATCACAGGATGCTCGGGCACGTCGACCACGATCGCATGGCGACGATCGAAGCCGTCCACCGCGCGGCGGACGGCATCGGCGGCGTCGATCGGCTCGACGGTGAGCTGCAGGTGGCCGCTCTCCGCGAGCGAGAGGTCGCGCAGGTCGTCGATCAGCCCCGCGAGCAGGCCGGCCTCCTCGCGCAACGCACCAAGCGTCTCGGCGTCGGCGGCGCGCAGCCCGTCCTCGATCGCCTCCAGCAGGCCGGTGATGTTGGTGAGCGGCGTCCGCAGCTCATGCGCCACGTCGGTGACCATCTGGCGCCGCTGCGACTCGGCGCGTTCGAGGTCGCCGGCCATCGTGTTGAACGCGGCACCGAGTCGGGCGATCTCGTCGCCACCGCGCACCGCGACCCGCGCGGCGAGGTCGCCACGGCCGAGTCGCGCGACGGCACGGGAAAGCTCGCCGACCCGACCGAGCAGCGGTCCCGAGATCGCGAGGGTGACCACCGCCGCGAGGATGCTGCCGATGAGCAGTGCCCAGCGCACCCGCGCCGCCAGCGCGACCGAGGCCGCCGGTCTGGCGTCGGCAATGGCGGTCGAGACGTTGGCATGCAACGTCGGCAGCACGACCAGGTAGCGCGGGTCGAGGGAATCACGCGGGTCGATGAGGCGCCCGTTGCCGATCAAGCGGATCGCCGCGCGCCGGCCATCGGAGGTCTCCTCGCGCCGCCACTCGAACTGGCCATCGGGGAGGGTGGTGAACTCCCCGGGATTCATCGGTGGCAGCGCACTCGCCACCACCCGCCCAGCGGCATCGAGCACTGCGACTCCCTGCACGAACGAGTCAGCCGCCACCCGCTCGGCAAGCAGTGCCGACACCGCCGCCGAATCTCGCGACGGCGCGAGGAGCACCGCCTTGACAAGGTCCTGCCCCGCGTCGCCGAGCATCCGCTCGATCTGCGCCTCCGCCGTGACGCGACTGATCTCGACGGTGCTCCAGCGGCCGAGCAGGGCGCCGAGGCCGACGAGCCCGACAACCAGCAGGGTCCAGACGACGACGAAGAACCGGAGCCGGAGCGACATCACCCCGGCTCACGCAGGCGGTAGCCGACACCCATCACCGTCTCCAGGACCTCGCTCGTCCCTGGTGCGATCTCCTCCAGCTTGCGACGGATGTTGCGCACGTGCACGTCCACCGTGCGCTCGAGCACGTCCTGCGATTCGCCGGGGAGATGGTCGATGAGCTGCAATCGCGACAGCGGCCGCCCGGGTCGCTCCCCCAGCGCCATGACGATCGCCCGCTCGCTCGGCGTGAGCGCCACGCGCACGTCGCCGACGCGCACCTCGTGTCGCGCCGCGTCGAGGATGAGCTCGCCGACCCGCCGTGCGGGGTCGGCCTCGGGCGGTGCGCGCCGCAGCAGCGCCGTGGCGCGTGCGACCAGCTCGCGCGGCGAGAACGGCTTGGTGACGTAGTCGTCGGCGCCGACGTCGAACCCGGCGATGCGATCCTCCTCCAGGGTGCGGGCCGTGACGAAGATCACCGGGACGCCGACCTCGCGGGTGAGGGTGCGGCAGATCTCCAGCCCGTCGGCGCCGGGGAGCATCCGGTCGAGGATCAGGAGGTCGAACGCCTCGCGCCGTGCCCGCGCGATCGCCGCGTGGCCATCGTGCTCCACTGCCACCCGGTGGCCGGCATGCCGGAGGTAGAGGGCGATCACGTCCGCGGTGCGGCGATCGTCCTCGACAACCAGGATGCGAGCGGGGATCGTTGCGGTCACGGAGCTCCTTGTCAGAGCGAGAAGCGTGAAGCGAGAAGCGTGAAGCGAGGGGCCTCTCCGCGATGTCATCCCGACCGAGCGCCGCAGGCGCGAGTGGAGGGATCTGCACCTTCCGGACGGGTCACGTGCAGATCCCTCCACTTCGCACCCGCTCCGCGGGCGCTCCGGTCGGGATGACTTGTGGGAGGCGCTCGCTCAGGATGAGGGATAGGCTCTGCTTCTCGCTTCTCGCTTCTCGTCCTACCTCGGCAACGCGTACCGCTCCAGGTACTGCAGGTCGTCGTCGTCGTTGCGGGCGACATAGACCGTCCCCTCGCCCATGCCGATAACGCGGCGGTTGGCGCCGAGGGTCACCATGGCGACCCGCTGGCCATTGGGGGTGAAGATATCGTAGCGCGGCGGCTGGCCGGCCTCGAGGTGCCGGCGCACCCAGAGCCGCTCGAGGCCATCGACCCAGAGGTCGCCGGCGTCGAAGGGGGGCTTGGTCTCGGGCCACGGCAGCTCGCGGGTCCGGTCACTGCGCGGCGCACCGCGACCGAGGGAGAACGACATCTGGCCGTTCTCGTTCTGGACCCCGATGCTGAGGCCTCCCTGGCGACGCGACTCGGTGAGGAATTCCTCCTTCTCCGCGTCGGTGATCCGGACCGGTTCGTACGCGATCGGTGCGCCGCGCACGACCGCCCCGGTCGGGGTGATCACCTCGACATGGTAGTCGTTGGCGCGCACGAGATAGACGAGCCCCGCGCGGGAGACCGCCCAGCCATCGGTGGGCGAGAGCGGCACCTGCTGGCTGCTGGTGCTGCGGTTGTTGGGGCCACCGGAGGTGGTGGTCTTCATCTCGGGCCCCTTGAGCATCGCTACCGTCTGCGGGTTCTCACCGTTGGTCCCGGCGCGCTGCACCGGCAGCGAATCGGCCTCGCCCCCCGGGCTCGGCATCCCGCGGAAGTAGAGCCGCCCGCGGGCATCGACCCCGCGCACGAGCATGAGCTGCATCTGGCCCGGACCCTCGCCCGCGATGATCGGCCGGTAGCTGCCGAAGCCGTTGTCGGGCCCGAGCCGCACCAGCCGGTTGTTGCCGAGGTCGACCAGCAGGGTCGAGTCGGCGGGAAGAGCCCAGACGGCGTCGGGCTGCTTGTACTCGCCGGGACCACTGCCGGTCCCGCCGACCACGGTGGCGCGCGCGAGCGTGCGGTCGAGCTGGCGCAGCACGCCGTCGGTCGGGTCGGCGATCAGGACGGTGCCATCCTGCCGTTCGCGCAGGCCACCGATCAGGCCGAACGGCTCGGCGTGCGTCGCGGTGGGTCGGCCGAGGTCGAGGGTGCGCGGTTGCTGGGCGAGGAGGGTGGCTGGGGCGAGGGCCAGGGCAACGATCAGGGCACGCATCGGTCTTGCTCCGAGGGTTCGGGGATCAGGTGCCCCAGACTACGGGGCCCCGATGAAGACGATGTGAAGGGGGTCACCCGGAAACCTGCCTCCGCGGGGGGCCGTCGTGTAGCCGGTCCCACCCACCCCGTCCGGAGTCGTCGCGATGCGATCCATCCTGCTGCTGGCCACCGTGCTCACCGCCCCCGCCCTCCTGTCGGCGCAGGCCAACCCGCTGGTCGGCAGGTGGGCCATCGAGTATCCTGGCGGGATGCAGATCGAGAACGGCGTCCCCACCCCGATCGCCGCGACCGGCGTGCTCACCATCACCAGCGAGGGTGACTCGCTCATCGCGGTACTGGTCCCCGGCGACACCAGCCGACCGACGGTGCGGATGACCGCCCCGGCCGGCAACGGGACGAAGACCTTCGTGCAGCGCAGCGAGGCGACGATGGAGATGGGCTCGGGGACCGAGACCCGTACGGCAACGAGCACGTGGATCCTCACCGCGCGGGGCGACACACTCTCGGGCACGGTGGAGCGCGCGATCGAGGGGCTCGACCTCCCGCTCGGCGGGGCGATTCCGGTCACGGGGACGCGCCAGACCTCGCCCTGATCGGGCAGACCCGATCTCCCGATTGTTCGCAAACGGTCAGGCACCACGGGCGGTCGCGACGCGACCCGATCTACCGGCATCTCCGAGGGCGCTCCCCCCCATCACGGCCCGATCGCCCTCGTCCCGGAGATGCTGTTCATGTCGAGATCCCTGCTGCTTGCGGCCCTCATGGCCGCGCCCGTCGTTGCCATCGCGGCGCAAGATCACCCCCTCGTGGGTGCCTGGAAGATCACCTACGCCGGCGGGGTGCGCGTCGAGAACGGTGCCAGCACACCGATCGAGGCGACCGCCAAGCTCACCGTCGAGGTCCAGGGCGACTCGCTCATCGCGCACTTCGTGCCGGACCCGGTGGAGGGACGCACCAGACCGCCCTTCCGCCTCGCGGCGCTCAACGCCACCGGCGCGGTGACGTTCATCCAGCGGAGCGAGGGCACGGTCACGATGAACGGCTTGGAAGAGCAGCGCTCGGTGACCACGCGCTGGACACTGATGGTCAGTGGGGACACCATCGATGGCACCATCGACCGCTCGATCGAGGGACTCAACCTGCCAACCGGCGGCCCGAAGCCGGTGAGCGGAACGCGCCAGCGAAGTTGACGCACGCGGGGTCGACCCGACCGTGATCCGTGCCTTCACGGCGCGGTCGGGCGTCCCCGGGAGCAGATGCCCTCCACGCCCTCTTCCCTGACCGACGTCCTCGATCGGATCGAGTCGGCCGCCGACGATCAGTCCACCGTGTCGTTCGAGGAGATCCTCGACGCGGTCGGGCGGCGGTCGTTCGGGCCGCTGCTCGTGCTGGCCGGCCTGGTGATCCTCGCCCCGGTCGTTGGCGACATCCCCGGTGTCCCGACGGTGGTGGCGGTCTTCGTGGCGCTTGTCGCGCTGCAGCTCGTGATCGGCCGAACCAGGTTCTGGCTGCCGCAGTGGATGCTCGACCTCTCGATCGAGAGCCGTCGCCTCGACAAGCCGCTCCGCTGGCTGCGGAAGCCGTCGGGGTTCCTCGACAGCCTCTTCACGAAGCGGTGGGACGCGCTGACGCGCGAGCCGGTGCTGCGCCTGGTGGCGGGCGCGTGCCTCGCCGTCTCGGTGGTGATGCCGGCGCTCGAGCTGATCCCGTTCAGCACCAACGCCGGCGGCGTGGTGCTGCTCTGCTTCGGGCTGGCGATGATCGTCCGCGACGGGGTGATGGTGCTGGTGGGGATGCTGGCCACCGCGGGGGCGCTGGCGATCGTGGCGATGGCGGTGGTGTAGGGGGCGTCTCAAGGGACAGTCATCCCGAGCGGAGGTCGCGCAGTAACCCTGCGATCCGACCCTCATCCTGAGCGAGCGCCGCAGGCGCGAGTCGAAGGACCTGCTGTTCGGGGGTGAAAAGCAGATCCTTCGACTTCGGCCGCTGCGCGGCCTTCGCTCAGGATGAGGAACTGACGCGGGCACGATGCCTTCGCTCGGATGAGGGGCGACCGGGCCACGCGCCCACCCGGAGCAGGAGGCGCGCCCCCTACCCGAACACCCGGCTCCCGATCAGCAGGATCGCCGGCGGGAGGAGCACCGCGAACAGCAGGTCGAGCAACCCGCCGCTGAGCACCATCTCCCCGACGGTGATGCGCCCGGTGCCATAGACGATCGCGTTCGGCGGGGTCGAGACCGGCAGCATGAAGCCGCCGCTCGCGGCCATCGCCGTGGCGAGCGCCGGGATCATCGGGACGGCACCATCGCCGAAGGCGATCGTCGCGACGATCGGCAGGAACGCCGCGGTGATCGCGGTGTTGCTCGCGAACTCCGAGAGCAGGATCACGGCGACGACGAGGATCACCACCATCAGCAGCGGCGGCAGCGTCGCGACGGCGCCCAGGCGGAGGCCGATCCAGTCGGCGAGCCCGCTCGACTGGATCGCGGCGGCGAGCGAGAGCCCGCCGCCGAAGAGGAGCAGCACGCCCCACGGCAGCCGATCGGCGTGCTCCCAGGTGATCACCGGTTCGAGCGGTCGCCAGCGGACCGGCACCGCGAAGAGGAGCACAGCGGCCAGGATCGCGATTCCGGTGTCGCTGAGGGTCGGCAGCACCCCCTGCAGCAGCGGACGGGTGACCCACGCGATCGCCGTCAGCGACGCGACCGCCGCGACGAACCACTCGCCCCGCGACATCCGTCCCAGCGCCGCGCGCTCCCGTGCGATCAGCGCCGCGCCACCGGCGATCGGGGTGTCGTCGAGCCGGTGCACCACGCGGGTGAGCAGCAGCCAGGTGAGCGGCAGCGCCACCAGCACCACCGGCAGGGCGACCACCATCCACTGCGCGAACCCGATCCGGATCTGGTAGGTCTCCGCCATGAACCCCGCGAAGAGGGCATTCGGCGGCGTGCCGATCAGGGTGCCGAGTCCGCCGATGGTGGCGGCGTAGGCGATGCCGAGGAGGAGGGCGGAGCCGAAGGCGCGGCCGCGGCCGGGATCGAGCGTGATGATCGCGAGGGCCATCGGGAGGAGCATGACGGTGGTCGCGGTGTTGCTCACCCACATTGACAGGAACGCGGTCACGATCATGAAGCCGAGGATCAGCCCGGCCGGGCGCGTCCCCACGCGGGCGAGGGTCGCGAGGGCGAGTCGCTTGTGGAGGCCGGTCTGCTCGAGCGCGAGGGCGAGGAGGAACCCGCCCAGGAAGAGGAAGATCACCGGATTCGCGTACGGGGCGGTGCTGGCGTCCAGCGAGGCGACGCCGAGGAGCGGGAAGAGCACCAGCGGCAGCAGGGCGGTGACGGCGATCGGCAGCGGTTCGGTCACCCACCAGATCCCCATCAGCACGCCGACCGCGGCGGCGCGCCACCCCGGGACGGCGAGGCCGTCGGGGGCGGGCGCGAGCAGCATGGCGACGAAGCAGAGCGGTCCGAGGACGAGGCCGATGCGGGGCCGCAGGGCCTCGGGCACCGCGGTCACAGGCGGAAGAGGTAGGCCAGCTTGAGGAAGAAGGCGTCGTCGCGGCGGCGCAGGTTGCGGAAGGTGAGCGTCTCGTCTCCCTCCAGCGTGCTGCCGTAGCCGAGGAAGGCGACCGTGCCCGGCGTCGGCTCCAGCGAGGCGAGCCAATCGACGCGCAGCCGGTTCGAGTCGCGCCGCGAGGTCAGCGCGCCGTCACGGCGGAGCGGCCGACCGGTGGCCGCGTCGACGAGTCCGTCCTGCCGCTCGCTGCGGTACTCGCCGACCACGCGGAAGAAGAGCGCGCGATTCGGCTGGACCTCGACCTTCACTCGCGGCAGGATGGTGCGCGCGAACTCGCTCCGGTCGCTGGCGCGACGGAGGTGCTGCAGCGTGAGCGAGCCGGTGACCCGCACCGCACGGGTGGGCCGCAGGTTGAGCGAGCCGCGCCACTGGCTGAGCCGGCCCTCGCTCGCCTCGGGGAAGATCGCGGTCACGCCGTTCTGGTAGCGGAGCGAGGCATCCCAGGTGCGCCATGTCGGCGTGGTCACCTGCGCGTTCCACGAGAAGCCGTCGAAGACCCCGGTCGCCGGGTCGAACGCGGTCGGCGGCACCTCGCCATTGTCTACCGTCAGGGTCGCGTAGTCCTCGGGATTGAAGCGGACGAAGCCGAGCGAGAGCTGGCTGCTCAGGTTCCACCCACCGCGAATCCGCGAGCTGAGGTTGAGCTCGTTGGCGCCCTCGATCGCGGTGGCGCCGAAGAGGTTGCCGTAGTCGTAGATCCGGTTGCCGCCGCCGAAGACGGTGAACTGCTCGATGGTGGCGCCGCGGGCCCCGTACACGGTGTAGCGGTTGAAGGCGCGGGCGGTCGTGACGCCCGGGCGGTTCACGAAGCCGCTCCAGGTCTCGAAGTCGTCGCCGACGGCGGTCACCTTGTAGTTGAAGCCCCAGGCGCGGCCGGTGCGATCGACCTCGAGCTCCCAGAGGGGGTCGCTGCGGACGTCGTCGTCGCGGCCGTCGCGGGTGAACGCGGCGCCGAGCTGGCCCTGGAAGTAGTACACCTGGCCGAAGACCAGCCGGGTGTCGGCGGCGATCACCCGGTTGTAGTCGGCGTCCTCGTCCCGGTTGGTGACGGTGAGCCCGGCGACCGAGTTCTGGCCGACGTCCCGGCGGACGCGGGTGATGTTGGCGACCGCATTCCGGTCGGGATCGCCGACCGGCGACTGGACGAACTCGTCGATCGCCGTCAGGTGCGCGATCGACCAGCGCCCGAGCTTGCCGGTGAGCTTGGCCCCGGCGAGCGGGTTCGCCACCGTCCGGGTGTACACCAGGTTGTTCGGCGAGGCGAAGAGCTCGATGCCCTCAAGGAAGAACGGCCGCCGCTCCGGGAAGAAGAGGGCGAACCGTTCGTTGATGGTCACCAGCCCGACGTCGGACTCGACCTGCGAGAAGTCGGGGTTGACGGTGCCATCGAGCGTCATGTTGGTGAAGCCGAGCCGGAAGTTTCCACCGAACTCGCCGGCGACATCGCCCCGCTCGAACGCCGCGGCGCCCCGCACTCCCGGCGCGTTGGCGACGAAGGTCGGCTGCAGCTCGGTCACGACCCCGCGGTGGATGTCCTCCAACCCGGTGATGGTGCCGGCCTGCGCGAGGAACGAGGCATTGGCCCGGCGCACGTCGGTCCAGGTGTCCTCGTAGCCGGTCCGCTTGGTGATCCGCTCGACGTTGAAGCCCCACGTCTGGGTGCCGCCCCCGCCCCATCGCAGCGACTTGAACGGGATCCGGAGCTCGGCCGACCAGCCGAACGGGGTCCGGCGCCCCTTGCTCTGCCAGATGAAGTCGGGGTTCCGGTCGGTGCTGCCCGATCCGCCGCTCGACGCCGAGAAGCCGCCCTCGGAGCGGACCCCGTCGTCCTGGATCCCGAACGGGTTCACGCCGAAGAAGTAGGCCCGGCGGCGATCGTTGAAGGTGTCGAGATAGACGGTGACCCGGTCGTCGTTGCCGATGTTGTCGCGGTCCGAGACCGTGGCCCGCACGCTCCCCGGCTGGCGGTCATAGGCGAGGATGCCGACATGGAGCGCATCCCGGCTGTACCAGAGCAGCACCACCGTCGAGTCCTCGGCGGGGCGGCTGTCGACCGGCCGGAACTGGTAGAAGCCGTCGAGCCGGCTGGCGCGTTGCCAGACCGGCTCGTCGAGGGCGCCGTCAAGGGTGAGGGAGTCGGTGGCCGCCCCCTCGGGAACGGTGACCACGGGCCCCTGGGCCGCCAGCGGCGCGGCGAGGAGCAGGGCGGCGAGAAGGGCGAGGCGCGGCATGGGCGGAGAATCTACACGAGAAGCGAGAAGCGAGAAGCGGGAAGCGAGAGGGAATGGCCGTGCGGACGCTCCCCCCACGCTTCTCGACTCTCGCTTCACGCTTCTCGCTTCTCGTGCTATTCGTACCGCAGCGACTGGATCGGGTCGAGGCTCGCGGCGCGGCGGGCCGGCCAGAGGCCGAAGAAGAGCCCGACCAGCGCCGAGAAGCCGAAGGCGACGGCCACCGCGGTGGGCGAGATCTCGGTGCTCCAGCCGAGGTTCTTGGAGACCAGGTTCGAGGCGACGACGCCGAAGCCGATCCCGATCACGCCGCCGACGAGGCAGAGCATCAGTGCCTCGATGAGGAACTGGCTCATGATGACGATCCGCGTGGCGCCGAGGGCCTTGCGGATGCCGATCTCCTTGGTCCGCTCGGTGACGGAGACGAGCATGATGTTCATGATGCCGATCCCGCCGACGACCAGCGAGACCGCGGCGATCGAGAGCAGCAGCGCGGAGAAGGTCTTGCTGGTCTCCTCGGCGGTGGCGAGGTAGTCGGTCGGCGAGCGGAGGTTGAAGTTGTTCCCCTCGCCCGGGCGGATCCGGTGCTCGCGGCGCATGATCCGCTCGAACTGGATCAGGGCGGTGTTGCGGTTGACGCCCTCGGGCAGCGTGAGCGAGATCTGGCCGAGGCGGTCGTTGCCCATCACCCGGAAGCGGGCGGTGGTGAGCGGGATGTAGATCTCGTCGTCGGGGTTCGACCAGCCGATCGAGCCGCGGCTCGCCATGACGCCGATCACCTCGAAGGGGATCTGGCGGATGGTGACCGTCTGGCCGATCATCGCGGCCGGGTTCTGGCCGAGGTTGTCGGGGACGTTGGCGCCGAGGACGGCGTAGCGCTGGCGCGAGTCGTCGTCGCCGGTGGTGAACATCCGGCCGTACTCCACCCGGGTGTTGCGCGCCTCGGGGTACTCGGGCGTGGTGCCCTTGACGTTGGCGTTGATGTTCTGGTTGCCGTACTCGACCTGCTGGCGCCGCTCCATCTCCGGGGCCATCGCGTCGATGTACTCGGCGGCGTCGCGCCGGAGCGCGACGGCGTCATCGATCGTCATCGGGACGGTGCTGGACGACTCGACGCCGCCGAAGCGGCTCCGGGACGGCTCGATGGTG
>Ga0116151_10004243_pt1 | contig 12578 bp, 15 predicted proteins | sample AD_UKC117_MetaG_FD_89893 | JGI IMG/M metagenome (GOLD analysis project Ga0116151, IMG submission 89893) | Active sludge microbial communities of municipal wastewater-treating anaerobic digesters from Hong Kong - AD_UKC117_MetaG | ecosystem: Engineered > Bioreactor > Anaerobic > Digestate... | reverse complement strand
CGACCGCCATTCGACGATCCTAACGTGCGCCGGGCATTGTCGTTGGCGATCGATCGCACCGCCCTCGCCCAGCGCGTCATGCGCGGCGGCGAGCAGCCGGCGTTCCGCGTGGTGCCGGCCGATCTGCCTAACGACTCGCCCCCGGAAGTCAATGTACTGACAGCCGGCACCCAGACGGAGCGCACCGAACGAGCGCGGCAGACGTTGCGAGAAACGCGCGCGCTAGAGCGGCTCGGACGACCGTTGCGACTGAAACATCCGGCGGGAAACGGTGAGGATCTGTGCATCGCAGTAGCCGCCATGTGGACCGCCGCCGGCATGCCGACGCAGCTCGACCGCAGTGAGATCAAGTCCATGATCGCGGATCTTCGCCAAGGTGACTTCGACGTGGCCTTGACCGGGGCTCAGGACATCCGCGCGGTCGAGATCTACCTGGGGCGCTTCGAAACGACGTCTGCATACAACACTGGAAGCTATACGAGCGACGCTTTCGAGGGCGCGCTCCGTGCAGCACTGCAAAAGAGCGACGTGATCCAGCGTAGTCGCGCTTTGGCGGTCGCAGAAACGATCTTGCTCAACGACCATCCGACCGCTCCCCTCATCCAGGAAGTGGCTCGCAACTTGGTCTCAACACGGGTCACAGGTTGGCTAGACAATACGGCCGATATTCATCTCAGCCGGTATTTGATCTTGCGGTGAGGCAGAGGGCCGGCAACGGCCCCGCTCCGAAGGTAGCAGCACGGCGGCGCGTCGAGCTGGCGTGACCGGAGCGGGGCAGCGACTCAATGGAACGGAGAACTCCTCGGGCGCATGTAGTGTGAATAGACGTAGTCTGCGACCTTCATGCAACTCTCCTGGCTAGCCGTGAGCTCAAACGTAAAATGGATTCCCGCATACACGCGACTTCTCGCCTGGTCCTCGGCGAGTGCCGAGAACCGCGAGTAGGCACGCACGACGTTTGCATTGCCGCCCGTGCCGGTCCAGGTTGCCGTGAAGGACATCTCATCCGAGCCCAGTGCGCGCTCGAGCGCGCGCGCTGCGCTGGTGCCAACGCAGGTTTGGTTGCTGGCGTGCGACGGATACGCGGGTGTCGTGATCAGTGGCGTCCAGTTTGCGTCCGCGAGCGTCGACGGGTTGGCGTCCTCGTCCGCGCGGCGGATCGCGGTGATCGGCCGCCACAGACCATAAACGTACTTGCTGGCGTGCGAGGTTTGCACGCCGTCGTGAATGGACACATTCAGCAGAGCGAACAGTCGCGCCGTATCGACTAACGACATGCGTTGGCTGACTGCCATGTCGCGCGCAAGGGTGTTCCAGATCACCCAGTGCTGCGTGCTGTATCCGGAGGGCGCAAACAGCCGTGCCAGCAACGTCTGCTCTGCCGTCCTTGCCGTGCTCGTCGCCGAACCGAGCAGCTTGACCTCGTCAAAGTTCGCTGCGTACTCGGCACTGTTCAGTAGCGGCGGCGGACGTGGCAGATATTGTGTTGCGGTGAGCAGCGCGAACGGTTCGACGTCGCCCGCTTGGGTGAACTGCGCGGCGCCGAAAGACGGCGGCGTGGGCTGCCATAGGCCGGGCAGCGGCGCCGGCTGGTAGGCGGGACCTGGGCCTATCGCGCCGTCTCCCTCACGCCAGGACAGGATCTGTTGCGCTGCGTAACGGCCTACGGCACGCCCAACGTTTGCAGACCAGCCGGCACTGTTTGCCAGTCGGGCGTCGAGTGCGGCCGTGAACGCAGGTTCTGCGGTTGGGATCAGCGCCGTCAGCACGTCGTGCGCTGCTTGGGCCGCGGCCGCCTCGGCAGAGGCAGCGCGAGGCACGAACCAGATACGCGCGCGGTATTGCGTGTACTTGCGGTCGATCGCGTTCGCAGCGTCGAACATCGCGATGTGCAACATGGCGTAGTAGCGCGGCGTGTTGACGCCGGCCGATGTAGGCATGTTGCTCTGCAGCAATGCGTTCCATTCAATCACGACGTCTGGCGATCCGCGACTCTCCGCGGCGAGGACTACAGGACTCGCTGTACTGCATAGGCTCAGCAGTACAATCTTGACGATTGTGGTTTTCATTTCGACACCTCACGGGTTGTTTTGGCGTGGTTCGGGCTCCGCGGCAGCATGGAGAGCATCCCCGTCTGCTGCCGTTAGCCACCGACGCTAGCGCTCGTCATATGAGGATCCTTGTGCTCGGCGTGAATTACTCTGAAAGAGGCACTGAAAAACCGTGAACAAGCAGCAGCACGGTCCGGGCGGCTAGCTGCCATGGGTAATGAGGAACATTGGGTCTACGAGTTCGGTGACTTTCGGCTGGACCTGCCGCGGCGCTCGCTGAGCAGACGGTCGGGAGAAACCCTCGTGTTGACCGCCAAGGCGTTCGATGCGCTGGTCGTGCTCGTGGAGAACGCGGGCCGCGTGGTGACGCGTGACGAGTTGATCCGCGCACTTTGGCCGTCGGCCGTCGTCGAGGAAAACAACCTGAACCAGGCGATCTCCGTGTTGCGGCGAGCGCTCGGCCCCAACCTTATCGCGACGGTAACGCGGCGCGGCTATCAATTGGTCGCTAACGTTCGTCGGATTCACTCGACAGGCATGGCGTCTTCGTCGCACGAGTTGGCCGCCGTAAAGCGCTCGCGGCGAATCAATCCGCTAACAGCATTTCTGGTCGCGGCTATGGCAACGGCTGCGGTCTTCGCGGCCGTCTACTGGTCTTGGCGTTCGGACAACGATTCACCGCTACTCGAGTCCTACGCCTTTCGCAAACTGACGGAGTTCGATGGTGCCGAGGACCAGGCGGTGATTTCGCCAGATGGGCGTTTTGCTGCATTTCTGCGAGAGCGCGACGGCGTATGGGATGCATGGCTCGGACAAGTCGATACTGGCGATTTCCGTCAGCTCACCGCGAGCACAATGCGTGAGTTGCGTAACCCAGCCGTGCGAACGCTGAATTTTTCGCCGGACAGTACACACGTGGTCGTCTGGACGAGGACGGCGAATGGCAGCGCCGGCAAGGTCGACGGTGGCTGGGTGGTGCCCGTGGTGGGCGGCGAGTTGCGTCCGTTGTTCCGCGGTATCGTCGAACTCGATTGGTCGGCCGACGGCCAGCGTATCGCCTACCATACTGCGGCAGCGGGTGATCCGCTGTTCGTGGGGGAGGCTGGTGCAGTCGAACAAAGCCAGCAAATCTTTGTCGCCCGAAGCGGCGTGCACAATCATTACCCGCTTTGGTCACGCGATGGCAAGTCAGTGTACTTCGTCAGCGGGCTCATTCCCAATGAGATGGATGTCTGGCGCATTGGCGCCGATGGCAGCAATCCCGAGCAGCTCACTCGTCATGGATCGCGCGTCGCGTCACCGACCTGGTTGACAGACCGCCTCTTGCTTTACGTCGCGACCGACGCGGAAGGCTCTGGGCCGTGGTTACACGAACTCGACGTCGTCACGCGGCGCGTGCGACGGATCGACACGAATGGCCAGCCATACGCGGCGATTTCCGCATCTCGCGACGGCCGGCGCCTTGTCGGCAGCGCGGTTCAGTACTCATCGTCAGTGTGGCGCATGCCTCTCGCCAGCGTGCCCGCGGCGGCGAGTCACGCACAAAGCGTCGGCATCGACGCGCCGCGTGCGGCTGCGCCGCGCTTTGCCGCGCACGCGATCGTGTACCGTGCACCCAAAGCCGGACGCGAGACTCTGTTCAGGTTCGAAAACAGCCGGGAATTCGAAGTCTTGAGCGGCGCGGACAGTCGCGTCGTCGCCGGTCCCGCTGTATCCAGGGACGGTTTGACGCTCGCATTCACCGTACAGCGTAACAAAAGTATCGCATTGCAAATCGTGCACATCGACGGCAGCGGGCTACGCTCGCTCGCGACTTCGCTCGACGTGCGTGGAGCACCTGCTTTCTCGCCCGACGGGCGCTGGGTCGCGATCGCGGCGATACGCGATGGGGTGCCGCGTCTTTATAAAGTGAGTCTCGACGGCGATGCCATCTTGCCTCTCGGAGATGCATATGCACTCGATCCGGCGTGGGCGCCGAATGGCAAGTTCATCGTTTATTCCGGCGTCGACATCGGCACGAATTTCAAGCTCGGCGCGGTTACTGCCGACGGCGCACCATACCCGATTCCGCCGATCACTTTGAGCCGCGGATCGCGCCGTATCGACTTTCTTGCGGACGATCGGCTCGTGCTTCTGAGAGGCAATTTGTCTCGTAACGAATTATGGGCTATCGACCTCGCGACAGCGCAGGACCAGCCGCTGACAGCATTCGATTCGAATACGATGATCAGTGACTTTCATGTCTCCCCCGGCGGGTTGGAAATCGTGTTCGACCGCATCCGCGAGACTTCCGACGTCATGTTGATAGAGGCCGCCGATTGAAATGTCCGCTGAACCGACGCCGCTCGGCCACTCGATTCCGCTTACACATGGAGGAGCGATGCGAACGAACATTGATATCGACGACGATTTGATTCGCGAGGCGATGCGAGCGAGCGGTGCGACAACCAAACGCGCCGTGGTTGAACAGGGCCTGCGGATGCTGATCAACGTCCGCGGTCAGCGCGCGATCAGGCGACTACGGGGAAAGGTGAAATGGACCGGGGACTTGAACGTCAGCCGACGCGGCCGAATCAGGCCGGACCAGTACCCGCGTGGTGATCGTTGACACTTCCGCGCGGCACTAACACAAAGTGCTGTAGAAAGGGTCATGGCTGCCTTGACCTGGATATCAAGGCCAGCGGTCGGCCTTCCGGATCCTGAAAGAAGCACATCCACTCTTCAGTGCCGTCTGCGTGACGGTGGATCATATGCGGCGCATTGAGGAACAACACACCACGTGCTTCGAGCTGCGCGTATGTCGCATCGATATCCGGCGTCGCGAAGTACAGAATCGACTCGGAGCCCGGTGCAGCCTCCACCTGACTGAGCATCAGGCGGATACCCGCCATGTCGAAAAATGCCATCGTCCCGAATGTATAGAGATGCGGCAGGCCCAGTACGTCCCTGTACCAAGCCTCTGACGCTGCGACGTTGCGCACCGACCGCGCGATTTGCCCGAGGGCGCCAAGGCTCGGGGGAGAATCGGCCAGCTTTCCTGGCTTGATTTGCATTGCGCTGCCGGCAGGCTTGGGGCTCAATCTCCGAAGATCGCGACGGTTTCTCGCACCGAGCTTTGCCAGCACGTTGGCAACATGGAATTTCACGGCATCCACGCTCGTACCCCGCCGGCGGGCAATTTCCACATTGGTCAGACCATGCTGAACCGCGTGCAAGATCCGCCATTCCGTTGGTGTCAGGACATCATCGTGGGGCGGTCGGCCCCTGCGAGCGCGTAGCGGCATCCGTCTATCCTAATACCACCACCGGCGAATTTCCCTACCCGACATGGTGGGTAGCGCAAATCACCCGCAACGCAGAACCATGGTAGCCATGTATCGGTCGTTAGCTGCGGCGTGCGGGCAAGAATCGACTGTTCTTCAGCAGGCCCGCCGAAACCAGCGACACCAACACGCCAATGGGGAATATCTCGATGAATGTCAGCGGTATGCGATACAGCGGATTGGCGTATTTACGCGCAAACTGCTGCATCTCCGCCGTGAATTCTGCGAGCGCCTCATCAGTGACGCCCTGCGCGCGCTGCTGTTCGATCAACATCCGGGTGTAGTCGCCCGCGAAATCCATGCCAGTGACAACGAGCGCCGCCTCCCACGCGAATACATAGAAGATACTGGCCACCAGGCTGATTCCGAGGCCAAGCCCAAACGCTGGCCAGAATCGAATGACGCCGCCGAGATCCATATCGCGATGTCGCTTGATCGCAATGAACACCAGCGTAAGCGCGATCAGCATCGTGGCGTAACCCAGTGCCACGCCGTACCACGGAGGCGGCTGCCCGTTCATCGCAACCGCCATGCCGAACAGCGGAATGGCCACGATCACACCCGCGATCGACCCGAATCCGAAGACCTTCTGAAGCATCGACACACCTGATTTGCACATTGAGAGGGGCAGCATTGACCCACGTCGCAGGCGATAAGGCAGTCCCCCAGAAGGGTGATTTATGCTCGATCACCCGTCCGTCTGACGCTGAGCGTCCAATCAGCGGATAATTCCAAGCTGACGCGCCCGATTGATCGCTTCGGTGCGGCGCTTGGCCCCGAGCTTCTCGAACAGGCGCGCGACGTGTGTCTTGACCGTATTGGGCGAAACGGAAAGCTCGGCGGCAATTTCCTTGTTCGATTTGCCGCTCGCAACCGCTTGCAGAACCACGAGTTCGCGCGGACTGATTCCGAGGGACTCCCGCGCCTGGGGATTGCCATCGAACGGCTCGGGAGTGCTCGTGTGCGTCAACAAGCGTCTGCCGATGTAGATGCCCGACGCCAGAAATGCAAGGGCGACCAACAGAATGTACAGATCCGTCGAGCGCGATCGCACGAGCAGCCGATAGTCGAGCCACTCGAGCCCAATTGCGCCCATGGCTAACAGCGCCCCATAAAGTGCTATCTGCTTCCACATCTTCCACACCGTGGCGCACAAATTACCATGAACGAATGCGAGCGTAGCGCCACCCGCCGATGCGCGTCATCAGGTTGGTCGTGAGTCGCACCCCCCTCGACAGCCATTTGTCACTCGATTCGGCGGCCAGGCCACCCCTCAAAACCGCCAGCCGAACTCTGGAAATCGCTGCAATTTTCTAGCATCATCTGGCTCGCTGTTCTGAAGCCAACAAACGTACCTAGCCGTTGTCCGCAGTATCAAACCGCACTCGATCGGCACCGCCATGAGAGAAGGTGTGGCCGTGACCGCATGGCGGGTCTGGATGTTGGGGGCGCTGGCATTCGGTTTTCAGGTGGCGAGAGATCACCTCGTGGTGTTCTTGTGGGCCTACCGGAATGTAGCCCCTCCCTGGGCGGATTCACCAAACATCGCCTGGCTGGGCAACCCGTCAATGGCCGGCTGCTATCTCGGCCTTATTGTTGGCCTTGGTCTGGTGGGCCAGATGGGATGCACGCGCGGGCACTCCATCGTAGGGCTATCCCGTCCCACTACACGCCCTGCGATGATGTGGTGGCTGTTGCTTGGCCCGTTTGTCATCGCATTCGCCCTGTGGTCGGCGATGCTGATCGTCGCAGGAGCTTTTGAACAACTGCCCAGTGCGATCTGCCTGTTTCTGTTTTCACTGCTGTGGCTCGTTGGCAAGCAGCCTGCTGACGAGCTGCAGAAGACGACTAACGAATCGGCACTCGGCTGAGGCCGCGGGCTGGCGGACTTCGCTTGTCGGCACGCCTTTGCGCAGTGCCCTGGATCCTGACTTGATTGGCACGCCGGAGACCTCCGCATGAAACTGCCAGAACCCCTGTTCGCGATCATCAACCCGCTGGTCACGCTACTGCTACGCTCACCCGTCCACGGTTTCTGGAGTGACAGCCTCATGCTGATCACTTTCACTGGCCGCAACAGTGGTCGGCAGTTCACGACGCCCGTGCGCTATATCCAGAATGGCGCGGTCATTCGCTGCTTCACCTCTGCATCGAATCAGTGGTGGCGCAATCTGCGAGGCGGCGCCGCCGTGACCCTGCGCCTGCGCGGCCAGGACTGCCAGTTTCTCGCCACCGCGATCGAAAACGATCCCGATGAAGTCCGGAAATGGCTGCACCACTATCTGGGTCTCTTTCCGCAGGATGCCGCCTACCACAACATCCGCCTTAATCCCGACAAGACCCTGCTGGCCGAAGATCTCGACGCAGCGTCGCGCACCGCGATTGTCGTGCAAGCCGCGCCGCAAAGCGGTCGTTAGGCGCTGGATAAGACTGAGACTAGATCGAACCGGGCGCTCGCATCATTTTGCGGATCTCCGCCAGGTGCTCTTCTTCAGCGGCGATCTGCGTGCGCGCATATTCCTCGAGCATGATGCTCTTGTCGGCCACGAGCGTCAGTAGCTTGCGGTATTCCTCCAGGCCCTCATGCTCATGCTCGTGGGCCTCCGCGAGAATATCGTTGATGCTGTGCTTGTGGGTTTCGAGCAGCGAGCCGATCTTGAGCGACGGATGCCCGCCGAGCGAGCTGATGTGCTCGCCGGCAAGAATCGCGTGATCGCGGGACTCATCGGCCTGCGCGCGCAGCCAGCCAGTGATCGGAATGCGGCTGTGGCCGAACACCATGAAACTGTAGTGCATGTAGCGCACGACGCCGGCGAGCTCGAGCTCGAGTACGCGGTTGAGCGATGCGATTATCGCCCGGAGTTCCTTGTCCGAAAAAGGTGAATACTTCATTTGTCGAGGTTCCTCATTCATCCGATGCGTCGTGTGATCGCATTCTGCCACATGCGTTTGGACTACAGTTCGACCGGTTCGTCCAGAACACTTCGAGCAGGCTCGACTGCGACTCCAAGCCCCTCGGCAGCTTGGCGCACGCGCTCGTCCAGCATTCACTGCAGGCAGCAGTGCTTGTATTTCTTGCCGCTACCGCAGGGACAAGGATCGTTGCGCCCAACCCGGGGCGCTGCCCGTCGCACGGGCGAGGTTGGGCGCGCTCTGCGCTCCAGCCAGAATTCGTAAATCTCGCGCACGCTCGGTGTAATCGCGTCCCGCTCGCGCTGCTTCGCTGCCGCGTCCATGACATCGACCTTCAGCCAACCCTCTTCGGTGCCCCACAGCCTGATCGGCCGCAACAACTCGTCGATGCCCTGCCCACCTGCGCTCCAGGCGTAAGCGTCCAACTCGAGGCCGCGCATATAGCCGTGACACCATTCGTCGACGACGAGATACGTTTTGTCGTCCACGACGTGCTCGCCAAAGACCGGCTCGAAGGCATCGCGCTGATGCAGCAACATATCGGCGATGAAGTTCTGATGACGCATCATCAGTCCGAAGATATCCTGGAACTGCTCCATCGACTCCCAGACAGGCTCGTCAGCGCCCCAAACCACCGGCAGCCACCGCGATGGAACGATGACGTTCGGGCCACTAACGATTGCCGTCAGCAGGCCATCGAGCTCTGTTACGTCAAGAATCCCCTCATCGCCGCCGGCGGCCGCAATCTCTTCAGCCGTCTCGAGGTCCAGGCGGTCGAGCAGGAAATCATCCAACCGCGTGAGTTCGTCGTCATCCAGTGGTTGGTAAAGGTTTTTCATCCGTACGATGCGAAGCTTTGAAACCGCTGTCAATGGGCTTAGAGTGGCGCGGCGGCTGCCATGTGCCCGTCGCACCACTTTACGACAACCAGGGGATGACATGAATAGGCCTGCCTTCGCCTTCCTGCTCGTTACGATTCTGTCTGGCGCGACGTCGATCGCTCAGCAACCGACGCCGATCGAGATCGAGACGCAGCCCGTGGCTACGGGTGTATACATGTTGATCGGTGACGGCGGCAACATCGGTGTCACGATCGGCCAGGATGGGGTGGCGATCATCGACGATCAATACGACCGCATGTCCGAGAAGATCCGCGCGGCTATTGGCAAGCTGACCGGTCAGCCCGTGAGCTTCGTCATCAACACCCACTGGCATGGCGATCACACCGGCGGCAATGAGGCGTTCGGCCGCACGGGGTCGGTGATCGTGGCGCACGACAACGTACGACGCCGGATGAGCGTGGAGAGCGTCAATGCCTTTACGGGCGACACCAATGCGGCCGCGCCGCGCGAGGCGCTACCGATCGTGACTTTCGATCAGGCTGTCACGCTGCACTACAACGACGACGAACTCGAGGTCGTGCATGTCGCCAATGCACATACCGATGGCGATGCAGTCATTCATTTTCGGCAGGCGAACGTCGTGCACATGGGCGACGTGTTCTTCAACGGCTTCTACCCGTTCATCGACAACAACAGCGGCGGCACGCTCGCCGGCATGGTGGCGGCCGCCGACACGGTGCTCGCGCGGATCGACGATCGGACGCGCGTGATCCCAGGCCACGGGCCGCTAGCGAACAAGCAGGACCTGCAGGCCTATCGGGACATGCTCGCCACCGTGCACGAGCGTGTCAGCAAGCTAGTTGCGGCGGGCAAGTCACAGGATGAAGTGCTGGCGGCGAAGCCGACCGCTGACTTCGATGCGCGCTGGGGCAGTGGGTTCTTCAAGCCAGATGTCTGGGTCGGGCGCGTCTATGTGGAACTGAAGCGCGCGACGCAGCCGCAGTAGAGTCCTGCCGTACGCGCGCTTGTGACCTCGGCTGGCAGGAAACGCCCGACAAGCTTGCGCGGCAAGTGGAGCCCCAGATCAATCAACAGCCACGTACGAATGCCTCAGTCTCAAATTTCGATGGAGCAACAACATGACACGCATCGCAAAGAACACAGTTTGCCTCTGGTACGACCGCGAAGCCGAGGCAGCCGCGCGCTTCTACGCATCAATTTTCCCCGACAGCGAGGTGACCGGCGTTTACCGGTCGCCTGTGGACAATCCAGGTAACAAGGCGGGCGATGTACTGGTAGTCCATTTCACCGTCTGCGGTATGCCCTGCATCGGGCTGAACGGCGGCCCGCTGTTCCCGCATACGGAGGCCTTCTCATTCCAGATCGCAACCGACACGCAGCAAGAGACGGACCGTTACTGGAATGCCATTGTGGGCAATGGTGGACAGGAGAGCGAGTGTGGCTGGTGCAAGGACCGCTGGGGCATCAACTGGCAGATCACGCCGCGCACGCTGACCGAGTCTATCGCCGCAGGTCGCGATGAGGCGCGTCGCGCCTTCGAGGCCATGATGACCATGCGCAAGATCGATATCGCTGCCATCGACGCCGCTCGGCGGGGATGAGCAGGCAAGCAGCCTGCAGTCCAAACCTGATACCTACGATCAGCGAATTCGAACACTCACCCGATCGCAGCGAAACGCGGCCCGCCTACCTGCGCGCTTACGCGGCCCAACTGAATGTGTTTCCCACGGTTCAGAGCTGATCGCTCCGCCTGGGGCGACTGATTTCGAGAGGCCATCACGTCCCACATCGAGCGGGCATCCGGAAGTTCCGGTACGCCCCCGCCCGACCACCAACGCAAGGGGACGAGACATGAAACATTATGTAACGACCGCGACCCTGTCGCTCGCAGCGCTTGTAACGGTAGCGCCGGATAGTGCCACCGCATCAGGCGCTCACACGATGGCCTGCAGCAGCACTACCAGGGCTGCCTACTCGGCCTGTCTGTTCGACTCGTTAGACTCGTACTGGATCTCGATCGGTAAGTGCCGCAACGAGCGTGACGCCGCTGATCGCATCGAGTGCAACAAGGACGCGCGCGCAGGCCTGGCTGAAGGCTACGGGCAGTGCTTCTCGCAGCGTACTGCCCGCGCCGACCTGTGTGACGAGCTCGGCCAGTCGCCCTACGACCCCAGCTTCGAACCGGGCAATTTTGTCGATCCGCGAGAGGTCGGCAAGACGGTTGCACCGAACCCCTACTTTCCGCTTACCAGTGGCAAAACCTATGTCTACAAGGGAGCGGATGAGGTCGTACGCGTAACATTCACGGATGAAATCAAGATAATCGACGACGTGCCCTGCCTCGTGGTGCGCGACGTCGTCTCCACGCTGGACGGCGACCTGGTCGAGGACACCATCGACTGGTACGCGCAGGACGTGCACGGCAATGTCTGGTACTGCGGCGAGATCACCGCTGAGTACGAGGACGGCTTCCCCGTCAATGTCGATGGCTCATTTCAGGCCGACGTCGACGGTGCCCGTCCGGGCATCCAGATGAAGGCCGCGCCTGCCGTGGGTGACGTGTATCGCCAGGAGTTCGATCTCGGCAATGCCGAAGACGTGGCGAAGGTGCTAAGCCTGCATGCCTCCGCCACCAGCCCCGCGGCCTCGTGCGACCAAACGTGCCTCGCGACCGATGAGTTCACGCCGATCAGCCCGGGCGTTCATGAGACGAAATACTACAAGCCAGGGGTGGGATTTATTCTACAAACAAAGCCTGGCAGCGACGAACGACTGGAGTTGATAGAAATCGTCAACGACTAGGTCTGCGTGCCGACAGGTTGGCGCAGTTCACTAACACCCCGTGGGGAGCCTCGCGCCAGCGAGGCTCCCTTGCAATGCTGGTACTTTTTCGTCGCGACTGTGTGGCGAGGGTCACTACGAGAGCAAAGCATTCGGGCGCTTCGCATCCGGGCCGCCACTGGCGTAGCTGCGCGTGATGATCTAGAGACGATGACCGTTGGGGTCATCGAAACACAGGCCGCGCCTATCGTCCTGTGCGGTGGCAACCCCAGAATTTCTGCGAGAAACGCAGCCGTGGCCAATTTGTCGCGCACCACGACGATCGTGTGGTTGAGCGTGATGGCCATGAGTCCTCCTCGCTGTGTATTGTCGCAGACCGACGGGTACGCGAGAACTCGCCACCAGCGTCGCAGCACGCCGCACGCAGCGCTAAAATCAAGGCACTGAATTGCGACCGACGAGCGAGACCACTTCGATGCGCTGCCTGACCAGCTTCACATTCATGTCTGTCGACGGCTACTACAAGGGGCCGTGTGAACGCACCTGATTCGACGAGCTCCCGGACGCTCTGGCCGGATCTGCGCGCCGCGTTGCGCGGCACGGATGCCGATTACACAACCATTCCACTGAAGCGCGCGGTATTCCTG
>Ga0116151_10004242_pt1 | contig 12579 bp, 11 predicted proteins | sample AD_UKC117_MetaG_FD_89893 | JGI IMG/M metagenome (GOLD analysis project Ga0116151, IMG submission 89893) | Active sludge microbial communities of municipal wastewater-treating anaerobic digesters from Hong Kong - AD_UKC117_MetaG | ecosystem: Engineered > Bioreactor > Anaerobic > Digestate... | reverse complement strand
GTGTTGAGCATGGTCACCAGGAGAAACATGAAAATCGCGGCACCAATGATGCCAGCAACATTGCCCTGGCCGCCGGCGACGGATGTTCCTCCGATGACAACGACAGCAATCGAGGCAAGAAGGTATTCCTCTCCCATGTTCAGCGATGCACCGCCGGAAAAGCCGGCAAGAAGAAAGCCGCACACAGCCGCCAGAACCGCGCTCTGCAAATAGGTGCGGAAGCGTATGCGCTCGACATCAACGCCTGCCAGCCAGGCAGCGCGCGGGTTCTGACCCACAGCCGATACTGCGCGCCCATACACGGTTCGGTTCAGGATCAGCGCCATGATCGCTGCAAAAAGGATCACGAAAAAAGCGAGCACCGGAAATCCGAACACCTGTGTAGTGGTGAAGTCGGCCAGCATGCTGGGCGGTTTGATCTTCAGTCCGCGCCCATAGGATATGGCCGTCGACAGAATGAGAAAACTCGAGGAAAGCGTGGCGATGATTGGCGGAATGCGCAGTATGCGGATCAGCATGTAGTTGAACAAGCCGACCGCGAAGCCACAGCCGAGCGATGCAGCAATTCCGACAAGAAGCATGGCGTTGTCGCCGCCCATCAACTTCATCGCAACGGCACCGGAGAGAGAAATCGTTGCCGGTATGGAGAGATCGACATTGCCGGGACCGGTGGTGATCACGAACATCTGGCCGATGCCGACGATGACGGTGAAGGCCGCAAACGAAAGTGCCGCCGTGATGATCTCGCCGCCGCCCTTGCCGCCGGTGAACGTGACTGTGGCGAGCCAGACAGCGACCATGCCTAGATAGGCCCAGATCCAGCGCTGCCTGCCGAGTGTCCTTGCCAATGCGGTCATCGTTCAGCCCTCCCTTCGCTTGATCAGCGCCCGTAGCGCCAGCACGACGATCAGGATCGCGCCCTGTGCGCCGATCTGCCAGTCGGGCGATATCTTTAGAAAAATCAGGAACGAACCGGTGAGTGTGAGTGTCAGCGCACCGATTACGGCGCCGACGGGCGATACGCGTCCCCCGACGAACTCACCACCGCCCAAGATGACACCGGCGATCGAATAGAGCGTGTAGCGATCCGCAATGTGGGCGTCGGCAGCAGAGGTAAGCCCGATCAGCGACAGGCCCGACAGCACGCCGAAGAAACCGGCCGCAGAATACATGACGATCTTGATCTTGAGGAGCGACCAGCCTGCACGCTCAATGGCACGCGGATTGCCGCCCGCGCCGCGAAGCGTTGCCCCGTAGCTGGTGTGCATGAGCAGGACCTGAACGACGATGGCAATCACGGCCGCGGCGATGATGGGGAAGGGGATGTAGGGCACCTTCAGACCCATGATGGCCTTGATCCATGCCGGTGAGGTTCCTCCCGGCGTCGGCAGAATGATGACCGCGATGCCCAGCCAGACGAATGACATGCCTAGTGTGACGACGATCGATGGAAGGTTGCGCCAGTGGATGAGCGCGCCGATCGCACCATATGCCGCCACGCAGGCAGCAAGGGCGCATACGCCAACAACCGGATTATCGGCCAGCAAGGTTGCACCTATGCTGGCAGTCAGTCCGACGAATGCGCCAATTGAAAGGTCCAGATCGTTCACCGTCAGGATGAACATTTGCGCGATCGTGGCCAGCGCAATCGGCACCGCATACTGGAGCATGAGGTTGAGGCCGAAATAGCTCATTGCGCGGGGCTGGACGTAGAAGATCAGGGAAAGCAGCACCGCAAAGGAGGCAAGCGGAAGCGCTGACCGCAGGAAGCGCGGATTGGTAATTCTCTCCATGATTGTCATGCTGTTTCCTCGAACGAGGATTGAAGGACCTTTTCCTCGGTCAGCTCGTTGCGCGACAACTCGGCCACGATTTGCCCGGACCGGAAGACATAGGTGTGGTCGCAGTTGTTCAATTCATCCATCTCGGTGGTGTACCAAAGAAAGGTGCGGCCGCGTTCGCTCTCCGCACGGATCAGGTCGTAGACTTCAAGCTTGGTGCCTATATCGACGCCGCGCATCGGGTCGTCCATCAACACGATTTCCGCGTCAGAACCCAGCGCACGCGCGAACAGAGCCTTCTGCTGGTTTCCGCCAGACAATGAGAGAATGTTGTTGTCCATGTCCGGCGTCTTGATCTTGATGCGCTCGCGCCATTCGTCCGCAAGGCGTTGTTCGGCCTCTTGATCGATGAGACCAAACTTGACCATGGAACGAATGGAACGGATGCCGACGTTGCGGGCAATCGACCACAGGTGAAATACCCCGTCTGTCTGCCTGTCACCGGCGACCAGCGCCACGGGTCCCTCGACGCGGCTGCGCTTGTCGCTCTTTCCTGCCGCCTGGTAGACTTGAAGGAGCGTGTGCGTCTGCCCGTGACTGGCAAGTCCTGCAAGACCGATGATTTCCCCCTTGTGGGCAACCAGTGCGCGACCGTCCGTCTGCTTTTCCGGAACGGCTGAGACAACCACCGGCGTCGTGCCGCGCTCGCGTTCGCGCTGTTCATGCGCCTCGATACGAGCCTCCTTGACGACGTTGCCCATCGCGGACACGAGACTGTCGCGATCGAATTCAGATGCCGCGCGTTCGGCCACGACCCTGCCGTCCTTCATGACGACGATGCGGTCGGCATAGTCGAGAATTTCGCCCAGCACGTGCGAAATCAGGATGCAGCTAGTGCCGCCTTCCACGCTCTTGCGGATATAGGCCAGCAACTGGCCGGCCGTCACCACGTCCAGCGAGGAGGTGGGTTCATCCAGAATCACAAGATGAAGAGACTGCGCAGTGACGGTGAAAGCGCGTGCGATCTCCACCATTTGGCGCTTTCCAATGGAGAGGTCGCCGACAAGTTCATCGCCATCAATGCCGTGGCCCGGAAATATCTCGTCCAGTTTTGCCGTGATCAGCGCGTCTGCCCGTTTGCGCCAGCCGAACCCTTTCAGCGACGGGTGGATGATCTGCGCGTTCTCGGCAACCGTCAGATTGGGACATAGCGAGAGTTCCTGGAACACGCATCGTATGCCCCTGGAATTGGCCACCGCCACAGAGTATTTTTCATTGATCGCGGCGCCATGAATTTCCATGGCGCCGCTATCCGAGGAGACCGTTCCGGCAAGGACGTTCATGAGTGTGGACTTGCCGGCCCCGTTGTGGCCGACAAGACCTAGGCACTCACCCAGGCCAACCCTGAAATCGACGCCGCCAAGCGCGCGAACCGCGCCGTAGGACTTGGCGACGCCACGCAGGGTGACGATATCATTACTGGATAGGCTCATGCTGTCCCCCAAAGTGCCGCCTTACTTGCCGGCGACAACAGCCTTGGCGTCATCAAGGGAATATTCCACATTGGCGACGCCGCCTTCCTCGGTATTGGCGAGGTTTTCTTCAAGGTTGTCCTGATCGATCTGCAGGAACGGAACGACCAGGTCATGCGGCACTTCCTGTCCGTCGAGGATCATCTGTGCAACCCAGAAGGCGAGGGTGGAAACACCCGGTGCAATTGAAACCGACATGGTTTCATAGCCATTGGCGTCCTTCTGCTCTTTCCACCAGGCAAGCTCGTCCTGGCGGTTGCCCATGATGATGGTTGGCGTCGGGCGTCCCGCGGCCTTGAACGCCTGGGCTGCACCATAGCCATCTCCACCTTGGGTCACGACAGCCTTGATCTCTGGAAGCGAGGGCAGAATGCCGGCAACGGCCTTCTGTGCCACGTCCTGTGCCCAGTCGCCATGAACGGAGCCGACGATCTTGAACTGATTGTGGTTCTCGACACCTTTGTGGATACCGGCCGAAATTTCGTCATCGACGAATACGCCCGCCAGACCACGGATCTCCAGCAAGTTGCCGCCATCAGCCATCTTGTTGGCAAGATAATCGACCTGGATTTCGCCCATCCGCTTGAAGTCCACCGCGATACGGTATGCGCAGGGTTCCGTAACGATGCCGTCGAACGAAACGACGACGATACCGGCGTCACAGGCCTGTTTGACCGCGCCGTTCAGGGCATCGGGAGATGCAGCGTTGATGACGATGGCGTCGTAACCCTCGAGGATCAGGTTCTGGATCTGCGATGCCTGTTCGGTCACCTGGTTCTCAGCCGTGGTGAAGGCGGGAGCTTCTGCGACAACGCCGTCCGAGACAGCCTTGCTTGTGACCTTTTCCCAGCTCTTCAGCATGGACTGACGCCAGGAATTGCCGGCGTAGTTGTTTGAAAGAGCAATCTTCTTGCCCGAAGTGTCGGCGTGAGCCGGAACAACGGCGAGCGTTACTGCTGCCGTTGCCAATGCGATCATGTGCTTCTTCAACATTATTCTCCTCCTGTGGTGTGTTGAAACGGACTTTGGCCCGCCTATGCAACCGGATTCCTCTTCCGGTTCGTTCGCGCCGGGATACCGGCCGAAATGACGTCCTCCAGATCGCGGCGCGCTTCCTTCAGAAGCTGCAGCATGGTCGACTGGGCGCCTGCGCTGTCGCGCGCGGCAATGAATTCATAGAGTTGGACATGGCGCGGCAGGGAAAGGTTGCGGGCGCCGGGCTTGCGATCCGACAGCTCGAAGCTCTGCGCCAGCGCCGACTCGACCAGGTAGCCGAACGAAGTGAGAAGTTCGTTGTGCGTGGCTTCGAGGACCGAAAGATGAAAGGCGAGGTCAGCCTCGACCCATTGCAGATGGTCTTCGCCTGCCGACTTCATGGCTTCAATGGCATTCTTCATGTTGCGAATTTCGTCTGCATCGGCCCGCTCGGCGGCAATTGCTGCGGCTGCCGGTTCGATGATCTGGCGAAACTCGAAAAGTGATCTCGCGAATGTTTCGCTTGGTCCGGTTTCAAAACTCCAGGCAAGCAGGTCGGGATCGAGCATGTTCCATTCCGAGCGCGAGCGGACACGGGTGCCGGTTTTCGGTCTGGATTCGACGAGGCCTTTTGCCGCCAGCACCTTCAAGGCCTCACGATAGGCAGTCCGGCTGATCTTGAGATCGGAACTGGCGGCCTCCTCGGTCGACAGGTAGTCCCCGGGATTTATTTCCCCGGAGATGATCCGCATCGCGATCTTGTGCGCCACCTGTCCATGAAGACTTCTGCGCGAAAATGTACGGCTGTTGACCGTCGTCTGGAACACCCGAGCCTCCCACGGCATTTCCTTCAACTTGTCTGGATATCGGCGACCGGACCCAATACTCATACAATAAGGGTTATGCTATTCAGGAGATTGCGTGGCTGTCAATTACCGAGCGTCTGCAAAGTTGCTCAAGCATCTCAAACTTGGTCAATGCGACGCCCGGTGCATCGGCTGCTCAAATCACCACCTTGGATCCGTGAGCAACGCGCCAACCGGCGTGAAATGTAGAAGGAAAGGCAGAGGGGGCGGGACGAAGTTAGAACTCGCCTACGCGAACCGTGGCTGCGCGACCGTCTGGCAGAACGCCACCACAGAGGCGTTAAGTGGAGTGAAACCGCCGTTAGCGAAAAAATGGCGGAGAGGGTGTCCGTTAACGCATTGACTTTATTGAACATAATGACACCTTACCCTTGCTTTCCCCACAGAAACGCCTAAAGAAGTTGAACACTTCGGTTCATTCCGTCTTTGTTGACAACTTCAAACTGTGGGATTGAGTGTGGGGAAGGATGCGCCACCGATTGACTGACAAGCAGGTGAGAACGATCTCTAAGCCAGGCCGGTACGCGGACGGTGACGGCCTCTATTTGTCTGTCAGCAAGACAGGCACGCGGTCCTGGACGTTTCTGTACCAGAAGAACGGGCGACGGCGTGAAATGGGGCTGGGCAGTTATGCAAGTGGCACCGCAACTGTCTCTCTAGCGACAGCACGTGAGAAAGCTGAGGAGATCAGAACCATCCTTGGCACCGGTGGCGATCCATTTGTCGAGTTCTCAGAGAGGCGTGATCGCAATCGCGTTTCGTTCGGCGATGCTGCCGATCATTTTTTGGAAAGCATGGAGTCATCATGGCGGAATGAAAAGCATCGAGATCAATGGCGCATGACCTTGACACGGTACGCCAAACCGCTACGGCGCCTTCCGGTCGATGCTATCGCCGTTGATGATGTCTTGCGTGTGCTTAAGCCGATCTGGGAGACAAAGACAGAAACCGCCTCCCGGCTTCGCGGCCGGATCGAGAAGGTAATCGACTTCGCGACTGTTCAAGGCTGGCGAACCGGCGATAACCCAGCCCGCTGGCGTGGACATCTGGACAACGTTTTACCTAGCCCTAAGAAAAAAGGCAGGAAGCATCATGCCGCCCTCTCGTATGTCGATGCACCTGAATTTTTCACGTTGCTTGGCCGATACGATGGATTGGGGGCGAGGGCGCTTGCGTTCACCATATTGTGTGCCACCCGATCAGGTGAAACGCTAAATGCCAAGTGGGACGAGATCGATTTGGAGGGGCGCGTGTGGACTGTTCCGGCAGAAAGAATGAAGGCGAGCCGAGAGCATAGGATCCCGCTCAGCGAGGCTGCCATCGCGATCTTAAATGCGTTGCCGCGAATTGATGGCAGTCCATATCTATTCCCTGGTCAAGCGCCGCGAAAGCCACTTTCAAACATGTCGATGACCGCCGTTCTAAGGCGGATGGATAGAGGAGATCTGACGGTACATGGCTTCCGTTCAACGTTCCGAGATTGGTGTGGGGAGGAAACCAGCTTCCCTCGGGAAGTGGCGGAACAGGCGCTTGCCCACGTTGTCGGCGATGAAACCGAGCGTGCCTATCGGCGGGGAGATGCACTGGAGAAGCGCCGGCAGTTGATGGAAGCTTGGGCAAAATATTGCAGCGGGGGAGGCAAGGTTGTTCGCCTTGTAATATCCGGTGAGTAATATCGATCCGATGGCCTACCGACTTACCAGCTTCAGATACTCGGAGGCGGAAATAAATAAGACCCTTGAAGTGCTTGATCTAAGGCCAGGAACCCAAGAAGCTGAGAACATTTTGCGACGCCTGCAGTCTGCAGCCGAGCATGTGCTTTTTCAGTACTACCTTGCACCGAGGAAGGACAAGAAATCTGCGTCTGGTCACGGAAAGAGAATCCAGACTCTATTAGACCAGCTGGAAAAGGCACTGGATGATGCGTTTGCGGTCGGAAATTGCGTTGAGATTGCTGCGGAGACCGACTTGCAGCAACAAGACATTTTATCCGAAGAAGCCGACATTCGCGACGTTCTGAATTCGCTTCGCCACGAGGCACGGCAGCCGTATGAACCGAAGAGCGAACATGACATTCATCGTCCCGACTTTTTGAAAAAGGCACTTGATATCCTGGAAGAACAGACAGGAAGACCGGCTGCGACCACTCGTGATGGGCAAGCATCTTCTTTCATCTGCGCGGTGTGGAACCCAATAAGGGACTTTGCTCGGAACGTTGCAGAATTTTGCACCGACATCGAAAAAGCAGATTCATTGAGGAAAGCGAAAAAGATCAACGACGGTGCCAGCGCTGAAAAGCTGATCCAGGCGTTACGAAAAATTCCAAAGCGCTAGGCTCATTTTCTTTCGACAGACGCAGGGAATAATCTGGTCTAGATGAATTGCCACAAGTTCAACAAGAACGGAGTGGTGAGCATGTCTATAACCCTGCTTTCAATGAGCAAAACTTGCGAGAGGACATCGTTGTCTCGCACATCCATCAATCGCCATCGTGAAAAAGGCAACTTTCCCGAACCGGTAAGGGTCTCGGAAGATCGAATTGCATTCGTGGAATCTGAAATCGAAGAGTGGATCGCTCAGCGCATTGCTGAACGTAACTCAAATCGAGAGATTTCGGCATGACCGCGATCGATCATGAAACGTCGGCAGCCGTCGAAATGGCGGCCATTTGGTATTCAGAAAACCGCGAGCGCTGTCCAAGACCTATTGTTCCATTCTTGCGGGAGCGCTTCGGTCTGACTGCAGTTGAGGTTTGCCAGGCGCTCACCGAAGCGCAGAGCCGGATGCAGGAGAGCGCTCGTGGCTAAACTGCCTTGGGAAAAAAGCCTTCACGATATAACTCCCCGGGACTGGCTGACGGCATTTGCCTGGCATCCGGACTTTTGTCGACGTCCTTCGCTCATTCTTCTAGCGGCGGAACTTGTGAGATTTGCAAACGTCGAAACCATGAGATTATGGCCGTCTCAAAGCTATCTAGCCCAGTTGATGAACTGCGACCGCACACAAGTCAGTCGGTTGTTGAAACCACTGCGGGAACGCAACAATCCATATGATTATCCGAGATCAAATTGGAGGCACTGGATCGAGCCGGCGCCTGTCCGAATCCTACCGATTGAACACTTGAGTCCTGAAGAGGCAGGAACGGTCAGACGCGACAAGCGAGCCAAAATGATCGAACTGGACCGCTACTGGGTACAAGCGGTTTTTGAATACGGTCAAAATGCGAGAAAGGCCGAGCCAAAACACTTGAAAATTGGCCGCGAGAAAAAGGAACGATTGTTGACGGGCAGCGTCAACAACCATGTGACGGGTGACGTCAACAAATTATATGACGGCGAGCGTCACACTAAAGGAGAGAGGGAAATCAGAGTAAACAGAGATTCAGGGCTACGAATGGAAAAGTTCCATGAAAGATCTCTCAAGGGAAACGAGGTGAAAGACTTCTACGATCGTGAGATTCAGAAGATTGAATACCAAGCACGGAAGGAAGGATGGACGGATGAAGAGCGCAAAAGAGAAATCGAACGAGTCCACAGAAGCGCTTCAGCTTGAGTTTGACCTGTTCCCGTTTTCCTGCCCCGCGACCATCATCGATCTGGTCCCGATCATCATCGAAAAGTACCGACTCGATAGAAGCGAACCGGTGAGGTCAGTCAAATTCGACACCAAAATCCTTCTATTTTCGAAGATCGGCTGAAAAAAGTTATTCTCTATGTTGCCCATACTGTACCAAGCCATTGAAACCATTGAGCTTCTATTGACGAACTAAGAAAATCGGTTCACCCCTCGGTAAGAAAGCCCGAGGAGTTGAGACGATGATGACCATGAGAACAGCAAGCGAAGTGCTCGAAAAGTCTGAGCGTGGCGTTCGTGATCTCCTCAATAATCTCGGCTTTCGCGCTCCGGGCCAAGGTGTCAAACGCGAGATCACACTTCGCGAATACTGCACTGCCTTCATGGCTCAGCAGCTTGTTCGTTCTGGTCTGAACATCGAGGCGGCCGTTCGAATTTCCATCTATGCGGCTGACGAATTCTATCTTGTGAGCCTGTATGAGCGTCAGACTTGGCTCATCGCTCTGGCACCCTACGAACAGCCTGACAATTGGCGGGTAAATACATTCTATTCGGACGAAGCCGCCGCCGACATTGTCAAGAATTCCAAGGGTCATCATCTGATCGTTGTCGATGTTCGTGACAGTCTTCGAAAAGCTCTTGAAGCAGTTCAGACCGCCCAACTGAAGGCGGACATCGCTTTGCACGATGCGAAGGCGGAGGGCCATGCATGAGCACCATCGAGCTTCTCTCCCGCAAGTCGCCTGCGTCTGTTTCCAGCCTTGATATCGAATCTCGCACGGTCGACGTAACGATCGCGACCGAAACTCCGGTCAGGCGTACAGATTGGGAAGGTCCGTTCGATGAAGTTCTGGAGATTTCTGCCAATGCCGTTGACCCAACCAGGCTCGACAGTCTTCCGCTCCTGGATAGTCACCGCAATCTGTCAATGGATATGCGCCTGGGAAGCATTCTGCCAGGCACTGTTCGCATTGTCGGTGGTGAGCTGGTCGGCACTGTCAAGCTGAGCCGATCGCCCGCAGGCGAGCGAATCTTGCAGGACCTCGCCGACGGGCACCGCCTGAGCATCTCGGTCGGATACAAAGTCTACAAATTCTCCCGCGACGAAACTGCAGACGTCCCCGTACTTCGTGCCACTCGATGGGAACCATATGAAGTATCCGCCGTCTGTATACCTGCCGATCCCGAAGCCCGAACACGATCCATCAACTCAAATTCGAAAGGGCTTTCAATGCCGACTCCGAACAATGAAGAACAGCCGGCGAACCCGGCACCCGAAACCCGCCAGTTCGGCGCGAAACAGAAGCGGCAGCTTGCCGAAATGTGCAACCTTGACGACGATTGGTATCGCGAACATGCCCGCCTGGGCGAAGCGGCATTCCGCGAAGCTGTGATAAATGAACTTGCAGATCGCCAGGAGGCAAACGAGGTCTTCCCGCATGTCGACACGCGCCAGTCTGCCCGTGACGTCAATCGCCTTCAGCTTCAGGTAGAGGCACTTGCGGCGCGGGCGTTGCCGACGATCGAAATCTCAGATGCAGCTCGTGAGTTCCGTGGTTTCAGTTATGTCGATCATGCCCGCACCGTTCTCGAAAGCGGCGGTGTCAGCACGCGCGGCCTAGTCCGGTCGGAGATCATCGAACGAGCTCTGCACACAACCTCAGACTTTCCCATGCTGCTCGGAGACGGCTTGCGCCGTGTGCTTCGAGAATCCTACGCCGAGACCCGCTCTGATCTGCGCCGTGCCGCGCGGCAGTCCAATGCTCCGGACTTCCGGAAACGAACGAAACTGGCGTTGAGCGAAGCGGCGGATCTGGAGAAGGTAAACGAGCATGGCGAATTCACGCACGGCACGTTCAGCGAAAGCGGAGAAGGTTACGCGATCAGCACCTTCGGCAAGATTTTCTCGATCACCCGACAGTCTTTGATCAACGATGATCTCGGCGCCTTTACCTTCATAACACCGAAGTTGGCGAAGGCCGCCGGCCGGTTCGAAGACGTCTTCTTGTCGAACTTGATTTCTTCGAACCCGATCTTGTCGGATGGAAAGGCAGTCTTTCACGCCGATCACGGAAACCTGGCAGAAAGCGGCGGGGCGCTCAGTGTTTCGACCCTCTCAGCGGCACGCTTAGCGTTGCGGAAACAGACCGGCCTGAAAAACGAACGCATCAACGTCATACCCACGTACCTTGTCGTCCCCAGCGAACTGGAGACGATCGGTGAGCAGGTCCTTGCGGAGATCGCGTCGGCAACCGTCGACACCGTCAATCCGTTTTCGAAGCGGCTTCAACTGATCATCGATCCGTACCTCGATGATGAGACGGCCTGGTACCTGGCGGCACAGCCCAGTCAGACCGAAGCCCTGGAGTATGCCTACCTCGAGGGCGCCGAAGGACCGATTACCGACACCCGTGCGGGCTTCGAAATCGATGGCCTCGAAGTCAAAATCCGCTTGGATTTCGGCGGCGGGTGGATCGACCATCGTGGATGGTACAAGAACCCCGGCGTGTAACGATGCTCCCCGATTGGCAGGCGACTTCCTCGTGGCCTGCCCGGTGGGCGCGCTGTCTGGTTTCACGTTTTCCGTCCAGCGCGCCCGCCTTTCCCTCCCAGCCCCATCCCCCGGGTAGGTTCTTCCGAGGGGGTGGGCCGGCCGCGGGGGGCACGCAGCCCGATATTCGAGCGTTTTTCGACATCTTGTTTTGCCGGTGAACACGAACATCGCCCTTATCAGTAGGCCAAGCGCTCTAAGGCCTCATTGAGAAACTCACGTTCGGATGGGAAATCACCGATGGCCGACTATTCCTCACGATTGATCCTTCGCCTCGTTGACCATGTGTCGGCTCCAGCTCGCAAAATTGGTGGCGCGCTTGGCACGCTGGGTGGAGCGATAGCGGGCACCAGTGGTCGCAAGAACGTTGGGGCCCTGAACTCGCTCGGCCGCGAAATGCGGCGCGTGGGGTACCTCTCTCGCGATGTGGCTTCCAGCCTTTCCCTACCTGCTGCGGGCGCCACCTGGTTCGGCGCAAAGGCCGTCTACGACTTCGAGAAAATGGGCAACGCCATGCAGGCGGTTGGCCGCCTGACGGACAAACAGCGAGAGAAGATCGAGGCGTATTCCCAAGCACTGAACGAGAAATTCCCATTCAAGAATGCCGAGATCCTGTCGGCCGCATTCGAACTTGGACGAGCCGGGCAGAACTTCGAGCAGATCATGGGGTCGCTCAAGTCTACCCTGAACGTTGCGCTTGCGGGCGATATGCAGCTTCAGCAGACAGCGGACATCATGACCAACGTCGCCCAAGCGATGCGGTTGCCGATCGAGACAGCGGAACAGACTGAGAAGAGCATGATCCGCGTCGGCGATGCGCTTGCCTACGCTGCCACGCGATCAAACACCGACATCGCCAAGATGGGGGTGACGTTTAAATACGCGGCACCAATCTTCGCAGCGGCCGGTCTGTCGCTCGAACAGATGGCCGCCATGACCATGATCCTGGCGAACAACGGCATCAAGGGAAGCGATGCTGGTACCGGCCTGCGCTTCGCACTCATGAGCCTGCTGAAGCCCTCCAAGGAGGCACAGAAGGCGCTCAATCTTCTCAACATAGACCTCGGCAAATACATCAAGGGCGCCAAGGCGATCGACCGGAAGACGCTCTACGAACAGCTGAGCCTGGACGGGATAGACCTTGGAGATCTTGGCGTCGACTCTCTCATTGATGACGCGCTGAACGACAAGAACATCAACAAGTCTGCCGCCAAGCTCGCTGCCCGGATAGGCGATATCGTCAGCGAAGCGCTCGGGGATTCTTCTGTCGTCGACATGAAGGCGCTGACAGACAGCCTGGT
>Ga0116151_10004241_pt1 | contig 12580 bp, 12 predicted proteins | sample AD_UKC117_MetaG_FD_89893 | JGI IMG/M metagenome (GOLD analysis project Ga0116151, IMG submission 89893) | Active sludge microbial communities of municipal wastewater-treating anaerobic digesters from Hong Kong - AD_UKC117_MetaG | ecosystem: Engineered > Bioreactor > Anaerobic > Digestate... | reverse complement strand
TCGCCAACGCCCAGACCAGGGCCACCACAAACACGTGCGTGTCCCAATCCCAGCCTTTGCCCTTCAACGCCCGCCAGAACAAACTCTGGCGGCTCATCCGGCCAAAAAAGGTGGAAACAATCAGCAAGGGCAGGCCCAGACCAATGGTGTAAATAAACAGCAGCATCATGCCGCGCCAGACCGACGTTGTCTGTGCCGCCAGGGTCAAGACAGACCCCAAAATTGGGCCGACACAACTGGACCAGCCTACGGCAAATGTCAGGCCAAACAAGTAGGAACCGCCCACCGTCGCGCTGTACTGCTGGCTGCCCGTTTGCTTTATGCCGCCAAAGCCCATGCCCAGCAGGCTCATCACCCCGAAGATCAGGATGATCGAGCCGCCAACCAACAGCAGCAGCTGTTGGTTTTGCAGCAGCACCCGGCCCACAGCAAAGCCTACAGCCCCCAAAAGGCTAAACGTGGTCGCCAGGCCAAGCATAAAAGCCAGCGTGTTGGCAGCAATGCGCTGCCGTTCACTCTGGAAAGCAAAAGCAAAATAGGCTGTCAGCACGGGCAGGGTACATGGCGATACAAAACTTAAGAGGCCGGCAAAAAAGGCCAGGACCGCCAGCACAAAAAATGGCTGTGTCTGAATACCAAACGCGAATTCGTTACTCGAGGATGATTGGGTAAATGTGCCCAGAATCAAAAAGAGAACAACCAGAAAGACCGACACCAGCAGAAGCCACTGCCCGGTAGACAGGCTGCGCAGCCGCCCTGGTAAGGAATTGGATTTTAACATAGACATATCTCCCCTTCTTTGAAGGATCTTCCGCTGGCTAGACGCGCCCTGAATCGGGAATCTTACCTTGCCGCGATGGCGGAACGTGTTTCAAAGCCGGGAACCTGTGGCCGTTTTATTTTTCTTCTTCTTCTAAAATTTGTCCCATCAGGCGCAAGTCTTGTTTGAGGTTACGCTGGCGAACGGCCAGACTGGCGATATACACCATCGCAATCAGCCACATGACGAAATAGCCCAGGACAAGGTAGTTGTTAAATTGATTGGCTACGTCAGCAGCCTGGAGGAGCGTTGTTAGAAAATATAGGGAAGACATCAGGCATGTTCTCCTTGCAGCCGGGTGGTTACCTGGATTTTCAGGTCTTTGACAGCGTCGGCAAGTTGTTGCAGACGGATGCGGTTAAGGAGCCAGGCAACATACAGGAAGGAAAAGGCAGTCGTGCTGGCCATGAGGGTAATGCCCATTTTGGCTGAATCCAGGCCGGAGAATTCTTGCAAGCCTTCGGAAGCGCCCTGGGCAGATTCCATCGTGCCGCCAACGACGACGGGGTGAATGTCGCGCAAGATGCGCACGCTGAGGTAGGCCATGATGATGGTGACGAAGGCGACGATGACGTAAACGGCCGCAAAACGGCCGCGCCGTTCTTCATCTTCAATCGCGCCCCGCAGCATGAAGTAAGCCGCATAGGTGAGCCAGGCGACCGTGATGAGTGTCAGGCGAGGGCTCCACAGCCACCAGGTATTCCAGGCGGGTTTGCCCCAGACAGAGCCGGCGACGGTGGCCATCGTCAGGAACACCAGGCCAATTTCCACGGAGGCGAGGGCCAGGGTATCCCATTTGCGGTTGTTATTACGCAAATACAAGATGCCGGCGGCCAGGGCGACAAAAAAGGCAACCGCGCCTACCCAGGCGGACCCAACGTGGAAGTAGAAGATGCGTTGGACGTTGCCCATAGTCTTTTCTACCGGAGCGTAAAAGAAAACGATCAACAGGGCGATAAAAATGGAGATAGCTGCCGCCCAATTGAAAATGCGAACACTTTTATCGAGTCGTGGGGAAATCATCATACATATTCTCCATGAATGTTAGAAACTCTTTTTACGATTCTACAACAAAATGGTACGTTAAAAAACCGGCCGTTAACATGAGCAAATCATAAATGATGACGATGTAAACGGCGCTTTGCACTTCGCCCCAGGCGGGGAGTTGGGGGAACATGTAGGTGGCTACGGCCGTTGCCGCCGGCAGCACCAGCGGCAAGGAAAGTGGCAGCAGCAGCACCGGCAGAAGCACTTCTCGGCTGCGCGTTTGGATGGTCATCGAGGTTACGATGACGCCGGCGGCGACATAGCCGATTGTGCCCAGGACCAGCACCAGCAAAACCACCGGCCGCCACAGCGGCTTGTCGAAAAAGACGATGAACAAGAGGACCAGGATGGCTTCCAACGCCAGCGTGAACAGGGTGATGCTGATCACCTTGCCAATGTAGATGGCATTGCGGTGGATGGGCGCCATCAGCAAGGCGTCGATGGTTTGGTTTTCCCGCTCGATGGCCAGCGAACGGTTGAGGCCGAGGGTTCCAGCCAGCAAAATCGTGGCCCACAAGAGGCCGGTGGCCACGTTGCGTGCGGCGTCCAGGTTGGCTTCCAAGGCAAAATTGAACATCACCACGGTAACGACCGAAAACATGACCATGACGCTGATGGTCTGGCGGGTGTGTTGTTCGATGCGTAAATCTTTCCAGACGATGGCCCAGACGGCCGTTAAAAAAGCCCGGCCTTCCGTTACGGTGGCAGCCGGCCCGACCAATGATGAGGATTCACTCATGAGATGCCTGCTTTTCCTTCTGATTCCTGGTGTAGTGGGTATAGAGGTTCAAAAATTCCGCCGCGTTCACTTCGCGGCTGGCTACTTCATAGACAATTTTGCCCCGGTTGAGAATGGCGGTGCGGTCGCACAAGTTCAGGCCGTGGGTCAGGTCGTGGGTGATCATGAGGATGGTACGGCCGTTGTCATGTTCTTGCCGCAAAAGATTATCCAGCAGCTGGCTGGCGTCCTGATCCAGGCCCGTGTAGGGTTCATCTAGCAGCAAAACGTCCGGCTCGTGGAGGGTGGCCCGGGCAATCGTCAGCCGCTGCACCATCCCCCGCGAAAATGTGCTCACCGGGTCACGCTGCCGGGCAAACAAGCCCACTTTTTTCAGCGCTGCCATCACGCGCTCGGTTCCATTATCCAGGCCATACAGCCTGGCAAAAAAAGCCAGATTTTCCGCGGCCGTCAGATCGCCATACAAAAGGGATTGGTGCGAGACCAGCCCAATATGGCGGCGGATTTTGGCGGCATGCTGCGGCAGCTTCCAACCGCCAATTTGCACATGCCCGGAAGAGGGTTGGAGTAGGGTGGCAACGATGCGCATCAACGTGGATTTGCCGGCGCCATTGGAGCCGACGAGCGTCACAAATTCGCCCTCGGCCACCTGCAAATCAACGCCGCGCAAAACCAGATTCATACCATATTGCTTCACCAACCCGTGGATGTTGATCATAGGCGATGATGTTGTCATGTGAATTATTAACTCTCTGCTCATTTTGCCGTGGGTACGGCTGCCCCAATAATATGCGGAATCTCCTTTTGTCGCTACAATCCCCGCAAAAATCCAGTCCGATTTAGCCAACATTTAATGAAACTGATTTGCTGCGGCATAAGCTTTTTGGCAGGTAAAATGAGAGTCAAAACGGTGGCATTTGCCTCCCCCACCAGTGGTAAACCCTACGAAGACCCTACGGAGAGTTGCCTCGTAACCAACGATTATCTATAATGATCCCAGATTTCGGGAAGAGGATTTGTACTATTGTCTGTGGTTTTCACTGAGACCATCATACCCTGGATATTGGGCACACTGTTACTCCTGGTCCTTTTTACCTTCGGCGTAGCAGTGAAGTCCTGGCGCGACATGAAGCAGTCACCGTACTACTTCATGCGTCGTCAAGCAGAAAAGCGGTTGCAAACGTATTTGTCAACCAGTTTGGTGCTTTTGCTGCTGACTGCGGGCATCTCTGCATATGCCTGGCGCAATCCCGAGGACAATGTCAATCGTGTTGCTCTTCTAGTAAATGCCAAACCCCCCCATGCAGACATCGTTGAATTAGTCGGAGCCAGCCCAGTTTCTCCCAATTCCGCCGATCTCGTACAAACCTACATCTCAGCTCAAGAAGTCCCGACGACGACTTTCGCGTCCACAAAGCCTGTGCTGCCGCCAGAATATGATGCTGTGCAGCCTACGGTTGACCTGAAAGAAACGACAGAATTAAGTTCGCTGGTGTTTTCGGCGGAGATTAGTGATAAATATGAAGCCATTAATCCCGGGAAGATTTTCGGCGAAGGGTTTTACACGCTGTACGCGACCTTTGAATATACCGAAATGGAAGATGGCATGGCCTGGGCGTGGGTATGGCGGCGCAACGGTGAAGTGCTGGAAGGTGGTAATGAGTTGTGGGCGTATGGCAGCGATGGCCCCGGTTTTATTTATTTGAGCCCTGAAGAGGGTTTTCAGCCGGGTGAGTATTCGCTGGATGTATGGGTGAATGGCGAATTGTTGACTCGTTCGGCAGTGACCATCAACAACGCGGCCATCTCTGCTGGCAATTAACGGCCGTATCTCCCCCTATGCTGCTCCTAAGCCCGGCCGGACCGGGCTTTTTGTTTGCCCGCCCGAGAGCCATTGACAATTAGGGGGTGTTCATTGATAATTGCGTTCCCTTTCGGAGAGGTGCCGGAGTGGTTGAACGGGGCGCTCTCGAAAAGCGTTGTGGCCGTAAGGTCACCGTGGGTTCGAATCCCACCCTCTCCGCTGATAGGACATCCGCCCGGATGTCCTTTTTTTTGCCTGCTCGCGTAAGGAAGCACAGCGCTGTGTCGTCCAAATATTAAGCTTAGACGAAAAGGGCAGGTGAATTGATGCGTGAATTAAAGCAGTTCCGCCGGCAAGTAGACGATTTTATGCGGCATCATCCGCAGTCGCCGCTCTCTGAGGAGCAGCGGCAGCAGTTTACCGGCTTAAACTATTTTCCAGAAGACCCGTCTATGCGGTTCACCGTCCAGGTGACGCGCTTGCCGGAGAATGAGCCGCTTGTGCAAATGGAAACCAGCACCGGTGAAATGCGTTTGTACCGGCGCTGGGGCACTTTTGGATTTGAGGTAGACGGACAAAGGGCGACTTTGACGATTTACAGTGATCCACACGGGCATGATTTTTTCTTGCCATTTCGGGATGCGACGAACGGCCGTGAAACCTACAGTGCCGGTCGTTACCTGGATGGCTATCGACCGGGGCTGAAGCAGGTGGCCGACACGCTCTTTGAGATCGACTTTAACTTTGCCTATAACCCCTACTGCGCCTATTCACCCGACTACACCTGCCCGCTGCCGCCGCGGGAAAACTGGTTGGACCTGCCGATTCCGGCCGGCGAGAAGGTTTTTACGTAACCGAGGCGCATTCTTCACCAAAACCAAATTCACAAAACAGTTCCCTCACCATTGCGGCCTCCCAGGCTACGACAAACCTCCTGACGGCAGCGGCAGGCGGACTTGCCGCCAGCCTTTGGTGAGCCAGTCATTCAGCACCCCCCGGGAAACGCCCCAGGGCTGCAACACCGTTTGCACCGCCCGCAGCGTCAGCTCCTCGTATCGCGGCACATCCACGCGGCGCAGGTCCAACGTTTGCGGCAGCCCCCAGGCATACACGTCCGGCTCGCCGCGCGTCAGCACAAATTGAATCCGCTGCCCCGGATGCCTGTCTTTGCCCGCGGCCTGCAGCTGGGCGGCGGCCCGCGCCGCCGGCGAGGGCGCGGCATACTCTGCGACCTCTCGACTCAAGCGCTGCGCCAGCAGCAGGTCGGCCGGGTCCACCGCGCCCCGGCGCAGGGCCTGCAAACGGCCGTGTACCAATTCCACAATATCCGCCCGGCAAGTGTGCAGCCCGGCCGTTGGCTCTCCCCGCACCCGTTTGGCCAGATAACCAAGTATCTCCCCCTGCGCTCCGGCGACAAAGGGTGGCGTATCATGCCGCCGCAGCTCGATGCCCCGCGTCTTCACCATGCCGTCCTCAAACACGCCAAAGTAGCGGTTGGGTACAGCCACCCGCCCATCCTGCTTCGACGGCAGAAACGCAATCCAGCGATAAAACCCCTCCAAAGCAATGGGCAAGCCGGTCACTTCTTCGATGGTCTCCAGCAGCGGCTGCACGGCCACGGCCGTTTTCACCCCCCGGCGCTGCACCCATAACCCATCCACGTACAGATGAAGCACGGCATAGCCCAGACTCTCGGCCGCTTCTTTGGCGCGCAGCAGCGCTTCCCGGCTGTAGGCGGTGATGGCTTCGTGGGCCTCTATGCGGCCAAACCGCGCCCGCTTGTAACCGGCGTAACCAAACGCCACCACCAGCAGCCACTTCAAGGCGGTTGACCGGGCGTTCAACGTCGGGCGGCGGCAGTCCAGCCGGGTCAGAGCGGCTAGTTGCTCTTTGATGGCGATGCGCTTGTGCAGCAGCGGGGCCAGCGTCTCCGGCAGCAGGCCGGTGCGGGACTGGTCGATAAGCATGCCCAGTTCAGGCACAACGGCCGTTTCCCCGCCCGTTCGCCCTACCGTTTCCGGCGAAACGTTGAAATGGGTGATGATCGACGGGTACATGGAGACAAAATCAATTTCAATCACGTCGGTGTGCAGCCCAATCTGCGGCTGAAAAACAAGCCCGCCCCGGTCGGAGCGCAGCAGCGTGCGCGCGCTTTTGTATCGCTCGGCCTGCTGCTTTGTCACCGGGATTAACACCCCTCGCTGCAAAGCGGTAATCATCTGCATGGCGGTGATGCCCGCCCCCGGGCTGCGGCGGGCCATGGCCTGGACCGGCATCCCGGTGACGGCCGTCTGTTCCAACACCCCGGCCAGGTCATACTCTTGAAACATCAGGGCATTCTTCACGTCAATGTGCCAGCGGCCAAACAGATGCGTTTGCGCCCCTCGGTACAGGACCATGCCATAGGTGAAATAGCTGCTGGCCTGTTTCATCTGCCAGGCTCGCAAGGGATCGCGGCTGGGATGAAAGGCAGCGCCGCTTTCTTTCGCCCAGCGGCATAACAAGGGGAACAGCCAGGTGTCGCCCCACTTCGTCAAAATCAGGTCCGGGTCGTGCCGCCGCAGCTGCGCCTGCAAGCCAATGAGCAGCAGCCGGGGCTGATCCAGCTTGTAGTGTACCGATTTACCGCCAAAACCGACGGTGACTTGCTGCGGGGCGCTTAGCGCCGGGTCACAGTCCGGTATGATGGTCAGGATGCGCAGCGGGGGCAACGGCCGTTCCACCGCCCAGCGGCTGACCAGCGGCGTCACGGCCAGCACGTTGTCCTGTTCATCCACCTGCACCAGACCGGGCAGCGTGGGAAACCAGTTGAAGCGGGCGGCATACTGCACCGACACCGGCACGTCGGCGTCGTAATACTCCAGGTCGGGGAAAGCCTGCTGCACCTGCTGGAAGAACTGCGGCTGCACGGCCGTATCCACTTCCAGCGCCAGCACATCCAGCGGGCCGGCAAACAGGTCCTGCCGCTGGACGCGCGCCAGGCGGGCCGGGGTCTTTCGCCGGCGCACATACTGCCAGAGCGCCCGCAGCCGGGCAAACGGACCGGCAGCGTAAAAGGTGGTGGTGAATGGCTGCCGCAGCTGGCAGCGCTGCCCATCTTCCGCCAATAACCAGAGCGTGACTCCGCTCTCGCGGTGGGCATAGACGTCCAACAGCCACCCCCGGCGTTCAACGCTCATAACCGGCCAGCGCTTCTAACTGCTCGATGCGCCGCTGCTGTTCCAGCAGCATGGCCAGGAGAATCGCTTCAAAGGGCAGGGCGTGATCGGCCAGGCTGATGGCCGCCGTGTGCTGCCGCGCCCCGGCAAAGAGGCTGTCCAGCCGCGCCTGATCCGGAGGACGCAGCGCCCGCCGGAAATTGTTGAAGTTGGCCATCTCCTTGAGGATGGTCTGGTTGGTTGTGGCTAAGGTTCGGCCCATTGATTCCTCCTGGGAACTTAGCGAGAGCAAGAGCTAGAGTCTTTCACGATGTCTTCCTCTCGCTCTTCCTCTTCCTCTTGCTCTTGCTCTTGCTCTTGCTTTTCCTTCATGGTGGCCGGCCAGGCCGCGCTTGAAGTCTTCTGGGTCATGGTCCGGTCTCGTTTTCTGTAAAAAGGGACGCCTGTCGGGCGGCGGGCGGTGGGGAATAGATGTACACCTGGTCGGCGACGGCCTGGATAAGCGGTGACAAGTCGAAGCCGGCCGCCGGCGGCGTGGGGCGCAGCGTCACCAGGACGGGCGCTTGCTGCTGGCAGCGCTGCAAATGGGACACGGCCGTGCGCGCCAGGCGCACACTTTCCGCTGGTTGCACGGCGTCGTCGTAAAAAGTGGCCAGCATATCCAGAAAGATGAGCGGGACGTCGCCGGTCGTTTGCTCCAGCAGGGCGATGACCTGGTAGCAGGTAAACGGCCGTGCCAGTTCAATGCGCCCCAGCGTCTCATCCAGCCGGGTGGTGTGTCGCCGGATCACCCGCGCCAACTGCCGGGCGTCGAAGCGGTTGCCGCCCACCAGCACGCGCACCGGGCCGGCCAGCGCCAGCCGGGCGACGAGTTCCAGAACTGGCTCGTGGTGCGGCCAACCGATGACGACCGTGAGACCTTGCGCGTGGGGATTTACCGGGAAATGGCTCATTACCCGCAGCATAACGGCCGTTGCACCCAAGCGCCATCGCCCTATCTGATGAGAAACGGGGTGATGTCAGGGAGTAGCCCCGTCGGGTGAGCCGGAAGTTGTGGGGGGCGTGGTCTGCCCCAGCCAGCTATCTAGCCACTCGCTAAAATCGAGCGTGGCCAGCTCCAGGCGCAGCTCCTCTTTGCTGCTCAGGTTAAACTTGGCCAGGATGTGGCGGATGTGGGTTTTGATGGTGTTGGGGGAGAGCACGAGCCGCGCGGCAATTTCCGGGTTGGTCAGGCCCAGCCAGATCAGCACGGCGACTTCTTTTTCCCGCGAAGTCAGTTCTTGCCAGGTGATCAGTGCAGCGTGGGCTTCGCGGCGTTCCGCCAAAGCAAACTGGAGCAGGTCATTGACCACCGCGCCTACCGGCCTGTTTTCCTGGGCGGCAATTTTTTGCACGGCCGTCAGCAGTTCTGGTCGGATGTGGACCAGAGGGTGGGGGCGTTCTGGTTGGCGCCAGGGGAGTAAATCGCGCAGATCGGGCATAAATTGGATGGATTATCAGCACATATGTTCGGCTATGCCCGTGAGATTCTAACATGGTCCGGTGAAACCCTTGTGAAAAATGCGTGAAGAATAGGACTTGGGTACTACGTATGGCCGAAACGGCCGTTCCCCATTCCCCCATTAGGGAGCGCCGCCGGCCGGCAAGATGGCAAGCGTCTGGAGCGTTAACGCCAGCGGCGACCCATCCGCCGTGGCAAAACTCAGCAGGCCGAGGGAATCACGGCGCAGCAGCCGCCCATCCAGCGGAACGACCCATTCGGTCAACGCCGGGCCGGGCTGAATGTTGCTCAGGGGCGTGTCGTTGAACAGGACGGTGATGGTTTGCTCGCCGGGAGATTGGGCCAGCAGGTGGATTTCGTACTGAGCGTCCGGTTCCGGGTCGCTGAAGCGGAAAGCAATCTGGGCTGTGGGGCAAACGGCCGTCATGGCCGTTCCTTCTCCCGCCACCCAGCCGATCAGTAAAGCGTCCTGTGGTTCGCCGTTGTTGATCTGGGGCATGAATAACTGGTAATTTGCCGGGATGGCCGGAAGTTCGGCCGCAGGCTGCCGCCAGAAAGACGGCAAATACCATTGCCGGGCGCGAGAATAGGTTCGATCTGGCGCGGCGTTGGTCCAATCTATCGTTGTGCCGATCTGGTAGGGCGCTGGCCGGGTTTGGCGGTTGGCCAGCCGCTGTAGGTGGAAATCGGTCAGCCGGGTGCAGTTGGCGGCCTGGGTGGCGGCAAATTGGGGATAGCGCCAGTCGAACAGGTATTGTGGGGCATTGTCGATGTGCGGCATGGCGTTCCATTGGGCAGTGGCCGGATTATACAAGCCGGCGTAGGCGTTGACGTAGATGCTAAAAACGGCCGTTATCGCCCCCGCCGTCGCCAGCCAGCGCTGCTGGGACGGCCGTATGCCCAGCGGCCAATGCCGGCTGATGACGGCCGTTAGCAGCACAAATGCCGGCACAATCTCCGTTAGCAGGCGCGGCCCAAAACTATGGCCGCCCCACCAATGCTCAAACCGCAGCAAAGAGCCGACGTGGAGGCTTATCCAGGCCAGCGACAGCCAGAAGAGAGGTTCGTGCCGCAGGTCGCGCCATTTCCATAAAGCCAGACTGAGCGGCAGCAAGAAAATCGGGCTGAAAATGAACAGGCCACGCCCCGGACTGAACAGCAGGCCGTATAAGACGACCGGCGCGGGCACGTTGGTCCCGGCTAGGCGCTGCGGCAGGTAATAAGCCGGCAGCCAGAGCCCCATCTCCGTGCGGGAGTAGAGGATGAATAGCAGCAGCCAGGCCAGGGCAGTCACGGCCGTTGCTGCCAGTTCGCGCCGGTCCCGCCAGAACAGGTAAGCGAAAACGAGCAGAATGAAAACGGCCGTTGTCGGCCGGGCCAGGTAGGCGGCAAACAAAAAACTCCCCAGCCAGACTGGATGTACGGTCGTCGTATGCTCGCTGTCAAACCGGATCATTAGCCAGAGGCTCAACATCACAAACAGCGTGGCAAAATTCAGCGCCCACAAACCGGTGCCCAGTGTGCTGGTAAACGAACTGCCCAACATGACTGTCAGGGCGGCCAGCAGACTCCACCATAGGACGCCACAACTGCGCAAAATAGCAAACGTCGTCAAAAAAATGAGCGCCGATACAGCGGCGGCGATCACCTGTTGCAGCGCGCTTTCGTGTTGCAGCGAATCGACCCGGTATCCCGCCTGATTGGCGGCCCAGACAATCGGCAGCGCATAAAGTGAGGAACCCAAAGGGAAAAAGTAATACGTGTGCCCATCTATCACTTGCAGCCGGTAATCTTGCTGAATGTCTGCGCCGAAAGCCTCCAGGCTTTCGTCCAGGCGTATGCTGCCGGTCGTCAGCAGCGCCTGGGTGACATAGAGGCTGTAGCGCGAATCGTTGCCGGTGGTGGAAATGGGCGCCCGGAATTGCAAATAAAAGATGCCCAGCGAAAACAGGGCAAGGAGGATGCCGCCGACGACGCGTTCTTGACGGCGAGAGAGTTGCATAATGATTCCAGAGCGTTGGCTCAGGGCCTGAATCAGGCCGAGGCTAAGACTGCCTGTTAGCGCAGGATGGTTGGCAAAAACGCCTGCGCAGCCGGATCAACCAGTACCATGCCGGTTCCTACATTGTCGTTTTCGTTGGTTTCGAACACGATGCCGCTGGTGTCGATTTTTACCCAGAATGGATGGGCGCCGGGGGCGAGATTGTTCCACTGGATGCTCAGGGATTCGTAGGTCACCATAGCGCAGCCTTCTACTTTGGGCGTGTAGGTGGTGGCGCCGATGACGTTGGTCATGGCCGCATCGCTGTAAAAGGTGACGTTAAATGGGGTGGTAACGGCCGTGTTGCCATTGTTCTTAAAATACACCGACAGCGTCGCCGAAGTCGTCCCGCCGCCATTGGTGTAGACAAGTGGGTGGGCCACCTGCGTCACCAACAGATTGCGCTTCACCGGCTGTGCCGCCACGTAATTACGGAAAGTCGTCCCCATCGGCGTCAGCGCCGTGTAGCCCTGATTGAGCAGGTTGCTGGCCGCGCCTGGATAGGCCGGTTCGGTTTCTGTCTCATGCGGCACATACAACGAGAACCACATCCACTGCTGCACCAGCCGGTTATCGTCCAGCGGATACCCCAGGTTGGCGTCTTTGGTGTTTTCCAGGTAATTAAAGGTGTTCACCATAAAAGTCGAGACGCGGACCGGGTCAAAACAGTTGCCTCGTTCGTCAATCAAAAAATCACAAGCGCCATTAGAAAAGGTCTCGTAGGGCCACAACAGCGAGTACTCAGACAAAATGAGCGGCTTATTTTGCTGGCCGTGGGCTTTCATCCAGGCGCGCATAGCCACAACCTGCTCGGCGAAGATGCCCATGTCATCGTGTTCGGCATAACAATAGATGTCCGGATCGGCACACATCTCTTTGGCGTTGGGGTTGGACAGGTCGCTGAGGCGTTTGAGCACGATTTCGGGGTGACTGGCGGGATTGAAGCCCACGGGAATGTGGGCCGCGCCGGGCTGGCCGTCATACAGCAGCTCGTTGATGATGTAGATGTGCATATTCCAGACGTCCACCGGCATGGGCGTGCCATAAAGCGCCTGATAAGAGTTCCACACCTCATCCAGATACCACAAACGCGCCGGCGTAACTTCCACCAGGCCAGAAATGGCCACCTGGGCCGTGGGATCAGCTTCCTTTATCCAGCCGTAGATGTCGTGGTAGGCCCGGGCATATACGGCCGGGGTGATTTCGTCCTGGGTCAGGCGGTCAATTTCGTTGCCGACGAGCCACAGCGCACCCGGCTGGGTGGCTACCAGATTTTGCACGTAGGTTTTGGCTGCCGGGCCGTTTTTGCCGCCGACGTACCAGACGCCGGTGAAAGTCTCGCCCGACAACTCTTCGTTTACCCGCAAGACGGGCACAAAACGGGCGTCGTTTGCCGGGGTGACGGCCGGTTTATTCGGGCCGAAGGTTAAGAACCAGCCCGCGCCGATGGTTGTCAGCCAGGGGATGTTG